>Ga0209571_1000144_pt1 | contig 156506 bp, 145 predicted proteins | sample EBPBio102011_DNA_FD_185866 | JGI IMG/M metagenome (GOLD analysis project Ga0209571, IMG submission 185866) | Wastewater treatment Type I Accumulibacter community from EBPR Bioreactor in Madison, WI, USA - Reactor 1_1/10/2011_ DNA (SPAdes)... | ecosystem: Engineered > Bioreactor > EBPR >...
GACCTCGACAACGTCGCTGACGGCCTCAACGCCCGACCCCGCAAAACCCTCGGGTGGCGCACACCGGCCGAAGCCCTCGCCGAAGTACTGTGAAACCACATCGTTGCGTTGACCGATTGAGACCGCCCCGTTCTCCCGGGCGTTTCGTGACCCCTCGACGGGTGGGTGGGGCGGGCGAGCTGCCGACCCGCCCTGCCGGCAGCCGTGCTCACGGGTGAGGAGGCAGCGGCGCTCACGGGTGAGGCGGCCGCGGCGCGCAGGTGACGAGGCGGCCGTGCTCACGGGTGAGGGGACGGCATACCGTGTCGCCATGACCTTGCCGATGGGTGGCCATGTCGACGCCACGGACCCGATCGCCGAAGCGCAGGCACGTGGCGCGAGCCTGTCGCAGTTCTTCCTCGGCGACCCGCAGTCCTACAAGGGACCGGTCGTGGCGTATGCCGGTGGCGCGGCGGCGCTGAAGGCCGACGCCGAAGCCGCCGGGATCGACCTCTGGGTGCACGCGCCGTACCCGATCAACGTCGCCTCGCTCAACAACCGGATCCGCATCCCCGGCCGCAAGCTGCTCCAGCAGCACCTCGTGGCGGCGGCCGAGATCGGCGCCAAGGGCGTCATCGTCCACGGCGGGCACCTGGGCAAGGAGGAGGACGCGGCCCAGGGCTTCGACAACTGGCGCAAGTGCATCGACGGCCTCGACCTGGCGGTGCCCCTCCTCATCGAGAACACCGCCGGCGGCGACAACGCCATGGCACGCCGCCTCGAGGCGATCGACCGGCTCTGGGAGGCCATCGGCGCGGCCGAGGGCGGCGACACCGTCGGCTTCTGCCTCGACACCTGCCACGCGTGGGCCGGGGGCAACGACCTCGCCGACGTGGTCGACCGGGTGAAGGCCATCACGGGTCGGATCGACCTGGTCCACGCCAACGACTCCCGGGACGTCTTCGACTCCGGCGCCGACCGGCACACCAACGTCGGCTCCGGCCACATCGACGGTGCTGCACTCGCCGACGTGGTGCGCGCCGCCGGTGCGCCCGTCGTCGTCGAGACCCCTGGCGGGGTCACGGGTCAGGCGGCCGACATCGAGTTCCTCCGGGCGCGCGTCTGAGCGCATCCCTCGTTGGGTGCGTGGAGAGTGTCGCCCTGGCGTGGAATGTCCACGCACGCAACGGTGGTGATGAGGTGGGTTCAGCGCAGGAAGAGCCGGTAGGCGGGGTTGTCGGTCTCGTCGGTGGCGGGGTAGCCGAGCTCGCGCAGGAACCGCGCGAAGGCGTCACGGTCCTGCTCCGGCACCTGCATGCCGACGAGCACCCGCCCGACGTCGGAGCCGTGGTTGCGGTAGTGGAAGAGCGAGATGTTCCAGTCCGGACGCATTGCCGTCAGGAATCGCACGAGCGCGCCGGGACGCTCGGGGAACTCGAAGCGATAGAGCCGTTCGTCCTCCGCCAGCGCCGACGGGCCGCCGACGAGGTGGCGCACATGGAGCTTGGCGAGCTCGTCGTCGCTGAGGTCGAGCGCGGGCAGGCCGACTGAGGCGAAGGCGTCGGCGATCTGCCGCGCCTCGTCGCGGCCGCGAACCTGGAGCCCGACGAACACGTGGGCCTGATCGGGCGCGGCGATGCGGTAGTTGAACTCCGTCACCGCCCTCCCGGGGCCGATGGTCGCGAGCAGCTTGCGGAAGGACCCCCGCTCCTCGGGGATGGTCACCGCGAAGATCGCCTCACGCTCCTCACCGATCTCGGCACGCTCGGAGACGAACCGGAGACGGTCGAAGTCGGTGTTGGCGCCACTGGCGACGGCCACGAAGGTGGCGCCGACCTCGGAACCGGGCCTGGCGGCATACGCCTTGAGTCCGGCGACGGCGAGCGCGCCGGAGGGTTCGAGGATGGCGCGGGTGTCGGCGAAGACGTCCTTGATGGCGGCGCACACCGCGTCGGTGTCGACGCGCACCACCTCGTCGACGAGGGCTGCGGCGAGGCGGAAGGTCTCGCCCCCCACGCGCCGCACCGCGGTGCCGTCGCAGAAAAGGCCGACGGTGTCGAGGTCGACCCGCTCCCCCGCCTCCAGGGATCGCGCCATCGCGTCGGAGTCGACGGTCTGCACTCCGATGACCTTGACCTCGGGGCGAATGGCCTTGACGTAGGCCGCAATTCCGCTGACGAGCCCGCCGCCGCCGATGGCCACGAAGACCGCATCGAGACGGCCGGGATGCTGGCGCAGGATCTCCATCCCGATCGTGCCCTGGCCGGCGATGACGTCCGGGTCGTCGAAGGGGTGGACCGGCGTGAGGCCGCGCTGCTCCGCCAGGCTCTCCGCGTGCTCGCTGGCCTCGGTGTAGGACACGCCGTGGAGGACCACCTCAGCGCCGCGAGCGCGCACGGCCTCGACCTTGACCGAGGGCGAGGTGGTCGGCATGACGATGACCGCGCGGCAACCGAGGCGGCGGGCGGCGAGCGCGACCCCCTGGGCGTGGTTGCCGGCGGAGGCGGCGATGACCCCACGGTCGCGCTGCTCCTGGGTCAGGTGCGCCAGCTTGTTGTAGGCACCGCGGACCTTGAAGGAGAAGACCGGCTGCAGGTCCTCCCGCTTGAGCAGGACGGTGCTGCCGATGCGCTGCGAGAGGGTCGGGGCGATGTCCAGGGGCGTCTCCTCGACGACGTCATAGACCTTCGCCGTGAGGATTCGCTTCAGGTATGCCGTCGCCTCGGCATCGGTGAGCGGGCGGGAGTGCGGCACGTGGTCAGGGTAGTCGGGCCGGGGCCCGTGGGCCGCGGGACTCACACGTTGCGGCGGTACTGGCCCCCGACCTCGAAGAAGGCGTCGGTCACCTGCTGGAGCGAGCACACCCGCGCGGCATCCATGAGCACGGCGAAGACGTTCTCCCCCGCCACGGCGGCGTCCTTGAGCCGCTGCAGCGCCTCCTGCGCCTCGCTGTGGTGTGCCTCGCGATAGGCACGCACCCGCGCGAGCTGGCTCTCCTTCTCGGCCTCCGAGGCGCGGGCGAGCTCGATCGGCTTCTTGTCCTCATCACCCGCCGGGTTGCGGAAGGTGTTGACGCCGATGATCGGCAGCGAGCCGTCGTGCTTGCGGTGCTCGTAGAGCATCGACTCGTCCTGGATCCGGCCGCGCTGGTAGCCGGTCTCCATGGCCCCGAGCACGCCACCGCGCTCGTTGATCCGGTCGAACTCGGCCAGGACCGCCGCCTCCACCAGGTCGGTCAGCTCGTCGATGATGAAGGACCCCTGGAGCGGGTTCTCGTTCATCGCCAGGCCCCACTCGCGGTTGATGATGAGCTGGATCGCCAGCGCCCGGCGCACCGACTCCGCCGACGGGGTCGTCACCGCCTCGTCGAAAGCGTTGGTGTGCAACGAGTTTGCGTTGTCGTAGATGGCGATGAGCGCCTGCAGCGTGGTGCGGATGTCGTTGAAGTCCATCTCCTGGGCGTGCAGGCTCCGGCCCGACGTCTGGACGTGGTACTTCAGCTTCTGGCTGCGCTCGTTCGCGCCGTACTTCTCCTTCATCGCGATCGCCCAGATCCGCCGGGCGACGCGCCCGATGACGGAGTACTCCGGGTCCATGCCGTTGGAGAAGAAGAAGGACAGGTTCGGGGCGAAGTCGTCGATCGCCATGCCCCGCGCGAGATAGGACTCCACGTAGGTGAATCCGTTGGCGAGCGTGAACGCGAGCTGGCTGATCGGGTTCGCCCCGGCCTCGGCGATGTGGTAGCCGGAGATCGACACCGAGTAGAAGTTGCGGACACCCTTCTCGATGAACCACTCCTGGATGTCGCCCATCATCCGCAACGAGAACTCGGTGGAGAACAGGCAGGTGTTTTGCCCCTGGTCCTCCTTGAGGATGTCGGCCTGGACGGTGCCCCGGACGTTCTGCAGCGCGTATGCCGTGAGCTCCTCCCGCTCGGCACCGCTGGCCTCCCGGCCCTCCCGGGCCTCGAAGGCCTCGACCTGCTGGTCGATGACGGTGTTGAGGAAGAAGGCGAGGATAGTCGGCGCGGGGCCATTGATCGTCATCGACACAGACGTCGTCGGCGCGACGAGGTCGAAGCCGTCGTAGAGCGCCTTCATGTCCTCGAGGGTGGCGACGGAGACACCGGAGGTGCCGACCTTGCCGTAGATGTCGGGACGCGGGTCGGGATCGCGCCCGTAGAGCGTCACCGAGTCGAACGCCGTGGACAACCGCGTCGCGGGCTGGCCCTCGGAGACGAGCTTGAAGCGGCGGTTGGTGCGGAAGGGGTCCCCCTCACCGGCGAACATACGCGCCGGGTCCTCGTTGTCCCGCTTGAACGGGAAGACTCCGGCCGTGAAGGGGAAGGAGCCGGGCAGGTTCTCCCGCCGCAGGAACGAGAGCAGGTCCCCGTCGTCGCTGTAGCGAGGGAGCGCGACGCGGCGAATCTCGCTGCCGGACAACGATTCCTTGACCAGTGCCGTGGAGATCTCCTTGTCACGGATGCGCACGACGTGCTCCGCACCGGAGTAGGCCTCCACGACCGAAGGCCACTGCTCCAGCGCGTGGCGCGCCTCCCGCGAGAGGGTTCCCCGAGCCTCATCGATCAAGGCATCCAGCTCGACACCCCTCTCCCCCAACGCTTCCCGCGCGGTGGTGAGGTGCTGAGCGCGACGGGCGGCGTCGGCATACTCCTCGGTCCTGGCGTGGTAGCCGCGGATCGTCTCGGTGATCTCCGAGAGGTAGCGGACCCTTGAGGAGGGCACGACCTGCCGCAGCACCGAGGAGTGCCGCACGTCGACGACGGGGAGGACGCCCTCGGAGACGCCGAGCCCCTTCCCGGCGAGCTGGCCGCGGAGTTCCTGGTAGAGCGCGGTCACGCCGTCGTCGTTGAAGGTCGCCGCCGACGTGCCGAAGACCGGCATGTCCTCGGGCTTCTTGCCGAAGGCGTTGCGGTTGCGGACGAGCTGGCGCCCCACGTCACGGAGGGCGTCCATGGCGCCACGACGCTCGAACTTGTTGATCGCGACGACATCGGCGAAGTCGAGCATGTCGATCTTCTCGAGCTGGCTGGCGGCGCCGTACTCCGGGGTCATGACGTAGAGCGAGACGTCGGAGAACTCGGTGATCGCGCCGTCGCCCTGGCCGATGCCCGGGGTCTCGACGATGACGAGGTCGTATGCCGCGGCCTTGAGGATCGTGAGCACGTCCCCGAGCGCTTCGGGCACCTCGCGGCTGCCGCGCGTGGCGAGCGACCGGAAGAACACGCGGTCACCATCGAGGGCGTTCATCCGGATCCGGTCCCCGAGCAGTGCCCCACCGCCCTTGCGCCGCGTCGGGTCCACGGCGACCACGGCGACGCGCAGCTTGTCCTGCTGGTCGACGCGGAAGCGCCGGACGAGCTCGTCGGTCAGCGAGGACTTGCCCGAGCCGCCGGTGCCGGTGATGCCGAGGATCGGCGTGACGCGCCGCGACGCAGCCCCCATGAGCTCGGTGAGGTCGGCGGCGGCGAGCGTGCCCAGCTCCGCGGCGGAGATGGCCCGTGCCACGGCGGCTCGGTCGCCGGCGAGAACGCCCTGGACGTCGACTCCACCCACCTGCGTGACGTCGAAGTCGCAGTCGGCGATGACCGAGTTGATCATCCCGACCAGGCCCATGCGCTGGCCGTCCTCGGGGCTGAAGATGGTCACCCCCGCGGCGCGCAGCCGCTGGATCTCCTCGTCGACGATGACGCCGCCACCCCCGCCGACGACCTTGACGTGGTCGGCGCCGGCCTCGCGGAGCAGCTCCTTGAGGTACTCGAAGTACTCGACGTGCCCGCCCTGGTAGGACGAGACGGCCACGCCCTGCACGTCCTCCTCGATCGCCGCATCGACGACCTCCTGCACGGAGCGGTTGTGCCCGAGGTGGATGACCTCGGCGCCCTGGCTCTGCATGATCCGCCGCATGATGTTGATCGAGGCGTCATGGCCGTCGAAGAGCGAGGAGGCCGTGACGATGCGCACGGGGTGGGTCGGGACGTGGAGCTCGGGCTGCTCTGCCATGGCGTCATTCTCCGCTCGGGGGACCTCTGGTGGCCCGTCCCGGGAAATACTAGGACGTCCTAGTAACTACTCGCGAGTCGCTCCTGGGCGCGGTCAGTCACTCATCGCATCGACGTACGGGTCCTCGGCGACCGCCGAGAGCAACCACGACGCCGGGGCGTCGAGCCAGTCGGCCGGGATGCACTCCACCGGAACGTCCGCCATGAGGCGCCGCCACGACTCGGCCCGGTGCAGGCAGGACAGCCGCTCCGCCGCCGACAGCACCGCACGCAGCTCCTCGCGCGGGGCCAGGTCCGTCCACGGCTCGAGACCGGCGTCGACGATCCGCTCGTAGGGCGCACTCCCCGGCCCGACGCCGAGGTTGGACCGGGTGATCCACAGCGCGATCCGCCAGGACGCGAAGGGGTGCGACCACACGGCGTCGCCGAGGTCGATGAACGAGGTCGCCCCGGTTGGCCCGCGAAAGGCGTTCCACAGGTGGAGGTCGTTGTGCTCCAGGGAATCCGGTATGCCGCTGGCCTCCAGTCGTGCGGACGCCTGCCCGAGGCGCTGGAGCCCGTCGTCCACCAAGCGCCGATCCTGCGAGGAGAGCCGGCGACCGTCGCCCTCGGGGAGCCCGGCGAGGTGGTCGGCCAGCGCCACGGCATACGGCATGGCATGCCAGTCCTCGAAGGCCGGGACACGGGCGCCGCGCATGGCGGCCTCGTGCCGGACGAGGCCACGCTGCAGGCTGCTCCAGGCGAGGACCAGGTCGGCGAGTTCGGCGGCGGCGGCCTCGTCGTCCTCGGGTCGTCGCTCACCCAGGGGCGTGCCGAGGTCGGCCGTGAGCAGCCAGCCGCGGTCGGCATCCACGCCGAGCACCGGAGCCACCCGCCCGGGAGCGATCCGGTCGATCGCCGCCACCAGCCCGGCCTCGAAGGCCTGCGACGGCGCGTTCTCCTTGAACCAGGCCCATCCGCCGTCCACCGGCACCTTGAGGACGACCGACCAGAACCGGACCTTGGACTCCTCGATCGGGCCGGTCACCCGCACCCGGTCGCGAATCCAGCCGTGCGCCTGGTCCCGCCACTCGGCCGAGGTCCAACGGGCCACGAGGTCTTCAGTCACGGCGACTCGCGACCCAGTCGATCGCCTCGGCATAACCCTCCACGCCGCGCCCGATGACGTGGTGGGCCACGACGTCGGCGAGGTAGGAGTGGTGGCGGAAGGGCTCCCGGGCGCGGATGTCGCTGATGTGCACCTCTACGACCGGCACTCGGCAGGCCGAGACCGCATCGCGCAGGGCGATCGAGGTGTGGGTGTAGCCACCGGCGTTGAGGACGATGCCGGCGATCCCGCGACGGCCTTCCTGGACCCAGTCGATGAGCGCGCCCTCATGGTTGGACTGGCGGCACTCGGCGACCAGGCCGTGGCGCTGCGCCGCGGCTGCGCACAGGTCCTCGACATCGGCGAGGGTCGCCGACCCGTAGACCGCCGGCTCGCGTTCGCCGAGCAGGTTGAGGTTGGGGCCGTTGATCACGAGGACGGTCGTGGTCTCCATGGATGCTGAGTATGCCGCGTGGCGTGTGGGGGACGGGGCAGGCCCGGGCCGCGCCCTCGCGGGCTACCCTCTCGTGTCATGAGCGGCCTCATCGTGCACGAGTGGATCGAGGCCAACGGGGGCGCCGAGAAGGTCGTCGCGGCCATGGTCGAGGCCTTCCCCGATGCGGACGTGCTCGCGCTCTGGGACGACGCCCCAGGGACCCTGGGTGCCGCGCGGGTGCGGGAGTCCTGGCTGGCTCGGACTCCGCTGCGGCGCAGCAAGATCGCCGCGCTGCCGGTGCTGCCGCTCGCGTGGCGAGGCGTCGTGCCGACCGACCGACCCTATGACTTCCTTCTCGTCTCCTCGCACCTCTTCGCCCACCACGCGCGTGTCCGCGGAGCGAGTGCGGGTGCGCCCAAACTGGTCTATGCCCATACGCCCGCCCGCTACATCTGGGTCCCCGAGCTCGATGCGCGCGGCGACTCCGCAGCCGTGCGCGCGGCCTCGGCCGGGCTGCGACCACTGGACCGGAGACGTGCCCAGGAGGCGACCGCCGTTGCCGCCAACAGCTCCTACATCCGCGCGCGCATCGCCGCGACCTGGGAGCGCGAGGCCGAGGTCATCCATCCACCGGTCGACGTCAGTGCCATCGCCGAACGCGGCCCATGGGCCGAGCGGCTCTCCCCCACCGAGCGCGCCGTCCTGGACCAGCTGCCGGAGGGATTCCTGCTCGGAGCCTCCCGGATGGTGCCGTACAAGGCCCTGGACCGTGTCATTCGGGCGGGCGAGCTCACCGGGCGTCCGGTGGTCCTCGCCGGAGGTGGCCCCGACGCGCCACGCCTGCGCGCGCTGGCCGCCGTGGCGAGCGTGCCGGTGCGCTTCCTCGGTCGGGTGAGCACCCCCTTGCTCTATGCCCTCTACGAGCGCTGCGCCGCCTACGTCTTCCCGCCGATCGAGGACTTCGGGATCATGCCGGTCGAGGCGATGGCGGCAGGCGCGCCCGTTCTCTGCCACGCCATCGGTGGGGCGAAGGAGTCGCTCGAGGTCGAGGCTGCCGCCGGGGTGGGTGGCAGCGTCGACGTCACCGATGACGACGCCCTGGCGCAGGCCCTCGGCGCCATCCTTGCCGACGGCCGGCGCGTTCCCCCCGGTGCCATGGACGTCTTCTCCCGAGCGAGATTCGTCGACCAGATCCAGGACTTCGTCGCCCGTCACACGTCCTAGCTCGCCGGGACGCGGTCGCCCGCTAGCTGCGGCTCGCGTACGGGGCCGGCACGCTCAGGGTCGCGGCGCAGTCCCCACTGGGCGTCGGCAGGTGCGCCCTCTCCTCCTGCCAGCGCTCGTAGCCGGCGTTCCAGCTCGTCCAGTGGCGCTCCCCTGATCCGGTGGCGGCGCGATAGCCGCCGTTGAGGGCACATGCGGCGATCTCCTCGGGGAAGGTCGATCGGATGGTCCCGGCCGCGTTGATCCCGATCTGCTGGAGGTAGGCCACGTCCACCTGGCCGGTCGCCTCGAAGCGGTCGGCGTTGAGCGCGGCCACCCGGGCCTCGACATTGACCAGTGGCATCGACAGCGCAAGGGCGGACGCGGCATACGCGGCGGTGCGCGCGGCGCCACGCCACGTCCAGCCGATGGCGGCGGCCCCGACGAGTGCGAGCACCAGCGCCAACCAGAGCTCGGTGAGCGAGGCGGCGATGCGCGTCGTGGTGAACCCGTAGGCCTGGGAGTAGAGCCACAGCTTGTGCAGCGCCGAGGCGACGACGAGCAGCGCCATCGCCACGAGCGCGACCACCACGACCCGCTTCGTCGTGCGGTCGGTCGGGCTGTTCTCCGGGGCGAAGAAGCGGATGAGGGCGAGCACCCCGACCGTGAGGACGGTGACGACGACGAGCTGGCCGAAGCCGCCGCGGGCGTACTCGGCATACGTCAAGCCGGTGGTGCGCAGCACGTGGTCGTGGCCGCCGAAGAGCGCGGAGGCCTGCGCGACGAGGAAGACGACGAAGGCCAGCGCCACGGCACCCGCGGGCAGCAACCACTCGAAGCGGTGGCGGACCGGGCGCGGCGGCAGGGGTCGCGCGGGATCCACGCGGGGCGGGTTGATCGCGACATAGGCGGCGGTGAGGACGAGCCCGGTCACGAAGACCCAGATGAACACGCGCGAGGTCAGCTCGCTCCAGCGCCAGTCCGGCACCAGCTTGGTCACCCACGAGCCGACGATCGCGTCGGCCGAGGCGAAGAGCGCGCCGAAGACGACGAGCGCGAGCAGGCTCATCGCGCCGGCCCGCAGCACGGCCCAGAGGTTGCGCCGGACGCTGAGCGCGCCGAGCGTGCGGCCGAGCAGCGGCAGCCCGCGGGCGGCGGCGAGCACCCAGCTGGCCCCCGAGAGCAGCAGGCCGAACAGCGTCCGGGCACCGGTGAAGGCCGACATGAACAGCGGCACCGCGAGGAACAACCCCAACACCGCCAGCCCGGGCTCGTCGCGGACGGTGACCAGCGCGGCCCCGGTGAGGCAGAGCGCCCATACCGCCAACGCCCATCCCGAGCGCCAGGCCCGGGCCACGACGAAGGCGAGCGAGCCGCCGACGGCCAGCGTGAGCGTCAGGGCGATCCCCGGGCCGTCAGCCAGCGGCAGCGTGAGCGCGGCGAGCACCCCGATGACGGCTGCGGCCGCGACGACACCGATCTGTGGCGAGCAGACCCGCTCGGGCCAGATCCGGCTCAGCACATCGCTGCTCGGCTGAGGGGCAGGAATCGGCGGGACCGTTGGCACGGGCGTCGGCGCGGGTGGGGCCGCGGGTCCGGGCTGGCTCGGGGGCGTGGGGGTCATCGTCATCACTTCCGTATGCCGTGGTGCGGGTGTGGAGGGCGGCGTCACCGCCGTGAGCGGGAGACGCACACGCAGGTGGGCGCCGCTGGAGGTGTCGAGGGCATCGATCCGGCCGCCGTGGAGCTCGCAGATCCACCGGGCGATGGCCAGCCCCAGCCCCGAGCCCCCGGTGGAGGCGTCGGCGGTGCCGAAGCGCTCGAAGAGCCGCGCACGTTGCGCCGGGGGGATTCCCGGACCGGTGTCGACGACATCGAGGTCCCAGTGATCACTGCCGGCGCGGACGCGCAGGTGCACGACCCCACCGGCCGGACTGTGGCGGTCGGCGTTGTCGACGAGGTTCATCACGACCTGCGCCAGTCGGGCCGGGTCGGCCCGCACGACCAGGTCAGCGGGCTCGACGGTGACCTCGTGGGTGACTCCCCGGGAGCGGAGCTCGGCCTCGGCGATGCACCGGGCGAGCAGGTCCGCGACCGGCACGTCGGCCAGGTCCAGGGAGGCCGCTCCGCCCTGCACTCGGGACAGGTCGAGCAGGTCCCGGACGAGGTCCGAGAGTCGCTCCGACTGCGCCAGGGCGGTGCCGAGCGTGCGCGCGTCGGGCGCGACGACGCCGTCGGCGAGGTTCTCCAGGAGCGCCCGCTGGGCGGCCAGCGGGGTGCGCAGCTCGTGGGACACGGTCGCGATGAGGGCCCGCCGCTGCTCGTCGTGGGTGGCCAGGTCGGCGGCCATGGCATTGAAGCTCTCCGCGAGCTGCCCCACCTCGTCCCGGGAGGTGACCGCAATCCGTTCGGACCAGTCCCCGGCGGCCATCCGGCCGGCCGCCCGCGTCATCTCACGCAGCGGCGCCACCATGCCCTTGGCCAGCCAGTGGGTGACGCCCAGGGCGGCGACGATCGTGACCGGACCCGAGACCAGGGAGGGCACGCCGGCCAGCCGTCCGATGGCGGCGACGACGAGCACTGCCACGGTGCTCGCCACGACGAGCAGGCCGAGCTTGAGCTTGAGGGAGGTGACGCCGGCGAGCGGGCCCGGTGTGCCGCTCACGCCGGCACCACCAGGGCGTAGCCGACCCCATGGACCGTGCGAATGCGGTCGGCCCCGATCTTCGCCCGCAGGGACTTCACGTGCGAGTCGAGGGTGCGCGTGCCATAGGCGTCGGCCCATCCCCACACCTCCTTGAGGAGTTCCTCGCGGGTGAAGACCCGGTCGGGTGCGGCTGCGAGGGTGGCGAGCAGGTCGAACTCCAGCGGCGTCAGGTGCACCTCCGCGTCGCCCACGCTCACCCGCCGCGCGGCAACGTCGACGACGAGGTCACCGAAGTCGTGGCGACTGGGGTCCTGGCGGGAGATCAACTCGCCGGCGCGCTCCACGCGTCGCAGCAGGGCCTGCACCCGCGCGACGACCTCCCTCATCCGGAACGGCTTGGTCACGTAGTCATCGGCCCCGACCGCGAGCCCGACGAGGATGTCGGTCTCCTCGTCACGGGCCGTGAGCATGAGGACCGGTACGGGTGCGACCGCCTGGATCCGGCGACACACCTCCAGCCCGTCGAAGCCCGGCAGCATGAGGTCGAGCAGCACGGCGTCGGGGCGGTCTGCCCCGAAGGCAGCGACGGCGCCCGGCCCGTCGAAAGCCCGCGACACGGCATACCCCTCGGCCTCCAGCCGCAGCGTGAGTGACTCGTTGATGACCTCGTCGTCCTCGACGACGAGAAGGCGAGCGCGCGGCGTTTCGGTCATGACGATGAGCCTAGGGAGGCCGGTGCGAGGGCCGGGGGCGTGACATGTGCCGATCCTGTGAAGACGTCGAAGGCTGGCTGTATCAGGCGGGCCGCCCGCGCCTCCTCCTCCGCGTGAGGCAGCGCTGCCCAGGGTGGGCTGGTCCGAGGCCTCCAGGAGGGAAGTCCCATGCCCAGCAGCCAGACCTCGGGCCGTCGCCGCCTGCGGCCGACCATCGCCGCCGGTGTCGCTCTCGGCACCGCCCTGCTCGCAGCCCCGGCCCATGCCGGCTCGACGACGGGGGACCTGCCCAACGGCGCCGACCTCACGGTGAGCGTCGAGCGCCCCATCACCGGCGACACCTTCGTCGTGCCCGCGGGTGCCACGACGGTGGATGTCCCCCTGTCCGGCACTGCGAGCATCGCGACCGGCACGCCCAATGTCACGTGGATCTACGTCGTCGACGTCTCCGGAAGCACCGGTGCGGGGTGCACCGCCGGGCTGACCGTGCTCGGCTGCGAGAAGCTTGCCGTGGCGGGCCTCAACGACCTGGTGACCACGGACGGCTCCGCCGCCGCGGTCGGGCTGGCCGTCTTCAGCTCCAGCGGGGCCGCCGCCGACATCTCCTCCGACGCGGGCGAGCAGGCGCTCACCGCTCCGGCAGACCCGGACGTCGACACGGCGATCACCTCGATCGTCGAGGGTGGGATCACGGCCTTCACCAACAAGAGCGTGGGCAGTGGCTCGACGAACTACGTCGCCGGTCTCGACGCGGCCTCCGCCATCGCGGCGCAGGCGGGCTCGGGCCCGATCAACGTCGTCTTCCTCTCCGACGGCCAGTCCAACGCCGGGTCGAACTTCGCCGGATCGCTCGCGACGCTCGCCGCCCAGGCGACGATCTATCCCTTCGCCGTGGGTGCTGGGTCCTCGTGCACCGGCGGCTCGGTCGGCACCTTGGCCCAGATGGCCGCAGCCTCCGGGACCGAGTGCTTCGCCGTGCCGGACCCGGCCGACCTGCCCGATGTCATCAAGAACGTCACCGCCACCAGCTTGACGTCGGTCTCCGTGACCCTGGACGGCGCCCCCGTCACTGCGACGGTTGCACCGGCCCTGCCGGTCGCCGGGCCCGCGACCGTCACCTGGCAGGCTTCTGGTGAGGACCTCGCCCCCGGCTCGCACACCGTGTGCGCCACCGCCACGGGCGTCGGCCCCGCCAGCGACACCACCGCGACTCAGACGGTGAAGCGCTGCGAGACCTTCAGCGTCTTCGGCTTCGCCCTCACCCCACCGACCGCGACCAACGAGCTGGGCAGCGACGACACGCACACCGTGACAGCGACCGTCTCCGGCCCGGCCGGTGAGCTCGCCGGCTGGCCCGTGGACTTCGGCATCTCGGCCGGCCCCAACACCGGTGACACGGGCACGTGCGCGCCAGCGGACTGCCGCACCGACGCCACTGGCACGGTGACCTTCAGCTACACCGTGCCGAAGGAGCCGGCCTCCCTGGGCACCGACACGATCACCGGCACCGTCGACATCAACGGCGACGAGGTCAGCCTGGACGTGAGCAAGCTCTGGCAGGACACCACGCCGCCCTCGGTCCAGTGCGTGCCCACGACCAACCCCGGCGGCTCGGTCCCCGGTGCCCCCGGCAACGGCGGCCAGGGCCAGAACCAGGACGGCTACTACCGCCTCGTCGCCACCGACGACGTCTGGCCGGCGAGTGACCTCGACATCTTCGTCAAGGACACCGGGAGCAGCACGGTCTTCGGTCCGTTCGCGGTCGACACCGACATCAAGTGGGTCGAGGCCAACGGCTCCAAGCCGTCCCAGAAGCCCGGCAATGGCGTCGTCGAGTGGAACCTCAAGGGGCGCGGTGACGCCGAGATCCATGCGGTCGACGGCTCGGGCAACACCTCGGCCACCGTGCTGTGCACCGTGCCGAACGCACCACAGTGAGCCTGACGTCGCGGGCCGCTGCGTGACGCCGACCGCCCGGGGACCTCGAGGTCTCCGGGCGGTCGTGCGTGCATCGGCCAGTGGTGCTCAGCGGCGGCTGCGCCGTCCGAGGACGTAGCCGAGGGCGATCGCGACCAAGGCCCCGACGGCGTGCGGGGCATAGCTCTTGATCAGGACCGGCAGCACCGTCGCCCCGAGGTCGATCGAGTCGTCCGCGGCCGCCTGCCGTGGGGGCGCAGGCCGGGAGACCGTATGCCGTGTGGCCGGCTCGGGTGCCAGCGCCATGCCCTCGCCGTCGGCCACTTCCGCGCGGTACTGCGCCAGCGGCTCCCCGTGAGCGCTCTCCACCGGGGCCGACTCCTGCGCGACGACCGGCACCGCGACGTCGTCGGGGGAGGTGTCACCGAAGGCGTCCGCCGGGGTGGGCGTCGCCTCGGGGGCGCCCGCCGCGCCTGCCGCCACCGTCGCCGAGGACGCCGCCGACGCCGGGGCGGCGTCGGCGAACTGGCCCTCGATGCACTGGACGAACTGCTGGAGCAGCTTGTCCGAGACGTCCTGCATGACCCCACGACCGAACTGCGCCGGCTTGCCGGTGACGGAGAGCTCCGTGGTCACGTCGACGCGCGTGTGGCTGCCACCGTCGGCGGGCGCGAGCTGGACGGTGACCGTGGCGCCCGCCGTGCCATTGCCGCGCTTGTCCTTGCCCTTGGCCTCGATGACGGCACGGTGGTTCGTGTCATCGCGCTCGATGAAGCGCCCGGCACCGGTGTACTGCAGGGCGATCGGGCCCAGCTTGACCTTCACGGCCCCGGCGAAGGTGTCACCGGTGGCCTCGGTGACGGTGGCGCCGGGGAAGCAGCCGCCGACCCGCTCGAGGTCCATGAAGGTCTCCCAAGCGGCGTCGACCGGCGCGGGGACGACGAAGTCGTGGGTCAGCTCCATGGGCTCAGCCTCCCGCGGCGGCGAGGACCGCGCGCTTGGTCAGGACGGTGGCGAGGTGCTTGCGGTACTCGGCGTCACCGTTGAGGTCGCTCGGGGGGTTCGTGCCGTCGGCCGCGGCGCTGCAGGCATCGCCGAGGTCGCCCGTCGACCTGCCCACGAGCGCGGACTCGACGGCCGCAGCGCGCAGCGGGGTCGACCCCATGTTCGTCAGGCCGACCTTGGCCTCGGCGATGGCGCCGTCCTCGACCCGGACCGCAGCCGCCACGGCGACGATCGACCACTGGTGGGCGACCCGCACGAACTTCTCGTAGTGCCCGCCCCACCCGGTGTGCTTGGGGATCCGGATCGCCGTGAGGAGCTCGCCGTCCTCGACCGCCGTCTCGAAGAGGTCGACGAAGAAGTCGGCGGCCGCGACGGTGCGCTCGCCACCTGGTCCGGCGATGACGAACTCGGCGTCGAGCGCGAGGACGGGCGCGCCCAGGTCCCCGGCAGGGTCGGCGTGGACCAGGGCCCCGCCGATGGTGCCGCGATGGCGGATCTGCGGGTCGGCGACCTCGGCCGCGGCGTCCGCGAGCACCGCAGCGTGCTCCCAGACGAGGTCCGAGGCGGCCACGTCGGCGTGCGTCGTCATCGCGCCGATGACGAGGTGGTCCCCGTCCTCGCGGATGCCGCGGAGCTCCTCGATCCGCCCGAGGTCGATGACCTTCTCCGGGGCGTTGAGGCGCATCCGGAGGACCGGGAGGAGGGACTGACCGCCAGCGAGGACCTTGCCCTCGTCGCCGGCCTCGGCCAGGGCCGACAGGGCGTCGGCGAGGCTGGTCGGGGCGAGGTACTCGAACGATGCGGGGATCACTGTGCGCTCCCTTCACCCGTGGTGCCGGGATCAGCATTGGTCGGGGCGTCCTCGTGGAAGTGCGGCTGGCCCTCGGCCGGCGTCGCCATCGCGCCACCGGCGCCCTGGATCGCCGACCACACGCGGTGAGGGGTGCACGGCATCTGGATGTCGTTGATGCCGCGGTCGCGCAGGGCATCGACGATGGCGTTGACCACGGCGGGCGTCGAGGCGATGGTCCCGGCCTCGCCGACGCCCTTGGTGCCCAGGGTGTTGGTCGTGCTCGGGGAGGTGGTGTTCTCGGTGACGAAGGAGATCGTGTCGGCCGCCGTGGGCAGGGTGTAGTCGACGAACGAGCCGGTCACGAGGGTGCCGTTGTCGTCGAAGACCGCCTCCTCCCAGAGCGCCTGGGCGATGCCCTGCACGAGCCCGCCGTGGATCTGGCCCTCGACGATGAGCGGGTTGATGATGTGACCGATGTCGTCGACGCAGACATAGCGACGCATCCGGCTCGCACCCGTCTCGGTGTCGACCTCCATGGCGCACAGGTGGGTGCCGTGCGGGAAGGAGAAGTTCACCGGGTCGTAGGTCGCGTCGGCGTCGATGCCGGGCTCGAGGTCCTCGGGGTAGTTGTGCGAGGCGAAGGTCGCGAGCGCCACCTCGGTGATGCCGATGCCCTTGTCGGTGCCCTTGACGGCATACCGACCGCCGGAGAACTCGAGGTCGTCGGCGTTGGCCTCGAGGAGGTGGGCGGCGAAGGCCTTGGCCTTCTCGATCACCTTGTCCGCGGCGCGCACGACGGCCTCGCCGCCGACGACGAGGGAGCGCGAGCCGTAGGTGTCCAGGCCCTTGTAGGCGACCTGGGTGTCGCCGTGGAGGACCTCGACGTCCTCGAACGGCACCCCGAGGCGGTCGGCGACGATCTGGCTCCACGCGGTCTCGTGGCCCTGGCCGTGCGGGCTGGTGCCCGTGATGACCTCGACCTTGCCGGTCGGGAGCATGCGGATGCTCGCGCTCTCCCACCCGCCGGCGCCGTAGCTGAGCTGGCCCAGGACGCGGGAGGGCGCGAGGCCACACATCTCGGTGAAGGTGCTCACGCCGATGCCGAGCTGGACCGGGTCGCCGGACTCCCGACGCGCCTTCTGCTCGGCGCGCAGCTCGTCGTAGCCGAAGAGCTCCTTGGCCCGTGCGGTCGCCGCCTCGTAGTTGCCCGAGTCGTAGACCATGCCCGCCACCGAGGTGAAGGGGAACTCCTCGTGCTTGATCCAGTTGCGCTCGCGGATCTCGAGCGGGTCCACGCCGACCTCGGCGGCGAGCTCGTCCATGATCCGCTCGATGGCGTAGGTCGCCTCAGGGCGACCGGCGCCGCGGTAGGCGTCGACCCAGGTGGTGTTCGTGAGGACCGTCTGGCAGTTGAACTGGTAGGCCGGGAACTTGTAGATCGCGTTGAACATCCACGCTCCCAGCACCGGCACACCGCCGCCGACGATGGCGACGTAGGCACCGAGGTTCGCGACAAGGTCGACCTTGAGGCCGGTGACCGTGCCGTCCTTGGTCGCCGAGAGGGTGAGCTTCTGGTACTGGTCGCGGCCGTGGTGGGCCGAGAGCAGCGACTCCGAGCGGGTCTCGGTGTACTTCGCCGGCTTGCCCAGGCGCCGGGCCACGGCGAGCGTGATGAACTCCTCGGGAGTGGTCTGGAGCTTGCCGCCGAAGCCACCACCCACGTCGGGGGCGATGACGCGGACCTTGCTCTCCGGCATACCGGTGGTGGCGGCGATGAGGAAGCGGAGGATGTGCGGGACCTGCGTCGAGGTCCACATCGTGACCTGCTCGCCGGTGGGGTCGACCACGGTGGACCGAGGCTCCATGAAGGCCGGGACGAGCCGCTGCTGGCGGTACTCGCGCTCGATGACGATGCCGTCCTCGCGGGCCGCGGCGACCGCCTCGTCGACATTTCCGCCCGTGCCGGCCTCGGCGGAGTCGAGCTTCCAGAAGGCGGACTTGTTGGTGCCCTTGTCCGGGTGGGCGAGGACCTCGTCCTTGAGGGCTTCCATGCCGTCGAGGACGGCGGGCAGCTCGTCGTAGTCGACGTCGACGAGCTCGGCAGCGTCGCGGGCTTCGGCCGCGCTGCGGGCGGCGACGACGGCGACGATCTCGCCCGCACAGGCCACCCGCTCCCCCACCATCGGCAGGTGGTCGGGCGTGACCTGGTCGGGGGTGATCGGCCAGGCATTGGCGCAGACGCCGAGCCCTTCGGGGAAGTCAGCCGCGGTGTAGACGCCGATGACATTGGGGGCCTCGGCGGCGGCGCTGGTGTCGATGCCGGTGATCCGGGCGTGCGCGAACGGGCTGCGCACCATCGCGAGGTGGACCATGCCCGGCAGCACGATGTTGTCGGTCCACTTGGTGCGTCCGGTGATGAGGCGCTGGTCCTCCTTGCGGAGGCGGCGATTGCCGATCTCGCGGCCGGAGCCGGAGTCCTCGGGCTGCTGGTCCTGGACCTCCTCGGCGATCTCCACGAGGGCGTCGGGGCTCACGCTCATCTCACTCACCTGCCTTGCTGCCGGCGCCGGCCTCGGCGGCCGCCGAGACCGCCTTGACGATGTTGTGGTAGCCGGTGCACCGGCACAGGTTGCCCTCGAGGCCGGCGCGGATCTGCTCCTCGCTCGGGCTCGCGTTGTCCTTGAGGATGTCGATCGCCTGCATGATCATCCCCGGCGTGCAGTAGCCGCACTGGAGGGCGTGGTGCTCGTGGAAGGCCTGCTGCATGGGGTGGAGCTGGCCACCCTCGGCCAGGCCCTCGATCGTCGTCACCTCGTGCCCATCGGCCTGGACGGCCAGGACATTGCAGGCCTTGACCGAGCGACCGTCGAGGTGCACGGTGCACGCCCCGCAGTTGCTCGTGTCGCAGCCGATGACCGTGCCGACCTTGCCCAGGTTCTCTCGCAGGTAGTGCACGAGCAGGGTGCGGGGCTCGACGTCGTCGGAGTACTTCACTCCGTCGACGGTGACGCTGATCCGAGTCATCGTTGACTCTCCTTCGCGAGTGATCGTGACGTGTTCGTGATCCTTGCCTGTGGAGGCGACTGTGACAAGGGTCACGGCCAATGTGCAGGGTCAGTGGCCTTTCCGTCGCGGCAAGCGGCTCAGCCCTCGTGGTGGTGGATCGGCCCCGCCAGGCCGCCGAGCCGCTCCCCCTGCCCACCCCACTGGAGGGCGATGATCTCGGCGGCGATCGAGACCGCCGTCTCCTCGGGTGTGCGCGCGCCGAGGTCGAGGCCGATCGGGGAGGACAGGCGAGCCAGCTCGGCGTCGGTCACCCCGGCATCACGCAGGCGGGCCAGGCGATCCTCGTGGGTGCGTCGCGAGCCCATGGCCCCTACATAGGCGACCTCGGGAAGACGTAGGGCGATCTCGAGGACGGGCACGTCGAACTTCGGGTCGTGGGTGAGCACGCAGATCACCGTGCGGCCATCGAGGCGCCCCTTCTCGAGCTCCTCGGCGAGGTAGACGTGCGGCCACTTCACGACGACCTCGTCGGCTGCCGGGAAGCGCGAGGCGGTGGCGAACACCGGTCGCGCATCGCACACCGTCACCTGGTAGCCGAGGAAGGCGCCGATGCGCGCCACAGCGGCCGCGAAGTCGATCGCCCCGAACACCAGCATCCGCGGCCGCGGCGCGAACGAGGACACGAAGACCCGCATCCCCTCGCCTCGCCGCTCCCCGTCGGGGCCGTACTCGAGGGTCGCGGTCCGGCCGGTCGCGAGCAGGCCCCGCGCATCGTCGATGACTGCGGTGTCGGCGCGCGCGCTGCCCAGGCCTGACCGCAGGCCGCCAACCCCCGCTTGGCTCCCCGCGTCGGCTTCGGAACCCTCACCCGGGCCGACTCCACGTGAGTCACCGCCACCCTCGGGCCGGACGACGATGCGTCGCCCGATCCACGAGGGCTCGGGGTGGGCCACGACCGTGGCGATGGCGACCGGGCGACCGGCCCGGATGTCCGCTGCGACCTCGCCGAGCTCGGGGAAGGTCTGCTTGGACATGCTCTCGACGAAGACGTCGAGGATGCCTCCACAGGTCAGCCCGACGGTGAAGGCGTCGTCGTCGGACACGCCATAACGTTGCAGCACAGGGGAACCCGAGCGCACGACGTCTTGCGACAGCTCGTAGACGGCGCCCTCGACGCACCCACCCGAGACCGAACCGACCGCCTCGCCGTTGGGTCCCAGGAGCATGGCCGCACCGGCCGGCCGGGGCGCGGACCGGAAGGTCGCCACCACCGTGCCGACGCCGACGGTCTCGCCGGCGTCCCACCAGGTCATCAGCTCGTCGAGGACCTCACGCACGGGCGATCACCTCCGTCAGCTCCTCGAAGGCAGCCATCGAGTGCCCGGCGACGAAGGAGTCGACATGTGGCAGGGCGGCGAGGATGCCGGCCTGCACCGGCTCGTAGGCCGCGCTCCCCCGATGCGGGTTGGCCCACACGACATGGTGCGCAATGGCCCGCAACTGCGCCATCTGCTCCCCCAGCGTCGCGGGGTCACCACGCTCCCAGCCGTCGCTGATCACGACGACGACCGCGCCCCGCGCCATGCCACGCCGACCCCACCGCCGGAGGAAGACGGCCAGCCCCTCGGCGAGACGGGTACCCCCCGACCAGTCCGGGATCGCCTCCCCCGCCGCGACGATCGCGCGGTCAGCGTCGCGGGCAGTCAGGGCGCGAGTGACATGCGTGAGACGGGTCCCGAGCGTGAACACCTCGACCGGAAGCCCGGAACGGACATAGCGGTGGGCCACGCGAAGGAGGGAATCGGCATACCCGCTCATGGAGCCGGACACGTCGATGAGAAGGACGATGCGGCGGGGCCGCTCGGTACGCCGCCGCCACTGCACGGGGCCGGGCTCCCCCAAGCGCTGCAGCGTGGCTCTCAGGGTACGGCGGGCGTCGACCTCACCTCGCCGGGAGGCCGTATGCCGTCGGGCCGGGCGCCGCGGAGCCCTCGGCCGGAGGCGGCCGAACATCCGGGCGAGCCGCGCCTTCTCGCTCGGCGAGAGGTTCGCCACGTCCCGGTGGCGGAGGACCTCGGTCGTGGAGGCCTGGGCCACGAGGGCATCGTCGTCGTCGTCGTCGTCGCCGTCGCCGTGGCCCGCCCCGGCGTCGTCGAAGGCGGCCCGTGCCACGACCTGCGGCGGCGCGTCCTTGCCGTGACGCACGCCGACCTCGCCACCGAACCACGCGGCATACACGAGGTCGAACCGGGCGAGGTCCTCGGGGGAGGCGCACAGCGTGGCCCGCCCGGCCCACCGCACGGCGGCGGCATCCTCGAGGCCCACCGTGCTCGCGGCGACGAGGAAGGCCCGCTCACGATCCGCGGTCACGTCGAGACCCGCGGCGCGCAGGGCGCGGGCGAAGCCGAGCAGGATCTCCTCGGGGGGTCGGTGCGTGGCGCTGGTCACTTGCCGAGGATCCGGTCGAGGGCGGCGCGGACGCGGTCGGCGTCCTCGCGGTACTTGATCGCGACCCCGAGGGTGCGTGCGGCCGACTCGGTGTCCATCTCGCGCGCGCCGAGGGTGGCCAGGGCCCGGGCCCAGTCGAGGGTCTCGGCCACGCCGGGCGGCTTCAGCAGCTCGCGGTCGGCCCGGACCTGGTGCACGGCCCGGACGACCTGCTCGGCCAGGGCCCGGGGGACCTCGGGTGCCCTGGACCGCAGGATCGCGAGCTCGCGCTCGATCCCGGGGTGCTCCACCCAGTGGTAGAGGCAGCGGCGCTTCAGGGCGTCGTGGAGCTCGCGCGTGCGGTTGCTCGTGAGGACGACGATCGGTGGGGTGGCCGCGGCGACAGTGCCGAGCTCGGGGATGGTCACGGCCCAGCTGGACAGCACCTCGAGCAGGAAGGCCTCGAACTCGTCGTCGGCCCGGTCGATCTCGTCGATGAGGAGGACGCACGGGGACTGGCGCAGGGCGCGCAGGACCGGACGGGCGAGCAGGAAGCGCTCGTCGAACAGGCTCTGCTCGACGCTCTCGACGTCGCGTGCGCCGCCCTCGACGGCCTCGAGCGCGCGCACGTGGAGGATCTGCCGGGGGAAGTCCCAGTCGTAGAGGGCCTGCGTCGCGTCGATTCCCTCGTAGCACTGGAGCCGGATGAGTGGGATGTCCATCGCCTCGGCGATGGCCTCGGCGAGGGCTGTCTTGCCGGTGCCCGGCTCGCCCTCGAGGAGCACGGGGCGACCCAGGCGCAGGCCGAGCCAGGTGACGGTCGCCAGGTCCGGGTCGGTGAGGTACCCCGTGCCCGCCAGCGCGGCGGCGAGGTCGTCGGCGTCGGTAAACGCGGTCCGGGGATCCATGCGGCCAGCATTGCCGCCGGTGCGCCCAGGGGCAAGGGATGACCGCTCGCATGACCCGGTGGCCACGAACTCAGAAGGGCGGCTCCTCCCACCCCGTGGACACCGGGCCGGTCCGGGATGACGCACCGCAGTTCGCGATGTCGATCGTGAGCGCCCTGGGGAGCGGTGAGAACGAGACCCGATGTCGTCGGCAATCTGCGTTCGCGCGCAACTCCTGGGCGGCGTCAGCCCGCTCGACTGCCGCGCGTGCCATGGCGCGGTGGCGTCGGCGCGGCACACGGGCCACCAGGTGCTCGAGGCTGAACTCCATGACACTGAACGCCTCGTCCCCGCCGATGGCACAGCGCTCCCCGGTTCCGAGGACGCCACTGCTCGCAGGCGGTGGCCCCTCGAGCAGGATGGGGCGCTGATCGAGGGCGTTCGTGACCCACTCATGACCGAGAGGGTCGACCCAAGCGACCCGCCCATCCGACTGCAGGCTCACTCGCCAGCCTGGTTCTTGCTTGACCCGATGATGTCGTCGGCAGAGGAGCATGAGATTGGCGAGGCTCGTGCGGCCTGTGGGCCAGGCCCGCACATGATCCACGTCGCAGAACCGCGCGTTGACGCTGCAGCCCGGGAATCGACAGCGCGCATCGCGAAGCCGAACCGCAACGAGGAGGCTGGGGGGTGGCCGATAGTGCGGGCTCCCGTCGCTCGTGGACGACTGCCCGGGAACGATGGCCCCGGTGCGCGGGTCAAGTGTGTGCTGCCCCAGCCGCCCTGCTTGCCGGGCACGGAGGACCATCTCGTCGACCCATTCGGCGTCCGCGAGGAGCGGTTGAGCCTGGGCCAAGCCGGAGACCTCGACCAGGCCTCGCAGCGCAACGTGTGGGTCAACGTCGGACGACGTTCCCTCCACCCCTCCCGTACCGGAGACCTCGACCGCGCCTCGATGGGGCTCTCGGAGGGAAACACGAGACGACGTCGCCTCCGGACCAGTCCCGTTGGGGTCGCTGACCGCTTCCGTTCGTGAAAGGCCCGTCGCCTCGTTCGCCCGCATGTCGGCCCCACCCGGCGACGGGAGAGAGGCCCGCGAGACACGTCCGAACCCCGCGTCACCCGGCAGCGCATGTCTGGATTGGGTCGATCCGCCAGGTGCGCTCTCGCCGCGGTGAGACCGCGGTTGAGACGCGAGCTCCACGGCACCAGCCGCCGGAGCGAGCAACTGCACCGAGCACGTGACGGTGGCCTGCTGCGCGATGAGCGCCACGAGGGCATCCGCGCGCGCCTGCCCGATCGACGTGCACTGCCCAGACCGGCGCAACTGCTGCGCCAACTCGTCGACCGCAGCCCACGCCAGAGCCGCCTGCTCGGCCGGCAAGGTCGCACGCCAGGTGTCGACCCCGGGGGCCTCCGCCCAGCGCTCCAAGCAACGGTCTCGACGCGCTCGCTCGGCCTTCTCTCGAAGGAACTCGGCATCGACATCCGCGAGCGCCCGCCGCACTCGACGCCGCAGCGCCACACCGCCGTGCCCAGAGGGGTCATCCCCGAGTGCACCGCGAAGCTCCTCCACGACCCGCTCGGCCACGGCGCGCGCAACGGGCGCCGGCGCGTCCGCAACCTCGTCGTCGACGATCGCCGCCCGCCGCTCATCGAGGAAACCCTCGGTCATCGCGACGTGCACCGGCTGGAGTGGCCCCGACATCCGGATCGCCCTCTCGACCCAGCCCTGCGCCGCCTGTGCCCCAACCCCCAAGGCGGGCCCCACCAGGGCCGCCGCATCGAGCCGGGCCACGACCGGGTCGCACCCGAGAACCTGCTCAAGGGTCCCGTCCTCGCACTCGACACCTTGCGAGGCCGCCACCATCGCAACCAGCTCCAGCTGCCGGGCCCGAGCGCGATTCACGGCGCGGGTCAGCTCGCCCAGCTCCGCGATGACTCCCGCCAACCCGGTCGCGACATCGCCACAGGAGTCCGCGAGGACCTGTGGCTGCCGGAGGTCCACGAGGACCTGCGGCAGGCGCGTGGCGAGAGGCTCTTCCATATCGACAATTCTAGAAGTGACCCCTGACAGTCGACCCGGCCAGATCGACACCAGAGCCATTGCGGCCGAACGTAATTGACCACCCCACGAAGGTCCGACGCCACTCCCACCGCGAGTTCATCACGCTGCACCGACAGCCCGACCCACAGGCTGGGTCATCCGAGCGGTCGGGCACCTGGGCGGCGCCCCGACCGCGGGACGGACGCAGCCACCGCACGAAAGGGCCGCACGAAGGGCCTCACGAACGCGCGACGACGTCCTCGACCCAGCCCTGCCACAACCGGCGTCAGCCACTTCTCGCCACGCCACCGCCTCTGTTCGGCCGCGTGCGCCGCAACCCGCAACCCCTGACCCCTGACCCGTGCCACGTGCCCGTGGCTACCCTCGAACCATGACCGGCGAGACCTGGGGCGCGCTCATCGTCCTCCTCTGCACCCTCATGGTGGCCGGCGCGGTGGTCGGCACCACCTGGGCAGCCGCGACGAACAAATTGGCCCGCAACCCCTTGGCCGGGATCAGGACCCGCTCGACGATGCGCAGCGACACCGCATGGGTCGCCGGCCACCGGGCAGCCCTCCCCCTCTCCCGCACGGCCGCTGCCAGCGTGGCCGCGTGCACCCTGGCCGCCGTCCTGGCGATCGCCGTCGGGCACCCGCTCGTCTCGATCGGGCTCTCCCTCGCCGGGATCCTGGCGGCGCTCCTCTTCGCGATCCCGATCACCCGCCGGGCAGACGCGGGTGCCCAGTCGTCAGCCGATCACGGCCGCGGCTGATCGACGTCCGCCCCGGTCGCCAGGTCGCCGCACTCGACGAGGGTCACGTCCCGATCCCGCAGGTAGTCACGCGCCCCTCGGTCACCGACGACGTTGTCGGACAGAGCTTTCCAGTGCTCTCGCCCCACCAGCACGGGATGCCCCGGCACCCCTCCGTATGCCGCCCGCACCAGACCCGCCCGGAGCTCGCCTGCGGCTCGGGCCGCCTCCAGGACGCGCCGATGCACCTCGGTCCCGACGTCGGGCAGGTCCACGAGCGTGATGAGGACCGCGGAGAGAGAGCGTCGACCCGGCCGCCCGTCGAGGCCCTCCCCACTTGCCTCGCCCCCGTCCTCGTCATCGCCATCGTCGTCGTCATCAATGCCAAGGGCGCCCCCACCGGCATCCGCCTCGACTCCCCCCGGGGCCGGGTCCGCCAGCGCCCGCAGACCCGCCCGCAGCGAGGCCCCCATCCCCTCGGGCCAGTTCGCCACCTCGACGACCTCGAGGTGCCCACCGCTCGACAGGTCGCAGCCCAGCGCCCACCGGCCGGACCTGAGCACGTCGATGACGGCCTCGGCCTCGGCGCCCACGGCGACGACGACGGGGCCGACCCCGGCCGCGGCGACACGGCATACGGCCTGTTCGACCCAGGTGGGCCCGTCGGGAGCCGAGCGCACGAGCGCCTTGGGGCCACCCATGCGACGTCCGGCACCGGCGGCGAGGACGAGGCCCGCGACATCGCTCACGGGCCCCATCCTCCCAGCGTCAGCCCAGGCTCGTGAGGGACTCGATGATCTTCGGCCGCAGCTGCTCGGGGGCGATCACCTCATCGACCGAGCCGACCTCGACGGCACGGTGGATCGAGTGGACGCCGTCGAACTCGCTGGCCACCTGACCGAGCACCTCGGCACGCACGGACTGGCGGGTCTCCTCGAGCTCGGCGACGAGCGCGGCCCGCTTGGCGCCCTTGGCCTTGGCCACGGCGGCCTCCAGGTCGGCCACCCGCGGGTCCTTGGCCGTGCGGGCGTCGACGTCGCGGGCGAAGACCACGGCCGCTGCCGGTGCGCCACCGATGACGGACGCGAAGGACCCCTCGACGGCGAGCACGCGCATCGAGTCGTTGAGTGCCTTGGAGAAGACCACGAAGGCGCCCCCGTGGTAACGGGAGACGACGACGAAGACGATCGGGCCGACGAAGTTGACGATGGCCCGACCGATCTCGGCGCCGTACTCCAGCTGCAGCTGGCGCATCGACTCCGGTGAGCCGTCGAAGCCGGAGAGGTTGGCCAGGACCACGAGCGGGCGGTTGCCCGAGGCGGCGTTGATCGCCCGCGCCGTCTTCTTCGACGACTTCGGGAAGAGCGTCCCTGCCGTGTAGGTGTCCGGGCCGTCGGTGGGCGGGAACCCACGACGGGCGACGGACTTGGACTCGATCCCCAACAGGCACACCGGGATTCCACCGATGTGAGCATCGGTGACCACGGAGGTCTCGGCGTCGGCCATGCCGGCCCACCGCTCGATCATCGGGTGGTCCTGGTCGGTCACCGCTCGCATGAGGGTGCGGATGTCGAAGGCCTTCTTGCGGTCCGGGTTGGTCGCGGCGCTGAAGATGTCGCCGACGGTGGTGAACCCGCTGTCCTTCGGGTCGTGGGCGTATGCCGTGACGTCGCGGTCGCTCGGATCCTCCGTCATCGCGTGGCGGGGTCCGTCCTCGCCGGGAGCGACCCACGTGTGGTCGTAGTGGTCGAGGAGGAGGCCGAAGGCCTCGGCGAGGTCCTTGGCCCAGTACTGCGCCTGGCCGTTGGGGCCCATGACGCGGTCGTAGCCACCGATGCCGAAGTTGTCCTCGGCACTGACCCCACCGGAGAAGTCGAGGGACTGCTTGCCGGTGAGCACCATCGCCGAGTCCGGCGTCATGATGAGCACGCCCTTGGTGTGCATGAGCATGGTCGCCTCGGCGTTCCAGTAGGGCTGGGCGCCGACGTTGATGCCCGCGACGACGACGTTGATCTCGCCGCCGTCCTGGGTGAACTCGACGATCCGCCGCAGTGCCTTGGCGATCCAGTCCATGTTCTCGGTGCCCGAGTCCATCGCGATCCGGGCGCCGGCCGAGAGGGCGAACCACTCGATCGGCACGCCCATCTCCTCGGCCAGGTCGATGGCCGCCATGATCCGGCGGCACTCGGCCTCGGCGACCGAGCCCAGGCTCTTGAGCGGGTCCCCGCAGAGCAGGACACGGGTGACGCCCTCGGGGTGCAGCGCCGTCGGTGTGGTGACGACGCCACAGATGAGGCCGGCGGTGTTCTGCCCGTAGGGGCGGTCGACCGGGACGAGGCGGCCGTCCTCGTCGAGGTCGTGCTCGACCGCCGTGCCGCCGTTGCCCGAGATCATCGAGACCAGTTCGTAGGGATAGACCAGGCCCCGGCGACGCGCGCGCACGACCTTCTCGGCATACCCGTCGAGGGGAGCCAGTCGCTCGCTCGCCGGCGCCTCGATGCTCGTCGCGATGCCGCTCCCCGGTTGCGCGGAGAACTTCACGACGACAGGGGTCACCGTGTCCTCGTCGATGATCAGCCGGCCCTCGATGCGCAGCTCCTCGATCCCGGCCCCCGCCGTCAGGGGCGCGATCCGGCCGGCGAGCGCGGTGAGCTGGTCCAGGTCGGCCGATACCGGCGGCCAGATGTGCAGCCAGACGTGGTTCATGTCCAGGCGGCTGCCCGCAACACCCCGGGCCGACCGTGCACGCCGGATCCCCTCGAGGCAGTTGGCGATGGTCCGCTCGAGGTGGGGCAGCGAGGTGACCTGACCGTCCTCGCCCCGGCTCACGCTGAACTGGCGCACCTGCGCGAGCGCGAAGAGCCGCTGGTCGGCGGGGTTCTCCTTGGCCTGTCCGTGCAGGAGCAGGACGTCGGCCGGCCCGTCGAGGCGGGTGAGGTCGAAGTCCCGCAGGCGCCACAGCGAGAGGCGCCGCCCGACCATGGGGTGGACGTTGCGGACCAGCCGGTCCTCGAACAACGTCCCATCACCCCGCGGGCGCAAGGTGAAGTAGCCAACCTCACGCCCTCCACCGGGGACGACGCCCACCGCGATGCGACGGACCTCGTGGGCGATGGGCAGGGCGGCGAACAGCTCGGCCAGTCGGGCGGAGGCCTCGTCATCGTCGACAGGCGCCCCGGGCCAGTGGAGGTAGAGGTCGATGACGCCCTGGGAGCCCTCCGGACGCTCACCCATCTCGGCGGTGAGGGTCCGCACCAGGCCCGACTCGGGCGTGATCTCGTCGATCGTGCCCAGCGTGCTGATCAGGTGCGAGGGCCGGCCGTCGAGGACGTAGTCGACCGCCGCCAGGGGCCGGCCGTCGACGGCGTACTCGCGCACGTCCGAGAGGCCGTGCTCGTGGTAGTGCCGCTGGATGAGGACGGCCAGCATCGGCTCGGAGGCCGGCACGCCCCGCTCGAGGCGCGCCGCGAGGAAGGAGACGATCCGCTCCGGGATCTGCGCGAGCCGGTCCAGTCGCGTCGTGCGCTCCTCACCGACCGGCAGGTCGACGAGCGCATCGAGCTCGGGACCGACACGGGCGAGCACGCTGGCACGGTCCTCGTCGACGAGCGGCTGGTCGAACCACCGGAAGTGCACGCTGCGCGCCAGGTCACCCACGGCCGGGAAACGCAGCTGGGTGGCGACCACGAGGCGGTCGAGGACATCCCGGGCGCGATCGCCCAGCTCGCCGTGGGGCGCCGGCTCGTCGATCCACTCGCCGAGCAGGGCCATCGCGAGGGCCACGTCGGGGGCCGAGCGCTGTTGGGCGAGGAAGACCCGGAAGAGGGCCTCCTCGAGAGCGGGCGTGTGGTCCAGCGACGGGACGTCGTGGTGGGCGACGACCCGGGCAAGCTTGCCGCGGAAGGCCTCCGGCAACGCGCCGCGGTCGACGTCGAGGGTCTGCAGGTAGGTGTGGAAGTGCTCGCGCGGCGAGTGGACGCGGTTCTCGACCTGCTCGTCGTCCCCGACCGGCCGGTTCCGGGAGAGCTCGGCGAGGTCGGCGATGACCTCGAGCAGGTCGAGCTCGGCCGGGGTGATCTGCCCCGAGCCCTGGCCGCCCTCGCGGGCGGTGAGGTAGCGCCGGAGGGTGGCTCCCTCGTCGGCGGGGTCGATGTCGTAGCCGAGGAGGATCGCTTCGAGGTCGTCGCGGTCCCGCGCCCGCTGGTCAGTGCCCGCGCTGGCCGCGTCGAGGTCGAGGTCGAGGGCGTCCGCAGCTCCATCGGCTCCAGCCGAGCCAGCGTCCCCACGCGCGCCGCTCGCGCCTCCAGCCTCCGCTTCGTCCGCGGCGTCCACCACCGGGTCGATCCGCAGCAGCGGAGCGCCGGTCTCCACCTGGTGCCCGGCCGCCACGAGGACCTCGCGCACCACCCCGGTGAAGGGAGCGGGCAGGACGGTCTCCATCTTCATCGACTCGAGGACGATGGCGGGGGCCCCCTCGGCGACCTCGTCACCGGGAGCCACCGGTGTGGCGACGACGAGTGCCGGTGCGGGAGAGCGCAACACGCCACCCTCGTCGCGGCTCACGCGGTGCGTGACGCCATCGACCTCGACCAGCTGGGTCGGTCCGTGGGTCGCCGTGACGAGCCGGTGCCAGCGGTCCCCGACCCGGAGTCGGCTGGTGTACTCCCCGAGGCGTTCGAGGTCGACGTCGACCTTGGCCTCACCGGCGCCGGTGATGGCCACGCGGAAGCGGTGCGGCCCGATGCGCAGGACGTGCACCTTGTATGCCGCACCGCGCAGCTTGAGGTCGACGCCCTGGCCGACCCGGTGCTGCACCTGGGGCCGCCCGCCGCGAGCCGTCTCGAACAGGCGCGCCCGCTCGATCCGCTCCTCGTCGAGGTAGGCCTCGATGCCGGCGGCCACGAGCGCGACCCCGGAGTGCCGGTGCGAGACCAGACGACCCTCGCCGCGCACGCGGTCGATCCAGCCGGTGTCGGCGGAGCCGTCGACGACCTCGGGCTGGTCGAGCAGGTCGAGGATGAACGACTTGTTGGTCGAGCCGCCCTCGATGACGACGGTCGTCTCCTCCATCGCCCGACGCAGGCGCGCCAGGGCGACCTCGCGCGTGGGCCCCCACGCGATGATCTTGGCGATCATCGAGTCGAAGTCTGCCGGGATCGAATCTCCCTCCCCCACACCGGTGTCCACTCGGATCCCCGGCCCGGCCGGCAGCTCCAGCAGGGCGATCCGGCCAGGGCTCGGCGCGAAGTCGCGGTCCGGGTCCTCGGCGTTGAGACGCGCCTCGACGGCATGGCCGTTCTCACCGGGGCGCTCACCCTCGAGGCGCCCGCCCTGCGCCACGTGGATCTGCAGCGCGACCAGGTCGGTGCCCGTGACCTCCTCGGTGATCGGGTGCTCGACCTGGAGACGCGTGTTCACCTCGAGGAAGGCGAAGGTGCCGTCCTGGGGCTGGAAGAGGAACTCCACGGTCCCGGCACCGGCATACTCCACCGCGATGGCGAGCCGCTCGGCACTCTCCTTGAGCACGCGGGCCTGCTCAGCGGTCATCACCGGCGACGCGGACTCCTCGATGACCTTCTGGTTGCGGCGCTGCACCGAGCAGTCGCGCACGCCGATCGCCCAGGCGGTCCCCTGGCCGTCGGCGATGACCTGCACCTCGACGTGCCGGGCGCCGGTGACCAGGCTCTCGAGGAAGACGACGCCGGAGCCGAACGCCCGCTGGGCCTCGTCCCGCGTCAGTTGGTATGCCGCGGCAAGCTCGGCGTCGTTGGTCACCTTGCGGATGCCGCGCCCGCCACCTCCGGCGGTGGCCTTGAGCATGAGCGGGTAGCCGATGCGGTGCGCTGCCGCCAGCGCGTCCTCGAGCGTGTCCACCCCACCGCGGCTCCACGGCGCGACCGGCACGCCGACCTCCTCGGCGATCAGCTTGGAGCCGATCTTGTCGCCGAGCCGGCGCATCGCCTCGCCGCTGGGGCCGATGAAGGTGACCCCGATCCGCCCGCACAGGTCGGCGAACGCCGGGTCCTCGGCGACGAACCCCCAGCCGACCCACGCCGCGTCGGCGCCGGTCGCCGTCAGGGCCTGCTCGAGCTTGGCGTGGTCGAGGTAGGGCCGCGCGGAGGCCGGCCCGAGGTCGTATGCCGTGTCCGCCTCCCGGACGAACATCGCCTGCCGCTCGGCCTCGGTGTGCAGGGCGATGACCTCGATCCGATGGCCGTCCCCACCCGGAGCTGCAGCGGCCGCGTTGAGGTCGCGGACGGCGTGGATGAGGCGCATGGCCGATTCGCCACGGTTGACTACGGCGATCCGTGTGAATTTCTGCACATCCCGAGACTTCCATGCCGCGCGGGTGACTCGCGAGTAATCAACGTCCGAGATCACACCGGCGGTCGTGACTCCTCGCGCTCGAACCGGACGTCGATGCGCTCATAGCCCTTGGTCCGCATGGCCCGCGCCTGCGCGGCATACGCGGCCTTGTCCGCCTCGGTGAGGTCGACGTTGTCGGTGAACGGGGTGAGCAGCGCTCGTGGGTACAGCTGGCGCGCCCGGACGGCGTTGATCTCCGCGCAGAGGACGAGGACCACCGAGACGAGGTAGACGAAGGCCAGCAGGCCGAGGACGAAGCCGATGACTCCGTTGGTGGCGGAGGCGTTGTGGACGATCCGGCCGACGTAGACCACGCCGAAGGTCTGGAGGAACTGCAGGAGCAGCGCGGCGATGACGGAGCCGACGAGGTGGGTCCGGATCGGCATCAGGCGGGAGACGGCCCAGCGGTAGACGCCGTTGATGATGAACGCATTGGCCACGGTCGTCACCAGGAGCGAGACCGGGCGGGTGAACCAGCCGAGGTCGAGGGCCGCGAGGGTCGACAAGGTGGTGGTGCCCACGATGGCCAGGCCACCGATGAAGACGACCCCGAGGCTGCGCACGCGGGAGGTCAACGGGTTGGGCCGGCGGTTGCGCGGGATCGTCCACACGGTGTTGAGGGCGTACTGGACCGCGTTGCCGACCCCCAGCCCGCCGTAGATCGACACCGCCACCCCGATCACCACGCCCGCGATGCCTCCGCTGAGCGCCTTGGGGTTGCCGAGCTGGTCGCCGACGACCGGCACCTGCCGCAGCGCCGACTCGATGATCACCTCCTGCAGGTCGGGCCGGCTGCTGAGGACCCAGCTGAGGACGGTGACGAGGAGGAGCAGCAGCGGGAAGAGCGAGACGAAGGCGTAGTAGGTGATCAGTGCCGCGAGGTAGCCGCCGAAGTCGTCGAAGAACTTGTAGGCGACGGCGATCGGGAACCCGAGCACGGGGTGCTGCCGCTGGAAGCGGTCGAAGCGGTCCACGGCACCCACGCGCACATCTCACCACGGCAGTGCGAGAGTGGAGGCACACGGCAAACCCACCACCGAGGAGTCCTCGTGACCGACGCCTTCATCTACGACCACGTCCGCACCCCGCGAGGCCGCGGCAAGAAGGGCTCGCTCCACGGCATCAAGCCGGTCGACCTCGTCGTCGGCCTCGTCGACGAGCTCCGGACGCGCAACCCCGACCTCGACACCGACCGCGTCGACGACCTCGTCATGGGCATCGTCACGCCGGTCGGCGACCAGGGCGCGGTCCTCCCCCGCACCGCCGCCCTCGCCGCGGGCCTGCCCGACACCGTCGGTGGGGTGCAGCTCAACCGGTTCTGCGCCAGCGGGCTCGAAGCGGTCAACACCGCCGCCCAGAAGGTCGCCTCGGGCTGGGACAGCCTGATCCTTGCCGGCGGCGTGGAGTCGATGTCGCGCGTGCCGATGGGCTCCGACGGCGGCGCGTGGGCGATGGACCCGGCGACGAACTACGACACCTACTTCGTGCCGCAGGGGATCTCGGCCGATCTCATCGCGACCATCGAGGGCTTCTCCCGCACCGACGTGGACACGTATGCCGTGCGCTCCCAGGAGCTGGCGGCCAAGGCGTGGGCGGACGGCCGGTTCGACCGCTCGGTCATCCCGGTGCGTGACCTCAACGGCGTCGTCGTCCTCGACCACGACGAGCACATGCGCCCGGGGTCGACCGTCGAGTCCCTCGGGGCGCTCAACCCCTCGTTCGCGGGGATGGGCGAGCTGGGCGGCTTCGACGCCGTCGCCCTGCAGAAGTACCACCAGGTCGAGCGGATCGACCACGTCCACACCCCGGCCAACTCCTCCGGCATCGTCGACGGGGCCGCGCTCATGGTCATCGGCTCGGGTGAGGTCGGCGCCGAGCTCGGCCTGACCCCCCGCGCCCGGATTGTCGCGACCGCCACGAGCGGCGCCGACCCGACGATCATGCTCACCGGGCCGACCCCGGCGACCCACAAGCTGCTGCGCACGGCCGGGCTGACCCCCGCGGACATCGACCTCTGGGAGATCAACGAGGCGTTCGCGTCGGTGGTCCTGAAGTACCAGAAGGACATGGACATCCCCGACGACAGGCTCAACGTCAACGGTGGCGCGATCGCCATGGGCCACCCGCTCGGCGCCACCGGCGCCATCGTCCTCGGCACGATGGTCGACGAACTCGAACGCCGCGACGCCCGCCGCGCCGTCGTCACCCTCTGCATCGGCGGCGGCATGGGCGTGGCCACGCTCATCGAGCGCGTCTGACCCCAGCGATCCCCAGCCACCCCAGACGTCAAGGACTGACCAATCACCATGAGCGAGTTCACCAACACCATCCGCTGGGAGCAGGACGAGCAGGGCATCGTGACCCTGACCCTCGATGACCCGAACCAGTCGGCCAACACGATGAACGCCGACTACGGCCACTCCATGCAGGCCGCCGTCGACCGCCTCGTCGCCGAGAAGGACGCCATCACCGGGGTGGTCATCACCTCGGCGAAGAAGACCTTCTTCGCCGGGGGCGACCTCAAGGACATGTATGCCGCGGGGCCGGCTGATGCTCCCCGCCTCACCGAGGAGGTCAATCGGGTCAAGGCGCAGCTGCGGACCCTGGAGACCTTCGGCCGCCCCGTCGTCGCGGCGATCAACGGCGCCGCCCTGGGCGGCGGGCTCGAGATCGCCCTGGCCTGCCACCACCGCGTCATCGCCGACGTGCGGGGCGCGCAGGTCGGCCTCCCCGAGGTCACCCTCGGCCTGCTGCCCGGTGGCGGAGGCGTCGTGCGCGTCACCCGCATGCTCGGCATCACCGACGCGGTGATGAAGGTGCTGGGCCTGGGCCAGAAGTACGCCCCGGCCCAGGCCAAGGAGGTCGGGCTCGTCGACGAGGTCGTGGGGTCGCTCGACGAGCTGGTGCCGGCCGCCAAGGCCTGGATCCTTGCGCAGAGCGCGACCCCCGAGGGCGCCGCCCTCGCCGCCACCCAGCCGTGGGACCGCAAGGGCTACCGCATCCCCGGAGGCACCCCGACGACGCCCGCGTTCGCCGCGAACCTGCCGGCCTTCCCCGCGAACCTGCGCAAGCAGCTCAAGGGCGCGAACATGCCCGCGCCGCGCGCGATCCTCGCGGTGGCGGTCGAGTCCACGCAGGTCGACGTCGACACCGCCTTCGAGATCGAGACGCGCTACTTCGTCTCCCTCCTCACCGGCCAGGTCGCCAAGAACATGATCAAGGCCTTCTTCTTCGACCTCGGGCGGATCAACGGCGGGGGTTCACGGCCGGCCGGGCACCCGGCATACCGGGCCGAAAAGATCGGCGTGCTGGGAGCCGGGATGATGGGCGCCGGCATCGCCTACGTCTGCGCGAAGGCCGGCATCGAGGTCGTCCTCAAGGACGTGACGGCGGAGGCGGCCGAGCGGGGCAAGGGCTACTCGGCCGCGCTCGTCGAGAAGGCGGTCGCGCGGGGACGGATGAGCCAGGACGCCGCGGAGTCGCTGCTCGGGCGGATCACCCCGACCACCGACGCGGCCGACCTTGCGGGCGTCGACCTGGTCATCGAGGCGGTCTTCGAGAACACCGAGCTCAAGCACACGGTGTTCCAGGAGATCGAGGACGTCGTCGGGCCGGACACCGTGCTCGGCTCGAACACCTCGAGCATCCCGATCACCGGGCTCGCGGCAGGGGTGAAGCGTCCGGCGAACTTCATCGGCCTGCACTTCTTCTCGCCCGTCGACAAGATGCCGCTGCTGGAGATCATCGCGGGCGAGCAGACCAGTGAGGAGGTGCTAGCCAAGGCCTTCGACCTCGCGCAGCAGATCAAGAAGACGCCGATCGTCGTCAACGACTCGCGCGGCTTCTTCACCAGCCGCGTCATCGGGACCTTCATCAACGAGGCACTCGCCATGGTCGGTGAGGGCATCGCACCGGCCTCGATCGAGCAGGCCGGGCTGCAGGCGGGCTATCCCGCAGCCCCGCTCCAGCTCTCCGACGAGCTCAACCTCGAGCTGATGGCCAAGATCGAGGGCGAGGCCCGGGCCGCTGCGGAGGCGAGCGGGACGGCATACGAGGCGCATCCGGCACGCGCGGTGGTGGAGCAGATGCTGCAGGCCGGTCGCGCCGGGAAGCTGCGGGGCGCGGGGTTCTACGACTACGAGGACGGCAAGCGGACGCGGCTGTGGACCGGCCTGGGCGAGGCATTCGGGACGGGGTGCGAGATCCCGTTGGAGGACATGAAGGAGCGGATGCTCTTCGCCGAGGCGCTGGAGACCGTGAAGTGCTTCGACGAGGGCGTGCTCCGCTCGGTCGAGGACGCGAACATCGGCTCGATCATGGGCATCGGCTTCCCCGCCTGGACCGGCGGGGTCGTGCAGTACGTCGAGGGCTATCCCGGCGGTGTCGCGGGGTTCGTGGCCCGCGCCCGGGAGCTCGCCGAACGCTATGGCGACCGCTTCCTCCCCCCGGCGAGCCTGGTGGCGCGCGCGAAGGCCGCCCCCACCGCCTGACCCAGGCCCTCGCGCACGAAGAAGGGCCCGTGACCGGCATACCTGCTGGTCACGGGCCCTTCTGCTGCAGCGTGGCGGGTGAAGGATTCGAACCTTCGTAGCTTTCGCGATGGATTTACAGTCCACTCCCATTGGCCGCTCGGGCAACCCGCCGGGTGCGCATGGAAGGATAGCAAGCCAACGCCCGCACACCGAATCGACGTCAGGAGCGCCCCATGGCCGACGCCAGCATGGACATCGTCAGCAAGTTCGACAAGCAGGAGGTCGCCAACGCCGTCAACGCCGCCGCCAAGGAGATCCACAACCGCTACGACTTCAAGGGCGTGGGCGCGAGCGTGGAGCTCGTCGGTGAGGTCATCAAGATGGAGGCCAACTCCGAGGACCGTTGCAAGGCCGTCCTCGACGTGGTCCAGACCTGGCTGGTCAAGCGCGGCGTCTCGCTCAAGCACCTCGACGTGCCCGAGGCCGGGCCGCGCCTGTCGGGCAAGGAGTACAAGCTCGATGTCCCGCTCAAGGAGGGCATCAACCAGGAGCAGGCCAAGAAGATCAACAAGCTGATCCGCGACGAGGGCCCCAAGGGCGTCAAGAGCCAGATCCAGGGCGACGCGATCCGCGCGACGAGCAAGTCCCGTGACGACCTCCAGGCCGTGCAGAAGATGCTCAAGGACGCCGACCTCGACGTCGCGGTGAGCTTCACCAACTACCGCTGACGCCAAGCGCGCGTCACCCGAAGGCGCTCCGGCTGCGCAGGGCCTCGGCGAGTTCGTGCTGCTGGTCGGTGAGGGCTCGCCGCACCCCGGGCGTGAGGTCTTCACGCTCCAGAGCACGCGCAGCCATGGCGGCCGTCTCGTGGCTGACCATCGCCTTGGGGAAGAAGGCCTTGACGACCCGCTCGAGCGCGTCGTCGCCCATCCACGAGGACATCCTCGCGATGGCGTCGGGGACGCGATCCACGTAGGCACCGATGAGGGTCGGATCGGGCGCGGACCAGAAGCTCCCGCCCAGGGCCAGCGCCTCGTAGTTGGTCACGGCGGGGTTCCGGGTGAGCTCGGTCCAGGCCCAGCCCTTGCTCGCGACGTCCGGGACGGCCGCCCGTGCCGCAAGGGCGGCGAGCCGCCCGGACAGGGTGTCGTCGGCGCGCCGCACCCGCTCGATGTCGCCCTCGTCGATCAGCCCCTGCGCGGCGAGGTTGCGCACGACGATCCACCGGAAGTCGGCATCGCCGTCCAGCCCCGCCGGCAGGTGGGAGCCGGCGAGCCAGGCGCGCAGCCGGTCCTCGTCGGTCGTCGTGCGCGCGAGCAGCCGGGCCGCGACCAGTGAACGACCGGATCCCGGCTCGGCCTCGCGCAGCACGCGCACGGCCACGCCGGCCACCCGCCCCAGGGCGGACTCGCGCCCGTCGAAGGGCAGGAAGCACGGGATGACCCGGTCCACGAGGTGCGTCGAGGCCCGCGACAGGATCGCGTCGTGGGCTTCGGCCGGACCGGCGGCGGTGAAGACGTCGAGGGCCAGGCGCGGGTCGACCACACCCCGGTAGACGCCGCTGAGAACCGCCGTCCACGTCACGGCTCGGGCCCCGTCGTCGGGGATCCGCCCCAGCTGGCGGGCGAGGGCATCGAGCGTGGCTGGGGCCAGCTCGACGGTGGCCCACGTGAGGTCGCTGGCGTTGGGCACGACCACCGCAGCCGAGGGCGCCGCCGCGAGGGCTGCCACCTGGGTGCGTTCCTCGCTGACGATCACCGGCACGCGGAAGACCTCCTCGCCGTCCTGCCACCCCGCGACGTCGAAGGTGTGCGGGCGGTCGGCCGGGTGCTCGGGCGGGGCGTGCCGCACCACCCAGCCGCCGACCTCGGTCGAGAGGGTGTCCGCCCCCGCGGTCTCCAGCCAGGCCCGGCTCCACGACCCGAGGTCCCGGCCGGCCGCCGCCGACATCGCGGCCAGGAACTCCGACAACTCACCATTGCCGAGGGCGTGGTCCCGCAGGTATGCCGTGACGCCGGTGACGAAGGCCTCGTCACCGATGTGGGCGATGAGCTGCCGGAGCACCGAGGCACCCTTGGCGTAGGAGATGCCGTCGAAGTTCTGGAGCGCGGACAGGGCATCGGGAGCCGGTGACCCGGCGACCGGATGGGTCGACGGAGCCCGCTCCGCGGCATACCCCCACATCTTGCGGACGATCGAGAACTCCACCCACGCGTCGGTGAACTCGGTGGCGGACGTCAGCGCGCGGTAGGCCATGTACTCGGCGAAGGACTCGTTGAGCCACAGGTCGTCCCACCACCGCATGGTGACCAGGTCGCCGAACCACATGTGCGCCATCTCGTGCGCGATCGTGTTGCTGCGCAACAGGATCTCCTCGCGCGTGGCGGACCCCCGGAAGAGGTAGGCGTCCCGGATGGTGACGCAGCCGGGGTTCTCCATCGCGCCGGCGTTGAACTCGGGGACGAACACCTGGTCGTACTTCCCGAACGGGTAGCGGATCCCGAAGAGCCGGTGGTAGTGGTCGAAGCAGGCCCGCGTCACCGCGAACATCTGCTCGGCCTGGTCCCGCAGCTGCGGCTCGAGCGAGGCCCGGGCATGGATCGCCATCGGTATGCCGTCGTGCTCGGCCCGCGCCACGGCATACGGGCCCGCGCAGACGGTCACGAAGTAGGTCGCCAGCGGCTGCGTCCGCGCCAGCGTCCACCGGTTGCCCACGCGCTGCTCGGCACCGTTGCCGACGACGACCCAGTCCTCCTGGGCGGTGACGGTCACGGCATACGGCGCCTTGAGGTCGGGCTGGTCGAAGCAGGCGAAGACCTTCGGCGCAGCGTCGAGGAAGAGGTGGCCGTAGACATAGGGGCGCTCGTCGGCCGGATCGACGGTGCGATGCAGCCCCTGCCCTTCACGGGAGTACGCCATGGTCGCCTCGACCTCGAGGACGTTGACGGCGAGGAGGCCGGTCAGGGCCAGCCGCTCACCGTCCCACGCCTCGGCGGGCAACGCCTCACCGTTGAGTCGCGCGGACCCCAGGGACACCGCCTTGAGGTCGGCGAATGTCGCGGACCCGGCCTCGGCACAACCGAATCGGATGGTCGTCCGTGACCCGAAGGTCTCGGCGCCGAGGGTGAGGTCGAGGTCGACCTCCATCTCCTCGACGGTGAGGAGCGCGGCGCGCGCGACGGCTTCGTCCCGGGTGAGTGACGGCATACGCCGATCCTGTCACCCGCGAGGGGTCAGTACGGCCGGTAGCCCGTCGCCATGCCCTCGAGCCGCGCGATCCGCTCGGCCATGGGCGGGTGCGTCGACATCAGCCGCGAGATGTCCTGCGCCCGGAACGGGTTGGCGATCATCATGTGGCTGGCGTTGACCAGGTCCTTGGTCGGTGGCAGCGGGGCCCGCGCGGTCCCCAGCTCCAGCTTGCGCAGGGCGGAGGCCAGCGCGAGCGGGTCACCGGTGAGCTTGGCCCCGTCCTCGTCGGCGTCGTACTCGCGCGTCCGGCTGATCGCCAGCTGGATCACCATGGCCGCGAACGGCGCGAGGATCGCCATCGCGAGCGCGGCCAGCGGGTTGCCGCCACCGTTCTCCCGGTTGTTGCCCCCGCCGAACATCATCCCGAAGGAGAGCATCTGGCCGACCGTGGAGATCACGCCGGCGACAGCAGCCGCGATCGAGCCGGTGAGGATGTCGCGGTTGTAGACGTGCATCAGCTCGTGGCCGAGGACCCCGCGCAGCTCACGCTCGTCGAGCAGGCGAAGGATGCCCTCCGTGCAGCAGACGGCGGCGTTCTGCGGGTTGCGGCCCGTGGCAAAGGCATTGGGCGCCTCGGTCGGTGAGATGTAGAGACGCGGCATCGGCTGCCCCGCCCGCTCGGAGAGCTCGCGCACGATGCGGTACATCGCGGGCGCCTGGGCCTCGGTCACCGGCTGCGCGTGCATCGCCCGGATCGCGATCTTGTCTGAGTTCCAGTAGGACCAGAACGTCGTCGCGACACCGAAGAGGGCGAAGACCACGATGAAGGTGCTGTTGCGGGTGTAGGACGCGACGATGGCACCCATGCCCAGCAGGACGGCCCAGATGAGCCCGAAGAGGGCCGCCGTCTTGAGCCCATTGCGGTGGTTGTGCATGTCTCCTCCAACGCCGACAGGGGCCGGGCGCGTTCCCGCAGCCGGTCAGGACAACAGACCGTAGAGCACGTGTGGCACGACGGTGGCCACGACGAGCAGGGCGGATCCGAGGGCGAGGACGGACAGGGCTCCACGGTCCAGGTGGACGTCCCGCTCCGCTTCCGCTCCAGCAGGATCCCCGAGGAGGACGGCGACCCACCGCAGGTAGACCGCGATCCCCAGGACCACCCCGACGACCGCCGCAACGGCGAGCGGCCACAGGCCGGCGCCCAGCAGCGGCCTCAGCGCGACGACCTTGGCGACCAGGCCGAGGATCCCCGGCGGCAGCCCCGCGAAGGTGAGCAGGGCCAGGACGAGCGGCCCGCCGACGTGTGGATGGGTGCGGGCCAGACCCGTGTATGCCGAGAGCTCACGCCCCGATCCCGGCTCACCACCCGTCGTGCGCCGGACGGCGGAGACGGCGGCGAAGGCGACCAGGCTGGCCGCGGCATACGTGAGGACGTAACCCGCGGCGGCCCGGTGGCCGGCGGCGGTGAGTGCGGACAGGGGCAGCAGGACCCAGCCGGCCTGCGCGATCGTGGACCACGCCAGGAGCCGCACGACGTCGACGGCACGCAGGGCGAGAACGGTGCCGACGAGCATGGAGGCCAGGGCGAGGGCGCCGAGGACGAAGGCGATGGCGTGGGGCGCCGGTTGCGCCCCGACGAGCCCGGCGAGGGGCGCGAGCACGATGAGGAGGGCGGCGAGGGCGGCGACCTTCGAGGCCGCGGCGAGGAGCGCGGTGACGGGGAGCGGAGCCGACGTGAAGGTGGGGGGCGTCCACGCGTGGAACGGCACGGCCGACAGCTTGAAGCCGACGCCGGCGATCAGGGCCAGCACGGCGAGGACGAGCACCGGGCGGGTGGCCGCGTCCGCCCAGGCCACCCGGACCGCAGCGCCTGTCAGCGTCGACCCACCGGTGGCGAGCACCCACAGACCCGCTCCCACGACGAGGATCGCAAAGGAGAGCAGCGAGGTCATCATCAGGGTCAGGGCGCCATGGGCGCTCTCGCGCGTCCGCCGCAGCGCGACGAGGGCGACCACCGGGAGGGTGGCGAGCTCGAGCGCGATGAGCCAGGTGGCGACGTCCGAGGCGGCGGCGACCGCGACACCACCGGTGGCCGAGCCGAGCAGCAGGGCGACGTCGACGGCGCCGTCGTGCGTGGCACCGGCGTCGGTGCCGGCCGGGTGCCAGCGATCCGACTGCAGCAGCAGCACGGCCAGGGTCGCGGCGAGGACGCCGACCTGGAGCGTACTCTGGAGGGGACCGGCGCGCCAGAAGCAGGCGCCCTCGGTGCCCCCGGGAAGGCACAGCGAGAGCGCCGGGGAGGAGTCGGGCGCCAAGGCCCGGGGCACGGCGGTGGCCGCGGCGACGACGAGGGCGACGACGCCGACGGCGAGGTGCAGCCCGCGGCGTCCGGGCAGCACCGCGTCGAGGACGAGCACGAGCAGCAGACCCGCGACCGGGACCAGCGCCGGGGCGAGGACGAGCCAGTCGAGGGTGACGGGGGCGCTCGGGGTCATCGGGCACCTCCCAGGAGGGCGGTGACCGCGGGGTCCATGACGCCGAGCACCAGCCAGGGCAGCACCCCGAGCAGCACGGTGGCCAGGCCGAGCGCGCTCAGCGCCATCCACTCCACTCCGCGGGCCTCGACGTCGAGGCCCTCCCCCGTACCGCGCTGCCCACTGTCGCCGTCGCCGTCGCCACTGGGGTCGACTGCCTCAACCGCATCGGCCACCCCAGCCGGATCGGCGAGCTCCACCGCGTCGCCGACCCAGAGGAGGCGGGCCACCCGCAGGGCGTAGGCCGCGGCGAGGGCCCCGCCGATGGCCGCGATCACGGCGACCGTGCGGAAGACCGGGATCTGCGTGACATCGGCCGGCCGCCAGGCGGCCAGGACCGCGAGGAACTCGCCCCAGAAGCCGGCCAGCCCGGGGAGCCCGAGCGCCGCCGCCAACCCGAGGATGAGCGCGAACCCGCGCCGGGGGGCGATCTCCCGCAGGGCCGGCCACGAGCGGCGCAGGTCCACGCTCCCCCAGCGGCGCTTGAGGCCACCGACGACGACGAAGAGCAGGGCCGAGATGACGCCGTGGGCGAGGTTGCCGTAGAGCGCGGCCTGCAGGCCGGCGACCGTGCCGGTGGACAGCCCGAGGACGACGAAGCCCATGTGGGCCACCGACGAGTAGGCGATGAGCCGCTTGAGGTCACGTTCGACGAGGCAGACGAGCGAGCCCCAGACGATGCCGACGACGCCGGCGATGGCCAGCCAGGGAGCGAGGGCCGCGAACCCGCTGGGCACCAGCGCCAGTGGGAGCCGGACCAGGCCGTAGGTGCCCATCTTGAGCAGGATGGCGGCGAGCAGGACCGATCCGGCCGTGGGCGCGATCGTGTGCGCCGACGGAAGCCAGGTGTGCAGCGGGAAGACCGGCACCTTCACCGCCAGGCCGGTGACGAGCAGCAGGGCGATGGTGAGCTGGCGCCCGTGCGGCAGGGCGGCTCCGGCCTCGACCAGGCGCCCCAGGTCGGTGCTGCCCGCCGAGCTGACGAGGAGCAGGATGCCCACGAGCATCAGGGTCGAGCCGACCGCGGTGTAGAGCACGAACCGGTGCCCGGCCTCCGCCCGCGCCCCCGGATGGTGCGGGTCGCCGAAGCGCCTGATGAGCACCCACATCGGGATGAGCACCAGCTCGAAGGCGAGGAAGAAGAGCACGATGTCGCGCGCGGTGAAGGTGGCCAGGGCGCCGCCGACCACCAGCAGCAGGGACCCGACGAAGGTCGCCGGCGAGCCGCCCGCGGGCACCTCCCCCATCGCATGGATGGTCACGAGCACCCCGACGAGGGCCGTGAGCAGGATCAGCGGGATCGCGATGCCGTCGACGCCGAGGTGTGCCCGCACGCCCAGCTCGGGCAACCAGGACCGGTCCACCACCGGGCGCGTGACCGCCACGACGACCGCGAGCAGGAAGGTCACGCCGGCGAGGGCAGCGCCCACACGGGTCGCCACCGGAGCAGCGAGGCCACGGCCTCCGGCCACGAGCGCGAGGCCGCCGAGGAGGGGCAGCAGGACGAGGGTGATCAGCGCCATCCGAGCACCCCCACCGCAAGGACGATGATGAGGCCGGCGACGACGAGCCAGGGCCCGAGGCGCACCCGCTCACGGCGGTGGAAGCGCTCGCCCGCGAGCCCGGCGAGCCGCGCGGCCACCGCCCCGCCGCGGACGTAGCCGTCGATGACCTCGGTGTCGAGGAAGGCGACGACGCGCGCCAACCGCTCGACCGGCCGGACGAGAGCCCGGTATGCCGTGTCGGCACCGAACCCGCTGTCCCACAGCGCCGCTCGGCGACCGACGAACCGCACGCCCGGGTCACCCGCACGCCCGAGCGCGAACGCCAGCCCGGCACCGACGGCGATGAGCAGGACGGTGATGACCGTCCACGTCCAGGACAGGCCGGGCAGGTCGAAGAGCTCGAGCACGAGCGCCAGGCCGCCGACGAGCGAGAGCACCGCGAGCACGAGGAGAACGGCGTTGGCATTGCCGCGCCCGTGCGGGTCGAGGTGCTCGGCCCGGCGCGCGCGGCGCGCCGCCGGCAGCGCGGCCACCGCCTCGACAGGCTGGTCGACGTCGATGAGCTCGCCGATGACGAGGTAGGCGCGGGTGCTGTAGGCCGCGGTGACGACGACGGTCAGGAGCAGGGCGAGCAGCACGAGCACACCCGGCCCGCCCTCGGCCGCGCCGGCGTAGACCTCCGCGATGACGTGCTCCTTGGACAGGCCGCCGACGAGGAAGGGCACCCCGGCGAGCGAGAGCAGGCCGATGAGGAAGGCCCAGCGCCCCAGCCTGGACCGCATGCCGATGCCGCGCAGGAGCACCGCCGTCGTGCCCCCGGCGATGACGCCGAGCAGCCCGATCGCGAGGAACAGCAGCGACTTGAAGATCGCGTGGGACCACAGGTGGAACAGGCCGGCGTCCGGCCCATCGGCAGGACCGGCGCTGGCCAGCGCCGACAGCATGATCGCGACCTGGCTCACCGTCGACCACGCGAGCAGGCGCTTGAGGTCGGACTGCCCCATCGCGAGCAGCGCCGCGACGAGCATGGTGAGGGCGGTGCTGACCCCGAGCACCCAGCGGGCGACCTGCGCCTGCGCGAGCATCGGGAAGAGACCGGCGAGCACGACCGTGCCCGCCGCCACCATCGTGGCCGCGTGGATCAGCGCCGAGGCCGGCGTCGGGCCCTCCATCGCGTCGGGCAGCCAGTCCTGGAAGGGGATCTGCGCCGACTTGCCGAGGACGCCGAGGACGAGGAGGGTGACCACGACGTTGCGGAGGACGGCATCGGGACCGGTGCACGCGGCATACTCATCGCACACGGTGGGCTCACCCCAAGCGGCAATGACGCGGGTGAGCGCCGTCGAGCCGGCGCCCGCGGCCAGTCCCACGGTGCCCAGGACGAAGCCGATGTCGGCGATGCGCGTCACGAGGAAGGCCTTGTATGCCGCCCGGCGGGCCGAGGCGCGGCGCGACCAGTGCCCGATGAGCAGGTAGGAGCACCAGCCCATGACCTCCCACCCGATGAGGGTGAGGACCAGGTCGCGCGAGTGGACGACGAGCAGCATGGCCGCCGTGAAGAGGGAGACGGTGGCGGCGAAGACGGGGTAGCGGTCGTCGTCGCGGAGGTACCACGTGCTGTAGACCTGCACCCCGCACGCGACGAGGGCGACGACGAAGGCGACGGCTGCGGTCGGGCGCGAGGTGCCCAGGTCCAGCGGCACGGCGAAGGCGCCGAGGTCGAAGCCGGGCACCACCCAGCCGAAGGTCTCCGGTCGCTGCGCACGCACCATCGACCCCGCGGCGACGATGGCCAGGAAGCCCGCCGCACCCGTGGCCAGCATGCGCGCCGCCGCCGCCCAGCGCGAGAGCAGCAGGCCGAGCACGCCCGCGCCGGCGAACCCGAGGACGAGCACCGAGGCGATCACGACGACCCCTCGTCGAGGTCGACGCGGCCCCGTCGGCGGAAGGCCGCGAGGATCACCGCGAGCGCGACCACCGTCTCGGCGGCTGCGATCGTGATGACGAAGATCGGCAGGGTCGACCCCGCCGACCAGCGCGCGGGCCCGAGCAGCCCGCTGGCGACGAGGAGCACCAGGCCGCCGGCCAGGATCAGCTCGATGGCCACCAGCACGAGAATGGCGTTGCGGCGCAACAGGACTCCCGCGATGCCCAGGCCGATGAGCCCGCTGGCGAGGACGAAGGGACCGGCGGCGTGGATCATGACCGCTCCCTGGAGACCGCGAGCGCTGCGACGAGCGCGACGAGGAGGAGCACCGACACGCCTTCGAGGGGCCAGACCCAGGTGGCGAACAGGTCGTGGGCGACCGCGGTGGAGTCGGTGGCGCGCACCTGCACGAGCCGGCCGGGCCAGCCCCCGGCCAGCGGCACGAGCACGCTCGCCAGGAGCGCCGCGACGCAGGCCCCGGCGAGGCCGGCCAGCAGCCGACGGGGCCAGCCGATCGCGTGCGCCGTGTCGGGCCCGATCGGCGCACGCGTCACCATGAGCGCGAAGAGCACCAGGACGACGATGGCGCCGACGTAAACCAGGACGAGGACGAGCGAGACGAGCTCGGCGCCGAGGACGAGGAGGGAGCCGGAGACCCCGAGGAGGGCGGCGACCAGCCAGAGCGCGGCATGGACGACGCGGGTCGAGGTGATGGCGAGCAGCCCGGCGACGAGGGCGAGGCCGCCGGTGGCGAGGAAGGCCAGGTCGAGCGACGTCATGGCCGACCCCGCTCGGGTCGGTTGGCCGCGGTGACCTCGGCCGGCTCGGCGGCGGCCGGGTCCAGGGCAGGCGGCGGCGGCACCGTGGCCATCCAGCCACCGAGCCGCTCCTTCTCGTGGAGCAGGTCACGCAGGTCGTACTCGGCGTACTCGAACTGCGGGCTCCAGAAGAGGGCGTCGAAGGGGCAGACCTCGACGCAGATCCCGCAGTACATGCACAGCGAGAAGTCGATGGCGAAGCGGTCGAGGACATTGCGCTGCCGGTCCCGCCCACCCGGGGTCGTCGCCGGGATCGTCTCCTTGTGCGAGTCGATGTAGATGCACCAGTCCGGGCACTCGCGGGCGCAGAGCATGCAGCTCGTGCAGTTCTCCTCGAGGAGGGCGATGACCCCCCGGCTGCGCGGCGGCAGGGTCGGCTCGGCGTGGGGGTACTCCGCGGTGTGGGTCGGCCGCAGCGCCGACTTCGCGGTGGTCACCATCCCCTGGAGCAGGCCGGGCAGGATGCCGGGCGCCTTTCCCCGCGTCCGGCTGCTGGGGTCCTTGGCGGCGTTGCTCTCGCTCACCAGCCCATCACCACCCCGACACCCGTGAGGGCCAGCTGCGCCAGCGCGACCGGCACGAGCACCAGCCACGCCAGGCGTTGGAGCTGGTCGGCCCGCACCCGCGGCCAGGCGACCCGCATCCAGATGATGAGGACGGCGACGGCGAAGGCCTTGAGGACGGTCCACAGCCAGCCGAGGGTGTCGCTGAAGGGTCCGTGCCAGCCACCGAGCCAGAGTGCGGAGAGGAGCAGGGCCATGACGACGATGCCGGCGTACTCGGTGAGCAGGAAGAAGGCGAACCTCAGCCCGGAGTACTCCGTCCACGGCCCCATGACCAGCTCGGCGTCGGCAACGGGGGTGTCGAAGGGGGGCCGGGTCAGCTCGGCGACGCTCGCGACGAGGAAGACGAGGGCGCCCGGCAGCTGCCAGAGCAGCCAGTGCGGCTGCCACCGGTCGGTGAGGGTGAGCAGTGAGAGCGAGCCACCGGCGAGGCAGACCGAGGCCAGCGAGAGCACGATCGGCAGCTCGTAGGAGATGAGCTGGGCCGCGGCGCGCAGGGCACCGAGAAGGGCGTACTTGTTCGCGCTCGCCCAGCCGGCGACCAGCGTGCCCAGCGCTCCGACGCCCGTGGCGACGAGGAAGAGCAGGGCGCTCGCCGGGACGTCGAGGCCGGCGACGCCGGGATGGATCGGCACGGTCGCGAGCGCGACGAGGTAGGGGATGAGGGCGATCGCCGGCGCGAGCCGGAAGAGCCGCTTGTCGGCGGCGGCGGGGACGATGTCCTCCTTCTGGACGAACTTGGCCCCGTCGGCGACGAGCTGCGCCCACCCGTGGAAGCCCCCGGCATACATCGGCCCGAGGCGACCCTGCATGTGCGCCATCAGCTTGTGCTCGGTCTGCCCGACGAGCAGCGGCAGGCTGAGGAAGGCAGCGAGGATGACGACCGCCCGCAGGACGACCTCGACCCAGGTCATGACGCGCTCACCGGGCACGCCGCGGTGTCCAGCGCGGTGCTCATCGCGGCCCCCACTCGGGCGGGGGCACACCGGGCGCCTGGACGCGGCGGCGCGAGGGTGCCTTGACCGAGTCGTGGCCCTCCCCGGGCTCCTTGCCGCCGGGCCAGGCCTTGCTGGCGCGGGCGGCGAGCTGGAAGGACTTGCGCAGTGGCGTGCCCTCGAAGCCGTCGGGCAGGAGGAGCGGGCGCAGGCCGAGCCCGGACTCGGCGTCGCCGGTGTGGTCACGGAAGCCGTCGAAGACGATCCCGAACATCTCGAAGGTCTCCCGCTCGTGCCAAGCTGCACCGGCGTAGACGTCCGTGAGGCTGGCCAAGGTCGAACCCTCGGCCACCCGGGTGGTGACCCGCAGCCCGCGTATGCCGTCCGGCCCGGTCGCGAGGACCCGCACCACGACGTCGAACCCGGGGTCGGTGGCGGCCTCGGTGCGGTCGACCGCGGTGAGCCAGTCGAAGAAGGTGTGACCGGTCGCGTGCGCGGCGGCCCCGGCTTCGTGCCACTGCTCGGGGGCCACGTGCTCGAGGCGGTCAGGATGAGCCGTCGAGGGTGCGGGCATCAGGCTCCCTCCCTCGCGCGGTCGGCGAGTCCCGGGGAGAGCGCGACGAAGGCGCCGATCGCGACGCAGAGGGCGGCCGCCCAGAAGTGGCCGGTCATGGTCAGGAGGAGCCCGACTCCCACGCAGAGGGCTGCCGCGGCGACGGCGCGGGTGTGCCGCGGCAGGCGGTACCGGCTCCACGGGGTGAGGGCCAGCAGCCAGAGGGCGCCCAGGACCACGACGAGCACTGCGGCGAGGGCCCAGCCGGCGGTGCTGCCGAGCAGGCCCCGGCCGGCCAGGCCGGAGAGGGCCACCGGCACGACCGGGCCGACGGCTCCGGCGCGCTCGAGGAGGTCGACCCGACCATCGATGCTCATGCGCTCGCCCTCCCCATCGACCACTGGACGAGGGCCAGGACGATGCCGGCGAGCACCACGACCGTGCCCCAGAGGGTCCACCCGGCTGCGGCGAGGGCGCCCCCGAGGGCGAGTCCGAGGACCGCGCAAACGGCGACCCTGGGGAACAGCGCCAGGCGGCGGGCGGCCGGCGGGGCCATGAAGACCACCCAAGCGACCGCGGCCGCGAGGAGCACGAGGACGGCCACGACGATGCCGCGCACACCCCCTCCGGCGTAGTGGTGGGCCAGCTGGGCCAGGGCCGCGAACAGTAAGACTTCCGCGACGAGGGCGAGCAGGCCCAGGAGGAGCAGGCGACCCGTGAGCAGCTGCGAGCCACCCCGGCCCTGGGGGCGCAGACCGGTGGGCGCGCTCATCGGCCGCTCCCGGTTCCCGTGCTCCCCGAGCCGGCTGGCGGGCGCACCAGCGCCCGGGTGACCTCGCCCGCAGCGACGGTGCGGTGCACGGCATACGACGGGGTGGGGGCGAGCCCGGCGGACGGCTCGCGGGCGGTCACCGACGCGGGTGTCAGGCGCTCGCCGGCGATCTTCTCCTGCAGCTTGACGATGCCCTGGAGCAGGGCCTCCGGACGCGGCGGGCAGCCCGGGACGTAGACATCGACCGGGATGACCTGGTCGACGCCCTTGGTCACGGAGTACGAATCCCAGTACGGCCCACCGGAGTTGGAGCAGGCGCCGAAGGAGATGACGTACTTCGGGTCGGGCATCTGGTCGTAGAGGCGGCGGATCGCGGGGGCCATCTTGTCGGTGACGGTGCCCGAGACGATCATCAGGTCGGCCTGCCGCGGACCCGGCGCGAACGGGATCACGCCCAGCCGCATGAAGTCGTGCCGGCCCATCGAGGTGGCGATGAACTCGATCGCGCAGCAGGCCAGGCCGAAGTTGAAGACCCACAGCGAGTAGCGCCGGCCCCAGTTGAGGACGATCCGCATCGGCTTGGGGGCGTGAGCGCCGAGCCGGCCCACCGTGGGCATCGGCAGGGACACGGGCTCACTCACCCCGTCAGCCTAGCGATCACAGGGTCGGCAGCGGGGGCAGCTTGGCCTGATGCAGCCAGGCGTCGAACAGGGCGGCGAGGTCCCGCCCGGTGACCTCCTGCGCGAGCGCCACGAAGTCCTGCGTCGACACCACGCCATGGCGGAAGCGCGAGCCCCAGGTGTGCAGCAGCGCGAAGAACGCCTCCTCCCCCACCTGGCCCCGCAGGGCGTGCAGGGTGAGCGCGCCCCGCTTGTAGACGCGGTCGTCGAACATGTCCTTGGCGCCCGGCGCGGCGAGCACGAGGTCCTGGTCCTTGCGCTTCAGCTGCTCCCAGTGGACTCGCGCCCTCTCCTGGGTCGAGGCCTCCCCCGCCACCGGGCTCCAGAGCCATTCCGCGTAGCAGGCGAAGCCCTCGTGCAGCCAGATGTCCTGCCCGAGCCCAGCGGTCACCGAGTTGCCCCACCACTGGTGCGCGAGCTCGTGGGCGATCAGCCGCTGCGCCTCCCACCCCCGGTGGGCGAGGTTGGCCCCGAAGGTCGACAGCGACTGCGACTCCAGCGGGATCTCGAGGTCGTCGTCGGTGACGACGGCGGTGTAGCCGGCGGCGAAGGGATACGGCCCGAACCACTCCTCCATCGCCGCGATCATCCGCCCCTGGTCGGCGAAGGCGGTCTCGATCGCGGTCCCCAGCCGCGGCGGCCCGGCCACCCGCACCGGCACCGGGGCGTCGGGAAGGTCGCGGACGGCATACCGGCCGATCTGGACGGTCGCGAGGTAGGGGGCCATCGGCTCGTCCTGGACGTAGGTCCACGCGGTCTTGCGGCCGACCTTGCGGCGCCCGGTCAGGCGGCCGTTGGCGATGACGGTGTATGCCGTGTCGCAGGCGAGCGTGAGGCGGTAGCTCGCCTTGTCGCTGGCGCGGTCGTTGCAGGGATACCAGCTCGGCGCGCCGTGCGGCTGGGAGGCGACGATGACGCCGTCCTCGAGCTCCTCCCAGCCGGCGAGCCCGTCCGGGCCGCGCATGGGCCGCGGGCTGCCCTTGGTGGCGACCACGACCGTCAGCAGGTGGCCGGCGGACAGCTCCTCGGCGAAGCGCAGCGTGAGGCGGCCGCCGCGATGGGTGTGGCGCCTGAGCGTGGCGCCGGAGACGGTGACACCCGTGACGCGCAAGGCACCCGAGAGGTCGAGCTCGATCGCGGAGGTCGGCAGGAGGATGCGCAGGCTGATCGTCGTGCGCCCGGAGAGGTGGTTGCTCGCGATCGCGTAGTCGAGGTCGAGGTCGTACTCCACCGCGGCATACCGCAGGTCGCCGTGCCCGGGGACGTAGGGATCGGCGGTGAGGCTCGCGGTGGCAGGGTCAGTCGACATCGGGGTCGAGCGTATGCCGCGGATCGGGTTCGTCGACCCACGGGCCGACCGGATTGCCCATCCAGCGGGTCTTGTCCGGCACCGACTCACCGCGCATGACGAGGGAGACCGGCCCGACGGTCGCATGGCGGCCGATGCGCGCGGCCGGGAGCACGACCGAGTTGGGGCCGAGGGTGCCGCCACGCAGGATCGTGACGGTGTCCATCGAGAGGACCCGGTCGTGGAAGAGGTGGGTCTGGACGACGCAGCCGGCGTTGATGGTCGCGCCATCGCGCAGGTCGATGAGGTCGGGCTCGGGCAGCCAGTAGCTCTCGCACCACACGCCGTGCCCGATCTGCGCGCCGAGGGTGCGGAACCACGCGTTGAGGACGTGGGAGCCGGTCACCGAGCGCGCGAACCACGGCGCGGCGAGCACCTCGGTGAAGGTGTCGGCGAGCTCGTTGCGCCAGATGAACGAGCTCCACAACGGGTGCTCGCCGGGGCGGACCCGGCCCACGAGCAGCCACTTGGCCAGCGTCGTCACCCCCGCGGCCACCGCGCCCGCCACGACGAGGACCACCCCGCCCAGGAGCACCGGCACCCACGGGGACCAGGTGCCGAGGGCGAGCAGGGCCGCCACTGAGGCGACGATGAGCAGGACGTGCAGCCACACCGGCACCACCCGACAGAGCTCGACGAGAGCGCGTGCGACACGCAGCCGCAACGGCGGCGCCGTGGTGCGGGCGGCGTCGTGGTCGCCGGACTCGCGGCGCAGGCGCTGTGGCGGCGAGCCGAGCCAGCTCGTGCCGGCCTTGGCCTTGCTGCGCTGGGGCGCCGCCGACAGGACGGCCACGAGCCCCTTCTTGGGGACCTTGCGCCCGGGCGAGGCCATCCCCGAGTTGCCGACGAAGGCACCGCGCCCGACCCTCGCATCGGCGACCCGGAGCCACCCACCGCCGAGCTCATAGGAGGCGACGAGGGTGTCGTCGGCGAGGAAGGCGCCCTCGCGCACATCGGTGAAGCGCGGGATGAGGAGGACGGTGGAGGCCTCGACGTCGGGGCCGATGCGGGCGCCGAGGGCCCGCAGCCAGGCTGGTGTGAGCGTCGAGGAGTAGATCGGGAACAGCCAGGTCCGGGCCTCGTCGAGCACGCGCAGGGTCGACCAGGCCTGCCACGCCGGCCGACTCAGCACGGGGTAGGCGCCTTCGCGCAGCCCCAGGCCGAGCAGCCGGACGGTGAGCAGGACGAGCAGGGCGAGGGCGGCGAAGCCGACGATCGTGGCCAGCGGCAGCCACGGCAGCCCGGCCCTCAGGGCGCCGGCCAGCGTCGTCGAGCCGTCGACCGCCGGGGCGAGGACCGCCAGGCCGGCTCCCGCCGCGAGCACCGGGAGGAGCGAGGCAACGATGCCGGTCACGGCATACCCGGCCTGCCACGCCGCGCGCCCCTGGGGCGGGGTGTCGGCCCACGGGCCGCGGGCGGCCCCGCTGGGCACCGCCGGCGCGCCGGACCACGCCTCGTCCGCCGGGACGACGCCGAACACGGCTGAACCGGGGGCGATCTCGGCCCGCTTGCCGACATCCGCCCCGGGCAGCAGCATCGAGCGCGACCCGACGAGCGCCCCGGCGCGCACCCGGATCGGGCCGACGATGAAGTCGGCCCCGTCGATCCAGTGCCCGCGCAGGTCGACCTCGGGCTCGATCGAGGCACCGCGACCGAGCTCGAGCATCCCGGTGACCGGTGGCAGGGAGTGCAGGTCGACCTCGGGGCCGATGCGGGCGCCCAGGAGCCGGGCATAGGTCTTGACGAGCGCGGCGGCGGACAGGTTCGTGGCACCCAGCTCGTCGACGAGGTGCTCGGCCAGCCAGACGCGCAGGTGGACCTTGCCGCCGCGCGGGTGGCGGCCGGGCGTGATGCCGCGCAGCACCAGCCGCGCTCCCAGTGCGGCCAGGGCCACTCGACCCGGCGGGCTCACGAGGAGCGCCCAGCCGGCCAGCGCCAGCACCCACGGCACGCGGGGCAGCCACGGCAGGTCGAGGAGGCGGCCGGCGATCGCGCTGCCCAGGCTGATCCAGACCAACCAGCGCAATGCCCCGATCGAGCGCAGGCCGATGGTCGCCGCGAGCTGCCCGAGCTGGGTCTTGCGCGGCACGATCCCGACCTCGGCGTTGGTGCGGGTGGCGGGGGTCACCATCGCGTCGAGGGCCGCGCCGAGGCGGGCGGGCGTGGGCGCGTCGTAGATGTCGGCGACGGTCACCTCGGGGAAGTGCTCCCGCAGCCGCGACACCAGCTGCGCGGCGGCCAGCGACCCACCCCCGACGTCGAAGAAGTCCTCGTCCGCACTCCCGGGCGGCCCGCCGAGGACATGGGCCCAGTGCTCGGCGACGACCGCCACCGACCCTTCGTATGCCGTGGGCTCACCGCCCGCTGCTCTCCCACCGGCCGCCGGCAGCGGCCAGGGCAGGGCGTCGCGGTCGATCTTGCCGCTCGTGCGCGTCGGGAGGGTGTCGACGACGGCCAGGCGCGGCACGAGCGCCGCCGGCATCTCGCGGCGGAGCTGCTCACTGGCGCCGTGGAGGTCGAATCCCGCTGCGGTCGTGACGTAGCCGACGAGAAGGGTGTTGCCGGCCGCGCTCTTGCGGACGGCGGCCGCGGCCCCGGTGACACCGGCGACCTTGAGCAGGGCCGAGTCGATCTCGCCCAGCTCGATCCGGCGACCCCCCACCTTCACCTGGTCGTCCTTCCGGCCCGCGAAGACGATGCCGGTGCCGTCGAAGGCGACCCGGTCCCCCGAGCGGTAGGCGCGCTCCCAGCCCAGGGTGGGCATCGCGGCATACGCACTCGCATCCTTGGCGGGGTCGAGGTAACGGGCGAGACCGACTCCCCCGATGATCAGCTCGCCCTCCTCCCCCTCGGCGACGGGCTGCCCGGCCTCGTCGACGATGGCCAGGTCCCACCCGTCGAGCGGCAGGCCGATGCGGACCGGCGGCTCCCCGGTGAGCCTGGCCCCGCACGCGACGACCGTGGCCTCGGTGGGGCCGTAGGTGTTCCAGACCTCGCGGGTGTCGGTGGCGAGGCGGGCGCCGATCTCCGGCGGGCAGGCCTCGCCGCCGAGGATGAGCAGGCGCACCCGCGCGAGGGCCGCGGTCGGCCAGAGGGCCACGAGGGTGGGGACCGTCGAGACGACGGTGATGCCATTGGCGGTGAGCCAGGGGCCGAGCTCGACCCCGGAGCGGACCAGCGAGCGCGGCGCCGGCACGAGGCAGGCGCCATGGGCCCAGGCCAGCCACATCTCCTCGCAGCTGGCGTCGAAGGCCACCGACAGGCCCGCCATGACACGGTCCCCGGGCCCGATCGGGGACTCCTGCAGGAACATCCGTGACTCGGCATCCACGAAGGCGGCCGCATTGCGATGCGTGACGGCCACCCCCTTGGGCGTGCCGGTCGAGCCGGAGGTGAAGATGATCCACGCGTCGTCGCTGGGCTCGGGGTCGGCGCGACCACCGGTCTCGGGGTCGGTGCCGGGGCTGGCGCGGACGACCAGGTCAGCGGTGACGACGGCCGCGACACCCGCCTCGCCGAAGACGACGCGCGCGCGCTCGTCGGGGTCGTCGTGGTCGACCGGCACGTAGGCGCACCCGGCGGCCAGGATGCCCAGTATCGCGATGTAGAGGTCGGTCGTGCCCGAGGGGATCCGGACCCCGACGCGGTCACCCGCACTGACCCCGGCGGCCTCGAGGGCGTCGGCGAGCTCGTCGGCGGCGTCGGCCAGCGCGGCATACGTCAAGGTCTCGCGGCCGTTGTCGAGCGCCTGGTCGTCGGGGTGGGCCGCCACGGTGGCCCGGAAGACGTCGACGAGGGTGCGCGGATCGGGCGCGGCGTCGCCGCGGAGCAGCAGCGGGGGGATCACCGGCATGCGCGCATCCAATCGCTCGTCGGTGAACAGCCGGTGACTCAGGTCCAGCGGAGCAGGCCACGGCGGGCGGCGTGGAGCAGGCCGACCAGGAGGATGCCGATGAAGATGGCGATCTCGACCAGGCTGCGCGCCCCGAGGTCGGCATCTCGGATGACCAGGGCCCACGGGAAGAGGTAGACCGCGTCGACGGCGAAGACGACGTAGAGGAAGGCGAAGGCGACGTAGCGGATCTGGGACTGGGCCCAGCCCTGACCGACGGGGTCGACGCCAGACTCGTAGGTCGTGAGCTTGGCGGCTGTCGGGGCGCGCGGTGCAAGCAGTCGTCGCGCCGTCATGCCGGCGCTCACGAGGAGGACCCCCGCGAGGATCACGCCCGCGACGACGGCATACCCGGTCATGGGGTCACACTATTGCGTGCCGGTCACGGCGTGGGATGGGACGCGGCGAGGAGGAAGCACGCGCGTGGTCGGCGCCGAGGCGGCCGGAGACGCCTGCGGGAGCGTCGCCGAGGACCGACAGACGTAGGATGGACAGGATTGCCCCTGCCCCGTTTCGACCAGGTGAGCCGTGACCAACAAAACCATCGAGTCCCTCGACCGCGTCGTCATCCGCTTCGCCGGTGACTCCGGTGATGGCATGCAGCTGACCGGTGACCGGTTCACCAGCGACACCGCCACGATGGGCAACGACCTGTCGACCCTGCCCAACTTCCCGGCCGAGATCCGGGCGCCGCAGGGCACCCTGCCCGGTGTCTCCTCCTTCCAGCTGCACTTCGCCGACCACGACGTCCTCACTCCCGGCGATGCCCCGGACGTCCTCGTCGCGATGAACCCGGCCGCCCTGCGGGCCAACCTCCGGGACCTGCCGCGCGGCGCGACGATCATCGCCAACACCGACGAGTTCACGACGCGCGCCCTGGCCAAGGTCGGCTACGCGAGCAACCCGCTCGAGGACGGCTCGCTGGAGAGCTACCACGTCCACGCGGTGGCGCTGACCTCGATGACCGTCGACGCCCTCGCCGAGTTCGACCTCACCCGCAAGGAGAAGGAGCGGGCGAAGAACATGTTCGCCCTCGGCCTGCTCTCCTGGATGTACACCCGCCCGACCGATGCCACCGAGGCCTTCCTGGCCACGAAGTTCGGCTCCAAGCCCGAGATCCTCGCCGCGAACGTCAAGGCCCTCGCGGCCGGCTTCAACTACGGCGAGACCACCGAGGACTTCGCCAGCTCGTATGCCGTCGCGCCCGCTCCCATGCCCGCCGGCACCTACCGCAACATCACCGGCAACGTGGCCCTCTCCCTCGGGCTCGTCGCCGCCGCGCACCGCAGTGGGCTGCCTCTCGTGCTCGGGTCGTACCCGATCACCCCGGCCTCCGACATCCTCCACACGCTGGCCGGGCTCAAGCGCCACGGCGTGACGACGATGCAGGCCGAGGACGAGATCGCGGGCATCGGCATGGCGCTCGGCGCCTCCTTCGGGGGTGCGCTCGGGGTCACGACGACGTCCGGTCCGGGCGTGGCCCTGAAGTCCGAGACGATCGGCCTCGCGGTCTCGCTGGAGCTGCCGCTCGTCATCGTCGACGTCCAGCGCGGCGGACCGTCGACAGGCCTGCCGACCAAGACCGAGCAGGCCGACCTGCTCCAGGCGATGTTCGGCCGCAACGGCGAGTCGCCGGTGCCGATCATCGCGCCGCAGACCCCGAGCGACTGCTTCGCCGCCGCGATGGACGCGGTGCGCATCGCCACGGCATACCGCACCCCGGTGTTCCTCCTCAGCGACGGCTACCTCGCCAACGGGTCCGAGCCGTGGCTGGTGCCGGAGGTGGCCGACCTGCCCGACCTGTCGGTGGAGTTCGCGACGGCCCCCAACGGCGTCGACGACGCGGGCGCCCCGGTCTTCCAGCCCTACCTGCGGGACCCGGAGACCCTGGCCCGGCCGTGGGCGGTGCCCGGCACCGCAGGTCTCGAGCACCGGATCGGCGGCATCGAGAAGGCCGACGTCACCGGCAACATCTCCTACGACCCGGACAACCACGACCTCATGACCCGACTGCGGCAGGCCAAGGTGGACGGGATCACGGTGCCGGACGTCGAGGTCGACGACCCGTCCGGCGACGCGCGGGTGCTCGTCCTGGGCTGGGGATCGACCTACGGTCCGGTCTTCGCGGCGGTGCGTGCGCTGCGACGGCAGGGTCACGCGGTGGCCCGGGCGCACCTGCGCCACCTCAATCCCTTCCCGGGCAACCTGGGCGAGGTCCTGCGGTCCTACGACCGGGTCATCGTGCCGGAGATGAACCTCGGCCAGCTCGCCCTGCTGCTGCGCGCGAAGTACCTCGTCGACGTCCGCTCGCACACTGCGGTGCGCGGGCTGCCGTTCACCACCACCGAGCTCGCCGAGGTCGTCGGCGCTGCGCTGGAGGAGCTGTCATGACCATCACCGACCACCTCGCCCGGCACGGCCTCGCCGGTGTGCCGCTGCTCGAGGCCGACGCGCCCAAGCAGACCAAGAAGGACTTCACCTCCGACCAGGAGGTGCGCTGGTGCCCCGGGTGCGGTGACTACGTCATCCTCGCCGCGGTCCAGTCCTTCCTGCCCGAGCTCGGGCTCAAGCGCGAGAACATCACCTTCGTCTCCGGCATCGGCTGCTCCTCGCGCTTCCCCTACTACCTCAACACCTTCGGGATGCACTCGATCCACGGGCGCGCGCCGACGATCGCGACCGGCCTGGCGACCTCCCGCCCGGACCAGTCCGTCTGGGTCGTCACCGGCGACGGCGATGCCCTCTCCATCGGCGGCAACCACCTCATCCACGCGATGCGCCGCAATGTCAACCTGACCATCCTGCTCTTCAACAACCAGATCTACGGGCTGACCAAGGGTCAGTACTCCCCCACCTCCAAGGTCGGCCAGGTCACCAAGTCCTCGCCGATGGGTGCGGTCGACCAGCCGTTCAACCCGGTGTCCCTGGCGCTTGGCGCCGAGGCGAGCTTCGTCGGGCGGGTCATGGAGTCCGACCGGCCCTCGATGATGGCGACGCTGCGTGCCGCGGCCGAGCACCGCGGCACGGCCCTGGTCGAGATCTACCAGAACTGCCCGATCTTCAACGACGGCGCCTTCGAGAAGATCAAGGACCGCTCCGAACAGGAGGCCCGCCTCGTGCGCCTCGAGGCCGGCCAGCCGGTGCGGGTCGGCGCCGAGGACGCGCGGCGAGTGCTCGTGCGCACCCCCGGGGGGGCGCTGGAGTTCGTGCCGGAGGACCAGGCCGACCCCACGGCATACGTCGTCCATGACCCGTATGCCGAGGACCCCAGCCAGGCGTTCGCGCTCAGCCGGCTCGACTCCCCCGAGATGACGAGTGTGCCGGTGGGGATCTTCCGGCAGGTCGAGCGGCCGACCTACGACGACCAGGTGCGGGCGCAGGTCGCCGGCGCCCAGGACGCCGCCGGCGGTCCCGCCACCGATGCCGACCTCGCGGCCCTGCTGCGCGGCAAGGACACCTGGACCGTCGCCTGACCCCTGCGTTCTGCACTCATCGAGTGGGCATTGGATGTCGCCTCCGCGGCACTCGAGGCGACATCAACTGCCCACTCGACGGCACGGGGCGGGGCACTGCGCGGACGGCAAGGCGCGGAGGACAAGACGCCCGGCTCGGAGTGGAGCGGGAGGTCTAGAGTGCAGCGGTGACCTCCACCACATCTGCGGCGCACGAGGCGGAGGTGCGGCGCGGCCCGCTCTACGGGGTCGCGGCCTACGGCATCTGGGGCGTCTTCCCGCTCTACTTCTTCGCGCTCAAGCCGAGTGGACCCTGGGAGATCCTCGCCCACCGGATCGTGTGGACCCTGGCCTTCTGCGGGCTCATCCTCACGATCCGGCGGGACTGGAGCTGGCTGCGTCGCGTCCTGGGCAACCCAAAGCTGCTCGGTGGCCTGACGATCGCGGCGCTCGTCATCGCCGTGAACTGGGTCGTCTACATCCTCGCCGTCGTCTCCGGCCGGACCTATGAGGCCGCGCTCGGCTACTTCCTCAACCCGATCGTGACCGTCGCCCTGGGCGTCCTCGTCCTCAAGGAGCGGCTGCGACCCCTGCAGTGGGCGGCCGTCGCCATCGGCGCCCTCGCCGGGCTCTACCTCACGGTCGCCGGCGGCGTCATCCCCTGGATCCCCGCCGTGCTCGCGCTCTCCTTCGCCACCTACGGGCTGGTCAAGAAGCGTCTCGGCGCCAGCCTGGCCGCCCTGCACTCGTTGACGGCCGAGACGATGGTCCTGGCTCCGGTCGCCGCCGTGGTCCTCGTCCTGGTCCACCTCGCCGGCACCGGCACCCTCGGGGAGCACGGCGGCCTCCACTCCACCCTGCTGCTCTCGGCCGGCGTCGTCACCGCCATCCCCCTGCTGTTCTTCGCCGCCGCGGCCAGGCGGGTCCCCCTGACCACGATCGGGCTCCTCCAGTTCATGACGCCGGTCATGCAACTGCTCGCGGGGGTGCTCGTCCTCGGCGAGCACGTCTCCCGCCAGCTCTGGGTGGGCTTCGGCATCGTCTGGCTGGCCCTCGTGCTGCTCACCGTGGACCTGATCCGCAGCGGCCGCGCCGGCCGCAACCGCGTCGACCTGGAGGTCCCCGAGCCGTGAGCCACGACCCGGTCACCCAGCCACGCGCCGGCCAGCGCTGGCACCCGGCGTGGACCGTCGCCGCCGTCACCCTCGGCGCCCTCGTCGCCGCGGCGGCCTTCCGCTCCTCGACCGGCGCCCTGCTCGAGCCGATCGAGTCCGAGTTCGGCTGGTCGCGCGCCACCACCTCGGGCGCGGTCTCGCTCAACCTCGTCCTCTACGGCCTGGTCGCCCCCTTCGCCGCGGCCCTCATGGAGCGGTGGGGCGTGCGCCGCATCGTCGCCGCCGCCCTCCTGTCGATCGCTCTCGCGAGCGCGGCCACCACCGTCATGACCGCGCCGTGGCAGCTCTGGCTGCTCTGGGGACTGGTCATCGGCGTCGGCACCGGGTCGATGGCCCTCGTCTTCGGGGCGATCGTCGCCAACCGCTGGTTCCACGCCCGCCGCGGCCTGGTGATGGGCATCTTCTCCGCGGCGAACGCCACCGGACAGCTCGTCTTCCTCCCCGCCATCGCGTGGACCGCCGGCCACCACGGGTGGCGCGCCGCGGCATACATCACCGTCGGCCTCGCACTCGTGATGGCGACCCTGGTCTGGTTCTTCCTCCATGACCACCCGACCGCCCGCGGGCTCCTCCCCTATGGCGCCGCCGAGGGGTATGCCGTGGACGCGCCGTCCCATGGCGCCGGCGAGTCCCCGGTGGGCGCGGCCTTCCGGGTGCTGCGCCGGGCGTCGGGGACGTGGGCGTTCTGGGCGCTCCTCCTCACGTTCTGGGTGTGCGGGTGGTCCACGAACGGGCTGATCCAGACCCACTTCATCCCGGCCGCGCACGACCACGGGATGCCCCAGACCACGGCCGCGTGGCTGCTCGCGCTCGTCGGCATCTTCGACATCGCGGGCACGATCGCCTCGGGCTGGCTCACCGACCGGGTCGACTCGCGCTGGCTGCTCGCGATCTACTACGGCGGGCGAGGCCTGTCGCTGCTCGCCATCGACGCGGTGCTCGCGCCGGGGATCGAGCCCGGGATGTGGGTGTTCATCGTGTTCTACGGCCTGGACTGGGTCGCCACCGTGCCGCCGACGGTCGCCCTCTGCCGGCAGCACTTCGGCGTCGCGGACTCGGGCGTGGTCTTCGGGTGGGTGTTCGCCTCGCACATGGTCGGGGCGGGCATCGGTGCGTCAGTGGCGGGGTGGCTGCGGACGACGACGGGGAGCTACTCCTCCGCGTGGATTCTCGCGGCAGTGCTCTGCTTCATCTCGGTCGCCCTCGCCCTCTCGATCCGCAGGACATCCCCCCGGAACCCCGCGCTGGGTGCGTAGAAACTGCGCGCCAGGGCGAGGGTTTCCACGCACTCAACCCCGGTGATCGAGACCATGGGGCCGATGGGGTGACGGGTCAGCCGACGCGGTCGACGACGCCGGCCGCCAGGGCGTGCAGCGCCGTCTTGGCGTCGCTGTCGGGCAGGGAGGCGAGGACGTCCTGGGCGTGGCGCGCCACGGCATACGTCTCGGCACGGGCCAGGTCCATCGCCGGGTGGGCGCGCAGCAGCGTCAGCGCCTCGGTCAGTGCCTCGTCCGAGGAGAGGTCGCCGACGAGCAGCTCCTGCAGCCGCGCGTCGGCCGGGTCGGTCGAGGCCAGCGCGTGCAGCACCGGCAGGGTGCGCTTGCCCTCGCGCAGGTCGGTGCCCGGCGTCTTGCCGGTCTGCTCGGCGTCTGAGGAGATGTCGATGAGGTCGTCGGCGAGCTGGAAGGCCATGCCCAGGTGCTCGCCGTAGACGCGCATCGTCTCGACCGTCGCCGCGTCGCAGCCCCCGAACATCGCGCCATAGCGGGCCGCCGTGGCGATGAGCACCCCGGTCTTGTCGGCGAGGACGCCGCGGTAGTACTCCAGCGGGTCCGCGCCCTCCGGGCAGGGCCGGTCGTCACGGATCTGGCCCGAGCACAGGCGCACGAAGGTCTGGGCCTGGATCTTCACGGCCTCCGGGCCGAGGTCGGCGACGATGTCGGAGGCGGTGCCGAAGAGCAGGTCACCGACGAGGATCGCGGTGGAGTTGTCGTAGGCCGCGTTGGCGCTGGGTGCCCCGCGCCGCACGTCCGCCTCGTCCATGACGTCGTCGTGGTAGAGCGAGGCGAGGTGGGTGAGCTCCACGCCCGTCGCCGCGGCGACGACCCGGTCGTTGAGCCCCTCCCCCAGCTCGGAGGCGAGGATCGTCAGCAGCGGCCGGAAGCGCTTCCCACCGGCCGCGGCGAGGTGCCCCGATGCCTGCGCGATGAACGGGTCCTCGTGGTCGATCCGTCGCTCGAGCAGGTCGTTGACCGCCGACAGGCCCGCGGTCAGCTGATGCCGCAGGTGCTCGGAGGCGCCGGGCAGCGCGAGCACCGAGGGCGTGCCGCTGACCCGCTCGGGCGCTCCCCCGGCCGGCGTTGACGAGGTCACAGCAGGAACAACGAGGCCTGCTGGGCCAGGTCGAGCACGAGCGAGGGCACGATGCCGAGCAGCAGCGTGGCGAGGACACCGACCGTGACGACGACCGTCGTGGTCACCGACGGGGTGAGGGCAGCGACGTCCTCGGCGGGCTCGGTGAAGTACATGAGCACGATGATCCGGAAGTAGACATAGGCCGTGACCGCCGAGGCGAGCACGCCGATGACGACGAGGACGACGCCCATGGTGCCGCCGTGCGCCACTGCCGGCGCGAAGGCCGCGAACTTGGCGGTGAAGCCCGAGGTCAGCGGGATGCCGGCGAAGGCGAGCAGGAGCAGGCCGAAGAGGCCGGCGAGCACCGGGTGCTTCTTGCCCAGGCCCGCCCACTGGGACAGGTGCGTGGCCTCGGAGCCGCCCTGGCGGACGAGGGCGACGATGGCGAAGGCCGCGATCGTGGCCAGGCCGTAGGCGACGAGGTAGAACATCACCCCGCCGATGGCGGTGGCGTCGAAGGCGAGGACGCCGACGAGGATGAAGCCCGCGTGCGCGACCGAGGAGTAGGCCAGCAGCCGCTTCATGTCGGTCTGGGTCACCGACATGACCGCTCCAACGATCATCGTGATCGCGGCGATGATGCCGACGACGAGCCGCCAGTCCCAGCGCCCGGCCTCGACCGCGACGTAGGTGAAGCGCAGGATCGCGCCGAAGGCCGCCGCCTTGGTCGCCGCCGCCATGAACCCGGTGACCGGCGTCGGGGCGCCCTGGTAGGCGTCCGGGGTCCACGAGTGGAAGGGCACCGCACCGACCTTGAAGAGCAGGCCGATGAGCACGAGGATCGTGCCGGGCAGGAGCAGGCCGTTCATCATCGAGGAGTGCGTCGTGATGGCGCGGGCGATGAGCTTGAAGTCCGAGGAGCCGGCGAAGCCGTAGAGCAGCGCGGCACCGAAGAGGAAGAACGCCGAGGAGAAGGCCCCGAGGAGGAAGTACTTCAGCGAGGCCTCCTGCGAGAGCAGGCGGCGACGACGGGCCAGGCCGGTGAGGATGTAGAGCGGCAGCGAGAAGACCTCGAGCGCGACGAACATCGTGATCAGGTCGTTGGCGCCGACGAAGATCATCATCCCGAAGATCGCGAAGAGGGCGAGCGGGAAGACCTCGGTCGTCTGGTAGCCCGCCTTCGTGGCCGCGCCCTCCTGGACCGACCCCGGCGCCGAGGCACCCATCGGCGTGAAGGCGTCGGCCGAGGAGCCGCCGAAGCGCTCCGACATCGCGAGCACCCCGAGCAGGCCGAAGAGCAGCAGCGCGCCCTGGAGGAAGATCGTCGGGCCGTCGATCGACATCGACTGACCCAGCGTCACGCCCTTGTTCGGGGCGGCCCAGACCCACAGCGCGACCATCGCCGCGAGGAGGGTGACGACAGCGACTCCCAGCTGGACGGCATACCGGCTGGTGCGACCGACGAACGCCTCGACGAGGACGCCGATGAGCGCGCCGAGGGCGACCACGAGCATCGGCGCGATGGCGGCGTAGTCGATCTTGACGGCCTCGAAGACGGCGGGAACCGCGGCGGACATCACTGGGCACTCCCGGTGGCGTTGGTGGCGGCCGGATCGGAGACGCCGACGATCTGGAGCGTCTGGTCGACCGCCGGGTTGACGAGGTCAAGCACCGGCTTGGGGTAGAAGCCGAGGATGAGGAAGCTGGCGATGATCGGGATGGCCACGGCCTTCTCCCGCCACGACAGGTCCGCCGGGGCCTCGCCGTCGACGAACGTCGGCTTGGGACCGGTGAAGATGCGCTGGTACATGAGCAGGATGTAGAGCGCGGCGAGCACCGTGCCGAGGACGGCGAAGCCGGCGGCCCACGGGTAGGTCTGGAAGGAGCCGACGAGGACGAGGTATTCCGAGACGAAGCTGGACAGGCCCGGCAGCGAGAGCGAGGCCAGGCCGGCGACGAGGAAGACGCCCGCGAGCACCGGCGTCACGAGGCGCCAGCCGCCGTAGTCGGGGATCCGCTTGCTGCCGCGGCGGGCGATGAGGAAGCCGGCGAAGAGGAACAGGCCGGCGGTCGCGAAGCCGTGGTTGACCATGTAGAGCGCCGAGCCGGCACCGGCCGTGCTCGTGAGGGCGAAGATGCCGATGATGATCAGGCCGAAGTGGCTGATCGAGGTGTAGGCGATCAGGCGCATCATGTCGGTCTGGCCGATGGCGAGCAGCGCGCCGTAGAGCACCGAGATGACGGCCAGGACCATGATCATCGGCGTCGCCCAGCGGCTGGCCTCGGGGAACAGGCTCAGGCAGAACCGGATCATCCCGAAGGTGCCGACCTTGTCGAGGACGCCGACGAGCAGCACGGCGGTCGCCGGACGAGCCTCGGTCGCGGCATCGGGAAGCCAGGTGTGGACCGGCCACATCGGGGCCTTGATCGCGAAGGCGACGAAGAAGGCGACGAAGAGCCAGCGCTTGGCCTCGACCGAGCCACCGACGTTGCCGATGAGGTTCTCCATGAGGAAGCCGTCGGAGCCGCCGGGGCCGTGGAAGTAGAGCGCGATGACGCCGACGAGCATGATCAGCCCGCCGAGGAGGCTGAACAGGATGAACTTCATCGCGGCGTACTGCCGGCGGGCCCCGCCGAACATCCCGATGAGGAAGTACACCGGGATGAGCATGGCCTCGAAGAAGACGTAGAAGAGGAAGACATCGGTCGCCGCGAAGACGCCCACCATGAAGGTGAGGAGGGTGAGCATCAGGGCGAAGTAGGTCTTGGTGCGCTTGGGGTCCGCGCCCGCGCCCTCACCGAGGTCGTTCCAGGCGGCGAGCAGGCAGACCGGCGTGAGGACCGCCGCCATCACGATGAGCGAGAGGGCGATGCCGTCGACACCCACGGCATACGAGACACCGAACTGCGGGATCCACGAGTGGACCTCGGTGAGCTGGAACTGCGGCCCGGCGGCGTCCCACTGCGCCCACGCCACGAGGGCGAGGACGAGCGTGACGAGCGAGGCACCCAGGGCGATGGGCTTGGCCAGCGCGGCCGATGCCGAGGGCAGCAGCGCGATGACCAGGGCGCCGACGAGCGGCACCACCATCATCAGGGTGAGCAAGGGCAAGGAGGTCATCAGTTCATCACCCACAGGGCACCGAGGACGGCGACGACACCGGTGAGCATCGTCAGGGCATAGGAGCGGGCATAACCGTTCTGGAGGCGCCGCAGTCGGGACGAGAAGCCACCGACAGTGGCGGCCAGGCCCCCAGCGGTGCCGTCGACCCCCTTGCTGTCGGTGAACACCAGCGCCCGGGTCAGGTGGAGGCCGGGCCGCATGAACAGGCCCTCGTTGATCGCGTCCTGGTAGAGGTCGGCGCGCGCGGCCTGGGTGAGCAGGTTGCCCTGCGGGGCCCGGACCGGCACCTCCTCCTTGCCGTAGCGCAGCCACGCGTATGCCGCACCGCCGGCCACGAGGAGCAGCGTGACTCCCATGAGCGGCCAGTTGGTGTGCTCCTCGTGGGCCTCCCCGCCGAAGACCGGGTGCAGCCACTCGGAGAAGCCGGCGAAGTGCAGGATCAGGCCCAGGCTGGCCGACCCGACGGCGAGGATCATCATCGGCACGGTCATCGTCAACGGCGACTCGTGCGGATGCTGGGCGTTCGGGCCCTCCTCGGTCCAGCGGCGCTTGCCGTGGAAGGTCATGAAGAACAGGCGCGACATGTAGAACGCGGTGATGCCGGCACCGATGAGGGTGATCAAGCCGAGGATCCAGCCCCGGGTGCCCCCGACGGCGAAGGCGCTCTCGATGATCTTGTCCTTGGACCAGAAACCGGCGAAGGGCGGCACCCCGAGGATGGCCAGCCAGCCGAGCATGAAGGTGCCCCAGGTGATCTTGAGGAAGGTCGAGAGCCCACCGAAGCGGCGCATGTCGACCTGGTCCTTCATGCCGTGCATGACCGAGCCGGCACCGAGGAACATCCCGGCCTTGAAGAAGCCGTGGGTGAGCAGGTGGAAGATCGCGAAGGCGTAGCCGATCGGACCCAGGCCCGCGGCGAGCATCATGTAGCCGATCTGGCTCATCGTGGAGGCCGCGAGGGCCTTCTTGATGTCGTCCTTGGCGCAGCCGACGATCGCTCCGTAGAGCAGGGTGATCGCGCCGACGATGGCGACGGCGAGCTGGGCGTTCGGGGCGGCCTCGAAGACCGCGTGCGAGCGGATGATGAGGTAGACACCGGCGGTGACCATCGTCGCGGCGTGGATGAGCGCCGACACCGGCGTCGGGCCCGCCATCGCGTCACCGAGCCAGGACTGCAACGGGAACTGCGCGGACTTGCCACAGGCGGCGAGCAGCAGGAGCAGGCCGATGACGGTCGCCGTCGTCGTGGACGCCGAGCCGATGCCCTCGTTGACCGTGGCGAAGTCGACGGCGCCGAAGGCGGCGAACATCGCCATCATCGCGCCGAGCAGGCCCAGGTCACCGACGCGGTTGACGAAGAACGCCTTGTTGGCCGCGCTCGCGTACGCCGGGTTGTGGTTCCAGAAGCCGATGAGCAGGTAGGACGCCAGGCCCACGCCCTCCCAGCCGAGGAAGGTCATGAGGTAGGAGTCGCCGAGGACGAGCACGAGCATCGCCGCGACGAAGAGGTTGAGGTAGGCGAAGAAGCGCCGCTTGTCGGGGTCGTGCTCCATGTAGCCCAGGGAGTACACGTGGATGAGCGAGCCCACGAACGTGATGAGCAGGACGAAGGAGATCGACAGCTGGTCCACGAGCAGCCCTGCGGTGAGCTGGTACTGGCCCGCCGGGATGAAGTTCCACAGGTCGAGCTGACCGGCCCGCTCCTCCGCGCCCTTGCCGAGCATCGAGACGAAGATCGCGGCCCCGACGAGGAAGGACCCCCACGACAGCGCGGTCGCGAGCAGCGGCCCGAAGCTGTCGGTGCGGCGACCGCCGAGGAGCAGCAGGGCGGCACCCAGCGCCGGGAGGGCGATGAGCAGCCAGGCGTATGCCGTGATGCCGGTGGCGCCGGCCGCTGCGGCCCCGCCCTCGGTCACCAGCGAGAGAACGTGTGATTGCACGCCGTGACTCCTTACAGCTTCAGCAGGTTGGCGTCGTCGACCGAGGCCGACCGGCGGGCGCGGAAGATCGTCATGATGATCGCCAGGCCGACGACGACCTCGGCGGCGGCGACGGCCATGACGAACAGGGCGATGACCTGCCCGTCGAGGGTGCCGTGCATCCGCGCGAAGGTGACGAAGGTGAGGTTGGCGGCGTTGAGCATCAGCTCGACCCCCATGAACACGACGATCGCGTTGCGGCGGGTGAGCACGGCCGCTCCCCCGAGGCAGAACAGGATGGCCGCGAGGTAGACGTAGTTGACCAGGCTCATCGCTGGCTCCCCTCCTCGATGTCGCGCTCGATCGCTTCGGTGCCCTCGATGAAGGCGTCGGGGGTGCGGACCTGCTCACGCGCGGTGAGGACCCGCGAGACCGACAAGGGCGTCGGCGCGCCGTCCGGCAGCAGGGCCGGGGTGTCGACCGCGTTGTGGCGGGCGTAGACACCCGGCACGGGAAGGCCGGAGACGTGCTCGCCGCGCGCCAGGCGCTTCTTGCTCCACTCCTTCTGGTTCGGACCCTTGCCCAGGCGCTCGCGGTGGGCGAGGACCATCGCACCCATGGCGGCGACGATGAGCAGGGCCGCGATCACCTCGAAGACCCAGACGTAGCGGCCGAAGACCAGGTGGGCGATCCCCGAGACGTTCCCGGTCTGGGCGTTGACGTCGGCCAGCCCCACGCTCGCGGGGTAGACCACCGACCCGATCGTCGCGGTGAGGAGGGCGCCCAGTCCCAGGACGAGGACCGTGGTGGCCAGTCGCTGACCCTTGAGCGTCTCGACGAAGCTGTCCGCCGAGTCGACCCCGACGAGCATGAGCACGAAGAGGAAGAGCATCATGACGGCGCCGGTGTAGACGAAGATCTGGATCACGCCGAGGAACGGGGCGTCCTGGCGGATGTAGAAGATGCCGAGGATGATCATCGTCATCGCCATGCCGAGCGCGGCATGGACGGCCTTGCGCGCGAAGATCAGGCCCAGCCCTCCCGCGACCGCCAGCGGCGCCAGGATCCAGAAGAGCACGGCCTCGCCGCTGCTGGTCATCGGTCCACTCCTTGTCCGTGGCGGATGCCGTCCTCGCGCTTGGCGATCCGATGCGGTCCGGCGGGCGCGCCGGCGGCGGCCGGGTCGTCCACGCCGTGCTCGTCCACCCAGGCCTGCTGGGCCGGCGTGGCCTGGCTGACCTTGCCGAGGAAGTAGTCGCGCTCCTCCATGCCGTCGGCCATCGGGTGCGGCGGCTGCACCATCCCGGCCTGGAGCGGCGCGAGGAGCTGGTCCTTGGTGAAGATCAGGCCGGCGCGGCTGTGGTCGGCCAGTTCGTACTCGTTGGTCATCGTCAGCGCCCGCGTCGGGCAGGCCTCGATGCACAGGCCGCAGAAGATGCAGCGCAGGTAGTTGATCTGGTAGACGCGGCCGTAGCGCTCGCCGGGGCTGTAGCGCTCGCCGGTCTGGTCGTTGTTGGAGGCGCCCTCGACGAGGATCGCGTCGGCCGGGCAGGCCCACGCGCACAGCTCGCAGCCGACGCACTTCTCCAGGCCGTCGGGGTGACGGTTGAGCTGGTGCCGGCCGTGGAAGCGCGGCTGGGCCGGACGCTTCTCCTCGGGGTACTGCACCGTCGCGACCTTGCGGAACATGGTTGCGAAGGTGACGCCGAAGCCGGCGATGGGCGCGAAGAGGTCGCTGAAGACGCCGCCCTTGGGCGCGCCGGACGACTTCTGGGTGGGGGTCGGGTCAGCCACGGACCGTCTCCTTGCTCGTGAGCGTCGCGGACTCGAGGGCGGGGGCCCCGAGGACGGGCTCGGTCAGGGTCTGGCCGGGCAGCGGCGGCACCGGGTGACCTCCGGCGAACGGGTCGACCACGGACGGTGGCGGCTGGGCTGCGAGAGCCGCGGCGGTCGCCGCCCGGCGGTCCCACCACCAGCCGGCGACGAGCGCCGCGACGGCCACCACGCCGACGAGGGCGAGGGAGGCCACCGGGAAGATGCGTCCGCCGATCGTCACGCCACCCTCACCGAACCAGCCGTTCTGGGCGGCCCGGAAGAAGGAGACGAGCATGACCCAGACGAGGGTGACCGGGATGAGGAACTTCCAGCCGAACTTCATGAACTGGTCGTAGCGGACACGCGGCAGCGAGCCACGGAGCCAGACGAAGAGGTACATGAACAGCCAGAGCTTGAGGGTGAACCAGAGCAGGCCCCACCAGCCACCGTCCAAGCCGAGCGCAGCGAACCCGGGAGGCGCCAGCGGCCCACCGAGGAACATCGTCGTGGCGAGCGCGGCGACGGTGAACATGTTGATGTACTCCCCGAGGAAGAACATTGCGAAGCGCATCGAGGAGTATTCGGTGAAGTAGCCACCGACGATCTCGCCCTCACCCTCGGCGAGGTCGAACGGGAGGCGGTTGGTCTCGCCGACCATGGTGATGACGTAGACGAAGAAGCTGAAGAACAGCGGCAGCGCGAACCACCAGTCCCGCTGCGCCCCGACGATCTGCGAGGTCGACATCGACCCGGCGTAGAGGAAGACCGCGACGAGCGAGAGGCCCATGGCGATCTCGTAGGAGATCATCTGGGCGGTGGCGCGCAGGCCACCGAGGAGCGGGTAGGTCGAGCCCGAGCTCCACCCCGCCAGGACGATGCCATAGATGCCGACACCGGCGACGGCGAGCACGAGGAGCACCGAGATCGGGGTGTCGGTCAGCTGCAGCGGGGTGCGGTGCCCGAAGAGGGTGACCTCCCCGCCCATCGGCATGATCGAGAAGGAGATGAAGGCCATCGTCGCCGTGATGAGCGGGGCGAGGGTGAAGACGAAGGCGTCGGCGTTCTTGGGCCGGACGTCCTCCTTGAACATCGACTTCATGCCGTCGGCGAGGGTCTGGAGCAGGCCGAAGGGGCCGTTGCGGTTGGGGCCGGGGCGCTGCTGCATCCGGCCGATGACGCGCCGCTCGAACCAGATGACGAGCAGGGTCGAGAGCAGGAGGTAGACGAAGATGCCGAGCGCCTTGACCAGCGAGAGCCACAGCGGCGTGTCGCTGAAGTCGGCGAGCGGGTTGTCCTTGGACTCGAAGACGACAGCAGGTATGCCGTGTGCCCAGGTTGCGAGAGCCGTCGCGGTCGTCATGACTGGCCACCCTTCGTGATGCTCACGTGGTCCCCACCCGGGAGGGCGAGGGCGCCGCGCAGGTCGCAGCCCTGCGAGTTGGTCGGGAGGAAGACCACCCGGTCGGCCATCTCGGTGACGGCGACCGGGGCGTTGACCGTGGTGCCGTCGGCGAGGGCGATGTCGATCCGCTCCCCGTCGGCGAGGCCGAGGTCGGAGGCCGTGGCAGCCGAGATGCGGGCGGTCACCGCCGGAGCGGTGCCGGCGAGGAAGGGCTCGCCGTCCTGGAGGCTGCCGCGGTCGAGCAGGTGGCGCCAGGTGGCCAGCGCGAGCTGGCCGGGCTCGACGCCACGGACCTCGGCGGCAGGCGCCTGCGGGGCGCTCGCGCGCGCACCGCCCCACGGGCCGATCGCCTCCATCTCGCTGCGCACCTCGGCGACCGTGCGGGCCCCGAACCACTCGCCCATGGCGTCGGCGAGCATGTCGAGGACGCGGTAGTCGCTGACCGCGCTCGTGGGCGTGGCCGCCTCGAAGGAGCGGACCCGCCCCTCCCAGTTGACGAAGGTGCCGGCCTTCTCGGCGTGGAGCGCCACCGGCAGCACGACGTCGGCGTGGGCGGTGACCGCCGAGGGACGGATCTCGAGGGAGACGACGAAGGGCGCGTCGAGGACGGCACCGGCGTCGGCCACGCCAAGGTCGGCCGGGTCGACGCCACCGACCACGAGGGCGTCGACGCTGCCCTCGCGCAGGCCGGCGAGGATGCCGGCGGTGTCGAGACCGGGAGCCTCGGGGAGGGCGGCGATGCCCCAAGTGGAGGCGAGCTCGGCCCGCGCAGCGGCATCGGCGACCGGGCGTCCACCGGGCAGCAGGCCGGGGAGGGCTCCGGCCTCGAGCGCGCCACGCTCACCGGCCCGACGGGGCACCCACGCGAGGCGGGCACCGGTGTCGGTGGCGAGCTGGGCCGCGGCCGAGAGGGCACCCGGGACGGCGGCAAGGCGCTCCCCGACGAGGACGATCGCGCCTTCGCCGCGCAGGGCCGCAGCCGCGTCGGAGATGACCTCGGAGTCACCGGCGCCGGCGGCGAGGGCCGCGAGGACCTCGGGCTCGGTGCCGGGGGCGGCGGCGATGAGCCGGCCACCCACCTTGGTCAGGCCGCGGGTCGCGAGCGGCGCCACGGCATACACAGCGGTCTTGGCCTTGCGGAAGGCCTTGCGCAGACGGAGGAAGAGGATCGGGCTCTCGTCCTCGGGCTCGAGGCCGACGAGCACGACGGCCTTGGCCCGCTCGAGGTCGGCGTAGGTGACCGCGCCACCCTCGGGTCCGGTCGCGACGACCGAGGCGGCAAGGAAGTCGGCCTCCTCGGCGGAGTGGGCGCGCGCACGGAAGTCGACGCTGTTGGTGCCGAGGACGGCACGGGCGAACTTGGCGTAGGCGTAGGCGTCCTCGACCGTGACCCGACCGCCGGTGAGGACGGCCGGCGCCGAGGCGGCCCGCAGGCCGGCCGCGGCCGCCTCGAGGGCCTCGGGCCAGGAGGTGACGACGAGCTCGCCGTCGCGGCGGACCATCGGGAACTGGAGGCGGTCACCGGTGGAGCCGTAGGCGAAGGCCCAGCGGCCCTTGTCGCAGTTCCACTCCTCGTTGACCGCGGGGTCGTTGATCGCCATCCGCCGCAGGACGGTGCCGCGGCGGTGGTCGGTGCGGATCGCGCAGCCGCTCGCGCAGTGCTCGCAGGCACTCGGCGTCGACACCAGGTCGAAGGGGCGGCTGCGGAAGCGGTAGGCCGAGCCGGTGAGCGCACCGACCGGGCAGATCTGGACGGTGTTGCCCGAGAAGTACGACTCGAACGGGTGCTCCTCGTAGATGCCGACCTGCTGGAGGGCACCCCGCTCGACGAGCGCGATGAACGGGTCGCCGGCGACCTGGTCGGAGAAGCGGGTGCATCGCGCGCACAGGACGCAGCGCTCGCGGTCGAGGAGGACCTGGCTGGAGATGTTGATCGGCTTGGGGTAGGTCCGCTTGACGTCCTCGAATCGCGAGGTCGGGCGGCCGTTGCTCATCGCCTGGTTCTGCAGGGGGCACTCGCCACCCTTGTCGCAGACCGGGCAGTCCAGCGGGTGGTTGATGAGCAGCAGCTCCATCACCCCGTGCTGGGCCTTGTCGATGGCCTCGGAGGTGTACTGCGTCTTGACGACCATGCCGGGGGCGACGGTCATCGTGCAGGAGGCCTGCGGCTTCATCCGGCCGGGAGGGCCCTGCATCTGGCGCGCCTCGCCGGGCTTGCCGTCGGGTCCGGGCGGGCCGGGCATCCAGACCTCGACGAGGCACTGGCGGCAGGCGCCGACCGGGTCCAGACCGGGGTGGTCGCAGAAGCGCGGGATCTCGATGCCCGCGGTCTCCGCCGCCCGGATGATGAGGGTGCCCTTGGGGACCGAGACCTCGACGTCGTCGATGGTGCAGGTCACCAGGTCGGCCGCCGGAGGGGCGGCCGGAGCGGCCGGGGCGGTCTTCTCGGGAGTCGTCGTCATGCCGACACGGTCTCCTTGCTGGTGTCGCTGGCCGGGAAGAGCATCGCCTCGCGCGGGTCGAACGGGCAGCCCCCGTGCTCCAGGTGCGCGAGGTACTCGTCACGGAAGTACTGGATCGAGCTCGTGATCGGGCTGGTGGCGCCGTCACCGAGGGCGCAGAAGCTGCGCCCGAGGATGTTGTCGCAGATGTCGAGGAGCTTCTCGAGGTCCTCCTCGCTGCCCTGCCCGTGCTCGAGCCGGCCGAGGATCTGCTTGAGCCACCAGGTGCCCTCTCGGCACGGGGTGCACTTGCCGCAGGACTCGTGCTTGTAGAAGTCGGTCCACCGGTCGACGGCGCGCACGACGCAGACGCTGGTGTCGAAGACCTGGAGCGCGCGCGTGCCGAGCATCGAGCCGGCCTTGCCGACCGAGTCGAAGTCGAGCGGGACGTCGAGGTGCTCCTCGGTGAACAGCGGCGTCGAGGAGCCACCGGGGGTCCAGAACTTGATCGGGCGATCGGGGTGGCGCATGCCACCGGCCATCTCGATCAGCTCACGCATCGTGATGCCGAGCGGGGCTTCGTACTGGCCCGGCTTCTTCACGTGGCCGGAGAGGCTGAAGATGCCGAAGCCGGACGAGCCCTGCGGCCCCATGCTCTTGAACCAGTCGCTGCCTCCGAGGACGATCGGCGGGACCGAGGCGATCGACTCGACGTTGTTGACGACGGTCGGGCGGGCGTAGAGGCCGGCGACGGCCGGGAACGGCGGCTTGGAGCGCGGTTGACCGCGGCGACCCTCAAGTGAGTCGAGGAGAGCCGTTTCTTCGCCGCAGATGTAGGCACCGGCGCCGGCGTGCACGGTGACGTCGAGGTCGAAGCCCGAGCCGTGGATGTCCTTGCCGAGGTGACCCGCGGCATACGCCTCCTCGACGGCGCGGAGCAGCCGGCGGTAGACGTGGACGACCTCACCGCGCAGGTAGATGAAGGCGTGGTTGCAGCCGATGGCGTAGGAGGTGATCGCCACGCCCTCGATGAGGAACTGGGGTGCAGCCATCATGAGCGGGATGTCCTTGCAGGTGCCCGGCTCGGACTCGTCAGCGTTGACGACGAGGTAGCGGGGGCCGCCGTCCGGAGGCGGCAGGAAGCTCCACTTCAGGCCGGTGGGGAAGCCGGCGCCGCCACGACCGCGCAGGCCGGAGTCCTTGGTCATCGCGACGAGGTCGCCGGGAGCCATGGACAGGGCCTTGTCGAGGGCCTTCCAGCCGTCGTGCTTGACGTAGGTCTCGAGGGTCCAGGAGCGCGGGTCGTCCCAGAACTTCGTGAGGATCGGCGTCAGGTGGGTGCTCATGACTGCTCCTTCCCCTTCTGGCGGCGCTCTCGTGCGTCGGTGAAGCCCGCTGCGATGGCGGACTCGGCGTCGCGGAACCAGACCTCGGCCCTGGTGCGGGCGTACCAGGGGCTCTCAGGCGTGTGGAAGAGCATCGAGTTCGCGTTGCCCTTGATGTCCCACCCGGCCGGGGCGGAACCGTCGGCGCCGGGCTTGGCGGAGTGCTCACCGAAGCCGCCGTCGGCGAAGTCGCCACGGCTCTCGGCCTTGGGGGTGTCGAACAGCGTTGCGGGAGTTGCCTCCTCGGTGCGCTCGGCGACCGGCTGCTCGCTCTTGGGCGTGTCGGCGGGGCTGGGGTCGGGCGTCTGCGCCTCGACCGGCTCCTCCTCCGGCTCGGCCGCTGGCTCGCTGGCCTGGGTGCCCTCACGCTCGGTGCGCTCCGGGGTGGCCGCCGGCTCCTTCTTGGTGGCCGCCGCCTCGTCACTCGCGGGAGTGACCTCGGGGTTGGCCTCGTCGGCGGTCGCCGTGGGGGCCGGCGCTGCCGCGGGGGCCAGCGCTGCCGCGGGGGCCGGCTCCGGGGCCGAGTCGGCCGCGGCCGGGGCGTCATCCTGCGCCGCCGGGGCCGGGGCCAGCGCAGGAGCCGTCCAGCCCTGGGCGTGGGCGACCTCGAGGCCGGCCAGCGAGGCCGAGCCCGCACCGGGACCCTCGTCGGCGCGGCCGTCGAGGAAGCCGGCGAGGACGCGCGACATCTCCTGGAAGGAGACGACCTTGTCCGGGCCCCGCGAGGGAGTGACGTCCTTGCCCGCACGCAGGTCGTCGACGAGCTGGATCGTGGACTCTGGCGTCTGGTTGTCGAAGAACTCCCAGTTCGTCATGACGACGGGAGCGAAGTCGCAGGCCGCATTGCACTCGACCCGCTCGAGGGTGATCATCCCGTCCTCGGTCGTCTCGTCGTGACCGATGCCCAGGTGCTCCGAGACCGCCTCCCAGATCGCGTCGCCGCCCATGATCGCGCAGAGCGTGTTGGTGCAGACGCCGACCGTGTAGCGGCCGTTGGGGTGGCGCTTGTACTGGGTGTAGAAGGTCGCGACCCCGGAGACCTCGGCGGTCGTCAGGTCGAGCAGCTCGGCGCACAGGTCGATGCCGCGACCGGTGATGTATCCGTCGACGGACTGGACCAGGTGCAGCATCGGCAGCAGGGCCGAGCGCTTCTGGGGGTAGCGGGCGATGATCTGCGCGGCGTCGGCGCGGAAGCGCTCCTCGACGTCCGCGGCATACGACTCCTTGGACTCGGCGGGCACGGTGAGGTGACCCGCCGCCGTCTGCAAACCGAAGTGGCCGGACATCAGCGATCCACGCCTCCCATCACGGGGTCGATCGAGGCCACCGCGACGATGACGTCGGCGACCATGCCGCCCTCGCACATCGCGGCCACGGCCTGCAGGTTGTTGAAGCTCGGGTCGCGGAAGTGCGCACGGTAGGGCCGGGTGCCGCCGTCGGAGACCAGGTGGCAGCCGAGCTCGCCCTTGGGCGACTCCACGGCGACATACGCCTGGCCCGGCGGGACGCGGAAGCCCTCGGTCACCAGCTTGAAGTGGTGGATGAGGGACTCCATCGAGGTGCCCATGATCTCGCGGATGTGGTCCAGGCTGTTGCCCTGGCCGTCACTGCCGACCGAGAGCTGGGCCGGCCAGGCGATCTTCTTGTCCTCGACCATGACCGGTCCGGTCACCGTGCGCAGGCGGGCGACGGCCTGCTCGATGATCCGCAGCGACTGGTACATCTCCTCGAGGCGGATCATGAGCCGGTCGTAGGAATCGCACCCGGTGCGCGTGACGACGTCGAAGTCGTAGGTCTCGTAGCCGCAGTACGGCTCGGACTTGCGCAGGTCCTGCGGCAGGCCGGTCGAGCGCAGCACCGGGCCGGTGATGCCCAGGGCGACGCAGCCGGTGAGGTCGAGGTAGCCCACGCCCTTGGTGCGGCCCTTGAGCAGGGGGTTCTCGGCCAACAGGAGCTCGAGCTCGTGGATGCCCTTGCGCAGCTCCGGCACGATGCTCGTGATCTGGTCGAGGGCGCCGTGCGGGAGGTCCTGGGAGACACCGCCGGGGCGGATGTAGGCCATGTTCATGCGCAGGCCGGTGACCGCCTCGAAGACGCGCAGGATGCGCTCCCGCTCGCGGAAGCCGACGGTCATGACCGTGGTCGCGCCCATCTCCATGCCACCGGTGCCGATGCACACGAGGTGGGAGTTGATGCGGGTGAGCTCCATCATGAGGACGCGGATGATGCTCGCGCGCTCGGGGACCTGGTCGGTGATGCCCAGGAGCTTCTCGATGGCCAGGCAGTAGGCCGCTTCCTGGAACATCGGGGTGAGGTAGTCCATCCGGGTGCAGAAGGTCACGCCCTGCACCCAGGAGCGGAACTCCATGTTCTTCTCGATCCCGGTGTGGAGGTAGCCGATGCCCGCGCGGGCCTCGGTCACCGTCTCGCCGTCGAGCTCGAGGATGAGCCGGAGCACGCCGTGGGTCGACGGGTGCTGCGGACCCATGTTGACGACGATCCGCTCCTCGTTGAGCGAGGTGGCCTCGTCGACCAGGTCGCCCCAGTCACCGCCGGAGACGTTGTAGACCGAGGCACCGCCGGCGGCCCCCTGGTCGTAGTGGTCCTCGCCCCGCACGCTGGAGTCGGCGGTGCGCGGATCGGACGTGGTGGCCGAGGTGTCCTCGAAGATCGTGTGCTCGGTGCTCATCAGTTGTACGCCCTCCGCTGGTCCGGCGGCGGGACGACGCCGCCCTTGTACTCCACGGGGATGCCACCCAGGGGGTAGTCCTTGCGCTGGGGGTGACCCGGCCAGTCGTCCGGCATGAGGATCCGGGTGAGGGCGGGGTGCCCCTCGAAGACGATGCCGAAGAAGTCCCAGGTCTCGCGCTCGTGCCAGTCCGCGCCGGGCCAGATCGCGACCACGGACGGGATGCGCGGGTCCTCCTCGGGCGCGGTCACCTCGAGGCGGATCCGGCGGCCGGCGTGGGTCAGCGAGATCAGGTGGTAGACGGCGTGCAGCTCGCGGCCGGTCTCCTCGGGGTAGTGCACGCCGGAGACGCCCATGCACATCTCGAAGCGGAGCGCCGGGTCGTCGCGCAGGGCGCGGGCGACGGCGGGCAGGTGCTCGCGAGCGACGAAGATCGTCATCTCGCCGCGGTCGACGACGACGCGCTCGACGGCGTCCCCGTAGGCAGCCGCTCCCCCGTCGATGGCGACGGCGAGCCGGTCGGCGACCTGGTCGAAGTAGGAGCCGTAGGGGCGCTCGGAGGCACCCGGGAAGAGGATCGGGGTCCGCAGGCCGCCGTACCCGGTCGTGTCCTGGCCCTTGGTGGCGCCGAACATGCCCTTGCGCTCGCCGATCTGGACGGGCGTGGTGTCCGTCGCGACCTCACGGGAGACGTCGGTGGCCCACACGTCGCCCTCGTCGGCGCTCGCCGGGTCGATCGTCGGCTGGTCCTTGGTGTTGTCGCTCATGCGAGGAGGTTCCTCCCGGGCGTCGCGGTGAGGGGCGCGAGCGGCGCGTGGTGCTCGTGCGTCGGCGCCATCAGCTGGGTGGGCACCGCAGCGAGGGCTGCCTGCTCGGCCGCGCGGGCCGCGGCGACGCGGTTGACGCCGAGCTTGGTGCTCTGGATCTGCTGGTGCAGCTCGATGATCGCGTTGAGCAGCATCTCGGGGCGGGGCGGACAGCCGGGCAGGTAGATGTCGACCGGGATGATGTGGTCGACGCCCTGCACGATCGCGTAGTTGTTGAACATCCCGCCGCTGCTGGCGCACACACCCATCGAGATGACCCACTTGGGGTTGGCCATCTGGTCGTAGACCTGGCGGACGACCGGGGCCATCTTCTGGCTCACCCGGCCGGCGACGATCATCAGGTCGGCCTGGCGCGGGGTGGCGGCGAAGCGCTCCATGCCGAAGCGCGAGATGTCGTAGTCGGGGGTGCCGACCGCCATCATCTCGATCGCGCAGCAGGCCAGGCCGAAGGTGGCCGGCCAGATCGAGGCCTTGCGCATGTAGCCCGCGAGGCCTTCGACCGTGGAGAGCAGGAAGCCGGACGGCAGCTTCTCCTCGAGTCCCATCAGCGCTCCTTGGTCGGGATCAGGGTGGTGTGGTCAGCGGGCGCTGCCACGGTCGGGGCCGCGGCCGGTGCGCCGCACGGCATACGCATCGTCATCAGTCCCACTCGAATCCGCCGCGCTTCCAGACGTAGGCATCGGCGATGAAGAAGGCGTTGAGGAGGAAGAGGATCATCGCGCCGAGGGCGAAGAGGTTCAGCTGGTCGAAGGCGACCGCGAACGGGTAGAGGAAGAGGGCCTCGATGTCGAAGATGATGAAGAGCATCGCGGTGAGGAAGTACTTGATCGGGATGCGCCCGCCGCCGGAGGCCCGTGGGGAGGGCTGGATGCCGCACTCGTAGGACTCGGCCTTGGCGCGGTTGTAGCGCTTGGGACCGACCACGAGGCTGGTGCCCACGGACAGCAGAGCGAAGCCCAAGCCGAGGGCCATGAGGATGAGAAGCGGGACGTAGGGGTTGCTCATCGGCAGCCACCTCCCCTTTCCTTCGATGCGCGCGCAGACGAGCCCACGACAGGGCTCGCCGTCATCCTAGAGGGACTGTGGTGTTCGCCACCCGGGGACTCGACACTTGGGCCGGCAGGCACGCTTGTGAAGGTCTTCACGAACACTCGGTGAGTCTATGACGAGGGCCCGCGGGTGGTGGAGTGAGGCTTGCCTAACCTCCGCGCGGGGCGGGGTGCATCTCCGGGCCGCCTGGGACCGCCCGGCCACCGGATTCGGTGCATCGGCCCGAGCTTCCGTGACTCCTCGCGCTGTGACAGTGATCGTTGTGTGGCTCGCGTACACATGACCACGCCCGTGGGTCACCGACCCGAGTGAGTGCCTCCCCTGGTCGCCCGCCTCCCCCGACCTTCGCCAACGGATGTGGTGACCCACGGACGTGGTCATCCGTACGCGGGCGCGACTCATCCATACGACCGCGCCAGTCGTGGCCTGACCAACCAGTGTCGGCCCGTCCCCGGTCGCCCGGCGCCAGTCGCGCCAGAGAAGGGTGCGTCAGACCGCCGTCGCCCGGTGCAGGGCCACGATCCCGCCGGAGAGGTTGCGCCAGGCGACATCCGCCCACCCGGCCGCCTGGATCTGCGTGGCCAGCCCGCGCTGGTCCGGCCACGCCCGGATCGACTCGGCGAGGTAGACATACGACTCGGGGTTGGAGGACACCTTGCGCGCCACCGGCGGCAGCGCCCGCATGAGGTACTCGGTGTAGATCGTGCGGAAGGCCTTGTTCGTCGGAGCACTGAATTCGCAGATCACCAGCCGCCCACCGGGCCGGGTGACGCGGGCGAACTCCCGCAGCGCCTCGTCCACGTCGCTGACGTTGCGCAGCCCGAAGCTCATCGTGACGGCGTCGAAGGAGTCGTCGGCGAAGGGCAGGCGCATCGCGTCGGCGGCCGTAAAGCCGAGGTCTTCGCGCCTCCTCTTCCCCACGGTGAGCATGCCGAGCGAGAAGTCGGCCGGCACCACGTGCACCTTGGCATCGGCGAAGGGCTCGCTGCTCGTCCCTGTGCCGGCCGCGATGTCGAGCACCCGCTGGCCCGGCTGCGCCCCCACCGCGCGGATGACCGCACGCCGCCAGAGCCGGTCCTGGCCAAGGGAGAGCACGTCGTTGGTCACGTCGTACTTCTCCGCGACATCGTCGAACATCGCGGCGACGTCGCGGGGGTCCTTGGCGAGGGAGGCGCGGCTCATGGCCCCATCATCCCATCGCGAACGCTGGCGGGAGTTACCGGCGGGTCTACGCTGGTGGACTGATGACCTCCCTGCCCGCCCCTGCGGACGTGGGTGCGCCGCTCGTCGTCCGCACCGTCCCGCTCGCCGCCGACGACCTCGGGGCGCTGCTGTCCCTGTTGCCGCCGGCCGACGCCCCCGAACTGTTCTCCTGGGTGCGCCGCGGCGAGGGCATGGTGGGCTGGGGACGCGCACTGGCGCACACGGCATACGGTCCCGAGCGCTTTGCCGAATTGCGGCATTGGTGGGCCGACACCGCGAGCTCCGCCGTCGTGCGCAACGAGGTGGGCAGTCCCGGGACGGGGCCGGTCGCCTTCGGGTCCTTTGCGTATGCCGCGGGCTCGCCGGCCGGGGCGACCCTCGTCGTCCCGCGGGTGCTCGTCGGTCGCCGCGGCGACCGGGCCTGGCTCACGTTGGTCTCGACCGGCCCCGAGCTCACCGCGATCGGCGCGCCCGGAGTGGCTCCGGAGCCCGCGCCGCCGCAGGACGTGACCTTCTCGGACGGCGCGACCTCCCCGACGCGTTGGGCGGGGGCCGTCGCCCGGGCCGTCGAGCTGATCACGCAGGACCGGCTGGACAAGGTCGTTCTCGCCCGCGACCTCGAGGTCCGCATGTCCAGCCCGGTCGATGCCCGCTGGGTGCTGCGCCGACTCGCCGAACGCTATGACAACACCTGGGTGTTCTCCGTCGACGGGCTGCTCGGGGCGACCCCGGAGATGCTGGTCCGCTCGGAGAAGGGCCTGGTGACCTCACGGGTGCTGGCCGGCACGATCCGCCGCACCGGGGACGACGAGCACGACCTCGCGCTCGCCGGCTCACTGGCGCGGTCGAGCAAGGACCTCGAGGAGCACGAGTACGCCGTGCGCTCGGTCGCCGAAGCCCTCGGCCCGCACTGCTCGTCGATGAACGTGCCGGAGACCCCCTTCGTCCTGCACCTGCCCAATGTCATGCACCTCGCGACCGACGTGACCGGCGTCCTCGTCGACGGGGCGTCCTCGCTGCTGCTCGCCGAGGCGCTGCACCCCTCCGCAGCGGTCTGCGGCACCCCCACCGCCGTCGCCGACGAGGTGATCTCCGAGCTCGAGGGGATGGACCGAGGCCGCTACGCCGGCCCCGTCGGTTGGATCGACGGCAGCGGCGACGGCGAATGGGGCATCGCCCTGCGCTGTGGCTGGGTCGACCCGGAGGAGCCGTCCCGGATGCGCCTGTTCGCCGGGTGCGGGATCGTCGCCGGCTCCGACCCCGAGGACGAGGTTGCCGAGTCCGATGCCAAACTCATCCCGATGCGGGATGCCCTCACCGCTCCGGTGGCCCTCAGCTGAACGGCGGTCGCGCGTCGATGCCGACCGACCGTCGACCGGCCCAGCGCCAGACCCGCGCGGAGCGGTCGCGGTCCTCCTCGGTGACGAGGTTGCCCATCCAGCGCAGCGCGAGCGTCATGAGCCAGTCGCTGCGCATGCCGACCGGCCCGAGGGCATTGAGCACCTTGGGCACGGTGAAGATGCCCGCGAGGCGCCGCGCGATCGAGAACGCCTCGCCGTAGTGCTCGGTCAGCGTGGCCGGCCAGGTGAGCGAGAGGTCGGTGTCGAGCAGGTCCACGACGAGGCGCCCGGTCTCGAGGCCGTAGTCGATGCCCTCACCGTTGAGCGGGTTGATGCAGGCGGCGGCATCGCCGATGAGTGCCCAGTTGGAGCCCGCGACGTTGCTGACGGCGCCGCCCATCGGCAGCAGGGCACTGGCCTCCATCCGCTGCTCCCCGGTGAGGCCGAAGTCGTGGCGACGGGCATCGGTGTAGGCCTTCATCACCGGCCGGATCGCGATGTCCGCGGGTCGCTTGCTCGTCTGCAGGGTGCCGACGCCGACGTTCACCTGACCGCCGCCGAGCGGGAAGATCCAGCCGTAGCCGCTGAGGATCTCCCCGGCCTGGCCGCGCAGCTCGAGGTGGCTGCTGATCCACGGGTCGTCGCTCATCGTCGAGTCGACATAGCAGCGACCGGCCGTGGCATAGACGGTGTCCTTGTGCCACTCGCGGCCGAGCACCTTCCCCAGCCCGGAGCGCACCCCGTCGGCGACGACGAGCCGCTCGCACTCGATCTCGAAGTTGGCGCCGTCCTGCCCGCGGAAGGTCACGCCCTTGACGCGCCCGCCCTCGAGCCGGGCGTCGACCGCCTTGGCGCCCTCGACGCCGATGGCGCCGGAGTCCAGGGCCACCTGACGGATGCGCGCGTCGAGCTCGGTCCGCGGTGCCGCGCTGCCCCAGTCCGGCAGCGAGCCTCCCGGCCAGGGCAGCAGGAGCGTCTGCCCGAACCCGTGCGCCCGCAGGCCGCGGTTGACGGTGCGCTCACGCAGCCAGCCCTCGAGCCCGAGCGCCTGCATCTCGCCGATCGCGCGAGGGGTCAGGCCGTCACCGCAGGTCTTGTCGCGCGGGAAGGTCGCGGCGTCGGCGAGCACCACGTCGCGGCCGGCGCGTGCCGCCCAGGCTGCGGCCGACGATCCCGCGGGGCCGGCTCCGACGACGAGGACATCGGTGCGGTGCGGGGTCGAAGTCACCCGGGCATTCTCGCAATCCCGGTGCGTTCCCCCGAAATCGGCTCCCTCAGGCCCAGCGCGGCCGCCGCGAGCGCGCGCAGCCGGTCCCGTTCGGCCCGGTGGGTCGTGCGGTCGATCGGGACCTCGATGACCCGTATGCCGTCCGCTGCCGTTCGCAGCGCGGCCTCCAGGGCTGCGGCCGTCGCCGCACGCTGGTGCGGTATGCCGTGGGCGCGGCAGAGCGCCGACAGCTCGGTCCCGGTGGGGGTGCCGAAGATCCGCTCGAAGTCCTGGGCCCGCGCCGGCTCCCCGGGTTCGAGGGTGCCGAAGATGCCGCCCCCGTCGTCATTGGCGACGACGATCGTCAGGTTCGGGCGTGGCTCGTCCGGGCCGATGAGCAGGCCGCCGCTGTCGTGGAGGAAGGTGAGGTCACCGAGGACGGCGACCGTGTTGCGCTCAGGGGATGCCAGCGCGATGCCGATCGCGGTCGAGACGCACCCGTCGATGCCGGCGAGCCCCCGCGAGGCGATCACGTCGACCCGCTGGTCGAAGGTCGCGGCCACGTCGAGGTCGCGAGGAGTGTTCGAGGAGCCGACGAAGAGCAGGGTGTCCTCGGGCAGCGCCACACCCAGGGCACGAGCCAGGGCCGGTCCGGTGCTCTCGGCCGGCGGGTCGGCGTCGACGGCGGCCGCGACCGCCCGCCCGGCCCCGAGCCACTGCTCCCGCCAGGTCCCGAGTGCTCCCCCCGCGTCCCCAAGACAGTCGAAAGTAGACGAGGAGTCGTCCGCGGCCACCTCAAGGAGCTCTTCGTCTACTTTCGACTGTCCGGGAGAGGGGTGTCCGGGGCCGTTCGGGTCGGGGACGGTCGGGTCGGCGATGGTCGGGTCGGGGACGGTCAGGCGAAGCAGCGCGGCGAGGCTGACGCGGAGGGCGTCGCGCCCGGGGACGTCGAGTTCGAGCCCGGCCGAGCACAGCACCAGCCGAGCACCGGGTCGGCGGACCAGCCGGGCCAGCGGCCTCGACAGCGTCGGACGTCCGACGACGACGATGACCTCGGGTTCATGCGCCTGGACGAACTCCTCGACACCGGCGACCAGGACTCCGTGGCGCACGACCCCTCTGCGTGGGTGGTGTCCGAAGGGTTCGCCGAGCACCGGCAGTCCCTGCTGCTCCGCCCAATCGAGCACCGCGCGCGAGGTCTCTGTCGTGGGGACGTCCCCCAACAGCACCAGGGTCCGTTCCGGGAGTGCGACCAGCTCCGAGGAGTCCTGAGCGCGGGAGTCCTCAGCGCGCCAGACGGGCGCCGTGGATCCATCGGTGGCGCGCCAGACCGGCGCCTTGGCTCCATCGGTCCTGGCGGTCGAATCATCGAGTGGCCACTTTCGGCCGCTTTGAGGGCCCTCGGAGCGACCCAAAGTGCCCTCTCGACTGCCGAGGCCGTCTGCGCCTGGGGGCGGTGCGGCCTCGCTGCGGCCCGCGGCGTGCGCCAGGTCCGGAACGAGGGGCTCGCGGAACTGGACGTTGAGGTGCACCGGCCCTGCGGGATGTCGAGTGAGGGCGTCCGCCGAGACGTCCGCGGACACGTTCCCGCTCGCCATTCCTGAAGCGGCCGCCACCGCCGCATGCGCCACCGCCGCCAGCTCGGAAAGCGCGGTCTCGGGAGCCAGGTCGCCCTCCCACCGCACCTCCCCGGCGAACATCCCCGGCTGGACCGTGGTCTGGTTCGCGCCGGTGCCCCGCAGGTCCGCCGGCCGGTCGGCGGAGAGCACCAGGAGCGGCACGCGCGCATGGTGCGCCTCGAGCACCGCCGGGTGGAGGTTGGCCACCGCGGTCCCGGACGTGGTGATGACCACCGCCGGGACGCGCGAGACCTTGGCCAGCCCCAGGGCGAGGAACCCGGCCGAGCGCTCGTCGACGCGCACGTGCATTCGAAGGCGACCTGCGCGCTCGGCCGCGGCCACGGCATACGCGAGCGCCGAGGATCGGGACCCGGGGCAGAGGACCACCTCGCGCACCCCCTCGGCCACCAACGCGTCGACGAGCGCGCGCGCCGAGGCGGTGGAGGGGTTCACGAGCGTGGATTCTGCCACTGCCGGGTCAGCACGTACTCGTGCGCGATCGCCCTCCTCCCCTCGCCCTCGGTGAACGGTGCGACGACCTGCTCCCACGACTCCACCGCGGGATCACGGCGGCTCAGTGCCTCGACCTCACGCGCCGACCGGACATAGAGCTCCCCCGAGTGCGCCCGGGAGCCCAGCCCATCGGTGTCGTCCGGCGGCGGATCGAGGACCACGGTCGTCCACGCGCCGCCCTGCCGGCCGGGGACGCCGTCGAGCCGCGGCACCGGGTCACCACGGTGCTCCAGGGCCACCGACCCGATCGTCCGCGGCAGCGACAGGCGGCCGGTCGGGGAGCCTGCCGTGACCACGCCGGTGACACGGCGCCCGTGCCGGAAGGCCGGGTCGGCGGCGAGGCCCACGGCGAGGATGCCGCCGAGCGAGTGTCCGGTGAGCAGGATCGGCTCGGCGCTGGTGTCGCGGCCGGTGGAGCGCTGCGCCTCGAGCAGCGCCAAGTGGACACCGATCGCGGCCGCCGAGGACTGGGAGCGCACGGCATGGACGTCGGCCGTGACGTCGAAGGGGTTCTCCCCGGGTGCGGGCGACCACGACTGCGTCCCGGAGATCGCGACGACCCACACCGACCGGCCGTCCCGGTCGACGACCTCGGTGACGCGCACCAGTCCGTCCTCCGCCGCCACGTCGACGTCGTCCGCGACGAGGTCCCCGAGTCCGGTGGGCGGAGGCGCCTCGGCGGGGGCACGGCGGTCCAGGACCACCACCGCGTCGGTCCGCTCCTCCAGCCATCCGAGCCGGCTGCCCAGACCCAGCAGCGGCTCCAGGGCCACGCGATGCCCGACGTGCGCCCCTCCCTCCACGAGAGCTGGGTGCGCGTGGACGAACCGGTCCAGTCCACGCAGGGCAGCACCCACCCCGTCCTCGACCGCCGCATAGACCGCGGCCAGCCGGTGGAGGCGACGGCCCATCGTGGCCAGCTCCGCCTGCTCGGCACGCCCAATCGCCGCCGCACGGAGCACTTCGTGCTCGACGTGGGACACGGCCCGGGACCAGGTCAGGGCGTCGGCACCACCGACCACCGCCTCGAGCCCGGCCGCCGCGGCGATCGCCATCGTGCGTCCCACCGGCAGGCTGCCGACGATGTCCTCGACCTCGGCCGCCGCATCCTGGAGGGCCACGGCCGCGGCGGCGACGTCGTCCGGGCGCACTCCCACCCTCATGACGTCTCCACCCACGCGGCCAGGCCCCGGAGCCGGTGAGCGACACCGTCGTGCTGCCGCGCCAGCTCGACGAGCGCGGCCCAGCGGGCCACGAGCTCCTCACGGCAGCGATCGGCCCCCGGGCCCTGCCAGTCGGGCGTCGCCGCCCACCGCACCACCCCTGCGCGCCGCCGCAGCCGGTCGGCGCTCGCCTCCCAGCGCATCGCGAGCTCGAGCAGTTCGTCCATGTGGCCCACTCGACACCGTTGCCGCCGGGCTCACCGGCCCGCCGGCCGCCCCTGTGGACGACACGCCTGGGCGGACCGGCCGTGTGGATGAGTTGCCTAGGCTGGACCGCATGCCCCACCACGACCTCGTCATCATCGGCACCGGCTCGGGCAACTCGCTCGTCACCCCCGAGCTCGAGGGGCTGGACATCGCGATCATCGAGGAGGGCACCTTCGGGGGGACCTGCCTCAACGTCGGCTGCATCCCGACCAAGATGTTCGTGCTGCCGGCCGACCGGGTGCTCGAGGCGGAGGACTCGGCCCGCCTCGGCGTCGAGTTCACCGCACCGGACGTCGACTGGCCGGCCATCCGGGAGCGCGTCTTCGGGCGGATCGACCCGATCGCAGCCGGCGGCGAGGACTACCGCCGTGGTCAGGACTTCGTCACCGTGTATGCCGCCCACGCCCGGTTCGTCGGTGAGCGTCGCCTCGCGCTGGCCGGCGGTGAGGAGGTCAGCGCCGACCGGGTGGTGGTGGCGGCCGGGTCGAGGGCGATCGGGCTCCCGGTCGACGGGCTCCGCGAGCCGGACCCCGCACGGGGCCTGCACACCTCGGACACGATCATGCGCCTGCCTGAGCTGCCGCCTCGCCTGCTGGTCCTCGGTGGCGGGTTCGTGGGATGCGAGTTCGCGCACGTGTTCTCCGGCCTCGGCGTCGACGTGACCCAGGTCCAGCGCAGCGCGGTCCTGCTGGCCAAGGAGGAGACGGAGGTGGCGAAGCGCTACACCGCGCTCGCCGGCCAGCGCTACGACCTCCGCCTGGCGACCAGGGTCGTCGCCGCGCATCGCACCGACGCCGGCACCTGGCAGGTGCACGTCGAGGGGCCGGAAGGGCCGGGCGTGGTCGAGGCGGAGGTCGTCCTCATGGCGGTCGGTCGCCGGCCCAACGGGGACCGGCTCGACGTGGCGGCCGGGGGGATCGCCACCGACGAGAACGGCCTCGTCGTCGTCGACGGCCAGCAGCGCACGAGCGCCCAGGGCGTCTGGGCCCTGGGGGACGTCAGCAGCCACTGGCAGCTCAAGCACGTCGCCAACCACGAGGCGCGGGTCGTCGCGCACAACCTCGCCGTCGCCTTCGGACGGACCGATGCGGACCCCGTCGAGTCGGACCACCGGTTCGTCCCGCACGCCGTCTTCGGCCACCCCCAGGTCGCCTCCTTCGGGCCGACCCGAGCCCAGCTGGACGCGAGCGGCACGGCATACGTCTCCAAGACCCAGAAGTTCGGCGATGTCGCCTACGGCTGGGCACTGGAGGACACGTCCGGGTTCCTCACCGTGCACGCGAGCCCAGTGACGCGCCGGGTCCTGGCTGCGCACTGCATCGGGCCGCACGCCTCGACGGTGATCCAGCCGCTGATCCAGGCGGCCTCGTTCGGGCAGGACGCTCACGCCGTGGCGCGGGGGCAGTACTGGATCCACCCCGCTCTCTCCGAGGTGGTCGAGAACGCCCTCCTCGGCCTCGAGTTCCCCTGACGCTCAGGACATTTCGCAGAGGAACAAGGCCAGGGCGTATGCCGTGCGCTCCAGTTCGCGTGGATCGACGCTTTCGTCGGTGGCGTGGATGCGGCAGGCCGGCTCCTCGACGCCGAGCAGCATGATCTCCGCTGCGGGATGGAGCTCGGCGAGGGCGACGGCGAGCGGGATCGAGCCGCCCTGACCGGTCGTGACCGGTGGCACGCCGAAGGCGACCTCCATGGCACGCCGCATCGCGGCATACGCCGGGCCGTCGGTGCGTGCCCGGAAGCCTCGCCCCAGGGACACCGGGGTGACCTCGACGTCTCCCCAGGGGATGTGCCGCCGCAAGTGCTCGATCAGGAGCCCCTGTGCCACAGCGGAATCGGTGTCGGCAGGCACCCGCAGGTTGACCACAGCACGCGCCTGACCCTGGACGGCCGCGGTGACGCGGGAGACCGGCGGCGCGTCGATGGCGAGGACGGTGGCTGCGGGTCGGGCCCAGATCCGGTCGGCGATGGCGCCCGGATCCCCCAGCGGCGCGACCCCCTCGAGCGCTGCGACGTCCCCGCTGAAGCGGGCCGGGTCGACCGGCGCGCCGTCCCAGGTGCCGGCATGGTCGAGTCCGTCGATCGTCGTCTCGCCGGTGGGGTCCCGCAGGGTGGCCAGGCCCATGAGCAGGGCCTGCAGGGCGTCCGGGGCGGCCCCGCCGTACATGCCCGAGTGGGCGGCGTGCTCCATCGTGCGGACGGTCACCAGCACGCTGCCGGTGCCGCGCAGCGAGGTCGTGAGCGTGGGCACGCCCGCCTCGATGTTGCCGGTGTCGGCGAGCACGATGGCATCGCCGCGCACGAGCTCGGGCCGCGCACGTGCCAGTGCCTCCATGCCCCCGGAGCTCTGCTCCTCGGACCCCTCGACGACGAGGGCGACCTCGACCGGCCACTCCCCCGCGACCGCACGCACCGCCCGCAACGCGAGGAGGACAGCCATGAGGTTGCCCTTGCAGTCGGCGGATCCCCGCCCGTACCAACGTCCGTCGCGCTCGGTGAGCGTCCACGGGTCCGATGTCCAGTCCGTCGGGTCACCCGCCGGCACGACATCGTGGTGCGTGTAGAGCAGCACCGACCGGGACCCGGCGCGCTCCGTGCGCCCGCACACGGCCAGCGACCCGTCCGGGGTCTCGATCTCCTCGATGCCCTCGAGGCCCATGTCGGCGAGCAGGGCGCGCACCTGCCGGGCCGCCGCGAGGCACTCCGAGGCCGGCTCGATCGCGGGGTTGGCGACCGAGCGGAAGGAAACGAGGCGCGCGAGCTCGTCCCTGACCCACGGCATACCGTCGGCGACGGCCGACCGCAGCGCTTCCCTGTCGATGGCGACCACGCGGCCTCCCCTACTCGTAGACGAACAGCTGCGGGCCCGGGTGCAGCCAGGAGAGGCCGTCGCGCAGCTGGTCGCGCCAGTTCTCCCAGTTGTGGCCGTCACGGGACTCGGTGTACTTCACCGTCATGCCGGTCGCCCGGAAGACCGGGACCATCGACCGGTTCGGGGTGATGAGCGGCTCGTAGGTCCCGCAGGTCATGAAGATCCGGTCCACTGGCGCACTCGGACGGGCGCGGTAGCGGTTGACGAAGCGCACCACCGGGTCGAAGAAGGGGCCGCCGCCGTGATCGGTGCCGATGTCGGTGAAGACGAGCGAGGCCGACTGGAGGAAGAGGGATCCGAAGAGCCCCGGGTAGCGGACCGCGGTCGACAGCGCTGCGATGCCGCCGAAGCTGGAGCCCATGAGCGTCCGGCCAGCAGGGTTGTCCTGCAACGGGAATCGGTCCGTGAGCAGGGGCAGCAGCTCGCGCGCGACGAAGCGGGCGTGAGGAGCGTGGTTGGGGTACTCCTTGAGGCGGTCCCGCGGGGGCACGAAGGCGACGATCATCGGCGCGGTGTCGAGGCGGTGGATGAGGTTGTCCAGCACCGTCTTCATCGCGGTGTATCCGAGGTAGTCGGTGCCGTCGTGGACGACGAGCAGCGGGTAGCGCGCGGCCCGGCTGAAGCGGGCCGGGAGGTAGAGGTGCACCGGCTGGTCCCGACGCAGCGCCTTGGAGCGCACCACCTCCTCGACCAGGTCTCCCGGCCGCGCCTCGGGATCGTGGTGCACCCACTCGGGCACCTGGTAGCCCACGGCCGCGCAGACCGAGCTCGACCCCATCGGCGAGTTCGCGACCCGAGGGTTGAGCGGGTCGTTGAACCGGTGGTAGCGCTCCCCATGGCGCGTCTCGAGCTGGTACTCGACGCGGGACCCGGTGGGCAGGTCGGTCGTGCCGGCCCACAGGTCCGAGTCGCCGATGCGCCTGAGCGGCAACGGATCCGGCAGGCCGACGACGCGGTGGCGCACGAAGACCTCGTCCGCCTCGCCGCGGAAGAGGAAGGTCGCACGCTCCCCCTCGACGATGGGTGCGCCGTGCCGGGCGAGGAAGCGGTCGATCGTCTCGGGGTCGAGCGGCCCCCGCTCGCGCAGCCGGTTGATGGCCAGGCGCCCGGGCGCGCGGCGACCGCCGGCCGGCTGGCCCTGGCGTCCGGAGGCGCTCATCGGGGACGGACCTCGTGGACGATGCCGTCGACCCCGAGGATGCGCGCGCCGGCCGGCAGGGAGCCGTCGGCCCGGAGTCGCACGGTCGTGCCATCGTCGAGCAGGACGCAGTGCTGCTCGGTGAACCGTCGGGCGAGGATCGCGCAGCGGGCCCGGTCCTCCAGGCGCAGCCGTCGACGCGCATGCGGCAGCACCACGATCCCGCGGACCCGGCCCAGCCCGGCATCGAAGACCTCGGACTCGCTGGCGCCCTCGGGGCCGTGGTCGTGGAAGAGGACCACCCGCTCGGTGAGGGCCATCGCCCCGGCCGACCAGGCGATGACCGGCAGCGAGTCGGGGATCCGGAGGGCGAACAGGCGCAGGGTGCGCAGCAGCGTGCCCACGTGCCCGCCGGGCATGACCAGGGCCGCAGCATGGGCGAGGATGGCCTCGATCTCGCCCCGGTGCCAACCGATGACGCCACTGCCGTCGATCGGCGAATGGGCCGCGAAGTCGCCGTAGAGATCCCGCAGCGCGCGCAGGTACCACCGGTCCACCGAGCGCACGCCCTCGATGCCGTCGTCGACCGCGCCGAACCCCACCCCGAAGCCCGGGGTGGACCACACCCGCCGCTGCACGGCATACACCCCGTCCAGGGCGTGGTGCAGGCGCAGGCGGTACAGCGCCAAGAGGTCGTCATGGCGGTCGCGGAAGGCCAGCGCCGCCGACGCGAACGCGTGGTCCTTGGCGAGGACGTCGAGCATCCGGTGGTGCAGGCGCAGGTGGACGGCGCGACCGTCGAGGGCTGCGTCGAGCTCGTCGACGACGTCCTCGCGCTCCTCCCAACCGGAGTTGATCGTCGCCACCGGCCCGTCTGTGCCGAGGGAGCGCAGCACCGTCGTGGCCGTCGTCTGGAAGCGCTGGGGGCCCAGCAGGATGGTCGTCATGGTCAGCGCGCGTGGACCTTCACGGTGCGGCCGATGTCGTCGAGGATGCCGCGCAGGGCGTCGTAGTCGGGGTGCCTGGCCCGGACGTAGGCGTTGGCCATGAAGCCGGCCTCCACCGGCTGCGTGAAGTGCCCCTCGTGCGGGAAGTGCGCGTCGAGGATCCACTGGCCGTGGCGGGCCCACAGGTCGTCGAGCCCGGTGTAGCCGGTGATGTGTCCGTCGTGGTCGGGCCGCAGCGCGACGAGCCCGGCCGAGAAGGGCCTAGTCATCGACCGCTCGGGCACCCCGTGCGTGATCACGTGGGCCCACTCGCGATAGACGTCGACGTCGTTGGCGGCGGAGTACAGGTCCCAGCAGCCCACACCCGGTGGCCGGGCCCCGATCTCGGAGAAGCGCAGCCCCTTGGGGCCGTGGAACCACTCCATGTGGGTGGCCGACGTGCCGATGTCGAGGGCCTCGATGACCCGCTGCCCCAGCTCCGCGACCTCGGCGTAGAAGGGCGAGTCCGCCTGCCGGTTGGTCGTGACGAACTGGGGCGAGATCCACCGGGTGCGCATCGCCTCGAGGACATTGGGGTAGTAGTGCGTCGTCCAGTCGTGGACCACCGCGTTGTCCTTGGCGATGGTGTCGTAGAAGCCCTCGTGCCCCTCGACGAACTCCTCCACGGCGATCGAGGTCGCACCCGTCGCGGCGAGGACGGTGATCGCGTGGGCGAGCTCGGTGTCGTTGTCGACGCGGACCGTGTCCTGGGCACCGGCGCCCGCGCGCGGCTTGAGGATCAGCGGATAGCCCTCAGCCGCAGCGAAGTCCCAGATCTGGTCGGCGTGATCAGCGGCGGTCGAGGCGGCCGTCGGGACACCGGCAGCGCGCAGCGCCTCCTTCATCGACGGCTTGTCGCGGCACAGCCAGGTCGCCTGCACCGACGTGCCGGGGATGCCGCACGCCTCGCGCACCTCGGCCGCGGTCATCGTGTGGGCCTCCACGGTGGCCTCGAGCCGATCCACCCAGCACCGGCCCTGCGCCCAGCGGGTCGCGTCGGTCATCTCGCGCAGGTTGGTGACGGAGGAGACCTTGTAGTAGCCCGTGAGGGCCGACCGAAGCTCCTCGTCGAGGGCCCACTCGTCGGTCTCGCCGATGCCGATGACGTTGGCCCCGACTCCTGCGAGCGCGAGGGCGAAGCGCCGCTGGTTGGCGGGGAAGGAGGGCTCGACGAAGACGATGTTCATGCCGGCAGCCTTCCGGTCGCAGGGTCTCGGTCGGTGAGGCAGTAGGTGCGTCCCACCGGATCGGCCATGACGCTCCACCGCGGGCCCTGCGCGACCACCCGAGCGCCCAGCAGCTCGTGGCGCGCCCGCGTCGCGGCCCGATCGCGACAGGCGAGGTCGACGTGGGCGCGGGCGGGGCCCTCCCGCTCGCCGAGGCGCTGCAGCAGGACCCGCACCGGTATGCCGTCCGGTCGCCGGAGCGCGGAGAACTCGTGGTGGGCCCCGGTGCCGATCTCCCACCCGGTGAGCTCGTGCCAGAAGACGACGTCGACGGCGAAGGACAGCTCGGGCAGGTCCAGGCAGACCTGGTCCAGGAGGTCGACCTGCCCCTCGCGGGACTGGCTCGCCGTCGCGCCCGCGGTGGTGAAGCAGAAGACCTGCCCGCCGGGCGAGGCGAGGATGACCACGGCCTCGGCGCCCTCGGAGTCCGTGAGCACCCCCAGCTCGGTCGCGCCGAGTGCCTTGGCCTCGTCGGCGGCCGCCCGCGGATCGGCGACGTCGAGATCGAGGTGCACCCCGCCACCGGACTGGACCGCCTGGACCTTGATCCACGGGTCGCCGTCGGCGGGCAGGAAGGTGGCGAACTCCCCCCGCTCCCCGCGCGTCGGCGACAGGCCGCTGCGCGTCACCTGCCGCCAGAACTCCCACGACGGACCGGCGTCCGTCTCGACCGTGTCGAGGAAGACCCACACCCACTTGATGTCGACCATGGCTCCACCCTGTCAGGTCGCGGTGATGTCGGACAGCCCCCGATGGTCGAGGACTGCGCGAATCCGCTCGTGCCACCACGCCACGCGGTCCGCGGGGGCGGCCCAGCGCTCGAGCAGGTCGGGGTCCGGGGTCACCGGCCGCACCGCCAGCTCTCCGGCCACCGGCCGGAGGGAGTCCGAGGAGACGTCGCCCTCGAAGAGCCCCACGGTCCCGAGTCCGCAGGCGTGGTCCAGCGTGGGCAGGGCCGCGGCCAGGGCCACCCCGGCCGCGATCCCCACCGAGGTGTCGAGGGCGGAGGAGACGACCGCGGGCAGCCCGCACTCGGCGACGATCTCGAGGGCTCGGCGGACACCACCGAGGGGCGCGACCTTGACGACGACGAGGTCCGCGGCGTCGAGCTCCCGCACGCGCAGCGGGTCCTCGGCCTTGCGGATCGACTCGTCGGCCGCAATCGGCACGTCGACACCGGCCCGCGCGAGGGCGAGGCGCAGGTCGGCCAGCTCCTCGACCGTGGCGCAGGGCTGCTCGGCATACTCCAGGCCGTATGCCGCGAGCCGACTCAGCGTGTCGGTCGCCGTCGCGACGTCCCACCCGCCGTTGGCGTCGACTCGGATGCGGCCCTGGGGGCCGAGCGCATCACGGACGGCGGCCACACGGCATACGTCGTCCTCGGTCCTTTGCCCACGCTCGGCGACCTTGACCTTGGCGGTCGTGCACCCCGGGAAGCGCGCGAGGACGCCCGGCACCGCGTCGGGCGCCACGGCCGGGACGGTGGCGTTGACGGGGACGGTGTCGCGGATCGGCGCTGGCCAGCCCTGCCAGGCGGCCTCGATCGCGGCGGCGAGCCAGCGGGCGGACTCCGCCGGTCCGTACTCGAGGAAGGGGCCGAACTCCCCCCACCCGGCGGAACCCTCGATCAGGGCCACCTCACGTGTCGTGATCCCGCGGAAGGGCACCCGCAGCGGGAGGGCAACGACGTGCAGGCCGCTGACGAGTTCGTCAAGGGAGGGGGTGGCGGGCACGGCTCAGCCGTCGATCCGGAAGACGGGGTGGCCGGCGGCGATCTCCTCGAACTCCTCGATCGGCGCCCCCGGAGGCACCGGGATGTGCGGTCGGCCGCCGGGGACCTTCTCGACATAACGGCTCAGGATCGGCGCCCGCTCACGCGCTGGGACCTCGGTGACGTGGCGGCGGTAGGGGCGTCCCCAGTGGAGGATGACCCACCCGTCGTTGGCGCGGATGTTCTTGGTCCAGTGGCACTCGCCGAGCATCGACACGAGGTACCAGTGGCCGCCGACGTCGGCCAGGCCGATCGGGAAGCGCGTGGGCCTGCCGGTCGTGCGGCCGGGAACCTCGAGGGTGACCCAACGGCGCGGCAGCCAGCCCTTGGCCTGGACCCAGCCCCAGAGGCGGGCGTAGCGGCGTGCGGTCGCATTGCCGGCGCCACCGGCATACATCCGCCGGAGGCGCTCGTCGCTGATGAACACGCCCATGGCGCTCTCCCCTGGGTCAGCGGTCGCGCGCGGAGAGGACGCAGAACTCGTTGCCCTCGGGGTCGGCGAGCACCGTCCACGTGACGTCGCCGGGCTGGCCGACGTCGGTGACGGTGGCGCCGCGTTCGACGAGCCGTGCGATCTCGGCGTCCCGGTCCTGGCTGGTGTGGGGCGCGAGGTCGATGTGGAGTCGGTTCTTGATCCTCTTGCCCTCGGGGACCGGGACGAAGACCAAGCCCTGACCCGTGCGCAGCCAGGTGTCGAGGTCGTCGATGCGGTCGTCGGTGAGGTGCTTCGGGATGACGGCGACCTCGTTGTCGTCCTCGTAGACGATCTGCCAGTCGAGCGTTTCGGCCCACCAGCGCGCCTGGGCGGCGATGTCGTGACAGTCGACGACGACGGTGTACCAGCGCAGAGCCATGCCGCCAACCCTATGCGGGGGTGCCGTCCACGTGGAGTGCCGCGAGCGAAGCCTTCTCGGCGAGGGCACGCATGGCCAGCGCCCGGTCCCGCTCGAGGACGAGCTTGCGACGGAAGTCACTCACCAGCAGGTCACCCCCACCGAGGAAGAGCACCTCCGGCCCGCCTCGAAAGTGCCACCCGGCCGGCCAGGTGAGCCGGCCACCGGCCACCGCCTCAGCGAAGGCCCGCGCGCGCTGGTAGCCCGAGGCCGGCAGACCACAGACCCGCTGGATCTCCTTGGCCATGACGAGCTTGGTCGGCCCGACCAGGTCGTTGCCCTTGCCAGCGGCATGGATGATCGCACCCACAGTGGTGGCATCCCGGTCGGGCTCGCCGAGGATTCCCGGCCGGGCGAGGACTGCCCGCACCGCGATCCGTCGGGCCACGATGGCGCCCTCCGGCCCGAGCAGGACCGGCGCGAGCTCATCAAGCCGGGCGAGGATCCTCTCCAGCCTGCGATGAGTGGGCCAGCCCAACGCCGACAGGTCCGGCTCGGCCTCCTCTCCGGGGGCCAGCGGGAGCACGTCGAGCCCGGCCAGCGCCTCGGCGCCACCCGCGACCTGCTCGAGCCAGGCGAGCTGGAGGTCGTGCGGAGCCGGTTGCGGTGCGGGCGGAGGGTCGGCGGGTCGCGGGGGGTCCATGAGATCGCGGGCGACGCACTCGAAGCCGCTGCCGCGCACTGGCAGTTTCTCGATGTCGACGATCCGGTCCTTGATGACGGTGATGCGGGTGAGCATGCCGAGGCCGGACCGGTCGTAGGCATCGCCGTAGGGCTCGCCGTAGTGGTCACCATAGGGCTCGCCGTAGCCATAGGGGTCGTCGTAGGGAGGCGGGTAGGGATCGTCCGCCCAGCGCCCGGCGACGTCGTCCGGCTCGCCCCATCGTCCACTGATCACTGTGCCGTCCATGGCTGCCTCCCCATCGGTCGTGTTCCTGGCTCGAGGCTCGCAGACGTCGCCGACAGCGCCCGGAGGTTTTCCACAGGGGGTGAGTGCGCGGCATACCGAAGGGCTGTCGTTAGGCTCGCGGGCGTGAGTGCGATCCCGGGTGTGAGCCAGACCTTCGACGCCGAGGCCTGGGAGGAGGTGGCCGGGTTCGAGGACCTGACCGATGTGACCTACCACCGGGCGCGCGACCTCGGGTGCGTCCGCATCGCCTTCGACCGGCCCGAGGTGCTCAACGCCTTCCGGCCGCACACCGTCGACGAGCTCTATCGCACACTCGACCACGCGCGGCGGACGCCCGATGTCGGCGTCGTCCTCCTCACCGGCAACGGGCCGTCGCCGCGCGAGGGATCGTCGGCCACGACGCAGGGCTGGGCCTTCTGCACCGGCGGCGACCAACGCATCCGCGGTCGTTCGGGTTACCAATATGCGGCGGACCCGGGCGGCGATGCGACTGCGGCCGGCGTCGACGAGCTGCGGGTCAAGGCCGAGGGCGGGCGCCTGCACATCCTCGAGGTCCAGCGCCTCATCCGCACCATGCCCAAGGTCGTCATCGCTCTCGTCAACGGCTGGGCCGCCGGCGGGGGCCACTCACTCCACGTCGTGTGCGACATGACGATGGCCTCGCGCGAGCATGCCCGCTTCAAGCAGACGGATGCCGATGTCGGGTCCTTCGACGGCGGCTACGGCTCGGCCTACCTCGCCAAGATGGTCGGTCAGAAGTTCGCCCGCGAGATCTTCTTCCTCGGACGCGCCTACACCGCAGAGGACATGCACCGGATGGGTGCAGTCAACATCGTGTCGGCGCATGACGAGCTGGAGGCCGATGCACTCCAGGTGGCGCGCGAGATCATGGGCAAGTCCCCGCAGGCGCAGCGGATGCTCAAGTTCGCGTTCAACCTGCTCGACGACGGACTCATGGGCCAGCAGGTCTTCGCGGGCGAGGCGACGCGCCTGGCCTACATGACCGACGAGGCGGTCGAGGGGCGCGACCAGTTCCTCCAGAAGCGCGACCCCGACTGGTCCGGCTTCCCCTGGTACTACTAAGTTCGCGCGTTTGGGCAGGTCAGAGGCCTAATTGGTGCTCAGATGTGGCAGAGATGTGGCAAGAATCGCGATTGAGGTCAGAGCCGTGGCAGATGTGAGGCACGAACGCCGCTCTCTCCACCCGCGCCTTGGGCATGTCCTCTCGGGTCTCGCGGGCTTGCCGCTCCAGCAGGCGCTGGGTGATCGCGTCGCGGAGGTTGGCGCTTCGGCGGGTCCATCTCCTGCGGGCGAGGCGCTCCGAGACGCCTTGGCGGGGCCCCTTTGGCTCTTGGAGAGCGCGGCCTCGACCGAAGGACTCCCGCTGACCGCTGCCGGGTGGTTGAAGCCCGTGACGCTGACCGAGTTCATGACGGTGCTGCCGACGGCGGCCGACTGGATTCACTCGGCGACGCGCGAGATCGACGTCCACATCGTCACTGACTTCCGCGCGGCGTTACAGAACTACCGACTGCTGCGCAAGTACAGGAACTCGCTGCGCCTCACGGAGGCGGGCAAGGCCGCGCTCGCTGATCCAGCCGATCTGTGGGTGTCCCTGGCCGAGCGCTTGGTTCCGAGCGACGACGACTTCGCCGGCTCGGTCGGTGCAGTGATCCTCGTCCACATGGTCACCTCCGGCGACCGTGTCGACATGCAGGCGGTGGCCCGCACGATGGCCGAGGCTGGCTGGAAGGACCGCGACGGAGTCGCTGCCACCGCCGAAGAGCTCTGGCCGATAAACAACAGCCTCTGGACGCTGCTGGGCAACGTCGGCCCGCGGGAACTTGAGTCGCACGGCAACCGCAGGGTTTCTGATGCTGCTCGCGCCATGGTCCGCGACGCGCTGTTTTTGGAGGACGCTCGCGACCTCTAGGCCCTCGATCCGCAATCGGCAATCTAGGGTTCTGGACATGGCCGGTTCGGAATCGCGCGTGGCGATCTACATCGACTTCGACAATGTGGTCATTTCGCGCGCCAGTCAGGTGAAGGACACGGGGGCGTCGGCAACGGTCGCCATCGACGTGCTGCTCGACTTTGCCACTCGCTACGGGCGTCTCACGATCTCGCGTGCGTACGCCGACTGGTCGGTGAAGAAGAACGCCGACTACAAGGACCAGCTCGTCGCCCGCGCGGTCGAGCTGGTGCAACTGTTCCCGGCGTCGAAGACCAAGAACGGCGCCGACATCCGGCTCGCCGTCGATGCGATCGAGGACCTGTATCTCCACGAGGACCTGACCCACGTGGTCATCGCCGCAGGAGACTCCGACTTCGTCCCGCTCGCCCAGCGTGCGCGGCGTCTCGGCCGCATCGTGCTCGGCGTCGGTGTGGCTGGCAGCATCAGCAAAACCTTGGCGAGTGCTTGCGACGTCTACGTTGACTACGACGAGCTGCTCGATGATCGACACGCGCTGGAACTGGTGGCGGACACTGAGGGCTCAACGCCGGAGGGCGGCGCCGCGACGCCCCCGCCGAAGGCGGCTCAGGCACGGAAGGCTGCCGCGACGCAGAAGGCCGCGGGTTCGTCGCCGCGACGCGCCTACCCGCTGCTCGTGGAGGCGATGCGCGGCTTGGCGGCTCAGGACTCCCAGGCCGAGTGGTACGCGCTCAGTGCTTTGAAGAACCAGGTGCTGAGGATCTACCCCGCGTTCAAGGAGTCGGACTACGACGCCGCGAGCTTCGGCAAGCTGCTCAGCCGCTACGGCGGGCACATCGAGGTCAAGGACAATCGAGCCAGGCTGCGCTGATCTCAGCGCTGCTTGGCATCCGACTCGTTGCGGGCGTTGGCGAGAACGGCTGCCGCCATGCCGGAGGCGGCCGCGCGGGTCTTGTCCTCAGCGGTCGGCCACAGGTGGGCGTACGTGCTCAGCGTTGTCATGGCCTATGAGTGACCCATGGCTCTCTGAACGGTGACCACGTCGCACCCGGCGGCGATGAGTCCGCTGGCGAAGTAGTGGCGCAACTCGTGGAGCTTGAAGGTGACGCCAGCGTCGGCGCGGGTTGAGCGCCAGCGGTAGTCGACGAGGTTGTCGTGCCAGGGCCGGTCGCCCTCGGAGAACAACCACCGAGTCGGATCGCCGGTCGGGGTGTGCAGGCAGACGTCCTCGGACAGGAGTTCGATCAGCTCGTCGGGCAGGTAGATCGTCCGTTCGGACTCGTACTCCGGTCGATACCCACGGAAGAGCGCCTCCTCGTCGCCCCCGGATAGCGCCTGATAGGTGGCGAAGTAGATTTCACGACTGCGATCAGCTGCGCCCGCCACCCGGCGCAGCGGCCCCTCGCCGAAAGCGGTGCTGAAGTCCTTGCGCTTTGGCGCGTCGATCAGCTCTTCGCGATCAGCGAGGTAGAGCACGCGGTAGTTGCGGTCGGGTGTCACTCGCCGCGCGTGCTCGCGGAGCATGTGCACGATCTGCATCGCGATGAACGTCTTGCGCGTCCCGGTCGCCATGAGGAGAAGCACGCGACTCTCTCCGCGCGCCATCGCGGCCAGCGTCCGGCGGATGGCCACCGCCTGGTACCACCGTGGCTCTTGGACGTCGCCACTGGCCAGTCGCTTGCGTCGGTTGTAGCCACCCGCAAGAAGCAACGCCCGCTCTGTGTCGAGGCCATGCAACACGGCATTACCGGCTCCACGCCTCCGCCGGTCCGGCAAAGCCCTCCACCACCCGCTCCCGACCCGAGACCATGTCGCGCTCGATGATCTCCGTCCCATTGCTGGCGTAGGCCAGGGGCACGTCAAGTTGCTGGGCATATCGGACCACCTGCTGGAGACCGTCCGAGGCCTGGCGATGGGCACGCTTTGTCTCCACCACCGCGACAGGCGCCTGATCGACCTCCAGCACGTAGTCGACAAATCCGTCACCGAGCTGACGGCTCGCGCCACCGACCGAGATGATGCGTGCCTCCCTGACCGGCGCCTGCTCACGCACAGCGTCGCCGTTCCACCCCGCACGGACCAAGGCAGGAAGGATCACGTCCCGACATGTGTCCTTCTCCAGCGGCCCGCCCGACATGTGCCAATCTATGGGCGGGGTCAAGAATTCTCTCGCTGCTGTGGGTCCGTTCCTGCGTCAGCCGGAGCCGCCGATGTCGACCTCGTAGGCCTCATAGATCAGGTCCGACCCCCGCTGCCGGTGCTTGACCAGCCGCTGCAGCAGGGCGGTCACCTCGTCGCGGTGGGCCCCGAGGTCGGCGCGCGAGATGCCGTCGTCCCGCGCCTGCAGCAGTCGCTCGACCTCCGCGACCAGCCAGGCATGGTCGGCGAGCTGCGCCTCGATCCCCGACGCCAAGCGGGGAGCGGCAGCCGCGAGGTCGGCATACAGACCGCCCTCGCACTCGGTGAGCTCCACGTGCTCGCCGACGTCATGGGCGACCTCGGTGAGCGCGGCCCGCACCCGGCGCCCCCACACGGCGAGCCCCAGCGGCAGGGCGAGTGCGTCCTCGAGCGCCCGCATCGACTCCCCCAGCTCCGCGCGCTGGGCACGCACCTGCGCGAGGTGCTGGGTGAAGGTCTGGTCCATGGCGCCTCCCCGGGTGAGCCTCCATGGTGGCCGAGTTCGGGCCGGAGCGCGACCCCTGCCTAGGCTGGGTCCCGTGAGCCGGCGCAGCCCCGGGTGGGTCCCCAACCAGCACGGAGCCTGGGCGATGCTCGCCACCCCGCTGCTCGTGGGGATGCTCGCAGCCCGGCCAGTCTGGGCGCACCTGCTGCTCGGGGCGTTCTGGTTCGTGGGGTACTTCGCCTTCTTCGCGGCCGGGTTGTGGCTCAAGGCCCCGCCGCGCCGCCGCCCCCGAGTGGTCCGCCCCATGGCCACGTATGCCGTGGGCTCGGCTCTGCTGGGCGGCCTCACCCTCGCGGTGGCGCCGGGGTTGATCCGGTGGGTGCCGCTGTTCGTGGTGCCGATGGCGATCGGTCTGTGGTCGAGCTGGAAGCGGGACGAGCGCAGCCTGCTCAGCGGCATCGCGACGACGGCGGGGTCCTGCCTGATGACGCTCGTCGCGTATGACCTCGGGGGTGGGCGCGACTGGGAGCGTGCGTGGATCCTTGCGGGGGTGCTCGCGGCGTACTTCGTCGGCACCGTGCTCTATGTCAAGACGATGATCCGCGAACGCGACGAACCGGCATACCACTGGCTCTCGATGCTCTTCCACGCGTTCGCGGCCGTGGCGATGGTGCCGGTGAGCGGTGCCCTGGTGCTCGTGTTCGCCGCGCTCGCGGTGCGGGCGGGGATCATGCCGGCGTTCCGGGCGAGCCCGAAGGCGGTCGGGATCGGCGAGATCGCCGCGACCGTGGCCGTGGCCCTGACCGCCCTGGCCGTGACGGGCACCTGAGCACATGCCTGCCCCCGACGACTCCACCCCCTCCCCCACCACCCCCTCACCCACCCCCGATTCGAGGTATAACCGCCCGGATGGCCCGGCGGTTTTACCTCGAATCGGGGGTGGGGACGAGATCGAGGAGCTGCCGCTGGCGCTGGGGCCCGAGCTCGTCGACGCCCTCCCTCGGCTGGCCGCCGCCCTCACCGGCACGGCACCGATCCACCCTGTCGCAGCCAACCAGCCCAGCGCACCCATCCACCCCGTCGCGCCGATCCACCCTGTCGCAGCCAACGAGCCCAGCGCACCCATCCACCCCGTCGCGCCGATCCAACCTGTCGCTTCCACCCACCCCGTCGCGCCCGCCGCAAGCGTCGACACGACATCCCTCGCGCCCTCCTCCAGTCGAGTGGGCACGTCTTGTCGCCTCGAGACCTCCGCACACGACAACGAGTGCCCTCTCGACGGGGGCCAGGAGGCGGAGGGGGCGCGCGCCTCAACCGCGGAGGAGCTGAGCGCAAGCATCCCCGAGGACCTGGCGGTGGTCATCGGGACGTCGGGGTCGACCGGCGCCCCCAAGCTGGCCCTGCTCTCCGCCCGCGCCCTCGCCACCAGCATCGGGGCCACCCACCGCCACCTCGGCGGCCCCGGCCAGTGGCTGCTCGCCATCCCGCCCCACCACATCGCCGGGCTCCAGGTGCTCCTGCGCGGCCTGGTCGCCGGCACCCGCACCGTCCTCGGCCCGACGCGCTTCGACCCAACCGGCTTCGCCGCAGCCACCCGACTCCTCGACCCCGGTGAGCGGCACTACACCTCGCTCGTCCCGACCCAGGTCGCCCGGCTGCTCGACCACCCCGACGGACCCGAGGCCCTGCGCGCCTTCGACGCAGTCCTCGTCGGCGGCGCCGCCCTCCCCGAACACCTGCGCGCACGCGCCGACCGCGAGGGCGTCGTCCTCGTCGCGACCTACGGCATGTCCGAGACCGCGGGTGGGTGCGTCTACGACGGACAACCCCTCGAGCACACGAGCATCCGCCTCGACGACGAGGGCCGGATCCACCTCGGCGGCGACACCCTCGCCCACGGATACCTCGGCGACCCCACCCGCACCTCCGCCGTCTTCAGCACCGACGCCGACGGCCGACGTTGGTTCCGCACCGACGACCACGGCGAGTTCCTGCCCGACGCGCGGCTCCACGTCACCGGTCGCCTCGACGACCTCATCAACACCGGCGGTCTCAAGGTCGCGCCTCGCCTCGTCGAGGACGCGATCCTCGCCCATGTGCCGCACGCCGCGCTGGCCTGCGTCGTCGGCCTCCCCGACGAGGAGTGGGGCCAGGTCGTCGCCGCCCTGATCGTCCCCCGCGAGCCCCGCGACCACCGCGACCCCGCCACCACGCTCGAGGTGGGCGACGTGCGCGCCCAGCTCCGCGGCATACTCCCCGACCACGCCCTGCCCAAGCGCGTGGTGACGGCGCCGGCCATCCCCGAGCGCGGGCCCGGCAAGCCCGACCGGCGGGCCGTCGCCGATTTGCTCACGCGCGGATAATGGAGGTGTGCTCCGCGTCCTGCCCTTCGTCCTCGGGCTCGCGCTGTCGATCTACGCCGTGATCGACTGCGTGCGCACCGAGGAGTCGCTGGTGCGTGGGCTGCCCAAGCTCGTCTGGGTGTTCGTGATCCTGCTCTTCCCGTTCGCGGGCTCGGTCGCCTGGCTCGTCGCCGGCCGTCCGCCACGGGCACGGCCGATCACCCCGCCCCGGCCGCGCGGACCCGACGACGACCCGGACTTCCTCCGGCGGCTCTGACCGCCTCCCTCCCCATCGATTGCATCGAGAGTTCACGACACCATGGCCACACTGAACCAGTGGGTTGCCGGCGCGCGCCCACGCACCCTCCCGGCTGCCGTCGCGCCGGTCCTCGTCGGCACCGCTGCCGCCGGCGTCGGCGGCCGGCACGTCATCGGGTATGCCGTCCTCGCCCTGGCCATCGCGCTCGCCCTGCAGGTCGGCGTCAACTACGCCAACGACTACTCCGACGGGGTCCGCGGCACCGACGCCGAGCGGGTCGGCCCGGTGCGGCTCGTCGGACAGGGTCTGGCCCAGCCGGCCAACGTCAAGCTCGCGGCGTTCGCCGCCTTCGGGTTCGCGGCCCTGGCCGGGTTGGCGCTCGTCGGCCTCTCCGGTGCCTGGTGGCTTCTCCCGATCGGCGTGCTGTGCGTCATCGCGGCGTGGAAGTACACCGGCGGCGACTCCCCCTATGGCTACCGCGGGCTCGGCGAGGTCTTCGTCTTCGTCTTCTTCGGCCTCGTCGCGACCCTGGGCACGCAGTACAGCCAGCTGCTCTCGCTGACCTGGTTCGGCCTGCTCGGCGCGGTCGGGGTGGGTGCGATCGCCTCGGCGATCCTCGTCGCGAACAACCTGCGCGACATCCCCACCGACGAGGTCGCCGGCAAGCGCACGCTGGCGGTCCGCCTCGGCGACGCCGGCACGCGCCGGCTGTGGCTAGGCCTGATCGTGGTGTCGGTCCTGTGCTGCGTGGCGATGGTCGCCTTCGCGCCGTGGGCCCTGGCCGGGCTGCTCGCCCTGCCGCTCGCGTGGCCGGCGGCGCGCGCGATCACCGGCGGGGCCACCGGGCGTGACCTCGTGCCCGCCCTGGGCGCGACCGGCCTCTACGAGATCGGGTATGCCGTCCTCATCACCGTGGGCGTGATCGTCGGCTCCCTGGTGGGCTGAGCGATTCGAGGGGTCACGAAACGCCCGGGATCCTCGGTTTCCCGGGCGTTTCGTGACTCCTCGACCGGCCCTCGACCGGGCCTCGACAGGGCCCCGGCCACTCGGCGGCGAGCCACCGCGCACGAGGCGGCTCAGCGGTAGGTCGGGTGCCCCTCGTCCTCGGCGTCCTCGGCCGCCTCGTCCCCATGCAGGTGCTGCTTGCGCTCGGCCCGCTCCTGCAGCTTGTCGGCGATCTGCCGGCTGTAGTCCTCACGGAATCGCCGCAGCGCGAAGTACGAGATCACCATCGAGGCGATCGCCGCCACGAGCACCAGCGGGATGAGGTTCTCCTGGCCCCGCAGGCCGGCCAGCCAGCCGACGAGCAGGCAGCCGAAGAAGACGAGGGTGCGGAGCAGGGTGTAGCGGAGCATGGCTGATCAGAGTCCTGAGTACGAGTGCTGGCCGACGAAGAAGACGTTGACGATGCCGTAGTTGACGATGATGCAGGCGAAGCCGGCGAGCGCGATCATGGCCGCGTTCTGCCGGCGCCAGCCGCTCGTCACCCGCGCGTGGAGGTAGGCGGCGTAGACGACCCAGATGACGAAGGACCAGACCTCCTTGGGGTCCCAGTTCCAGTAGCTCCCCCACGCCTGCCGCGCCCAGATCGCGCCCGCGATGACGGTGAAGGTCCACAGCGGGAAGGCGATGACGTGCAGGCCGTAGGCGAGCTTCTCGAGCTGACGCGCCGCGGGCAGGCGGTTCATGAAGGACCGCGTCGTGCCGCCCTCGACCCGGTCCTGCCAGAGGTAGAGCCCGTTGATCGCCGCGCCGATGCCGAAGAGGGCCATCGCGATCGTCGCGATCGTGACGTGGATGACGAGCCAGTAGCTCTTGAGCGAGGGCATCAGCTCGGCGGCGTCGACGTACCAGACGGTGACGGCCATGCCGAGGGTGATGAGCACCGGCCCGGTGATGAAGACGCCGAGCCAGCGCAGGTCCCGCCGCAGCGACCACCCGGTGTAGGCGAGCATGACGAACATCGCCCCGGTGATGGCGAACTCGAACATGTTGCCCAGCGGCATGCGGTGGACCTCGAGCCCGCGCAGCACGACCGCGGCGGTGAGGAGCAGCGTGCCCAGGATCGACAGCGCACCGGCGATACCAGCGGCCTTGCGGGCGCGCAGCGGCTCCTCGTCGTGGGCCTCGGTGGAGGCGTCGCCGACCTCGTATGCCGGGTGCTCGCCTCCCGCCGTCGGCCCACCACCCACGGGGGCGAGCTCGCGCTGGCGCTCGGCCGCGTGGGCCGCCTGGGCGGCCTTGAGGTCCTTGGCCTCGGAACGGGCCGGCAGCAACCAGGCGAGGTGGGCGGCATACGCCAGCATGGCGAGGGTGAGCACACCCATGGCGCTGTAGAGGCTGGCCATCGACAGCTGGGCGAGTGCGAGGTCACTCATCGGTGGTCCTTCGATCCTTCGGTCGTGCGGCGCTCGGGCCGGTGGAGGTCCGGGGGTGGACCCGCTCGGCGAGGTCGGTGAGGACCTCGCCCATGCCTTCGTCGTCGTCCTTGGCCAGGCCGCCGACACGCACCAGCGTACGTGGGGAACCGTCCGGGCCGGGCTGCGCCTCGGACACCCGCACGAAGACCCGGCGACGGCGGACGGTGAGCATGGCGATGAGGCCGGCGAGCGCGAGCAGGGCGGCGGCGAGGGTCAACGACTTGCCCGGGTCGGTCCGGATCGACAGGCCGGCCCACCGGTCGACGCCGTCGAAGGTGATCGAGCCGCGCCCACCCGGCAGCTCCATCGTCTGGCCCTTCTTGATCCACAGCCGCAGCGGGTCGCTCGTCCCCTCCTGGGTGAGCTGGGTGAGGTGGCTGGTGTCGAGGGAGTAGACCGACTGGGGCGCGCCGTCCGGGAAGAGCTCCCCCTCGAAGACGGTCAGGGCGAGGTAGGGGTCGAGCGGCTGCGGGAAGATCGAGGTCGGCCCGTGAGAGGTGATCGTGCCGGTGGGGAGGAAGAGCCCGGCGAAGCCCAGGTCCTTCGGCGTCGCCCCGGGGACCTTGACCGCGCCGACCGACTTGTAGTTGTTGTCCTGCGCGAGGAAGGGGGTCGCGTCGGAGTAGATGACGGTCCCGGTCGCGTCCCGGACGGTGATGTGCGGAGCGTAGCCGTTGCCGAGGAGGAAGACCGTGCCGTCCGTCGTCTCGAGCGGGTGGTTGACCTTGATCGTCTCCAACGTCGCCGCACCCCCGGGATCCCTGGCGTAGTCGACGTGCGCGGTGAAGTCGCGCGGCATGCCCAGCTGGCCCTTGACCGCCGGGTCGTCCTCGAAGACGGCGTCCAACCGCGTCAGGGTCACGGTCCACGGGGTGAGGTCGTTGACGTCGACGCTGGGGCCCGGCGCGAAGGTGTCGTAGCGGGAGATGGTGTTGGCGAAGGTCTTGCCCTCGGGCAGGATCACGTCGCCCTTCCAGCCGAAGACATGGCCCCAGCCGACGCCCACGATGATGCCGATGAGGGCGAGGTGGAAGAGCAGGTTGCCGGTCTCCTTGAGGTAGCCCTTCTCCGCGGAGACACTCGACTCGTCGTGGCTGTCGACGCGGAACCGGCTGCGGCGCAACGCTGCCCGCCACTGCTCGAGCACCTGGTCCGGGCTGCCGTCGACGGTCACGACGTGGGCCGCGCCGAGGCGGTCCGGGTGCTTGGGCGCGCGGGGGGGCCGGGTCCGCAGGGCCTTCCAGTGCACCTTCGCCCGCGGCAGGACGCACCCGACGAGGGAGACGAAGAGCAGGAGGTAGATCGCGGCGAACCACGGTGAGGCGTACACCTCGAAGAAGCCGAGCCGGTCCAGGACCTTGCCCGCGGTCGGGTGGTCGGCGATCCACTGCGCGGTGCGGGTGGCGTTGATCGAGCGCTGCGGGAAGGTCGACCCGGGCACGGCCGCGATCGCGAGCAGGAGCAGCAGCAGCAGCGCCGTCCGCATGCTCGTGAGCTGGCGCCACATCCACCGGAGCCACCCGAGGAGCCCGAGCTGCGGCTGGGTCACCTCGCTCACAGCGGCACCTCGAATCCGTTGACCAGGTTGACCATGAGCCAGTTGTTGAGGACCTTCCACACCCCGGTCAGCAGCAGCAACCCGATGACGATGAGCAGCCCTCCGCCGAAGGCCTGGATCGTGCGCCGGTGCCGCGCCAGCCAGCGCTGGACCGGCCCGAACCGCTCCGCCGCGGCCGCCGCGAGCACGAAGGGCAGGCCCAGGCCGAGGCAGTATGCCGCGGTCAGGGCCAGTCCGCGGCCGGCGGAGCCGCTCGCGGACCCCCCGTCGGTCGCCGTCGCCATGATGAGGACGGTGCCGAGCGTCGGACCGATGCAGGGGGCCCAGCCCAGCGCGAAGACCCCGCCGAGGAGCGGTGCCCCGAGGAGCCCGGCCCGGGGGCGCCAGTGCAGGCGGGCCTCGCGCTGCGCTCCGAGGCGGCGGCCCGCACCGAGGAAGACCAGGCCCATGAGGATGACGAGGATCCCGCCGATGCGCATGAGCAGGTCGCGCTCGTCGACCAGGACGCGCCCGATCGAGGTGACGAAGAGCGCCCCGAGGATGAAGACGAGGGAGAAGCCGAGGACGAAGAGGAGGGCGCCGAGGACCAGCCGGGGCCTGGAGCGTTCGGCCAGGGGTTCTCCCGAGAGGCCGGTGACGTAGCCGAGGTAGCCGGGCACGAGCGGCAGCACGCAGGGGCTGGCGAAGGAGACCAGTCCGGCGAGGGCGGCGAGCCCGAGCGCCAGTGGCAGGGCACCGGTGAGCACGGACTCCTCGGTGCCGAGGACGAGGACTGCGCTCACGTCTGCGCCAGGACGTCGTCGATGAGCCCGGTCAATGTCGCCTCGGTCGTGGCCCCGGCGACCCGGGCGGCGATCCGTCCCTGCTGGTCCAGGACGAGGGTGGTCGGCACCGACGGGGCCTTGCCCTGGAGCTTGAGGATGAGCACACCGGACTCGTCGACCAGGCTCGGGAAGGTGACACCGGCCTTGGTCGCGAAGGCCTGGGCCGACGCCGTGTTGTCGCGGAAGTTGATCCCGACGAACTGCACCGGCTGCCCCGCCTGCTGCGCGGCCTTCCAGACCGCCTCCAGGTGGGGCGCCTCGGCGATGCAGGGCGCGCACCACGAGGCCCACACGTTGACGACGGTCACGGTCTTGCCGTCCGTCGGTGAGCTCCAGGTCCCGCCATCGATCGTCGGCCCGTCGAGGGCGATCGGCGCCTTCCGCTTCTCGCTCGGGATCGTCTCGATCGAGCCGTCCCCGGAGACATAGCCCTTCTGGTCACCGGACTTCGCCTGCTCGGCGATCGAGTTGGCGTCGGCACTGCACCCGGCCACCGCCCCGGTGAGGGCGAGAGCGGCGGCCGCGCACACGGCATACCGGAGGAAGGGACGACGACGGGAACGCACGATCAGGCACCGGCCCCCGGCTGGGCCTGCGGGAGGAGGGAGGCGGCCGGCTCGCTGTAGCTCACCGAGAGCAGGTCGTCGCCCACCCAGGTGAGCGAGGTGAGGCTGGCGAGGGTGCACTCGCGCTTGCGCGGGTCGTGGAGGAAGCGGCGGCCTTCGTAGGCGCAGCGGACGGTCCAGATCGGCGCCTGGTGGGAGACGATGACCGCCTCGTGGCCGCGGGCGAGGTCCCGGGCGTCGTCGATGGCGGCCTTCATCCGGGCGGCGAGCTCGACATAGGGCTCGCCCCAGCTGGGGCGGAACGGGTTCCACGCCTTGACGAGGAGATTGGGGTGCTTGAGCAGTCCCTTGCCGCCGGCGACGGGCAGGCCCTCGAAGACGTTCGCGGCCTCGATGGCGCGCTCGTCGAGGGACACCGGGAGGCGGTGCATCTCGGCGACCGGCGCGGCCGTCTCGCGGGCCCGCTCGAGCGGGCTGGAGATGACGTGCGTGACGTCGTGGTCGGCCAGGTGCGTGGCGGCGAGGAGCGCCATCTGCCGGCCGAGGGCCGAGAGGTGGTAGTTCGGGAGCCGGCCGTAGAGGATCCGGTCGGGGTTGTGGACCTCGCCGTGGCGCAGCAGGTGCACGACCGTGCGCGGGGCGTTGGGGTCACTCATGCCCGGCATTGTCGCAAAGGAGTCTGGGTGCGAGGCCAAGGGTCCCCGGGGGTGTCAGGAAGCGGCTGCGGCGGCCCTGGCGGCGGCGGGGAGGGCGTCGGCGATGACCTGGAGGGCTTCCTCGTCGTGCGACCCGGAGACGAACCACGCCTCGAAGGCCGACGGGGGCAGGTGCACGCCCTGGTCGAGCATCGAGTGGAAGAACCGCCCGAAGGCGGCGGTGTCCTGGTCGCGGGCCTGGTCGTAGTTGGTGACGGCGTCCTCGCGGAAGAAGATCGAGAACATCGACCCGGCCCACTGCACGGTGTGCGCGACGCCCTCGGAGGAGAGCGCAGCCGAGGCGGCATCGGCGATGGCCGAGGCGGTGGACTGCAGGCGCGGGTAGAGGTCGTCAGTGCACCCCCGCAGGGTCGCCAGTCCGGCAGCGGTGGCCACCGGGTTCCCCGAGAGCGTTCCCGCCTGGTAGACCGGGCCCTCCGGTGCGAGCCGGGCCATGACGTCGGCGCGACCACCGAAGGCCGCCGCCGGGAAGCCGCCACCCATGACCTTGCCGAAGGTGAACAGGTCCGGGGCGCCCGCGGCATAGGGACCTTCGAGCCCGTACCACCCGGCCTTCGAGCACCGGAAGCCGGTCATCACCTCGTCCGAGACGAGCAGCGCGCCGTGCGCGGCCGTGATCCGACGCAGGCCCTCGGTGAAGCCGGGGGCGGGCGGGACCACGCCCATGTTGCCCGGCGCCGCCTCGGTGATGACCGCGGCGATCTCCGACCCGCGCGCGGCGAACACCTCCTCGACCGCGGCGAGGTCGTTGTAGGGCAGCACGATCGTTTCGGCCGTCATCTCGGCCGGCACGCCCGCGGAGTCCGGCAGGGCGAAGGTCGCGACGCCGGAGCCGGCCGCGGCCAGGAGGGCGTCGACGTGCCCGTGGTAGCAGCCGGCGAACTTCACGATGACCGAGCGCCCGGTGAAGCCCCGCGCGAGCCGGATCGCCGACATCGTCGCCTCGGTGCCGCTCGAGACCAGCCGCACCTGCTCGACCGGCTCGACCCGAGCCACGATCTCCTCCGCCAGCAGCACCTCGTTCTCACTCGGCGTGCCGAACGAAAAGCCCTGTGCCGCAGCCTTTTCCACTGCCTCAAGGACATCAGCCCGGGCGTGCCCGAGGATCATCGGGCCCCACGAGCAGAGCAGGTCGACATAGCGGTTGCCGTCGGCGTCGAACAACCATGGCCCCTGCGCGGACCGGACGAAGCGCGGCGCCCCACCTACGGCTCGGAAGGCCCGCACCGGGCTGTTCACCCCGCCGGGGATGACGGCGCGGGCGCGCTCGAGCAGGGCCTCGGAGGCAGTGGTGGTCAGGGCGTTCGCAGCGGTGTCGGGCACGCCCTCGAGTCTACGAGCGGGTCCACGCCACCGAGGGCACGCGCCTCAGTGGGCGTCGGTCTCCTCGGCCCCGGCGAGCGGGTTCGCGTCCCGCACCGACTGCATCGCGTCGCCGAGCGCGATGAACTGCTCCGGCGTCAGCGGGTCGATGAGGTGGCGCCGCACGCTCTCGACGTGGATGCGTGCCAGGCCCTCGACCTTGGCCCGACCGGCGGGCGTCAGGCAGAGGACCACGCCCCGCCCGTCGTCGGGCGCCGGCTCACGCAGCACCCAGCCGCGCTTCTCCAGGCGCGCCGCCGTGTGCGTCACCCGGCTGCGCGACTGGACGATGAAGTCGGCCAGCGCGGACATCCGCTGCCGTCCTCGAGGCGCCTCCGAGAGCATCGAGATGAGTTCGTACTCCGGCAGGCTCACGCCGTGCTCGGCGAGGTCCTTGTCCAGGGCGACGGCCAACTCCCTGCTCCCGCGCAGGTAGGCCCGCCAGGCCTCCTGCTCGGCGGCGGAGAGCCAGCGCGGCTGGTCGGCGGCTCCCATGCCTCAGCTCCTGTCATTCATCGTTCAACCGTGTGCGTCAATTGACGCCATTGAGCCGCCCCGCGACCTCCAGGGCGAAGTACGTGAGGACGATCTGCGCCCCCGCCCGCTTGAGGTGGAGGACGGACTCGTCGACGACGCGGTCCTGGTCGATCCAGCCACGCTCCGCGGCTGCGACGATCTGGGCGTACTCCCCCGAGATCTGGTAGGCCGCGACCGGCACCGTGGACAGCTGTGCCGCGGCGGCGATGATGTCGAGGTGGGGCTGCCCTGGCTTGACCATCACGAGGTCGGCCCCCTCCGCGAGGTCGAGCTCGATCTCGCGGATCGCCTCCGTCGCGTTCGCGGGGTCCTGTTGGTATGCCGCGCGGTCGCCCACCAGCGAGGACTGCACCGCCTCGCGGAAGGGTCCATAGAGGCCGGAGGTGTACTTCGCGGCATACGCCAGGAGCAGGGTGTCGGTGAAGCCGGCGGCGTCGAGCGCGGCGCGCACGTGTCCGACCTGCCCGTCCATCATCCCGGAGAGGCCGAGCACCTCGGCACCGGCGGCGGCCTGCGCGAGGGCCATCGCGGCATACCTCTCGAGGGTCGCGTCGTTGTCGACGCGGCCGTCGGCGGAGAGCACCCCGCAGTGGCCGTGGTCGGTGAACTCGTCCAGGCACAGGTCGGCCATGACGACGATCCGCTCACCGACGGCATCGGCGAGGCGCCGGAGCGCGACGTTGAGGATGCCGCCGGGGTCGTCGGCGCCGGAGCCCCGGGCATCCTTGGCGGTCGGGACGCCGAAGACCATGATCCCGCCGAGCCCGGCGGCCACGGCGCGCTCGGCCTCGGCGACCAGGGAGTCGAGGGTGTGCTGGACGACCCCTGGCATCGAGGAGATCGGCGTCGGCGCCTCGATGCCCTCACGGACGAAGACGGGCAGGACGAGGTCGGCCGGGTGCAGTCGCGTCTGGGCGACGAGCCGGCGCACCGCCGGGGACCGGCGCAGTCGGCGGGGGCGGACGGTCGGGAACATCGCCGGCACCCTCAGGACCGGGCTCGGCGCCGGGAGTCGGCCCGCCGCTGGCTGGGGCGACGCACCGGCTCACCGGCAGCGCGCGCCGCCTCGGCCCGCGCCGCCCCGTGGACGGCGAGGGCGTCGATGAGCTGCTCGGCCGACGGCTGGGGCGCCAGGACGTCGACCCGCAGCCCGAGCTCCTCGGCCGTCTTGGCGGTCTGCGGGCCGATGCAGGCGATGACGGTGCTCGGGTGCGGCTTGCCGGCGATGCCGATGAGGTTGCGCACCGTGGAGCTGGAGGTGAAGACGACGGCGTCGAAGGCGCCTGACTTGATCGCGTCGCGCACCTCCGGGGCCGGAGGGGCCGCCCGGACGGTGCGGTAGGCGGTGACGTCGTCGACCTCCCAACCCATCTCGATCAGGCCCGCGACGAGGGTGTCCGTGGCGATGTCGGCGCGCGGCAGGAGGACGCGGTTGATCGGGTCGAGGACGTCGTCGTAGGGCGGCCAGTCCTCGAGCAGGCCGCGCGCGGACTGCTCACCACTGGGCACCAGGTCCGGGATGAGGCCCCAGTCGCGCAGGGCGGCGGCAGTGACGCCCCCCACGGCCGCGACCTTGAGGCCGGAGAAGGTCCGCGCGTCCAGCCCGAGCGCCTCGAAGCGCTCACGCACGGCCTTGACCGCGTTGACGCTGGTGAAGCCGACCCACTCGTACCTGCCGGTGACCATGCCGGTGATCGCCCGCTCCATCTGTTGCGGGGTGCGCGGCGGCTCGACGTTGATCGTCGGCACGACGGTCGGGACGGCACCGTGGTGGCCCAGTCGGGCCCGGATGCTCGCCGACTGCTCCTGGGTGCGCGGCACGAGGACGTTCCACCCGAAGAGGGGCTTGGTCTCGAACCACGACAGGGCATCGCGCAGGTCCACGGTCGGACCGACGACGGCCAGGAGCGGGACCGGCCGGCCCTCGCCCTTGGCGACCAGGTCGGGGGCCTCCCCCAGCGTGCTGGTGGTCGTCGTCTGGGTGACGAGCGTGCCGTGCGTCGTGAGGGCGACCGGGGTGGCCGGGTCGCGGCCGGCGTCGAGCAGGGCGGTCAGGCTGCGCCTGATCGTCTCGGCGCCGCCCAGCGCGACCGCCGTCGAGCGCGGGTCGAGGACGGTGGGGTCGAGGGCATCGCCGACGCCGAGCACGTGGATGCCCGTAGAGCTGGCCTGGGTCAGGGGTATGCCGGCGTAGGCCGGCACCGCGGTCACGGCACTGACGCCGGGCACGATCTCGAAGGGGATGCCGGCCTTGGCGCAGGCGAGCGCCTCCTCGGCGAGGCCGTTGAAGGTGGCCGGGTCGCCGTCCATGAGGCGCACGACGTGTCCGGCGCGGTGGGCCTTGGCGGTCGAGACGACCAGCTTGGCGTTCGAGGCGTGGGTGAGCGGCTGCCCGTGGTCACCTCGAGCAGCGTCGACGACGGCCGTGCCGGGGCGGCAGTGGCGCTCGACGACCTCCTCCCGCGCGACGAGGTCGAGGATGACCGCGTCGGCCTGGGCGAGGGCCTCGACGGCGCGCAGCGTGAGCAGGCCCGGGTCGCCGGGACCGGCGCCGACGAAGGTCACGGTCGCCGGCGCGAGGGCACGGCGAGAGGTCTTGGCGGTCGTCACAGGTCACGCTCCGTGGCGGTCTTGAGTCGGGTCAGGTCGGGGACGAGGTCGGCAGCGCCGTCCTCGAGGAGCAGGTGGGCCAGGCGCGCACCGAGGCCCACCGGGTCCTCGATCGGGCCGGTGAGGGCGCGTCGGACCTCGCCGGACCCGTCCACGGCGGCGACGACGCCGCGCAGGCTGAGCTCGTCGCCGTCCTCGCCCATCACGACCTCGGCGAGGGCCCCGACGGGGGCGGAGCAGCCGGCCTCCAGGGTCGCCAGGAGGGCGCGCTCGGCGGTCACGCAGGCGCGGGTGTCGGCATCGTCGAGGGGCGCCACGGCAGCGTGGGTCCGGGCGTCGTCGGCGCGGATCTCGACGGCCAGGCACCCCTGACCGGGGGCCGGGAGCACCTGGATCGGGTCGAGCACCTCGGTCACGAGCCCGGCGCGACCGACACGACGCAGGCCGGCGAGGGCGAGGACGACCGCGTCGTTGCCCCCGGGGGCCACCGACGCCAGCCGGGTGTCGACATTGCCGCGCAGGTCGGCGACGACGTGCCCGAGACCGAGGTTGAGCAGCTGCGCGCGCCGGCGCGGCGAGCCGGTGCCGATGACGGCACCAGCCGGCAGCTCACCCAGGGTGAGGCCGTCGCGGGCCACGAGGGCGTCGCGCGGGTCCTCGCGCCGCGGGTGGGCCGCGATGACCAGACCGGGCTGCGGGGCCGTCGGCAGGTCCTTGAGCGAGTGGACGGCGATGTCGATCGCACCGGACAGCAGCGCCTCGCGCAGGGCGGACACGAACACCCCGGTCCCCCCGAGGTGGCGCAGCGGCGTCTGCTGGTCGCGGTCGCCCTCGGAGATCACCGGCACCATCTCGACGTCGTGCCCCAGGTCACGCAGGTCGTCGGCGAGCATGCCGGCCTGGTTCCAGGCGAGCTTGCTCCGGCGGGTCCCGAGCAGGAGCCGGCTCATCGGGCCTCCTCCGTCTCGTGGAGGGCGACCGGCGCGGAGACCAGCTGGACTTCGCGGTGGTCGAGGTCGAAGAGCTCGCTCAGGGCGCGCGCATAGCTCCCACCCTCCCCACGCTCGGCCAGCGCCTTGACCCGCACGGTGGGCGCGTGGAGCAGCTTCTCGACCACCCGGTGGACGGTCTTCTCCACCTCGGCCCGGTCCCCCTCGCTCATGGTCGGCGCCCGATGGGAGAGCCGGGCCAGCTCGGCCCGCACCACCTCGTCGGCGCGGCGACGCAGGGCGCTGACGGTCGGCGCGACCGAGGCGGCCATCCGGGACGTGAGGTACTCGGCGACCTCCGCGGTGACCAGGTCGGCCGCGGCGGTGACCTCTGGCGCCTGGCCGGTCGAGGAGAGCAGCGCACCCAACTCACCCAACCCGAGGAGGGTGATGCCATCGAGGGTGGCCGCCTGCGGATCGATGTCACGGGGCAGGGCGAGGTCGACGAGCACCTGCGCCCGACCCGCCCGCGCCCGGCGCGCGGCCTCGACCGCGGTCAGCGGGAGGACGTGCCCGCGCGCACCGGTGCTCGACAGGACGATGTCGGCGCCCCCGAGGGCCTCGTGGGCCTCGTCCCAGGGCAGCGACTCCGCACCGAGGCGGTCGGCGAGTGACTCGGCCCGCCCCGGTGTGCGGTTGGTGACGACGAGGGACCCGACCCCACGACGGGACACGGTGGTCGCGGCGAGCGCTCCCATGCCGCCGGCGCCGACGACGAGCACGCTGGCATCGCTGAGGTCGCCGAGGGTGCGCTCGGCCGCCTCGAGGGCGGCATCGACGAGGGACTGGCTCACCGAGTCGATCCCGGTCTGGCTGTGGACGCTCTTGCCGACGTGGAGGGCACGCTGGAAGAGGGTGTTCAGCTCGGGCCCGAGGTGGCCATGGCCCTGTGCTCGCCGCAGGGCCAGCCGGAGCTGCCCGAGGATCTGCGCCTCACCGATCGCCATCGACTCGAGCCCGGCCGCGACCTTGAAGGCGTGGACGACTCCCCGCTCCTCGTAGTGCACGTAGAGGTAGGGCTGCAGCACGGCCAGGGGCAGGTCGGTCAGGGTGGTGAACGCGGCCGTCAGGTCGGCGAGGGCGCCGTGGAAGGTGCTGGCGTCGGCATACATCTCGGTGCGGTTGCACGTCGAGAGCAGCATCGCCTCGCGCACGTGCTCGCCCGCGAGGGCGCGGCGCTCGAACTCACTGGCCAGGTCGGCGTCAGCACTGACCTGCGCGAGGAGGTCCATGGGGGCCTTGTGGTGCGACAGGCCCAGGACGAGCAGACTCATGACAGCATCGCTTCGGTGTCGGGGCCCGAGCGCTGCTGGGCCAGGAAGGCAAGGATCTGGAGTTCGGTCGCCAGGTCGACCTTGCGCAGGTCGACCTCCGGCGGGACGGTGAGGACGCTCGGCGCGAAGTTGAGGATCGAGCGCACGCCCGCCGCGACGAGCTGGTCGGCGACGGCCTGGGCGGACTCGGGCGGGGTCGCGATGACGCCGATGGCCAGGCCCTCGTCCCGCACCAGGGCGGGCAGGTCCGCCATGGCGCGCACGGTGTGGCCGGCGGCGCGCAGGCCGACCAGCCGCTCGTCGTAGTCGAGCACCGCGACGACACGGAAGCCGCGCGTCGAGAAACCGCGGTATGCCGCAAGGGCGCGGCCGAGGTTGCCCATCCCGACGATGGCCACGGGCCAGTCACGGGCCAGGCCGAGGACCTCGCTGATCTCGGCCGCCAGGTGGGCGACGTCATAGCCGACGCCACGCACGCCGTAGGAACCGAGCTGCGAGAGGTCCTTGCGGAGCATGGCCGGCGAGACACCGGCCGCACTGGCCAGCTCATCGGAGCTGACCGAGGCGACGCGGGCGTCGACGAGGGCGGTGAGTGCGCGGAGGTAGCCGGGGAGTCGAGCGACCGTGGCGTCGGGCAGACCCCGTCGGCTGGCCGCCTCGGTGCTCACGCGCGTCGATCCTCTCCGCTCGTCCGGCTGGCCGTCCACAGGGTGGGACGGAGCCCGGATGCGGCCACACTACGCACTTGTGAAGGGATGCACAAAGTCGATGGGCACCCCGCGAGACAGCCTTCACATCCGGTGTGGTAAACGACACCCGAGCTCCGGCCCACGGGCTGTCGTCGACGCTTCCGGCGGGGCGGCTCCCCTCAGTCAGAGAGGGCGGCGCGCAGCTGGTCCGGGGTGACCCGCCACTGGGCGATGACCGCGTCGTCGACGAGGACGACCGGGATCAGCTCGGCATAGGCGGCGAGGGCTTGAGGGTCGCCATCCACGGACCGGACCTCGAGGGCCTCGCTGAGCTCACGGCATACGGCCTCGACGACCGCGATCGCCTCGGTGCAGAGGTGGCAGCCGGCCCGCGACCAGACGACCACCCGGGGGGCGCCCACCTCGAGGCTCAGAAGAAGACCGACTTGCGCTGCATGAGGAGCGCATAGAGGGTCTGCTGGATCGTCTCGCGGACCTGGTCGGTGAGGTCGAACACGAGCATCGGGTCCTCGTCGGCGCGCGGGCCGTAGCCGTCGGTCGGGATCGGGGCCCCGAACTCGATGATCCACTTGCTCGGCAGCGGGATCAGCCCGAGCGGCCCGAGCCACGGGAAGGTCGGCGTGATCGGGGCGTACGGCAGGCCGAACAGGCGGGCGACGGTCGTCATGTTGCCGATGATCGGGGCGATCTCCTCGGCCCCCACGATCGACGTCGGGATGATCGGCACGCCGGCCTTGAGCGCCGCCGAGACGAAGCCACCGCGGCCGAAGCGCTGGAGCTTGTAGCGCTCGGAGAAGGGCTTGCCCACGCCCTTGAAGCCCTCGGGGAAGACCCCGACGAGCTCACCCTTGGCGAAGAGTCGCTCGGCGTCGCTGTTGGTGGCGAGCGTGGAGCCGGTGCGACGGGCGTAGGGGCCGAGGAAGGGCGTCTGGAAGACCAGGTCGGCGCCGAGGGCGCGCATCACGCGGTGCTGGGGGTGCTCGTCGTGCACGGCGACCTGGGTCATCACCGAGTCGATGGCGATCGTGCCGGAGTGGTTGGCCACGATGAGTGCACCGCCCTCGGCCGGGATGTTCTCGATGCCGCGCACCTCGACGCGGAACCAGTTGCGGTAGATCGGTCGCAGCAGCGGCAGGACGACGTGCTCGGTGAAGTGGGCGTCGTAGCCGAACTCGTCGACCTCGTAGTTGCCCTCGACCCGGCGCCGGACGTAGGCGATGGCGGCGGCGAGCTTGCTCTCGATCTCCTCGGGTGACATGCCTGCGGCCTCGGCGGCGAAGCGCACGGCCGTGATGGCGCCCTGGACGAGGTCGGCGACATTGGGCACCGGCACGGGGGTGGACCGCGCCGAGGGGACGCGCGTGGGATCGATCACCGAGGCGGGCGCCGGCGCCGAAGACCCGGCTGGCCCGGCTGCTCCAGCTGACCCGGCGGCTGCTGCGCGGGCGCCCCCGGCCGGCGGTGGGGCCACGCGGAGCCTTCGGGCGGCCGCGTCGTCCGCGGCCCGCTTGGCCCGTGGGCTCTGGCGGGGCACGCGACGCTCGCCGGACAGGCGCGCCACCTTGGGTCGCGGAGCCGACATGATCGTCGGGCGCGGCCGGTGCCTGGACTGCTCGAGCACCGGCGCGGCGTCGGAGCTCGGCGTGGCGGTGGTGGGGGCGCCGGTGGTGGGCACAGCAGCCTTCGCGGCGGTCGGCTTGCTCGCGGCGCGCTTGGTCGGGGTCGCCTTCCGGGCCGGAGTCTTCGCGGTGGTCGCCTTGTTCACGGTGGACTTGGTGGCCGCTGGCTTGCTGGCGCGGGCCGTGCTCGCCGTCGCCTTCTTCGCCGTGGATCGCGTCGGCACGGCTTCCTTCGCGGGCTTGGTCACGGCTGCCTTCGCCGGCTTCGTCACGGCTGCCTTCGCCGGCGAGGTCCGCGCGGGCGCTGCCGTCTCGGCGTCGAGCTGGCCGGACAGCAGCGGAGTGCTCCGCCGCTTGGCGCGTTCCCCTCCGGCGCGCGCCGCCCCGAGGGCCAGTGCACTGCGGGGTCGTGAAGCCGTGGCCATCAGTGGTCCCTCCTCGTCCAGGCGGTCACCTGGTCCACGCTGCGAGTCGTCACGTCGATGAACTCCCCGACGGCCGAGCCCACCGCCGAGCCGACGCTGCCGACCGCTCCGGCGACAGCGGCATCGATCCCACTGGCCGCCGGCAGCACGGGCGAGAGCGACCGGGCGAAGTCGGCGAAGGCGGTGCGTGAGGTGAAGGCCGGCTCGAAGCCGAAGCGCTCCCGCATGAGCGTGGTGTCGATGCCTCGCCCGTAGGCGAGCAGGTCGAGCTGGTCGGGTGAGAAGTCGGTGAGCCCCAGCCGCTTCGTGACCGTCGAGATCGGCCCGGCCGCAGCCTTGGGGATGAGGACGAAGGGCCGCTTGGTGAGGGCGACCGCCTGGAACACGGTGAGCACGCCGTCACCGGCGAGGTTGACCACGCCGGTGGTGTCGCCGAGCGTGGCCTGCACGGTCGCCGCGACGGCGTCCTGCTCGTGCATGAACTGCAGGCGCGCGTCGAAGCCCATCGGCACCGGGATGACCGGCAGGCTGAAGTAGTCGGTGACCGCCGTCCGGATCCGCGGCCCCACCACGTTGGCGAACCGCAGCGTGAGGATCTCCACGTCGGGCCGGCGCCGCGCGAACCCACGCACGTAGCCCTCGACCTCGATCGAGTCCTTGCCGTACCCCGAGCTCGGGATCCGCTTGGCGGCCATGTCCTCGGTGAACATCGCCGGGTCGCGCGGGGTCGCGCCATAGACGGCGGAGGTGCTCTTGACGACGAGCCGGCGCACCGAGGCCGACTTCTGGCAGGCCCCGAGGAGCTGCATCGTCCCGATGACGTTGATCTCCTTCTGCGGAGCCCGTCCACCGGCGAGCGTCGGTGTCGCGATGACGTTCATATGGACGACCGTGTCGACCTCGGCGTCGTCGAGGATCCGGCCGATCATCGGGTTGCGGATGTCCGCGCGCACGAACTCGGCCGAGCCGATCGAGTGCGGTGGCGGGATGACGTCGACGCCGACGACCCGATCCACCGACGGGTCCGCCGCCAGGGCGCGCGCGGCGAGCCCACCGAGGTGTCGCGAGACACCGGTGACGAGCACGGTTCGTGCCACGGGCACTCCTTGGGTTGGTCCGAGTCGGCGGGTGTGGATCGGGTGGGTCGACCCTAGCCGCGCGAGCCCGGGGCGAGGCCGACCGCGCGACCCACGTCACCGCGACGAAGGCCCCCGACGCATGCAGCGCAGGGGGCCCGTCATCAGCGAGCGGCGGGGGCCGCCGCGCTCACTTCTTGTTGCGACGCTGGTGACGCGTCTTGCGCAGCAGCTTGCGGTGCTTCTTCTTCGCCATCCGCTTGCGGCGCTTCTTGATCACTGAGCCCATGAATGTTCCTTGTCGTGCTTCGAGGTGTCGTCCGCGTTCCATCCAACCGCCGAGCGCGCGGGAGCGGACGACGTCGGCTGCCAAGACTACCGACACCCCCGTTCCGCTCCCAAACGCGCGTCCCCACCGGGGCCGCCACCTCACCCCGTATGCCGCCCGCCAACCCTCACGGGGCCCCCTTGCCCGGCCCGTGCCGCCCCACTCGAGTGGGCGCTTGTTGTCGCCTCGGCGCGCCCGGACCCGACCACAGGTGCCCACTCGATGGAGGGAAGGCACCTGGATCCCGCTCTCCTGGATCGAGAGGTCACTTGTGGCCGCTAGGCGGCCCGTGAAAGCGGCACAAAGTGACCTCTCGACGGCGGGCGTCCAATCGACGGGGGGCAGCGACCGGGCGTCGGGCTGGCGGGAGGGGCTGCCGACAGCCGGGCGTCGGGAGGTGCTGCCGACCGCCGAGGGCCAGGGCACGGCATACGGGCACCACCGGGTGCGACAACGAGTGGCGAGCACACGGCATACGAGACCGACGTCCCCCGACGACGACGCGGGGCGAGTCCGCACTGGACTCGCCCCGCGTCAGGCTGCTTCGCGCCCGTTCACGCCGTGTCGACGAAGGAGGAGCGCAAGTACTTGTGCACCTCGTCCTCCGGCACCCGGAAGGACCGGCCGACGCGGATGGCCGGGAGCTCCCCGGCGTGCACCATGCGGTAGACGGTCATCTTCGACACGCGCATGATCGAGGCGACCTCCGCGACGGTGAGGAACTGGACCTCACCGAGCTGACGCTCCGACATCGCTACCTCGATCTTCTGCCTGCGCGCAGGGCCGACTTCCCCGTCGGCCGCCGTCTACGCGCGTGCAGACGCAACCATAGGGGCAGATGTGACCAATGGGAAGTCGAGGGAGAACTTCCCTCCTGACTGTCCAGCCGACACGCGGAGGAGAGCCCGAAAATCTCGGTCAGTCGAACCAGGGGTCGAGGCCGTGGTGGGCGAAGACGGCCTCCCGCGTCGCCATGATGGCGCGGTCCCCCGGGTGGTCTGGGTTGTGCCCCATCGCCCACGGGCGGACCCAGATCGGCAGGCTCTCGGCCGGCAGGTCACCCATCCGCTTGGGGCCGGGTCGGTCGATGAGCGCCTGGACGTGGTCGCGCCACTCCTGGGGGACCTCGGTCTCGACCGGGATCGGACGGTGAGCGGCGATCGCCGCCAGGTGCGTCCACGACCGGGGCACGACGTCGACGAGCTCATAGCCACCGCCTCCGAGCGCGATCCACTTGCCCCCGGTCACCTCGTGCGCCAGGTGGTGCATCGACTCGTGGGCGCGCCGCTGGGCGTCCATCGACACCGAGAAGTGCGCGAGCGGGTCGTCGAAGTGGGTGTCGCACCCGTGCTGGGTGAAGAGCACCTGCGGGGCGAAGGCATGGACGACGGGAGCCACGATGGCGTCGATCGCGCGCAGCCAGGCGCCGTCATTGGTCGTCGGCGGCAGGGCGACGTTGACCGCCGTGCCGAGTGCCTTGGCCCCGCCGATGTCGGCCGGCCACCCGGTGCCCGGGAAGAGGGCACGGCCGGTCTCGTGGATGGAGACGGTGAGGACGCGGGGGTCGTTCCAGAAGATCCGCTCGACGCCGTCGCCGTGGTGGACGTCGATGTCGACGTAGGCGACGCGCTCGACTCCCTGGTCGAGGAGGTACTGGATGCCGACGGCCGCGTCGTTGTAGATGCAGAACCCCGCGGCATGGGTGGCCATGGCGTGGTGCATGCCGCCGCAGTAGTTGACGCCGTGGTCGATCTCGCCGGCGTGGAGGGCGCGGGCCAGGGACAGGGTCCCACCGACGATCCGCGCGGAGGCCTCGTGCATGCCCGCGAACGCCGGGTCGTCCTCGGTGCCCAGGCCGCGTCGCGGGTCGGCCCGGTCGGGATCGGCCGAGGCGACCTTCACGGCCTCGACGTAGGCCGGGTCGTGGACCGAGCAGAGCTCCTCGTCGGTGGCGACCTCGGCACCGACGACCTCGACGTGGTCGAGGACGCCCAGGGCGCGCGACAGCCGCGTGGTGAGGTCGAGCCGGACGGGAGCCATCGGGTGCTCGCGACCGAAGTTGTATGCCGTGAAGGCGTCATCCCAGATGAGGCGCGTCCGTGGGCCCATGCGCAGAACGCTACTCCGCGTGGCTAGCCTGATCCCATCGGTCCCGAGGAGTGGGTCCGGGTCAGGAGGCGCAGGTGGGACGCACGAGCGAGAGCGACGTGCTCGTCATCGGGCTCGGTCGGTTCGGAGCCGCGGCTGCCGTCGAGCTGCGGCGCCTGGGGCACAAGGTGGTCGGGCTCGAGCGCGATGCCGTCCGCGCGGAGCGGTTCATCGGCTCGCTGACCCAGGTCATCCACGGGGACGGCAGCGACCCCGGCGTCATCCGCGACGCCAAGGCCGGCCGCTTCAAGATCGCCATCGTCGCCATCGGATCCTCGATCGAGGGCTCGGTGCTCGCTGCCGCCAACCTTGTCGACGCGGGCGTCCCCGACATCTGGGGCAAGGCCATGTCGGTGGAGCACGCGCGCATCCTCGACCGCATCGGCGTCCACCACATCGTCCGCCCCGAGTCGGACACCGGACGCCGGGTCGCGCACCTCGTCGGCGGCAGGCTCCAGGACTACATCGAGTTCGATGACGGCTTCGCCATCGTCAAGATGCGGCCGCCGCAGGAGACGATCGGGTTCACCCTCGAGCAGAGCCAGATCCGCAGCAAGTACGGCGTGACCGTGGTCGGCGTGAAGTCTCCCGGCGAGGGCTTCACGTATGCCGTCCCCTCGACCAAGGTCTCGGCGCACGACACGCTCATCCTCAGTGGACCGACGGACCTGCTCGAACGGCTCGCCGCACGACCCTGACGACCGCGGCTGGGAGGCTGGGGGGCGAGGCGGCAGCGCCGCCCAGCCTCGCGGCATACGGGGTGTTGCGGTGGTGCTTCGGTGGGGCGGCGTCAGGCGCGCGGGGCGTTCCCGAATCGCTCGGCCAGGGGCAGGTCCATGGCGATCTCCTCCTCGCCGTCGGCCTCGCTCACGACCCGCATCGGGCGACGGTCGGCGGTCGGCCGGAAGCCGAAGCCGGAGGCGAAGGCCACGGCCCGACCGTTGTCGGTGCCGACCCAGTAGAGCAGGTGGTGCCGCCCCTGGGCTGCGGCCGTCTCGGCGCCGGCGCGCACGAGCGCGGTCGCGACGCCACTGCCCCGACGGGACGGCTCGACCCACAGGCCGAACAGCTGCGCGGCATCCGGCTGGTCCTCGACGCTGCCGACGCTGGCGATGCCCACCGGCTGGCCGTCGGCCTCGGCGAGCAGCCGCTGGGAACGCGCGATCCGCTCGGTCCAGAACTCCTTGGGTTGCTGTTCCTCGTCGGCGTGCTGGGCGACGAAGGCCTCCGGAGATTCCTCGAGCGCACGCAGTCGCACGGACCGGAAGAGCTCCCAGTCAGCCTCGGTAAGGGCACGCACCGTGATGTCCGACATGCGCCCCACTCTCCCATGCCCGGCGGTCCGGGCAGCAAGTCGGCCACCAGATGTTCACCGACCCACGCTGGGGACAAGGACGTCCGGCAGCGTCGGGTCAGGCTCCCGAGAGCTCGGCCGAGCGCTTGGCGGCGGCCTCCATGGCCGTGATGAAGGCAGCCCGTACCTTGTGGTCGTCGAGGGTGCGCAGTGCCGCCGCGGTCGTCCCGCCGGGGCTGGTGACCTGCTCACGCAGGACGGTCGGGTGCTGCCCCGTCTCGCGCATCATCGTGGCGGCACCGAAGAGGGTCTGGACGACGAGCTCGGTGGCCATCGCCCGCGGCATCCCGAGCACGACGCCGGCCTCGATCATCGCCTCGACGACGTAGAAGATGTAGGCCGGACCCGAGCCGGAGATGGCGGTCACCGCGTCCTGGAGGTACTCGGGGACCTCGGCGACCCGGCCGGTCGCGGCGAGGATGCCCTTGGCCTCCTCGAGCTGCTCAGGGCTCACGTTCGCGCCGGGCGAGACCGCCGCCATGCCCTGGTCGACGAGGGCCGGGGTGTTGGGCATGACGCGCACGACGGCCCGCCCCTGGGGCAGCGCCGCTTCGACGGTGCCGGTCGTGATGCCGGCCGCGATGCAGACGACGAGGTTGTCGGCGTCGACGTGCGGGCCGATCTCGGCGAGCAGGCCCCGGATGTCCTGGGGCTTGACGACGAGGATGTGGGTGTCGGCGAGGGCGGCGGCCTCGGCATTGCTGAGCGCGCGCACGCCGTACTTCTCGGTCAGCTCGGCCGCCCGGTCGGCCCGCCGTTCCGTGATGATGAGGTGCTCGGGGTCCCGCCCCGCGCGGAGCAGCCCGGACAGCAGGGTCTCGCCCATGACGCCGGCACCGAAGATCGCAACCGTTCCCATGGGGGCCAAGGGTATGCCTGGTCTGGATCATCGGTTAGCGCGGGCACTGCTGTCGGACAGTCCGATCCCGAAGGCCCCCAGCTGGAGCTACCTCGCGGGCATGGTCGTCGGCCTCACCGTCGCGATCGGCCTGATGGCCCTCGCCGACCGGCGCACCCGCCGTCGCGCCGAGGCCGAGCTCCCGGCCGACGACGTCTTCGAGGACTGAGGAGTCCGTATGCCGTGGGCTCGCCTTCGCGCGAAGGCGAGCCCACGGCATACGGAGGGGTCCTGCTCAGCCCTGGGAGAGCAGCGAACGGACGAAGAACATGGTGTTGGCGGGGCGCTCGGCCATCCGGCGCATGAGGTAGCCGTACCACTCGTCCCCGAAGGGCACGTAGACCCGCATCTGGTGGCCGCGGTCGGCGATGCGCACCTGTTCGGCGGGCCGCACCCCGAAGAGCATCTGGAACTCGTAGCTGTCCGGGGAGCGACCCTGCCGGCCGGCCAGCGCCTGGGCGATGTCGATGAGGCGCGGGTCGTGGCTGGCGACCATCGGATAGCCCTCACCGGCCATGAGCACCTTGAGGCCGCGCACGTAGGAGAGGTCCACGTCGTCCTGGTCCTGGTAGGCCACGCTCTGCGGCTCCTTGTAGGCGCCCTTGCACAGGCGGACCCGACTGCCGGCCGTGGCGAGGTCACGGCAGTCGCCGAGGGTGCGACGGAGGTAGGACTGGAGCACGGCGCCGACCCAGGGGAAGTCCGCGCGCAACGCGTGCAGGGCGGCCAGGGTGCGGTCGGTCGTCGTGTGGTCCTCCATGTCGAGGGTCACCGTCGTGCCGGCGCGCTCGGCGGCCTGGCAGATGTCGCGGGCGAGGTCGAGGGCGATCGCCTGGCCGTCGCCGGGAAGCGCCTGCCCCAGGGCGCTCAGCTTGAGGCTGACCTCGGCGGCACCGAAGCGGGTGAGCCCCTCGTCCGCGAGCGCGTCGAGGAGGGCGACGTAGGTGTCCCGGGTGTGCTCGGCCTGGGCACGGTCGGTCGTGTCCTCGCCGAGGAAGTCCAGGGTCGCGAGCCGGTTGGTCGCCGCCAGCTCACGGGTCGCGGCGACCGCGTCCGGCACACCGGTGCCGGGGACGTAGCGGGCGACGACGGCCCGACTGACCGGGGCCTTCTCGATCGTGTTCCTGACGAGATCGGACTTGGAGAGCCCGAGCAGGGCTCCTCGCAGCAGGTCACTGGCTTCCACGCCTGGTCACGCTACCGCCGCGGGAGGCCCGGCGGGCTCACGCGTTGCGAGCGGGGCGACGCGGTGAGCTCAGGCGGTGCGGCGGCGCAGGGTGAGCGAGCCGAGGACGAGCGAGACGACGATCCACGCACCCATGACGAGGAAGTCAGTCCCGACGCTCGGGGAGGCGTTGGCCGTGACCTCCTTCATGGCGTCGACGGCATACGACAGGGGCAGCCAGTCGGAGATGGTCGACAGCGCCGACGGCATCTGGTCGCGCGGCACGAGCAGCCCGCAGAGCAGGAACTGCGGGAGCACGAACGCCGGCATGAACTGCACCGCCTGGAACTCGGTGCGGGCGAAGCCACTGGCGAGCAGGCCGAGCGCGGTGCCGAGGAGGGCGTCCAGCAGGGCGATGGCGGTGAGGATCCAGACCGGGCCGGCGATGTCGAGTCCGCACACCCAGACCGCGAAGGCGGTGGCGACGACCGACTGGGCGATGGCGACCAGGCCGAAGGCGATCGCATAGCCCACCATGAGGTCGCCCTTGCCGAGCGGGGTGGTCATCAGCCGCTCGAGGGTGCCGCTGGTGCGCTCCCGCAGGGTGGAGACCGACGTGACGATGAACATGATGACGAACGGGAAGACGCCGAGCAGCGAGGCCCCGATCCGGTCGAACACCGGCGTGGGCGAGTCGGCGAAGACCCAGGCGAGGAGCCCGAGGAGCACGCAGGGCACGACGAGCATGAGGGCCACGGTGCGGTGGTCGTGCCTGAGCTGGCGCAGGATCCGCCCGGCGGTGGCGAGGGTGATGCGGGGGTTCATGCCGCACCTCCGGCGGCGTCCTCAGCGGACCCGGCATTCGCCGCGTCGATGAGGGCAAGGAAGGCGGCCTCGGCGTCGGAGGTGCCGGTGCGCTCGAGCAGCTCCGGCAGCGAGGAGTCGCTGAGGATCTCCCCTGCCCGGATGAGCAGGAGCCGGTCGCAGCGGGTGGCCTCGTCCATCACGTGGCTGGAGACGAGCACGGTCCGTCCCTGCGCGCTCAGGCGGCGGAAGAGGTTCCACAGGTCGCGCCGGAGCACCGGGTCCAGCCCGACGGTCGGCTCGTCGAGCACGAGCACCTGCGGGTCGCCGACGAGGGTGCACGCGAGGTTGGCCCGGGTCTTCTGCCCACCCGAGAGGTTCACGACGAGCGCATCGGCGTGGTCGGTGAGGTCGACCTCCTCGATCGCGCGGTCGACCGCGTCGGCACCGACGCCGAGGACCCGACCGAAGTAGGCCACGTTCTCACGCACCGACAGGTCCTCGTAGAGGCTCGGCGCCTGCGTGAGGTAGCCCAGTCGGTGACGCAGGGACGGTGCGCCCGCGGGTTCCCCGAGCACGGTCACCGTGCCGCCCTTGACGACCTGGACGCCGACGATGGCGCGCATGAGCGTGGACTTGCCGCCCCCGCTGGGCCCGAGGAGGCCGATCACCTGGCCCGTGGGGATGCGCACCGAGAGGTCGGCGAGGACCGGTCGCTTGCCGCGCTGGACCTGGAGGTGGTCGACGACGATCGCGTCGCCACCGGGCGGGGAGGCCGTGGCGGGCGAGTTCGCTTCGTGTCGCCCGGAGTGCTTATTCATCACATGATGAAATGTATGCCGTGTGCCCGCCTCGCGCAACACCGTTCGCCCGACCCCCGTCAGCGGTCGAGGTGGGCCTGGATGATCGGCCCGATGCGCTCGACCAGCGTGTCCACCGGCGCCTTGGCCAGCGCCGGCAGCTCCACGACATACCGACCGACGACCAGGCCGAGCATCTGCGTGGCAATCAGCCCGGCGCGCAGGGATTGCTCCGCTGCCGACAGGGTGCGCGCGTGCGGGTGGGCCGCGACGATCTGGCCCACCAGGTCGCGGTAGACGTAGTCGCGCAGTTGGCTCACCAGCACCTCGTCGGCCAGGGCACTGCGCACCAGCCCGACCAGGGCCGGCTGGACCTCGGGGTTGTCCCACACCGTGAGGAAGGTCCGCACCACCCGGACCCCGATGCCCTCGGGAGGGCCGAGGACCACTCCGGCGATGATGGTCGCCGGGTCGATCGGGATGGCCATGACCGCGGCGAAGAGCGCGCTCTTCCCACCCTCGAAGTAGTGGTGGACCAGGCGGGGGTCTACCTCGGCGGCCCGGGCGATCCCGCGCAGGGAGGTGCCGGCATACCCCCGGGCCGCGAACTCTCCACGCGCCGCCTCGACGATCGCGGCGCGCGTGTCCTCGCCACCGGGACGACGCCCCCGAGGGCTCACGGCGTCCCCTCCCCCGCCGCCGCCAGGTGCAGGCGCGCGAAGGCCAGCGCCTCGGCGAGGTCGACCTCGCGCTGGGCCGGGTCCACCTTCCGGGTCGACACCTCGACGACGACCGCCCCGGTGAAGCCTGCCGCCACCAGGTGCTCGAGCACCTCACCGCACGGTTGGCTCCCCCGCCCCGGCACGAGGTGCTCGTCGAGGACCGAGCCGCTCCCGTCGGCGAGGTGCAGGTGCACGAGCCGTTCCCCGAGCTCCCGGGCCATCGCGAGCGCATCGGAGTGCGCGGTCGCGGCGTGCGAGAGGTCCAGGGTCACGTGGTCGAAGGGTTGGGGCACCGGGTCCCAGTGGGGCAGGTAGGCCTCGATCTCCCGGCCACCCCGCTTGCGACGAGGCCGCCACGGATACATGTTCTCGACGGCGATGCGGATGCCGGTGTCGCTCTCCCGCAACGCAATCCCGTCGACGAACCCCGCGGCATACTCCTTCTGCCAGCGAAACGGTGGGTGCACGACGACCGTCGTGGCGTCGAGCTCCGCGGCCAGCTCGAGGCTGCGGTCGACCTTCTCCCACGGGTCGGTGCCCCAGACCCGTTGCGAGATGAGCAGCGTGGGGGCGTGGACGGACACGACCGGTATCCCGTGGTGCTCGGCGAGCAGGCGCAGCGCACCGGCCTCCTGGGTCACCGGGTCGCCGAGCACCATGACCTCGACCCCGTCGTAGCCGAGTCGCTCGGCCAGGCCGAAGGCCGCGGTGCACGACTCGGGGTAGGCCGAGCTCGTCGAGAGCGCGACCGGGATGTCGGGGACGCGGACGACGGTCACGGCCAGCCCCTCTCCCCCGGAGCCACGGCGGCGCTCATGTCATCCAGTCCAGGCGGCGCAGGATGAGTCCTTCGCGCAGCGCCCACGGGCAGATGTCGAGCCGGTCGACACCGAGCAGGTCCATCGCCGCCTCGGCGACGATCGCCCCGGCGAGGATCTGGGGCGCTCGGGCGGCAGAGACACCGGACAAGGACGCGCGCTCGGCGATGGTCATCTCCGCGAGCCGGGGCAGCACGTCCGAGAGAGCCGACCGCTCGAGCTGCCGCACGGCATACATGCCCTCCGAACTGGGAGCCGCGCCGCAGATCCGCGCCAGCGAACGCATGGTCTTGGACGTCCCGACCGCGCGATCGGGGTTGGTGGCCTTGGTGAAGGGCCGCATCTCCTTGGCGAGCAGGGCGCGCACGTGGCGCCGCGCCCTGCGCACGGCCTCCGGGCTCGGCGGGTCGCCGTCGAGGAGGTCGCGCGTGATCCGCCCGGCCCCGAGCGGCAGTGAGACCGCGACGTCGGGGTCCTCGTCGAGGCCGAGCGCGAGCTCCAGCGACCCTCCGCCGATGTCGACCATGAGCAGGGTCCCCGCCGACCAGCCGAACCAGCGCCGGATCGCGAGGAAGGTCAGCTTGGCCTCGTCGGGCCCCGAGAGCACGTCGAGCTCGACCCCGGTGCGCCCCTTGACGTGCGCGAGGACCTCGTCGCCATTGGGTGCCTCGCGGATCGCGCTCGTGGCGAAGCCCATGATCTCCTCGACGCCCTGGTCCTCGCCGACGTGCATGCACTCCTCGACGAAGGTGGCGAGGCGCTCGGCGCCGGCATCGGCGATCCGGCCGTCGTCCTCGACGTGCTCCGAGAGCCGCAGCGCGATCTTGTGCGACGACGTCGGCAGCGGCTGGGCACCCCCGCTGTGCGCGTCGACGACGAGGAGGTGGACGGTGTTCGAGCCCACGTCGATCACGCCGAGTCGCATGGGGCCACGGTAGTCGGACGTAGGCTGGGTGCGTGCCGGAGACTCCACTCGACGCCCCTCGCACCTGGGCCGAGTTCACCGATCCCGCGGACCCGGACCAGCGCTTCCGCGTCGACCTGTCGTGGCTGACCTCGAGTTGGACCTGCATCTTCGGGTCGGGCTGCAAGGGCGTGTATGCCGATCGCCCCGACGACGGCTGCTGCACCCTGGGTGCGCACTTCACCGACGAGGACGACATCCAGCGGGTCCAGGCGGTCGTCGACGAGCTGACGCCCGAGGAGTGGCAGCTGCGTCCCGGCACCGGCAAGCGGGGCCAGAAGGACCCGACGCAGCTCGACCGCTGGACCGAGATGGACGGCGACGCCCTCAAGACCAAGGTCGTCAAGGGCGCGTGCATCTTCCTCAACCGCCCGGGGTTCGCTGCCGGCGCCGGCTGCGCGCTCCACCAGAAGGGCGTCCGGACCGGGCGCGCGCCGCACACGGTGAAGCCGGATGTGTGCTGGCAGTTGCCGATTCGCCGCCACTACCGCCACGCCACACACCACGACGGCACGACCTACCTCGAGATCACCATCGGCGAGTTCGACCGCCGCGGGTGGGGCGCCGGTGGGCACGACCTCGACTGGTACTGCTCGGGCAACCCCGAGGCGCACGTCGGTCGCGAGCCGGTCTTCCGGTCGAGCAAGGCCGAGCTCGTCGCCCTCATGGGTGAGGCCGCGTATGCCGAGCTCGAGGTCCGCTGCCAGGCGCACCTGACCTCGATCCGCACCTTCCGGTCGGTCGAGGCCCGCAAGCTGCTGCCGCTCATGGTCCACCCGGCGACCGTCGCGGCGAAGACCATCGGCGGCAAGAAGCGCTGAGGTGAGCGCCCACCCGGGTCGGGGCACCATCCCGAGCCCCAACATCTGGGGCACGCCCGAGGTCTACGAGCTCGAGAACCTCGCCTCCGACCGCGCCGGTGTCATCGACGCCGCGATAGGCGCGCTCCACCCGTGGGCCGGGGCGCGGGTCCTCGACGTGGGGTGCGGCTCGGGCTTCCACCTCCCCCGCTTTGCCTCGTATGCCGCGGAGCCGGTCGGTCTCGAGCCTCACCCGCCGCTCGTCGCGGCGGCGCGAGAACGTCTGCGGGACAGCGGTCTTGAGGTCCTGGAGGGGTCGGCCGAGGCGATCCCGCTGGCCGATGGGTCGATCGACATCGTGCATGCACGCTGGGCGTACTTCTTCGGGCCCGGGTGCGAGCCCGGCCTGGCCGAGGTGGAGCGGGTCCTGGCTCCTGGCGGGCTCGCGGCCTTCGTCGACAACGACGTGCGTGCGGAGTCGACCTTCTCGCGCTGGTTCGCTTCGGCCTATCCGGCGTACGACCCCGAGGGCGTGGAGCGCTTCTGGCGACGGCAGGGGTTCACCACCGAGCGTCTGGTCATCGAGTGGAGCTTCGACCGGCGCGACGACCTGGCGGCGGTGGTGGGGATCGAGTTCCCGCCGGAGGCAGCGGAGCGCTTCCTCGCCGAGCACGAGGGGCTCAACGTCGACTATGCCGTCGCCCTGCGCTGGCGGCGCCGCCCCGACTGACCACGCAGCGTGCGCCGGTCAGCGCGGGGGCAGGTGGATGCCGGCGAGCGTGCAGCGGGCCGAGCCGCCCGAGTGCTCGACGGCGGGAATGCGGACCGGGAGGACGTCGAGCCGGGCCTCGATGACGGCGCGCTGGCTGGCGTGCAGGCTCTCCCAGCCGCGTGCCGACATGACGAAGACGCCACCATCGCGGCCGGTCAGCTCCAGAGCATTACCGGCGAACTCGCCCATCTGCGCGGCGTCGATCGGCACGACCGTGCGGCCCGACTCCTCGAGGAGTGCACGGACACGGCGCTGATCACCCTGTGCCGCAATGGAATCGAAGCAGACGAGCGCCACGTCGGTGCCGATGTTCATCATGACGTTGGTGTGGTAGATCGGTGCACCATCAGGCCCCACGGCGTCGAAAAGCACTGGGGTGAGCCCCAACTCGTCACACAGCGTGTCGAGCAGCCTCTCGTCGGTCCGCTGCGACCTTGCGACATAGGCCAGTCGCGACATGTGGTCGATGACCAGGGCGCCCGTGCCCTCGAGGAAGCGTCCCTCCTGCTCGGCCGCGCTGAGGTCGAGAACCCGACCCACGGCATACGACGCCCTCAGGGCCTCGACGATGTCAGTGCGCCGCTCCGCCCGACGGCTGGGAGCCCGCATCGGGTAGAGGACCACGGTGCCGTCGGCGTGCGTGGTGAACCAGTTGTTGGGGAAGACCGAGTCCGGCGTGGTGCGCCCGCGGTCCTCGAAGAGGTGCACCCGCACGCCGCGGCTCTCGATCGCCTCGGCCATCGTCGTGATCTCGGCGAAGGCCGCGCGCGCGAGCTCGCGCCCACTCACCGAGGCGGTGGCCAGGAAGGCGTTGTCCTCGCAGTCGGCGGTGTTCACCCAGTAGTGGTGGGGCCGCACCATGACGACAGCGCTCGGCGCCTGGGCAACCGGCACCTCGGACGGCGAGTGGGCGGCGTCGGTGGCGGTGATCGCCGTGGCCTGCGAAGTCATGGCAACCATGCTGGGACCAAGCGGCTGTCGCGCACAACGCCACTTGTGACGATCTTCTGACAGATGATCAGTCACACTGTTCAGCTAGAACTACACTTTGCTCATGCCAGCGCCCTTGGACGACCTGGACCGCGCCCTCCTCGTCCGCCTCGGAGATGATGCGCGCACGCCCGTTTCGGCCCTCGCCAGCGCCCTCCACGTCGCTCGCGGCACGGTGCAGGCTCGACTCAGCCGACTGGTCGAGACCGGCGTCATCCGCCGCTTCACCCTTGACCTCGACCCGGAGGTCGACGAGCAGGCGGTCCGCGCCAACACCCTTGTCCAGGTCAGCGGCGCCACGGCACGCACGGTCGCGAAGGCCGTCCACGCCATCCCGGAGGTCCGTGCGCTGCATTCGACCAATGGCAAGTGGGACATGGTCGCCGAGCTGCACTGCGGCAGCCTGGCCGAGCTGGATCGCGCCCTGGCCACGCTGCGTGGCATCCCCGGCGTGACGAACACCGAGACCTCGATCCTGCTCGCCCGGCTCTGAGCCGTCCAGGGCTACGGTGGACCGATGAGCGACCCGAAGCAGAGGCTGACCCCCGCCGAGGTCGAGGCTGCGGGCCTCGCCGACTGGCGGCAGGTCTTCGACACGATCCGCGCGCGCTTCCGCACAGGCGACTTCGCAACCGGCCTGGCCCTCGTCAACCGGATCGGCGAGGCCGCCGAGGCTGCCGACCACCACCCCGAGGTCACGCTCTCCTACCCCGAGGTCCTCGTGGCCCTGAACAGCCACGACGTGCGGGGCATCACCTCGCGTGACATCCACCTCGCCCGCCAGATCAGTGCGTATGCCGCGGAGCTGGGTGCCGCTGCCGACGTCGCGAGCATCACCCAGGTCGAGCTCGGCCTGGACACGTCGCGGTCGGAGGCCAACGCCGCGATCTATGCGGCCCTGCTCGGCGGGAAGGTCGACGAGGACATGGTGCGCGACCCGAGCGGGCAGGTACCGACGATCTGGTGGCAACAGCCGGGCGAGGAGGACGAGTGGTCACTGCCCCCGACCGAGGTGCCCCAGCGCTGGCACCTCGACGTCTGGGTGCCCGCCGACGAGGCCCCGGCGCGGCTGGCGGCCGTCATCGAGGCCGGTGGCCGACTCGTCAGTGACGTTGCGGCGCCGGCCTACTGGGTCATCGAGGACGCCGACGGCAACCGCTCGTGCCTGTGCACCTCATCCGACCGCGAGCCTTGAGCCAACGACAGCGTCAGTCGCTGTCGAGGTCGAGGGCCAGATCGAGGATCGGGCTGGAGTGGGTGAGCCCGCCGACGGACATGAAGTCGACGCCGGTCGCGGCATAGGCGGCAGCCACCTCGAGCGTGAGCCCGCCGGTCGCCTCGAGCTCGACCGCCTCGCCGAGCTCCTCCTCGAGCGCACGCACCGCCGCGACCGTCTCCCCCAGGAGCTCGACAGACATGTTGTCGCACAACAGGAATCGCGCACCCGCGCGCACGGACTCCAGCGCCTCCGCGGTCGTGGTCACCTCGACCTGGATGGTGACCTCCGGGTATGCCGTCCGCACGGCTTCGTAGGCGGCCGTCAGTCCGCCCGCAGCGAGCTTGTGGTTGTCCTTGATCATCGCCACGTCGTAGAGGCCCATGCGCTTGTTCGTGCCGCCACCGCAGCGCACGGCGTACTTCTCCAGTGCGCGCAGCCCCGGCGTGGTCTTGCGGGTGTCGAGGACCAGGGCCTTGGTCCCCTCGAGCTCGTCGGCCCAGCGGCGCGTGTGGGTCGCGATGCCGGAGGTGCGGCAGATGATGTTGAGGATGGTCCGCTCGGCGACGAGGGTGGCGTGGGTCGAGCCCTCGATGGTGGCGATCCGGTCGCCGCGGCGCACCCGCATCCCGTCCGTGGCGTGGAATTCAACTGTTGGCGAGACCGCGCCGATCCGCTCGGCCACCGCCTCGATGACGAGGGTGATCGCCGGAATGCCGGCCACCACGCCGTCAGCGCGCGCGACGATGTGCCCGATGCACTCCTGGCTCGCTGGAATCGTGGCGAACGTCGTGACGTCCAGGCTCCGACGCCCCAGGTCCTCGTCCAGGGCAGTGGCCACGACGCGCACCGCGTCGGTGTAGGGGAAGCGGTGATCGCTCATGACTCTCCCTCAAGGGTCGCAGTGCTCGTCAGGTCCATCGGCTCGACGGGCGTCTCGGTGATCGACAGCGTGCCGTCCGGGCGACGCACCACCGTGTGCTGATGGCGCAGCCACCGGTCGTCGTCGCGCTCCGGGAAGTCGCTGCGCACGTGCCCCCCGCGCGTCTCCTCGCGCCGACCGGCGACGCTCGAGAGGACGATGCCCAGGTGCAGCAGGTTGGTGCTCTCCCAGGAGCGGGGGCCGGCTGACTCGATCATGGGCAGCGCCGCCAGTCGCGCGCACTCCTCCAGCGCCGCCGCTGTGGACTCCGCCGATCGCACCGGCCCTGATCCGCGCGTCATGGCGCGCTGCAGCTCGAGCCGGTGGCGGCTGTCGAGGATGCCCTCGTCCTCCGACCGTGGGCACGGAGCCGCCGGCATCGGCAGCTCTCCCCGCGCGATCCGCGCCGTGACGTCCTCGGCGCTGCGGTGCGCGAAGACCAACCCCTCCAGGAGGGAGTTGGAGGCCAACCGGTTGGCGCCGTGGACACCCGAGCACGCGACCTCACCCACGGCATACAGACCCTCGATCGAGGTGCGGCCGTCGTGGTCGGTCTCCACCCCACCACCGATGTAGTGCTGGGCCGGCGCCACCGGCAGCAGCTCGGTCGCCGGGTCGAAGCCGAGCTCGCGGCAGCGCGCCACGATCGAGGGGAAGCGCCGCTGAAGGAACTCCGCCCCCAGGTGCCGGGCGTCGAGGAAGACGTGGTCCTGCCCGGTCTCGGCCATGCGCCGCAGGATCGCCCGCGCCACGACGTCGCGCGGTGCCAGGTCCGCGAGCTCGTGCTGGCCCTGCATGAAGCGCACCCCGTCGACGTCGACGAGGAAGGCGCCCTCCCCGCGCACCGCCTCGGAGATCAGCGGCTGCTGCCCCGTCGAGCCCTCCCCCAGCCACAGGACCGTGGGGTGGAACTGGATGAACTCGAGGTCGGTGATCCGGGCCCCCGCCCTCAGGGCCACCGCCATGCCGTCCCCGGTCGCGACCGACGGGTTCGTCGTCGAGGTGTAGATCTGCCCCAGCCCACCGGTCGCGAGCACCACCGCGCGCGCGTTCGCCGCGCCGACGCCGTCGATCTGACCCTCGCCGATGACGTGGAGCGTCACGCCGCACACCCGGGCGTCCGCACCCTCACCGGAGGTGAGCAGGTCGACGACGAGGGCGTGCTCGATGATCTCGATGCCCGGGTCGTGCTGCACGGCATAGAGGGCTTCGATGAGCGCGCGCTCGATCTCCTTGCCGGTGGCGTCACCGCCGGCGTGGGCGATCCGGTCGCGGTGGTGGCCGCCCTCGCGGGTGAGCTTGATGCCGCCGACGTCGTCGCGGTCGAACTGCGCCCCCAGCTCCACCAGCTGCCGCACCCGCTCGGGCCCCTCGGTGACGAGGATGCGCACGGCCTCGGGGTCGCACAGCCCGACGCCGGCCACGAGTGTGTCGTGCAGGTGCTCCTCCGGGGAGTCCTCGGGGTCGAGGGCGGCGGCGATCCCGCCCTGGGCCCAGGCCGTCGACCCGGCATCGAGCACGGTCTTGGTCACCAGGAGCACGCGGTCGACACTCTCGCGCAGGCGAAGGGCGCAGGTCAGGCCCGCGATCCCGGAGCCGACGACGATGACATCGGCACTCGTCGTCCATCCGGGGTCGGGCGCGGTGAGGCGACGCGGGATGGCCAGGTGGGCGGACGGCATACCGGCAAGTGTCCTTTGTCCGTGGGTCAGGGGTGGGCGCTCAGGCTGGTGGCCTCGGGGGTGAACACGTCGAGCATGCCGCCGCCCGGCCCGACGAGGACGGGCGTGTTGTCGATGAGGCGGGTCGTGCCCACGCGCGCGGCGACCGCGAGCAGGGCCTCGCCGCGGTACCACTCGGGCACATCGGCCAGCGTCGTCGGGTGGACGAGGACGAGGTAGTCGACGAGGGCCAGAGGCTCCTCGACGAGCACCTCGCGTGCAGCTCGGCGGATCGACGAGGGCCCGTATGCCGCAGCGTCGCCTCCCGCGCGCAGGGCACGGCTCAGGCAGAGGGCGACTTCGCGGTCGGACTCGGTGAGGTAGGTGTTGCGGCTGCTCATCGCCAGGCCGTCGTCCTCGCGCACGGTCGGGACGGCGACCACCTCGACCGGGAAGTCGAGGTCGCGGACCATGCGGCGGATGAGGAGCAGCTGCTGGGCGTCCTTCTGGCCGAAGTAGGCCGTCCGGGCGCCGGTGAGGTGGAGCAGCTTGGCGACGACGGTGAGCATGCCGTCGAAGTGGCCCGGGCGGGACTGGCCCTCGAGCACCGTGCCGAGCGGACCGGCGGAGATGCGCACGCCCGGGTCACCGTCGGGGTAGACGACATCGGGGGTCGGCGCGAAGACGACGTCGACTCCCGCACTCGTGCAGATCTCCATGTCGGCGTCGAAGGTGCGGGGGTAGCGCGAGAGGTCTTCCTTGGGACCGAACTGCAGTGGGTTGAGGAAGATCGTGACGATGACGTGGTCGTGCTCGGCCCGTGCCCGCTTCACCAGCTGCGCGTGCCCGTCGTGGAGGGCGCCCATCGTCATGACGACGGCGACATCGCGACTGGTGAGGGCTGCGCGCGCGGCGCGCAGCTCGGTGCGGGTGTGCGCGACGACCGGTGCAGTGGGCTGCTCGGTGGTGTGAGAGGTGGAGTCGGTCACGACGTCTCCTGGTCAGCGAGGGTGTCCAGCAGGGGCTCTGCTTGGGCCGGGCGCAGCCGACCGGAGTCGAGGGCACGCACCGCGGTCGCCCGCGCGAGGGCGACATAGGTGCGCCGGATCTCCGGGGAGATCGCCTCGAGGGCGGACAGATGCGCGTCAACGGTACCGACATCACCCCGCGACACCGGACCGGTGAGGGCTCCGTCACGCAGGCGCAAGGCGTTGTCGAGGGCGGCGCGCACGAGCGGACCGAGGACGAGGTCGGGCTGCTCGACGTCGGCGGCGTCGAGCACGTCGAGCGCCTGCGCGATGAGGGTGACGAGGTGGTTGGCGCTGTGGGCGAGCGCGGCGTGGTAGGTCACCCGCTGCTCCTCCTCGACCCAGACCGGCGTGCCGCCCATGTCGAGGACGAGCGCCATCGCCAGCTCCCGCAGGGCGCGGGGTGCGGTGACGCCGAAGGCGCAGTCTGCGAGCCGATCGAGGTCCATCGCAGTCCCCGAGAAGGTCATCGCCGGGTGGAGCGCCAGCGGCAGGGCATGCGCCGACCGCACCGGCTCGAGCTCGCCGATGCCGTGCCGCCCACTGGTGTGCGCGACCAGCTGCCCTGCCTCGATGGCCCCCGTTGCGACCAGCCCTGCGACGAGATCGGCCAGGGCGTCATCGGGCACGGCGAGGAGCACCAGGTCATGGCCGCTGACAGCCCGCGGGAGGTCGACGACGGGAACTCCCGGGAGGAGCTCGGCCGCGCGGTCACGGCTGGCCTGGCTCACGGCATACACCCCGGCGACCTCGTGCCCGGCGCGGACGAGCGCCGCACCGAGGACGGCCCCCACGCGACCGGCGCCCACGATGCCGACGCGAAGGCGGGCCGGATGCTCCATGGGGCCCAAATCTATGCGGTTGTGTGACCCTCGACGCGCTCCGGCCAGTCGTGAGTCCCACGACCGGCCAGTCCCAAGGCCTGCAGGTCTGCCGCCACCGCCTCCGGCTCGTCCCGGAGCTCCCGTGCCGTGCACCGCACGATGGTCCGGCCGGGGCCCGACAGTCGCCGCTGGCGCGCGAGGTCCTCCTCCCAGTGCTCGGCGTCCATGTGGAAGGCACCGTCCACTTCGAGCACGAGCAGGGATCCATCCGGCAGGCGCCACTCACAGTCGGTGAAGCGGCGCCGACCGGCCGAGTCGCGGCGCCTGACCTGGCGCCGCGGAGGCGGCAGCCCGAAGCGCCGACACATCCGGCGCACATCGATCTCGGCCACGGACCCGGCTCCCTCGCCGATGTCCGTCAGGGCCGCTCGCAACAGTCGGGACCAGCGCAGTGGCCGCATCCGCGGCAGCTCTGCCATGAGATCAGCAGGAGCGGTCAGTCCTTGCTGGACGACCGCGGCGAGCAGGCCTTGTGCCGTGCGCCTGTTGATCTCATACCCCGCGGTGAGGAGGGCGGCGGGCTCCACACGAGCGACGGGGAGCTCTGCGCGGACGATCGCCGGCGGTCCAAGGGGCGTCGCGTTCGCAGGAACCTGATGCCGGCGACCGGCTCAGGGCGCGCATCGTCATCGATGAGGATCGTGACGTGCTCGCGGGGCCAATGCCGCAGGCCGTGGCGTTCCAGCGCCGTGTAGCCGCCGACGAGCGAGGGCCCGCCGGCGTGCAGGACCCCCAGCCAGCACAGTTGCTCCCTGGTGAGTTGGCCGGTGAAGGTGCTGATGACAGTTGGGCTGCGCAACGCCCACCGTTGGGCCGTGATCTGGCTGCGCACCCGGTCCGCGTCGAAACCCAGCTGCCTGAGCTGCGCGCGGGCGAGCAAGCCGTCCTGGTGCGCGGCGAGCCGCAGCACTGCGTCCGGGATCGGCCTCATGGGCGCCCAGCCTGCCCTCAGTCCGCTGGTTCGCTCGTCGGATATCCACAGGGCTGACCAGTCGTGGGAGTAAGGACGGGCGATGTCCCGCCGTGAGTCCCACAACTAGATTGGCTGGGTGATCCCCTGGCGCGAGGCGTGGCAGCACGCGCTCTACGGCCCCGGGGGCTTCTACCGCCGCCCCGAAGGCCCCGCCGGTCACTTCACGACCGCGACCCACGGGAGCCTTGGCCCCGCGTTCGCCGAAGGTGTCGCGGCGCTCGCCGCCCGCGAGGGGGTGTGCCGTGTCGTCGACCTCGCGTGCGGCCGCGGCGAGCTGCTGGCTCACCTCCGGCGGCTCGGCGTGGACCTGGAGTTGACCGGCGTCGACGTCGTCGACCGCCCGGCGTCCCTGCCCGCCGACGTGCACTGGCTGCGCTCCCCCGGCGGGCCCGACCTGCCCGACGAGCTCGCCGACCTCGACGACACGCTCATCGTGGCGAACGAGTGGCTCGACGTCATCCCGTGCACGATCGCGCAGGTCGACGACGAGGGTGTCGGCCGGGTCGTCCTCGTCGACGCCACGACGGGCGAGGAGTCCCTCGGCGACCCGATCCCCGAGGACGACGCTCGTTGGGTCGCCCAGTGGTGGCCGAGTGCCGTTGCGGGAGAGCGGGTCGAGATCGGCTCGACGCGCGACCGAGCCTTCGCCGAACTCGTCTCCCGCGTGCGGTCGGGTGTGGTGCTCGCGATCGATTACGGCCACACACGGGCGCAGCGGCCGACCGAGGGCACCCTCGCGGCCTATCGCGAGGGCGTGCCCACCCTGCCGGTGCCCGACGGCAGCTGCGACCTCACCGTCCACGTCGCACTCGACTCGCTCGGCGCCGACGAGCTGACCACGCAACGCGACGCCTTGCGCGACGTCGGCCTCGTGGCCGCGCCGGTGCCCCACGACCTCGCCAGCCGGGACCCGTCCGCCTACCTCGAGGCCCTCGCCCGGCGGAGCGCAGTGGGCGCACTCACCGATCCGCGCGGGCTCGGGGGGTTCGGCTGGGCGCTGACCCGCCGGGGCCAGGGCGCGGTCCCGCGACGGGCGCCCCGGCATACGGCAGACTCGGGTGCGTGAGCACCGAGGTGAGTGAGACGACCGTTGCGCTGGGCGCCGGTGGTTTCACCAGCGCCGACATGGTGCTCAACATCGGCCCGCAGCACCCGGCCACCCACGGCGTGCTGCGGCTGCGCATCGTCCTCGACGGCGAGCGGATCGTCAGCGCCGACCCGATCATCGGCTACATGCACCGCGGGGCGGAGAAGCTCTTCGAGGTGCGCGACTACCGCCAGATCACCGTGCTCGCCAACCGGCACGACTGGCTCTCGGCGTTCGGCAACGAGCTCGGCGTGGTGCTCGCCGTCGAGCAGATGCTCGGAATGGAGGTGCCGGCGCGCGCGGTGTGGCTGCGCACCCTGCTCGCCGAGCTCAACCGGGTCCTGTCGCACCTGATGTTCCTCGGGTCCTATCCGCTCGAGCTCGGGGCGATCACCCCCGTCTTCTATGCGTTCCGCGAGCGCGAGGAGCTCCAGGCCGTCATGGAGGAGGCCTCCGGCGGGCGGATGCACTACATGTTCAACCGGATCGGCGGCCTCAAGGAGGACGTCCCCGCCGGATGGTCGGGGCGGGTGCGAGAAGCACTGGCCGCCGTGCGCCGACGGCTGCCCGAGCTCGAGTCGCTCATCGTCGGCAACGAGATCCTGCTCGCCCGCACCAAGGGCGTCGGGGTCCTCGACCGGGCGACCGTCGAGGCCTACGGCGTGAGCGGCCCGATCGCGCGCGCGGCGGGCCTCGACATCGACCTGCGTCGCGACGCGCCCTACCTCGCGTATGCCGAGTTGTTCGCTCCCGGTGGGCCCGGCCGGGTCGTGACGCGGCCCGAGGGCGACTGCTTGGCACGGCTCGAGGTGCTGCTCGAGCAGGTGCACGTGTCACTCGACCTCGCCGAAGCCTGCCTGGACCGGCTCGCCGAGCTGCCCCCGGGGCCGGTCAACCAGCGCCTGCCGAAGGTGCTCAAGGTGCCCGAGGGCGAGCACTACGTCGCGACCGAGAACCCGCTGGGCTTCAACGGCTACTACCTCGTCTCCACCGGCGAGAAGACGCCCTGGCGGCTCAAGCTCCGGTCGGCCTCGTTCAGCAACGTCCAGGTGCTCTCGCAGATGCTGCCGGGGCAGCTCGTCGCCGACATGGTGGCGATCCTGGGGTCGATGTTCTTCGTCGTCGGCGACGTCGACAAGTAGGCCCGGGGAGCGTGACGACGGGCGGCGTCAGTGACCGATCGTCAGTCGGGGGTGTCTGCGCCGTCGGGATGGCGGGGGTCCTGTGGAGGCAGGCGGCACCACGACTGTGCCCAGAGGCCGGCGGCGGCGAGGAGGGTGGCGCCGAGGGTGAGCAGGGCGAAGATCCAGACGCGTTCCCGGTATGCCGTGAGGTCGAGTCCGCGCAGGAGCAGGGCGAGCTGCGCGGCGTACCACCCGGCGGCAGCGGCCCCGGTGAGGGCGCCCGCCTGGGCGAGCACGAGGGCTCGCGCGGCTCGGAGCGGCTCCACCCGGGTGCCGCCGCGCACGTGCGCCCGCACCGGCCACGCGACCCGGAGGACGAAGGCGACGAGCAGCCCGAAGAGGACGACGGCCAGCCAGGGAGCCGGCGGGATGAGCCGCCCGGTCCGCTCCCACAGCAGCCAGCCGATCGAGGACAGGCCACCGACGACGAGGAAGACCGAGACCACCTGCGCCGGGGACAGGCCGCGTCGGCTCATGGGCGCACTCATGAGCAGCACCCGCCCTCGTCGGCGTCCGACACCCGCACACCGCTGATGTCGACGGTGGCGAGCAGCTCCGAGACGGCCACGACGTCCTCGCCCACCCGCAGCCGGGCGTGCGGGTCGGCGTCGAGCCATGGCACCAGCACGAAGGCGCGCTCGTGGGCTCGCGGGTGCGGCAGGGTCAGTTCAGGTCGATCCGAGAGCCACTCCTCGGGGGATCCCGGCGTGCCGTACTGGATCAGGTCGAGGTCGAGCGTCCTTGCGCCCCAACGGATCTCGCGGGTCCGGCCGTGCTCGGCCTCGATCCGGTGCAAGGCCCGCAGCAGGCGTGGCGCCGACCACCGGGAGCGGGCGACGGCGACCTGGTTGGTGTAGGTCGGCTGCTCCGGGCCGCCCACCGGTTCGGTCTCGAAGGCCTGTGAGATCTCGACACCGGCCAGGCCGGGGCAACCGATGAGCGCGGTCCCGGCCGAGAAGAGCGTCCCCTCCACGTCGCCGAAGTTGGCGCCGAGCGCGATGACGACGGGCACGAGATCCCTCGTGCGTGTCACCGAGACGGTGACGTCACCGAAGGGCACCCCGACCGGGGCCTGCGGCTTGTGCACCGTCACCGTGACCTCGTCGACGAGGCGGTGGGTGAGGACGTCGCCGGCGATGGCCTCGGCCAGCGCCTCGATGAGGTCGAAGGGCTCCCCCTCGATCCGGGCCAGGACCTGGGCGCCGATCTCGCCGTAGTTGACCGTGTCCACGAGGTCGTCCGTGGCGCCGGCACCGGCGAGGTCGGCCTCGACCGCCACGTCGACGACGAAGACCTGCCCGTCGCGCTTCTCGTGGTCGAAGACGCCGTGGTGGCCGGTGCCGCGGACTCCGCTGAGGACGATCCGGTCAGCCATGGCTTCCCTCCCAGAGCTGCTCGGCCACGTCGAGGGCATCGACAGTGCCGATGACGTTGTGGACCCGCACGCCCCAGACTCCGTGCTGCGCGGCATACGCGCTGGTGACGGCGGTGGCCACGTCCCGCGCGAGCGGCGCACGCTCCTCTCCGCGTGCCCGCCCGACGGCGCCGAGGAAGGTCTTGCGGGATGTGCCGAGCAGGAGGCGGTGGCCCAGTCCCTGCAGGCGGTCGATCCCGCGGAGGAGGGCCCAGTTGTGCGCAGCCGTCTTGGCGAAGCCGATGCCCGGATCGAGGATGAGGTCCTCGTCGTCGATGCCGGCGTCGAGGAGGGCGTCGCGGCGCGCCGTCAGCTCGGCGACCACCTCGGCGACGACATCGGCATACGACGCCCGCGACTGCATGTCGGCCGAGTGACCCCGCCAGTGCATCGCGACGAAGGGGACTCCGGCCGCGGCGACCACCGGCGCCATGGCCTCGTCGGCGAGTCCACCGCTGACGTCGTTGACGATCGCTGCGCCCGCGGCGAGCGCACGCTCGGCCACGACCGCCCGCATGGTGTCGACCGAGACCAGGCAGCCGGCCGCGACGAGGGCCGAGATGACGGGGATGACGCGGCGCAGCTCCTCGGCGACGGAGGGCCGCTCGGCACCGGGCCGGGTGGACTCGCCGCCCACGTCGAGGATCCGGGCACCTTGGGCCCACAGCTCGAGCCCGTGGGCGATGCCCGCCTCGGGGTCGAACCACTCGCCGCCGTCGCTGAAGGAGTCCGGCGTGACGTTGACGACCCCCATCACCAAGGGGCGGCGGGGCGGCGGCGCAGCGGTCGGCTGGATCGCCTCGGTCACCGCTGGCCCCCGAGCAGGAGCGACATCGCCTCGGCTCGGGTGGCGGGATCGCGCAGCTGGCCGCGCACGGCGGAGGTGATGGTGCGGGCGCCGGGCTTGCGGACGCCGCGCATCGTCATGCACAGGTGCTCGGCGTCGACGACGACGATGACGCCCCGCGCCTCTAGGTGCTCGACGAGGGCGTCGGCGACCTGGGTCGTGATCCGCTCCTGCACCTGTGGACGGCGAGCGAAGACGTCGACGAGACGGGCCAGCTTCGACAGGCCGGTGACGACGCCGTCCTCGTTGGGGATGTACCCGACGTGGGCCACCCCGTGGAAGGGCAGGAGGTGGTGCTCGCAGGTGGAGTACACCTCGATGTCCCGGACGATGATCATCTCCTCGTGGTCGATGGAGAACTTCGTCGCGAGGATCTCGGCCGGGTCCTGCCGCAGCCCGGCATACAGCTCGGTGCAGGCGCGCGCCACGCGCGCCGGGGTCTCCTGGAGGCCCTCTCGATCAGGGTCCTCGCCGATGGCCAGGAGGAGCTCACGCACGGCCGCCTCAGCGCGCGCGAGGTCCACCGAGCCCGGCCGCGGGCCACCCTGGGCGCCGTCAGTGCTGGTCGGGCTCGACACGCTGCCCCTCCGGGACCTCGATGACCTTGGTCGCGTCCCGGTCCACCGCCGCCTCGGGGTGGGCACCGGCCTCGGCGGCACGGTCGATCGCCGCAGCCATGGCCGGGTCGCCCGGCGAGGTCGGGAGGACGTCGCCGTCCTGCCCGACGTGGCGGGAGCCGTTGAGGGCGGCCGCCTCGGCCGGGGTGAGGACCGGCGGCTGGGTGGACACCGTGCGGTGCTCGCTGGAGAGCCACTGCTCGCGCAGGGGGCGCTTCTGGATGTCCTTGAAGATCTCGGCGACCTCGGCCTGGTTCAGGGTCTCCTTGTCGAGGAGCTCGAGCACCAGGTTGTCGAGGATGGCGCGGTTGTCGTTGATGACGTGCCAGGCCTCGTCATGGGCGGCCTCGATGAAGCGACGCACCTCCTCGTCGACGATCCGGGCGACCTCCTCGGAGTAGTCGCGCTGGTGGCCCATGTCGCGGCCGAGGAAGACCTCGCCCTGGCTCTGGCCCAGCTTGACCGCACCGACCCGCTCGCTCATGCCGAACTCGGTGACCATCTTGCGGGCCATCGCCGTGGCCTTTTCGATGTCGTTCGAGGCGCCGGTCGTCGGGTCGTGGAAGATCATCTCCTCCGCGACGCGTCCTCCGAGGGCGTAGGCGAGCTGGTCGAGGATCTCGTTGCGGGTCGTGGAGTACTTGTCGTCCACCGGCATGACCATCGTGTAGCCCAGGGCCCGACCACGCGGCAGGATCGTCACCTTGGTCACCGGGTCGGTGTGGTTCATCGCCGCGGCGACGATGGCGTGACCGCCCTCGTGGTAGGCCGTCATCTTGCGCTCGTGCGCGGACATGATGCGGGTGCGCTTCTGCGGACCGGCGATGACGCGGTCGATCGCCTCGTCGAGGGTCGCGTTGTCGATCAGCTTCTTGTCCGAACGGGCCGTGAGCAGGGCGGCCTCGTTGAGGACATTGGCCAGGTCGGCGCCGGTGAAGCCGGGGGTGCGCCGCGCGACGGCGAGCAGGTCGACGCCGGCAGCCATCGGCTTGCCCTGGGCGTGGACCTCGAGGATGCGGTGGCGACCGATCATGTCGGGGGCCTCGACGGCGATCTGCCGGTCGAAGCGGCCCGGGCGCAGCAGCGCCGGGTCGAGGATGTCGGGGCGGTTGGTCGCCGCGATGAGGATGACATTGGTCTTGACGTCGAAGCCGTCCATCTCCACGAGGAGCTGGTTGAGGGTCTGCTCGCGCTCGTCGTGACCACCGCCGAGGCCGGCGCCGCGGTGGCGGCCCACGGCGTCGATCTCGTCGACGAAGACGATGGCCGGCGCGTTGGCCTTCGCCTGCTCGAAGAGGTCACGCACCCGGGAGGCGCCGACACCGACGAACATCTCGACGAAGTCCGAGCCGCTGATCGAGTAGAAGGGCACCCCCGCCTCGCCGGCGACGGCCCGCGCGAGCAGGGTCTTGCCGGTGCCGGGGGGGCCGTAGAGCAGCACGCCCTTGGGGATCTTGGCGCCGACCGCGAGGAACTTGGCGGGGTCGGAGAGGAACTCCTTGATCTCGTGGAGCTCCTCGACGGCCTCGTCCGCCCCGGCGACGTCGGCGAAGGTCACCGAGGGGGTGTCCTTGGAGGCGAGCTTGGCGCGGGACTTGCCGAACTGCATGACCCGGTTCCCACCGCCCTGGGCCTGGCTCATCATGAACCAGAAGAGCCCGACGAGCAGCAGCACCGGGAAGATGCTGATCATGAAGGTCCACAGGACGCTCTCGCCCTTGATCTCGTCGCTGTAGTTGTCCGGGACCTTCTCGTTGACGAGCGTGACCAGCGACTCGGCGCGCGCGTCGATGAACTCGGTGCGCACCTTCGCGGCGCCGCTGACCCCGGCCTCCTTGTCGGTGAAGGTCTCGCCCTTCTTCAGGTCGAGGTTGAGGACGTTGTCGCTGGTGAAGACCGCCTTGTCGACCTTGCCGTCGCTGATGAGCTGCTCGGCCTGCGAGGTGGTGACCCGGGCGTAGCCGCCGTCACTGTCGAAGGAGAACATCATCACCGTGATGGCGATGACGGCGAGCACCCAGAACAGCGGTGCCCGGAAGACGCGCTTGAAGTCCATGTAGTGGCCGGGCCCGGTGGGGCCCTCCTCCTGATCGTTCGCCCAGATCGTGCAATGCCGACAGCCGAGGAGCACGCCCCGTCATCGGGTACACGCTACCCGCCCGGCAGGGCGAGGAGAGTGGCCTCCACGAGGGGTGAGCACACGGCATGCAGCGGGGGCAACGCCGGGAGGCGGCGTGGCGTTCCCGGGGCTCAACTGTAGACGTGCGGGGCGAGCGTGCCGACCTGGCGCAGGCCGCGGTACTGCTCGGCGTAGTCGAGGCCGTAGCCGACGACGAACTCGTTGGGGATGTCGAAACCGACCCAGCGCACGTCGACCTGGACCTTGGCCGCCTCCGGCTTGCGGAGCAGGGTGCAGATCTCGACCGACGCCGGGTTGCGCGACTCGAGGTTGGCCTTGATCCACGACAGGGTCAGGCCGGAGTCGACGATGTCCTCGACGATGAGGACGTGCTTGCCGGTGATGTCGACGTCGAGGTCCTTGAGGATCCGCACGACACCGGAGGACTTGGTGCCCGAGCCGTAGGACGAGACCGCCATCCAGTCCACCGGCGCGCTGATCGGCAGGGCCCGCATGAGGTCGGCCATCACCATGACCGCGCCCTTGAGGACACCCACGAGGAGGAGGTCCTTGCCGGCGTACTCGGCCGCGATCTCGGCGGCGAGCTCGTCGAGCTTGGCGTGGATCTCGGGCTCGGTGATGAGGACTCGTTCGAGGTCCTGGCCCATGTCGGCAGCGTCCACTGCACGGCTCCTCACGGTTGTCGCGGCGCGTGCCGCCCAGCCTAGCTGTGATGCGCGAGGCCGATGGTGATCCGCCCGGCCGCCCTGGCGACGCGGAGGTCGCCCGGGACGTGGAGCGGGCCCTGCCCGTGCCAGTGGGTGAGGAGGCGGTCACAGGCATCCGTATGCCGGGTGCTCACCTGCCCGGCCGGCGCCCCCGCCGCGATGAGCAGCCGCCGCCAGACGCGGGTCCGGATCGGTCGGGGCAGTTCCGCGAGCGCCCCCACCTCCACCCCCAGCCCGCCCACCTCCCGCCGATTCGAGGTAATAGCGCCCCCAGATGTGGGGCGGTAATACCTCGAATCAGCGGAGGCAGGATCGGCGGGGGCAAGGGGGGCGGGGGCGGGGGCAGGGTCGGCGGGGAGGGGGTCGGCGAGGGCGGAGAAGGCGTCATCGGCGAGGGCATCGAGCAGGTCGGCGTCCTCGCGCAGCTGGTCGGCCGTGCGGGCCAGCGCGGCCGCCACGCCCGGCCCGAGGTCGCGCTCGAGGTCGGCCAGGGCCCGCCGCGCCCGCACGCGGGTGAACGAGGCATCGGCGTTCATCGGGTCGTCCCACCAGGGCAGGTCCTCGGCAGCGCAGGCTGCCTCGGTGTCCGCACGGGTGATGGCGAGAAGGGGACGGCGGACGCGACCGCGAGCGGACGGCATACCGGCGAGTGAACGCGCGCCCGACCCGCGAGCCAGCCCGAGGAGGACCTGCTCGGCCTGGTCGTCGCGGGTGTGGCCGAGCAGGACCAGGCGTGCCCCCATTCGCGAGGCGGCCTCGTCCAGGGCGGCATGGCGCGCCTCCCGGGCCGCCGCCTCGAGGCCATCGGCCGAGGGCACGACCTCGACGGCCACCACCTCGATCGGGTCCAGCCCCAGCCCACGAGCGCGATCGGCCGCCGTGGCCGCCACGTCGGCGGAGTCGGGCTGGAGCCCGTGGTCGACGATCACCGCCCCGGCCCGCAGCCCGAGGCGCGACGCCTCGACGACGGCGGCGGCAGCCAGCGCGGTCGAGTCGGCGCCGCCACTCATCGCGACGAGCACGAGGTCACCGGCAGCGCACTCGGCGAGCGCGCCCCGCACGGCGGCGCGGATCGCCGCGATGCTGCGGTGCGGGCCGGTCATGCCCGCGATTCTCCCCGACGCCCAGCCGTGGGCGCGTTCAGCCGTGGACGCGGCGGACCCAGGCCTGCGGGTCGGTGATCTCCTCCGGCAAGGGCAGGGTCTCCGCGGAGGTCCACACGGCATTGAAGCCGTCGACCCCGACGGCGTCCTGCACGCCGCGGACGAAGACCGCACCGTCGCGGTACTGTCGCATCTTCGCCTCGAGCCCGAGGAGGCGACGCAGCATCCGGTCCACGGCGCCCAGGCCCTGGCGACGCTCGGTGAACTTGGCGCGGATCTCGGCGACCGTGGGGATGTGGCGCGGGCCGACATCGTCCATGACGACGTCGGCGTGGCCCTCGAGCAGGCTCATGACGGCGGTGAGGCGGGCCAGCTGGCGACGCTGCTCGGGCGTGGTGAACAGGTCGGCGAGCCCGGTGCCGCCCTCCCGGAAGGCCTCGGGGAGGCGGGCCGCCACCGAGCGCGCGAGCTCCTGGAGGTCGTCGGGGTCCGGGGCGAGGTCGACGACGAGGTCGCGGGCGCTGCCGATGAGGTGGTCGCGCAGCCAGGGCACGGCCGTGAACTGCACCCGGTGCGTCTCCTCGTGCATGCAGACCCAGGTGCGGAAGTCCGCCGGGTCCACCTCGAGCTCGCGCGTCACCTGGACGATGTTGGGAGCGACGAGCATGAGGGCCGGCGTCCCTTGGGGCGCGAGGTCGTACTGCCCGAGCACCTTGCTCGCCATGAAGGCGAGCAGCCCGCCGGCCTCGGCCCCGGTGACCTTGGCGCCGATCGCCGTGACGAATGCACTGGGAGCGTGCGCAGCCTCCCCTCGGCGGGTCTGCATCGCCTCGATCGCCGGGTCGAGCAGGGCCTTCATCGACTGCGCGTTGGTGGCGATCCACGTGGGCCGGTCGACGACGATCGCCTCGGGTGCCCCCGGGGGCGTGTGCAGGCGCGAGGTCTCGGCCACCGGCGCGTATGCCGTCCGCGCGGCCTCCCGGATCGCGGCCACCTCGGCGGCCGCCTCCTCCACGGTGATGCTGGGGCCCGGAGGCACGAGGGTCCGCCCGGTGGTGATGGCGAAGTCCCAGTCGACGTGGGCGGGCACGGTGTCCTCCAGGGTGTCAGTGGCAGCCGCAGCGGGTCAGGGCGGCGGCGAACCGGTCCAACGCCGCCCGCGCCCGGGCCGTTCCCTCATAGTTCTTGGGCACGGCATCGGAGGCGACCGCGAAGGTGAGCAGGCGCCCGTCGGCATCCGTGGTGAGTCCGGCGAGGGCGGCCACCCCGGTGAGGGTGCCGGTCTTGCCCTGGGGGATGCCCGCGACATCGGCGGTGTCCGGCGCGGCGAACCGGTCCGAGAGGGTGCCCGTGAGCCCGCCGATCGGGAGCTCCGCGAAGATCGAGCGCAGGTCCCGCTCCTTGCCCCCCAGGCCCAACGTGAGGACCGCGTCGACCGCGGTCAGGGTGGCCTTCTGGCCCGGGCCGAGACCACTGGCGTCGGTGAGCTGCAGTCCGGTCGTCGGGATGCCCCGACCGGCGAGGGACTCGACGACGAAGGGCCCGGTCGCGCCGTCGGCTGGGACCTCCTTGCCGGTGGCGACGATGGCCTGCCGGACGAGGTTCTCCACGATCGCGTTGTCGCTCTCGGCGAGGGCATGCGCCAGGACCTCCCCGATCGGGGCCGAGCTCACCTGCCCCAGGACCGGCGCGTCGGGCGGGGCGGTGGCCTCGAGGGCGGGCGCCACGCTCGCCGGGCGGCCCGCGGCCACCAGGGCGGCCACGAACGCCCCGGCCACGTCGGCGTCGCTCTCTTGGTGCTTCACGACGCCGTGCAGGGGGCGGTTCTCGGCGAGGCCGATCATCGAGACCCCGCGGGTGAAGCCGGTCGTGACGTCGGCGGGATTCCACACGGAGGGGACGCGAGGGCCTGCGGCATAGGAGGTGTCGAGGTGGACGACGAGGGGGCCCGCGGGCGCCGCCTTGGCGACCTGGGCGGCGAGGTCGCCCAGCCCCGCCCGCCCGACGACGTCGGTGGGGTCGCCCTTGCCGGTCGCCAGCAGCGTGTCCCCCTTGGCGACGAGGAAGACCTCTCCGGCCGAGCCGCCCACGACCCGGGTGTCCATGGTCTCGGTCACCGCGAGCTGGTCGGCGACGGCGACCGCGGAGAGGATCTTCTGGGCCGAGGCGATGACCCGTGGCCGCTCGGCGTCCTCGGCATAGATCACCGTGCCGGTCTCGGCATCGGTGACGATCGCGCCTGCGGCTCCGCCGAGGGCCGGATCGGCGAGCACCGGCGCCAGGGCCGCCGCCAGGCCGTCCGCGGTCGGCGCCGCGGCCTCCGCGGTCGGCGAGGCCGGGGCGGGTGTGGGCAGCGGGTGGAGGTTCGCGGGGATCGGCTCGGGCAGGGTGAGGACGCCCGGGACGAGGTCCTTGGCGTCGGCCGTGAGGTAGGCGCCGGCAGCCACGAGGAGCACGGCGGTCGTCAGTGCGGCCACCGTCCTGATGCGTTTCACGGCACCCCCTCTGACAACGACGACCTCCATGCGCGAGACTTTGGGCACGAGCCTAGGTGACCGACGGAAAACCGACGGAAAGAGGAGTGCAGTGGAGTTCGACGTCACGATCGAGATCCCCAAGGGAGCCCGGAACAAGTACGAGGTCGACCACGAGACCGGGCGCATCCGGCTGGACCGGATGCTCTTCACCTCGATGGCCTACCCGAGCGACTACGGCTACGTCGAGGACAGCCTCGGCGAGGACGGCGACCCGCTCGACGCCCTCGTCCTCCTCGACGAGCCCACGTGGCCCGGCTGCCTCGTGCGCGCCCGGCCGATCGGCATGTTCCACATGCGTGACGAGGCCGGCGGCGACGACAAGATCCTGTGCATCCCGGCCGGTGACCCGCGCAAGAGCCACATCACCGAGCTCGAGCACATCAGCGAGTTCGACCGCCTCGAGATCCAGCACTTCTTCGAGACCTACAAGGACCTCGAGCCGGGCAAGTCGGTCGAGGGCGCCCACTGGACCGGTCGCGAGGAGGCCGAGCAGACCGTCAACGAGGCGATCAAGCGCGCCAAGGACGCCGGCCTCTCGACCGCTCGGTGGCGCACCCCGGAGATGGGCAACCAGGCGATCGCCGAGTACTCCAGCAAGGTCCGCCACACCGAGGAGGAGCTCGACGCGGCCGTGCAGCGCGCCATGCGCGAGCTGGCCACCAAGGACAACCCGCTGTCCGACGACTGAGCGGTCCCGGCACACGAGAAGGGGAGCCGTCCCGTCGGGCGGCTCCCCTTCTCGTATGCCGGGTGCTCACCGGCGTGCCCGACGCCGGCGCCCCCACTGGTCCAGTGAGCTCAGTTGACGCTGATGTGCACGTGGTCGTAGTGGTTGGCCGTGATCGAGCCACGGTCCGCCATCCAGCGCCACTGGTCAGGCGCGTTGCCGGGGAACCAGATCCGCTGCTTCCAGATGATGTACTTCACGTTCAGCGAGCGGGCGTTGGCCTGGGTGTAGGCCGCGACCGCGTCGCCCTCGGCGAACGAGCGCGTCATCACGTCGACGGCATTGCCGTCCTTGTGGTCGCCCCAGGTGTCGGTCGGCCGGTAGCCGCCGATGTTGGTGATGCCGAAGGTGTTGCGGACCGCGTTGTAGACGGCCTGCGCGTTCGGGGTCAGGCCGCGCTGGGGGTAGCTCGCCTGCGAGGTCGACGTCGTCGTGGAGGTCGAGGCCGGCTTGGGCGCGGTGGTGGTCGTCGGCTTCGGCGTGGTGGTCGTCGGCTTCGGCGTGGTGGTCGTCGAGGGCTTGGGGGCCTGGCTGGCGGCCTGTGCGGCGGCAGCGGCCGCTGCGCGTGCAGCCGCCTCGTCCGCCGCCTTCTTGGCCGCCGCGTCCTTGAGGGCCTGGGCGTGGGCGGCTTCCTCGGCCGCCACCTTGGCGGCGAGCGCTGCCTGCTCCGCCGCGCGCTGGGCGGCGGCGGCCTCGGCCGCCTGACGGGCCAGGCCGTCCTGACGGGCACGCTCGACCTCGACCGAGGTGGACCGGGCGGCCGCGAGGGCAGCGACCCGCTGCTCCTGCTCGGCCTGGATGCGAGCGGTCTCGGCCGCGGCGGAGTTCGCGCTGTCTGTCGCGGCCCTGCTGGCGGACGCGGCAGCACTGGCGGCCTCCGCCTGCTGCCCTCGCGCCTGCTCGGCGACCCGGTCGGCCTCGGCCTGGAGGTTCGCGGTCGACGTGGCATTGGCCAGCGCCTGCTGGCGCAGGTCACCGACGACCGTCAGGGCGGCCGAGCGATCGGCCACCTCCTGCGGCCCGCCCTCGTCGAGGTAGACACCCAGGCCGGACATCGAGCCCTGCTCCTGGTAGATCTGCGCGGCGGCTCGTCGGACTTCGCGGTCGGCGCGGTTGCGCTCCTCGGCGGCGGCGCGCGCCGCGGCGGCGGCCTCGTCGGCCGCCTGCTGACGCTCGGCGAGCAGGCCCTGCGCCGCGTCGGCAGCAGCGCGTGCGGCGCTGGCGTCGTTCTGGAGGGCGACGAGGCGGTCGGCGGCGGCGGCGTACTCGGACTCGATCTGGGCGACCGACCCCGCGGCGGCTGCCACCGCGCTCTTCGCCTGGTCGACCTGCTGCTGCGAGGGGATGACCGGCTCGGCGTGCGCGCTCAGGCTGAGGGTGAGGCTGGCTGCGGAGAGGACAGCGGCGGCGGCGAGCGCCCGAGGCGCACGCGCCAGGCGGCCGCCGGCAGGCTGCGGCCGGGTGGGCACGGCATTCACGAAGGGAGGCCCTCTCTCGCAGGGGTCGAAATGAGGTCGGCCGGACGAGAATAGGACGCAATTTCCCCACAATTCACACATGTCACAGCAATATCGGCAGATATGGAGAAGGAGTGGAAATGACATTCATGTCATTTCGAAATGACATTCATGTGTTTCTGCACTTGGCTCAGGAATTACACGCGTGTTCGAACACAAGATCACAGTTGGGTCACGGATTGGCCCACTGCACGCACGATCGGGCCGGGATGGTGGGTGCGGGGGCGCCTGGGTTCGCCGGCGCGTACGGCATCAGCCGAGGTCCCGACCCGGGCCGGCACGGGTCCGGGCGGAGACCCACCTGACCCCCGGACTTCACCGGATGCAGCAACGGCCCCTCACCGAAGTGAGGGGCCGTTGCTGAGCCGCTTGTCGGAATCGAACCGACGACCTATTCATTACGAGTGAATCGCTCTGGCCGACTGAGCTAAAGCGGCAGTGCGCATCGCGGTGGCAAGGCGCCGGACGAGTATACGTGGGCGTGCGGGCTCTCGACCAAATCGGGACCCCCCACCCAGCGACCACGATCAACAGCGCAGGTCGGCCTTCGGCACCGTCCCCTCGAGGTACCAGGCGTCGACCGCGGAGTCGACGCAGGTGTTCGAGCGGAGGTAGGCGGTGTGCCCGTCGCCGTCGAAGGAGATCAGCGTCCCGTTCTCCAGCTGCTCGGCCAGGCCCTGCGCCCACTCGTAGGGCGTCGCCGGGTCGCGCGTCGTGCCGATGACGACGATCGGCCCGGAGCCGGCGGCCGTGATCGCCGTCGGCTCCGGTGGCGGCGTGCCGCCGGGTTGCGGCCAGTCGCCGCAGGCGAGTGATCCCCAGGCCAGGAAGCGCCCCCACAGCGGCGCCTGGGCGGTGAGCCGCTCGGCCTGCGCGACCCGCTCGCCGAGGTCGGCCGACTCCGGCTTGTCCAGGCAGTTGACGGCATAGATGACCTGCATGAGGTTGCCCTGGTACCCCCCGCCCGGCGACCGGTCGGCATACCGGTCGGCAAGGTCGAGCAGCGGGCCACCGTCCCCCCGCTTGGCGGCGGCTTGGGCCTGGGTGAGCGCATCCCACATGCCCTGGTCGTACATCGCCGCCGCGACGCCGTAGGACGCCCATCCCTCGGTGAGGGCCGGGACCGACGGGTCCCCGGTGCGGGTCAACGGCGCCGAGTCGAGCTGGTAGAGGAAGTCGGCCAGGCCGGCCATGACTGTGTCGGTGTCGCCTCCGAGCGGGCAGCTGCCGGAGGCCGCGCACTCAGCGGCCCATGCCCGGGTGGCACGCTCGAACCCGACGGCCTGCCCGAGGTTGATCTGCTCACTGGTCAGGCGCGGGTCGAGGGCGCCGTCGAGGACCATCCGACCCACGTGCGTGGGAAAGAGCCCGGCGTAGACCGCACCGAGGTAGGTGCCATAGGACTTGCCGAGGTAGGTCAGCTTCGCGTCGCCGAGCCTGGAACGCAGGATGTCCATGTCCTTGGCGGCGTCCCGGGTCGAGACATGACCGAGCAGCGGGTTGCCGGTCGCGCGACAGGCGTCGGCGAACGCGCGGGCCTGCTCCCCCGAGGCGACCACCTCTGCCGAGGTGTCCGGGGTCGGGTCCTGGGCCAGCCACGCGTCCAGCTGCTCGTCGGTGAGGCAGGTGATCGGCGCGGACCGTCCGACGCCGCGCGGGTCGAAGCCGACGACGTCATAGCGACGATGGACCGCAGCGGAGACGACACCGCCGGACGCGGCATACCGGGCGTAGTCGACGCCACTGCCCCCCGGTCCCCCGGGGTTGACGACGAGGCTCCCGAGGCGATTGCGCGAGGTGGCCGGGACCTTGAGCACGGCGAGGTCGATCGTCGCGCCGTCCGGCTGCGCGTAGTCGACCGGCACCGTGAGCGTGGCGCACTGGCCCCCCGAGCAGTCGGACCAGGTGAGTGTCTGGGCGTAGAAGCGCTCCGTCCCGTCCATGCCCTCGGGCGGGGTCTCCGAGGCCGACACCGATGGCGTCGAGGGCGGGGCCGCGATGTCGCGCACCCGGTCGAGAAGGCTGCAGGCGCTGAGCGCGAGGACGAGCACGAGGCCGGTGCCGACCGACGGGAGGAGGCGACGCATGGCGACCACTGTAGGTCGATCGGCTCCAGGGCGATCGGCTCAGTGCGGCAGGCGCAGGTCGAGGGCCATCGCCTCGAGGGCCAGCAGCGGGGAGACATTGGCCCCGATCCGCTCGCGCGCCGTGCCGATCGACTCCATGGCGACGAGCAAGCGCTCCGGGGAGAAGGATCGCGCGAGCTGCTCGACGATCGTGCGTGAGTCCTCGTTGACCAGCGCCGACCCGGCTCCGGTCGCGACGACGAGGGCGTCGCGATAGATCGAGAACAGGTCGACGAGCGAACGGTCGATCATGTCGCGGACGAAGCGGGTGGCGCGGGCCTTCTGCTCCCTCTCGAGGGCGCTGAGCTGCCCACGGATGTGCGGGGGCTGCGTCCGGGCGCCCGGGTCGGCGCCGAGCACCTCGAGCAGCCGGGCCCGCTCGGTGGCGTCGCGCTCGGCCGAGGCGGCCTGGGACTCCTCGGTGGCGATCGTGTGCAGGTCCGCGGCGGCGTCGACGGCATCGCCCACCCCACGGATGCGCGTGGCGAGGGCGAGCACGTCGTGCCGGCGGATGCGGGCGTGCTCGTCGCGCGCGAGTCGTCGGGCGAGCCCGATGTGGGACTGGGCGGCGCGGGCGGCATACCGCGCCATCGCCGGGTCCACGCCGTCGCGGCGTTCGAGAAGGCCGGCCACCGCCTCGGTCGAGGGCGTCCGCAGCCGCACCTGCCGCGACCGCGACCGGATGGTGATGATGACGTCCTCGACGCTCGGTGCGCAGAGCATCCAGACGGTGCGGGCCGCCGGCTCCTCCAGGGCCTTGAGGAGCGCGTCCGCCGCCCGCTCGGTCAGCCGGTCCGCGTCCTCGACGAGGATGACGCGGTGGCGGCCCACGCTCGGGCGCAGCGCCGCGAGCTGGACCAGCTCACGGGCCTGCTCGACCTTGATCGAGAGCCCCTCGGTGGCGACGACGTCGACATCGGCGTGCGTGCCGTCGAGCGCGGTGCGGCACTCGCGACAGGTGCCGCAACCGCCCTGGGGGCACTGCAGGGCCGCCGCGAAGGCGCGCGCCGCATTGGAGCGCCCCGACCCGGGTGGGCCGGTGAACAGCCACGCGTGCGTCATCGCCGCCGGGTCGGCGACGGCATGGCTCAGGAGGGCGACGACCGGTTCCTGGCCGACGATGTCGCGCCAGACCGGTGCGTATGCCGTGCCACCGGCGGGGGCGTATGCCGTGCCACCGGCGGGTGCCCCCGTGGCACTCACAGCGGCAGCCAGCCGCGGACGGTGCAGGCCCGGTGCACCTCGGCGTGGATCCGGTCGGGGGTCAGCGTGCCGTCGACGACGAGGTAGCGCTCCGGGTGGCCCTGGGCCATCGCGAGGAAGTGGGCGCGCACCGCCTCGTGGTAGGCATCGGCCTCGGACTCGAGCCGGTCGTGCGTGCCACCCCGACGCCGCCGCCCCTCGGCGGCCGTGATGTCGACGATGACGGTGAGGTCCGGCACGAGGTCCCCGACCGCCCACATCTGGAGCTGGTGGACCTCGTCGGCCCCCAGGTCGCGTCCGGCTCCCTGGTAGGCGACGGAGGAGTCGGTGTAGCGGTCGGTGATGACGACCGCTCCCGCAGCGAGGGCGGGTCGGATCAGCTGGTCGACGTGGTGGGCCTTGTCCGCGGCGAAGAGCAGTGCCTCCGCCCGCGGGCAGACGTGGTCACCGTGGAGGACGAGGTCCCGGATCTGGGTGCCGAGCTCGGTCCCGCCGGGCTGCCGGGTGAGAAGGACCTCACGCCCGGCGGCCTCGAACGCCTGCGCCAACAGGCGCACCTGGGTGGACTTGCCCGCACCGTCGCCGCCCTCGAACGCGACGAACAGGCCCGCGCCGGCGCGGGCGTCGGCCGTGCCGTCCTGGGGGATCGCGCTGGTCGGGCTGCTCACCCCGTCAGCCTAATGGGAATGCATCGTCGCGCACCGGCTCCGGTCGGGTGGGAGGGTGGGGGCCGAGCCATCGGTCGGTGAATACTTCGTCAGCCGGAGACCTCGTGGATCTCTATGGCTAGATCGTGTCCCGGCCGGTGGGTAGGTCGCCCGTTGAGTGCTGATGGGATGTCGTGCCCCGCACGCGTGTGGAGAGCACTGATCCATTAGGTCGCTGCCGTGGGCGGTCTCGGCTCATCGAAGAGGTTCGCCAGCGAGTCGAGGAGGTGATCGGGGTGATTTTCGTCGGGAACGACTGGGCTGAGGATCATCACGACATT
>Ga0209571_1000146_pt1 | contig 155719 bp, 143 predicted proteins | sample EBPBio102011_DNA_FD_185866 | JGI IMG/M metagenome (GOLD analysis project Ga0209571, IMG submission 185866) | Wastewater treatment Type I Accumulibacter community from EBPR Bioreactor in Madison, WI, USA - Reactor 1_1/10/2011_ DNA (SPAdes)... | ecosystem: Engineered > Bioreactor > EBPR >...
GCTCGTCGACGCCGACATGAACAAGGAATCGGCACGTCTCGCCGCCCTGCAGACCCAGCAGCAGCTCGGCATCCAGGCGCTCTCGATCGCCAACTCGAGCTCGCAGTCGCTCCTGTCGCTGTTCCGCGGCTAATAGATCGGACGGGCGCGGCTCGTCGCGCCCGCATCGATACCGATCCCGGCCGTCTCAGGCACAAGGATCGCAGACCGGGTCGTACCGCAAGGTGCGGCCCGGTTTCGTTATGAGGCTGTTGCCGACTAGGTCGCCGCCCTACAGGATCCCGCTCTTCGTGCTCGTCGACGGACCCTGCCTTGGAGGCAGCGCGCCCCTGGCTGACAGCCGACTGTGAAGCCCGAGCTTCCGTGCCAAAACAAGTCACGACCAGGCGTCGCAGGTGCCTATAAATTTGGATTAAGGTTAAAAAAATCAGCCATTTAGAGTTGATTAACCATACTTTTTAGCCCTTTGGCAGGAAGTCCCCGGTTAGATCGCGATACAGCGCGAGTTGGCCCAAACAGATGGCCATAGGTATGATGCCGCTTCGCCTGAGCCGGCTGTTCGCCGGCATGTTCCTCGAAAAAAGCTGAATACAAGGAACAGGGCTCATGACCAGCCTTCTCACCAACGCGTCTGCAATGACGGCTCTCCAGACGCTGTCGAGCACCAACAAGAACCTGGCCACCACCCAGAATCGCATCGCCACCGGCCAGCGCGTTTCGACCGCCTCGGACAACGCCGCCTACTGGTCGATCGCGACCTCGATGCGCACCCAGACGGGCGCTCTCAGCGCCGTTCAGGATGCTCTCGGTCTCGGCGCCGCTGTCCTCGACACCGCTTCCTCCGCTCTGGAAGAGGCCATCGAGAAGACCAAGGAAATCGTCAAGAAGTACGTTGCCCGCGCAACGCCCGGCACCGACACCGCCGCCATCGACGCTGAAATCACCCAGCTGAAGGCCCAGGTCGTTTCGATCGCCCAGAACGCCAATTTCCAAGGCGTCAACATGCTCGAGACAGGTGGCACGGCCGCCAACATCGTGACCGGCTACCAGCCGGGCGCCGCTCCGACGACGATGACTGTCGCCGCCTACGACCTCGAGGCTGCCTTGACGGCCGCTACCGACGCGGCACTGACTGAAACTGCCCTGACGGCGATGAAGTCGAATGCCGCCACCATCGGTGCGGCCAAGACCCGCGTCGACTCGCAGATGTCGTTCACCAGCAAGCTGATCGACTCGATCGACCGCGGCATCGGCCAGCTCGTCGACGCCGACATGAACAAGGAATCGGCACGTCTCGCCGCCCTGCAGACCCAGCAGCAGCTCGGCATCCAGGCGCTCTCGATCGCCAACTCGAGCTCGCAGTCGCTCCTGTCGCTGTTCCGCAACTAAGATCGATCCGAGCCGTCTCGGCGACAAGGATTACCCACCGGGTCGTACCGCAAGGTACGGCCCGGTTTCGTTTTGTCTAATGCAAGCAGCAGATTGCATTGCGCACGCAGGCTTCCACCCAGGCGGGTCGAATTGCCTAACCGGCTGAATAAAATGGCATATTTCTGCGAGTGGGCGGCCATTCGGCATGTGCGCGGATAGCTCCGCGCAAGCTTCCGGGCAGATCATTCCGCCGCGTCACCGACAGCGCCGGCAGGCTCTGATTGAGCGCTATTAATCAGCTATTAACCATACTTGTTTAACTATGGTTAACCAGCGGCGTATGCAGCGGAAGCGTCATCCAAGGTGGCGCACGAAACGACAGTGGGGGCCCGATCCGATGTCCAGCATCATGACCAACGCTTCAGCGATGACAGCGCTGCAGAGCCTGAGCACCACCAACAAGGCGCTCCAGGTTGCGCAGGGACGCATCTCGACCGGGTTTCGCGTGGCCGAAGCTTCCGACAACGCCGCATACTGGTCCATCGCCACGACGATGCGCTCCGACAATGGCGCAAACTCGTCGGTGCAGGACGCGCTCGGCCTCGGCGCTGGCAAGGTCGACACGGCCTACACCGCGCTCAAGGACATTATCGGCGTCATCGACAACATCAAGCAGAAGCTGATCACCGCACGCGGCCAGGGACTGGACACGCGCAAGCAGGTCCAGGGCGAAATCGCACCGCTGCTGGGCCACCTGAAGAGCGCTGCCATTGGCGCCAGCTACGCCGGCTCCAACATGCTGGCCACCGATGATCCTGGTCCGGTCGAAATCGTCTCTTCCTACAACCGCGCCGCCAACGGTACCGTTTCCCTCGGCAAGATTTCGATCGACATCTCCAACATCACCCTCTTCGCCGCCAACGGCACTGCCAGGCCGATCACCGCCGACATCATGGCGATCAACGTCGAGACCAATGGCACCGATGCCGACATCGATGGCTTCCTCGCCGACATCGAAACGGCTCTAACAGGGTTCACGCTTGCAGCGTCCGAGCTTGGCGCCGCCAAGTCGCATATCGACCTGCAGAAAGATTTTGTCTCCAAGCTGATGGATTCCATCGATCGCGGTGTCGGCCAGCTCGTCGACGCCGACATGAACAAGGAATCGACCCGCCTGCAGGCCCTCCAGGTCCAGCAGCAGCTCGGCATCCAGGCGCTCTCCATCGCCAATTCCAACTCGCAGGCGATCCTGGCACTGTTCAAGGGCTGATCTGGCCACGCACCCGGTAGATTATCGAAAAGGGCCGCGCCTCGTGCGCGGCCCTTTCCATTTTTGCACAAGCTTCGACGTCTAGGGTCTCCACGGAAGATATTGCGGGGAACCTACGCACGTGCCCGAACAGCTCAGGACCATCGTCGCCAATCTGCAGAGTTTCGGCCCGCGCAAGCTAGCGATCCTCGGCGGCATCGCGGCGCTCGTCATCGCCGTGGTCGGCGTTGCCTCCATCTATCTCAATCGTCCGGCCTACGAGACGCTCTATGTCGGGCTCGAACGCTCCGACGTGAACCAGATCGGAATGGTGCTTGGCGAGGCCGGCATCGGCTTCGACGTCGCCTCCGACGGCACGACGGTCCTGGTCCCCGCCGGCAGCACCGCCAAGGCGCGCATGCTGCTCGCCGAAAAGGGCCTGCCCACCAGTTCCAACGCCGGCTACGAGCTGTTCGACAATGTCGGTTCGCTCGGCCTCACCTCGTTCATGCAGCAGGTCACCCGCGTCCGCGCATTGGAAGGCGAGATCGCCCGCACCATCCAGTCGATCCAGGGCATCAAGTCCGCCCGTGTCCACATCGTCATGTCCGAACGCGCCAACTTCCGTCGCGACGAGCAGAAGCCCTCCGCATCCGTCGTGATCCGCGCCTCCAGCGCCGACGCCGACAAGGCGGCGATGTCCATCCGCCACCTTGTCGCCGCGGCCGTCCCCGGCCTCGATTCCGAGCGCGTCACGGTGCTCGACGCCGCAGGCAATCTGCTCGCCTCGGGCGACGACCCCGCCAATTCCAGCGCCGCCCGCTCCATCGGCGTCGAGCGCACCGTCGAAACCCAGATCGAAGACAACATCCGTCGTGCGCTGACCGCCTATCTTGGCCCCGACAATTTCCGCGCCAGCGTCAAGGCCGATGTCAACACCGACACGCGCCAGACCGAAGAGACCATCTTCGATCCCGAATCGCGTGTCGAACGCTCGGTCCAGGTTGTCCGTGCCAACGAGAACTCCAACCAGAAGCAGTCGGCGACGCCTGCAACCGTCGAGCAGAACCTGCCCGATGCCGGTGCAGAGGCGACCGATGGTCCGCAGTCGACTTCGGCCAGCGACCGCAAGGAAGAAATCACCAACTACGAGATGAACTCCAAGCGCATCGCCACGGTCTCGAACGGCTACTCGGTGACCAAGATGTCGATCGCCGTCGTCGTCAACCAGCAGCGCCTCGCCGCCATCCTCGGCCAGAACGCCACGCCGGAGGCGATTGCCGCCCGCGTCGCCGACATCCAGAAGATGGTCGCTTCCGCCACCGGCCTCGACGAAAAGCGCGGCGACATCATCAACGTCTCGGCAGTGGAGTTCATCGACGGTCTCGATGGCGTACAGGTTGCAAGCCCCGGTGTCCTCGATTCGATCGGACAGCACACCGGCACGCTGATCAACGCCGCCGCCTTCATCGTCGTTGTCTTCCTCATCGCCTTCTTCGGCCTGCGCCCGATGGCGGCAGCTCTCACCCAGTCGGGGGCCCCCGCCCTGCCGACCTTTGCCGGTCCGAGCTTCGAAGAGATGCAGCGGGCGCTGCCGAACGCCGAGGGAATGGCCTCCTTCGAGGAGGAGCCTGTCGCCCTCTCCGACCAGCGGTCAAATGCCATGGATGATCTGCGCAACAAGCTGCGTCCCGCCCCGCAGGACCGCCTCGCCCGCATGGTCGACATCAACGAAGAGCGCACCGCACTGATCCTGCGCAAATGGGCCGGCCAGGAGGTCGCCGCCTGATGTCGATTGCAGCATTGTTCGAACGGCTGACCGACTTCGCGCCGCATGCGGCGCGCGAGGATAACGACAAGCCTTTCCCCGAGCAGACCTTTCCGCAGGCGGTGCCCCAACCCGACCTTCCCACCCTGATTGCAATCGCAGTCACCGAGGCGGAGGAGGCGCTCACGGCCCGCCTCGTGGCCGAGCATGAGGCTGCCCTCGAAGCCGAGCGCCAGCAGCATGCGGCCGAGCTGAGCGCGTTTGGCATCCACATGGGCACCGAGACCGGCACGGCCATGGCCGCTGGTCTGCGGGACATGGAGGCGCGTGTCGTTCATCTTGCCACCGATGCTGCCGCCCGCATCATCGCCGGTCTTGTCAGCGACGACATCCGCACGCGCTCGATCGATGCTCTCGCCGCCGCCGTGCTGTCGGCCATGGAAGACCGTGAAGCCGTACGCATTCGGGTCAGCGGTCCGCAATTCATGTTCGACGCGCTAGCCACAGCCCTGGGCGAGCGCTCGGGCAATGTCGATTTCACCGAAGCCACCGGCTTCGATCTCAGTGTGTCGATCGACGACAATCTGTTCGAGACCCGCCTCGGCGAATGGTCTTCGGCCCTTTCCGAGACCTTGCCATGAGCGCCGCCGACAACAGCGATCCCCATCACCAGCAGATCATCATCGTCAGGCGCCATGCCGACCACGACGATGGCCACCATGGCGGTGCCTGGAAGATCGCCTTCGCCGACTTCATGACGGCGATGATGTGCTTCTTCCTCGTCATGTGGCTGATCAGCGCCGCCAACGAGCAGACCAAGGCAGCGGTTGCGAGCTATTTCAACCCGGTCAAGCTGGTCGACCGCCAGGCGAGCCGCAAGGGTCTCGAGGAAATGGGTGACGGTCCTAATTCCGTCGGCCTGACTGCCGAGAACCCTCAGCAACCCGAAGCCAAGGCCGGTACCGACGGGCGCGGCAGTGCCGGCCCCTCGACCGAGAAGAACTCGATCGACGCCGCCGAAGCAAACAAGAACTCCGACGATCATCTCTTTGCCGATCCCTATGCGGTGTTGGCCGAGATCGCCCAGGAGACCGGCGCCAAGGCCAACATCTCCGAACGTGGCGACGGCGGCGCGCAATTGTCGGGCCCGTCGAGCGGCGCCACCGGCGGCGAAGCCTATCGCGATCCGTTCGCGCCCGATTTCTGGACCGAGCAGGTGGCAACACCCGCAGCCGAAGCCAGCGCCGAGCGCGCGGCCATCGAGGGCGAACCGGCCAAGCCGGGCGAGCCTACGGCACGGTCCACCCCTTCCGTTCCGGTCAAGCATGTCGACGAACAGCCGGCGACCGAGCAGGCTTCGGCCGCCGATGCTGCCACGCCTCCGCTGCCGCGCGACGCAGCCAAGCCTGTCGACGCAGCGAAGCCGAACGACGCGACGAAGTCCGGTGACGCTCCCAAGAGCGAGAAGGCCGAGGCTGAGGCGATGGCCGAGCAGCCCAAGGCAGAAGCACCCTCCAAGGAAACGGTCCAGGACGCCGATGCCATCCGCCAGGAACTGGCGGCAGCCATCAAGCCGGGCCAGAACCTGCCCGACGGCCTCTCGGTCGTCGCTACCGACAAGGGCGTGGTCATTTCTGTCACCGAGCAGCTCGACTTCGGCATGTTCGAAATCGGCTCCGCCGTGCCGCGCCGCGAGCTGATCCTGGCCATGGAAAAGATCGCCAAGACCATTGCCACCCATCCGGGCAACGTCTCGATCAACGGTCACACCGATGCCCGCCCCTTCCGCAATGCCAGCTACGACAACTGGCGCCTGTCCACCGCCCGTGCCCACTCGGCTTATTACATGCTGGTGCGCGCCGGCCTGGACGAAAAGCGCGTCGTCGAGGTCGGCGGTTTCGCCGATCGCAAGTTGAAGGATCCGTCCGAGCCGTTCTCGCCGGTCAACCGCCGCATCGAGATCCTGCTGGAGAAGCCTGAATGAGGCTCGCGGCGACCTTCGCTGGTGCCGGCCTGATCGCTCTCATCGCGGCGACGGCGCCCGACCATGCGCGCGCCAGCGAGGCGCCGGGGCTGGAACCCTACCAGATGGTCCGCTGTCTGCAGCTGGTCCAGGATCGTATCGCCGCGGGCGACCAGGCCTCGCTGCCGATGCAGCGGCGCCTGCTCGAAATGACCGACGAGCGCATGCGCACCGCCGATCCCGCGTCCTTCAAGGACCCCAAGAATTTCCGCGCCCTGCTCATCTACGCCATGAGCGGCGGCAACCCGCTGACCATCGAGCAGGTCGTCTCGCGCCTCACGCTCGAGGACGCCGACAAGCAGATGGCCCAGGGTGTCATCGACTATCTCCGCGGCAAGCCGAAGGGCACGATCGACGCCCTTGCATCCATCAACCCGCTGACGGAGACCTCCGAGCTCGGCGCCTTCCTGGCGCTGGTCAAGGGTTCGGTCAGCGTCGCCGACCAGCCCGAGCAGGCGATCAAGCTGTTCGACCAGGCAAGGCTGATGAGCCCCGGAACGCTTGTCGAGGAAGCCGCCTTGCGCCGCTCGGTGGCGCTTGCGCCGCGCATCGGCGACGGCGGACGCTTCCTTCACAACTCGCTGCAATATGTGCGCAACTATCTGCGCTCGCCCTATGCCAGCCAGTTTGCCGATGCCTTCGTTTCCGGCGTCGTCGCCCTGAACGGCCAGATCAATCTCGACGCACTGGCCGAAGTCACGGCCATGATGGATGCCGAGCAGGAGAAGGTCGTCTACCTGCGCATCGCCCGCCGCGCCGCCATCGATGGTCTTGCCGAACTGTCCACCTTCGCCGCCCGCAAGGCCGAGCAGGGCCGTGACGGTCAGCGCAACGACAACGACCCGCGCGCCCAGCTCTATTCCGGCCTGTCCGGCGTCACCTCGGGCACATCAGGCGACATGCTCGACAAGCTCGGCAGCATCGACCGCAGCAAGCTCTCCAAGGGCGACCGCGCCCTTCTGGAAGCCGTCGAAGCCATCGCTTCCGAGGTCACCTCGGCCGTGCCCACGCCTGCAGAACAGGCGCAGAAGCCGGTCGATATCGCCAACCTGCCTCCAGTCCCGCTCGATACGCAGCCCGGGCCAAGCGATCCCATGATCCCGGACGCGGCCGTGCCGGTTCCGGCAACGTCAGCTCCAGCGGCCTCGGCACCGGCACAAGCCCCGGCGCCTGCGCCGGCGAGGACGACGATCCGCGAGGTGGTCCCGTCGCCGGTTCCGGTGCCTGCGCCCGCAACAGCGGCGGCCCCGGTACCGGAGCAGCTCCCCCCATCGTCGCCAGCCCAGCAGGCGGCGTCGCAGCCGACGCCACAGCAGCCGGCCGCCGAGCCTGAAAATCCCAAGATCATCGAAGCGCGACGCACGCTCGAAGCCATTGACGAACTACTAGGAGCCTCCCCCAAATGACCGACGGCATCGGCTCGGCGATTGTGAGCACGCCCGCCAGGCAGGCTTTTGCCAACGATCGTTCCTCCCTGCAGGGCGGCGACGAGCAGGCCGATTTCGGCCAGGCGCTGCTTGATCCGAAGAAGGGTGGTGAGCATTCCGCCAAGGAACCACGTGTCGATGCCGGCGCACAGCACGAGAAGCGCTGGCAGAAATTTGCCGAGCGGCTTGCCGCCAAGGATGCCGGCGACGTTGAAGGCACCGTCGAGCGCGACGTCGCGGCCAACGACGACGCAAAGATTGAAGACGCGGAAACAACTCTGCCCGACCCTGTCGCCAAGGAGCCAGCCGCCAACGATCAGAACGCCGAAGCTGCCATGCCGCTGGTTCTTGCATTGAGCGAGCTGCGCAAGGCGGCCAGCCAGCCGGCAGCCTCTGGCGGCGCACAGTCGACTTCGGGCGACGCAGGCGATGCCGCTGTCCCGACCGAAGGCACCGATGCCGCTCTGGCCGATGGCCAGCCATTCGCATCAGGCAAGTCGGCGGCGCGCCCGAATGGCGGCTCCGCACTTCCGCCGGCACTGGCGGGCGCAACGGACGCGGCGACCACAGGGGAAGCGGCAGCGCAGGCAAAACCGGCTGGCGATGCGACCGGCGAAGCTGCGGCGCCAGCCGACAAGCCGGCTCGGCCCACGCCTGCGCGGCAGCCCGAACAGGCGGCAGCGACCAATCGCGTCACCGTCATTTCCGAGCAGATGATCCCCGCGCCCGCGACCCCATCCACCGGCTCGACGGCAGGCGCGCTCGCGCTCGCGATCGCGTCCGGAGCGCCGCGCCAGACGGCCGCCGTATCGGCCGTTCAGCAGCTCCAGGCCAACAGCTCAAGCACGCCTGGAACCCAGGTCTTGAAGATCCAGCTGCGCCCGGTCGAGCTCGGCATGGTGACGGCAAGCCTGCGCCTGTCGGGAGACCAACTTTCGGTTGAAATTCAGGTTGAGAACGCCGAAGCCTACAATCGCCTGTCGACCGACCGTGACGCCATCAACAGCGCCCTGCGCGGGCTCGGGTTCGACGTCGACCGCGTTACCATCCAGCAACCGCAGGCAGCAGCGAACAGCCAGGCGCGCGCCGACGGCGATGCGCTTTCACCAGGCTCCGGTGGCCGCGACCAACAAGCCTTCCAATCGGGGGGAACAGGTAGCGAAGGCAGGCAATCAGGCAACGGCAGAACGACAGGAGGGGCGACAAATGAAGAAGGCGGCACGCGCAATATACAGTCGCCTCGCGCTGATGGCATTGGCGGCAGCCGCTACATCTAGCGCCTCGATCATTGAAGCCTCGGCCGCTGCCAATCCGTGTGAACCCGAGATCGTCAGAGCCGCCGATCGCTACGGCGTGCCGGTCGGCATCCTCTATGCGGTCGGCCTGACCGAGACGGGCAAGAAGGGCAGCCTTCAGCCCAACGCCTTGAATATTGAGGGAAAAGCGGTCTTTCCGCGCAGCCAGGCTGAAGCGATTGCCGCCTTCGAGGCCGCCCGGGCCGAAGGCAAGACGCTGATCGACCTCGGCTGCATGCAGATCAACCATCGCTATCACGGCAACGAATTCCGCAGTGTCAGCGACATGCTCGACCCCAGGCGCAATGTCGACTATGCGGCGCGCTTTCTGGTCAGCCTGCACGGCCGCCACGAGTCCTGGTCCATGGCCGTCGCCCGCTATCATGCCGGTCCCAACAACGACCCGGCGCAGAAGCGATATGTCTGTCGCGTCATCGCCAACATGGTCGCCACCGGCTTCGGCCGCTGGACCGACAACGCCCGAACCTTCTGCAACCCATGAGCGTCTTCTCGGCGTTCTGAAACCGGCAGTCAGCCGCGACCTTCCCGTCTCCTGGAATTTGGCAACGATTGCACGCATGTCGTGTAGTCGGTTCAACCCATGCGATTCCAGACTCCCCAAAAACTACAGGCAAAATCTCACGATTGGTTACAGCCCGTTGCACCCGATACCGATTGGTTAACGGGGCATTAACTTTTCGATTCGGAGGCGGGGCCGATGATAGTAGTTGTCGACGAGCGCGAGCTCGTCACCAAGGGATATAACTCACTTTTTGACCGGGAAGGCGTGGCTTGCGCCGGCTTCCGTTCGAGCGAATTCGGCGAATGGGTCACGAGCGCGCCCGAAGAGGATCTGCGCTCTGTCCGCGCGTTCCTCATCGGCGACTGCCATGAGGGATCCATTTCCCCCCGCCAGCTGCGCGACCGCTCCAAGGCGCCGGTCATTGCGCTCAGCGAGCAGAACAACCTCGAAAACACGCTCAAGCTTTTCGAGTCCGGTGTCGACGACGTCATTCGCAAGCCGGTCCACATCCGCGAGATTCTGGCGCGCATCACCGCGATCCGCCGCCGCGCCCAGGAAGACACCGGCTTCACCGAGATCGGCGCCATGCGCATTTTCATGGACGGCCGCGATCCCGAGATCGACGGCGAACCGATGCCTTTGCCACGCCGCGAGCGCCGTATTCTCGAATATCTGGCGTCCAACAGCGGCCGCCGCGTCACTAAAACGCAAGTGTTCAACGCCATCTACGGCGTCTTCGACGAAGAAGTCGAAGAAAACGTCGTCGAGAGCCACATCAGCAAGCTTCGCAAGAAGCTGCGCGAGCGCCTCGGCCACGATCCGATCGATTCCAAGCGTTTCCTTGGCTACCGCCTGATCGTCTGATCAGCTTCGCGCAAGACATGCCGCGTAGCTTCCATGCGTGGCATGAGATTTGGGGAGACCTTCGATGAGCCTCTATGGAATGATGCGGACTGGCGTGTCGGGGATGAACTCCCAGGCAAACCGGCTCTCGACAGTCGCCGACAACATCGCGAATTCGAGCACGACCGGTTACAAGCGTGCTTCGACCGAATTTTCTTCGCTGGTCCTGCCCAGCACTGCCGGCAGCTATAACTCCGGCGGCGTTACCACCACGGTGGTCAACGCCATCAGCAAGCAGGGCGCGCTCCAGTACACCACCTCGGTGACCGACCTCGCCATCGATGGCGACGGCTTCTTCGTGGTCGAAGACCCGAGCGGCACCTCGTTCCTGACCCGCGCCGGCGCCTTCGTGCCGGACAAGGACGGCTACCTCGTCAACACCGCCGGTTACCGCCTCAAGGGCTGGGATCTGAGCCAGGGCCCGCGTCCGGCGGCACCCGTCGACCAGAACAGCCTCCAGCCGATTCAGATCGATGACACCGCCATCAGCTGGACACCGAGCACGACCGGCAAGTTCGCAGCGAATTTCCCGAGCGACGCCGCAATCATACCGGCCGCCAACCTGCCTTCGACCAACACCGCCGGTGCCACCTACACGAACAAGTCGTCGCTGATCGCCTACGACAATCTCGGCGGCAAGGTCATCATCGATGTCTACGTCTCCAAGACGGCGACAGGACAGTGGCAGGTGGCAGCCTACAACCAGGCGCAGGCTGCCGCAGGCGGCGGGTTCCCCTATGCCGGCCCCGCACTGGCGACCCAGACCCTCAACTTCAACGGCTCCGGCCAGTTGACCACCACCCCGGCGACCCTGAACCTGGTTGTTCCGGGTGGCTCGGCGCTGACGATCGACATGTCCGGCATGACACAGGGCGACTCTGCCTACAACGTCACCAAGGCCCAGCTCGACGGCAGCCCGCCCAGCAAGATCGAAAGCATCGACATCGACAAGGACGGCACCGTCTACGCCCAATATGCCGACGGCTCGATGAAGGCGATCTTCTCGATCCCGATGGCCAACGTGCCGAGCGCCGACAAGCTGTCCGTCATCTCCGGCAACGTCTTCGCACAAAGCGCGGAGTCGGGCGGCATCATGATCGGCTGGCCGACCGAGGGCAAGAACGGCAAGATCGTTTCCGGCGCCGTCGAGAACTCGAACGTCGATATCGCGACCGAGCTCACCGACATGATCGAGTCGCAACGCAACTACACCGCCAATTCCAAGGTCTTCCAAACCGGAGCGGACCTCATGGATATTCTCGTCAACCTGAAGAGATAGAACTGACGGAGCAGGTCGTGGTCTCACACCTTCTCACCCAGGTTTCTGAGTTCACGACCTAACCCGCGAAAGACTGCGCATGTCCCTGACGTCTGCACTTAACATCGCCCAATCTGCGCTTCAGAACACGTCGCGCCAGACCAGCACCGTTTCCCGCAACGTCCAGGAAGCGCAGAATCCAGACTACGCACGCCGCACGGCGATGCTGAGCAGCATTGCTCCTGGGGCTCGCGTCGTCGAGATCCAGCGGGCGACCAACGAGCTTCTGTTCCGGCAGAACCTGTCGTCGCTCGCTTCCTTCTCCGGCCAGAGCACGCTTTTCGAAGGGCTGCAGAAGCTCGCGCTCGACGTCAACGGCTCGGACAATGCGAGCTCGCCGGCCACCGCGCTCGGCAAGTTCCAGGAGGCGCTCCAGCTCTATTCGGCAGCGCCCTCCAACAAGAACCTGGGCGTCGCCGCAATCGACGCCGCCCGCCAGGTCGTGCGCACGCTCAATGACGGCAGCGAGGCCATCCAGAGCATCCGCACCCAGGCAGATGGTGAAATCGCCACCGCCGTCGACGATCTGAACCGTCTGCTGGCCGACTTCGAAATCGCCAACAAGACGATCATCCAGGGCACACGTGCCGGACGCGACGTCAACGACGCGCTCGACCAGCGCGACGCCATCCTGAAGAAGATCGCCGAGATCGTGCCCGTTTCGATCATGAAGCGCGGCGACAACGACATGGTGCTCACCACGGCCGACGGCGTCACGCTGTTCGAGACCGAACCGCGCACCGTCAGCTTCCAGCCCTCGTCCGGCTATGCCGCCGGCGTTCCCGGCAACAAGATCTTCATCGACGGCGTGCCGCTCAAGGCCGGCACCGGCGCCAACACCGACGCCGCGGGCAAGCTCGCAGGCCTCGTCCAGCTGCGCGACAGCGTCGCAAACACGATGCAGGCCCAACTGGACGAAACGGCGCGCGGCCTCATCACTGCCTTCCGCGAAACGGCGCCCGCTCTGGCAGACCAGGCCGGTCTGTTCACCTGGTCCGGCGGTCCCGGCGTGCCTCCTGCAGGCACCCTGATCAACGGCCTCGCCCGCTCGATCCGCCTGAACCCGGCCGCCGATCCGCTCGTCGGCGGCGACCCGACGCTGCTGCGCGACGGCGGCATGAACGGCGCGGCCTACGACAAGAACCCGGCCAACAACGCTTCTTACGCCGATCTGCTGATCGCCTATGGCAATCGCATCGACGAGAACATGGCCTTCGATCCGGCCGCCGGGATCACCGCGACCTCCAGCCTGAGTTCCTTCACCACCAACTCGATCGGCTGGTTCGAAGGCATGCGCAAGCAGGCGGCAACGGCGACCGAGACCAAGGAAGCGCTTGCGGTCCGCACCGGCGAGGCGCTGTCCAACGAAACATCAGTCAATGTCGACGTCGAGATGTCGCTGCTGCTCGATCTCGAGCACGCCTACCAGGCCTCGGCGCGCCTCATCAAGGCGGTCGACGAGATGCTGCAGTCGCTGCTCGCGGCGGTGAGGTAGTCGATGAAAACCACCTTTGTCTCCTCCTCCGCGGTTTCCAATGCCCTGCGCTATTCGATCCTGCGCCAGCAGGCCGAACTGACAAAGGCGCAGAAGGAAGCGACATCGGGTTTTGTCGCCGACCGCGGCCTGGCGCTTGGCGCGCGCACCGCCCAGTCGGTCACGCTCAATCGCGACCTCGAGCGCCTGTCGGGCATCGTCGATTCCAACGGGCTGATCACGTCGCGGCTGTCGGCCACCCAAAAGGGCCTGAACCAGATCGGCGACGCCGCCCAGTCCTTCCTGTCGAGCCTCACCAGCTCGTCCTCGGGCGATGCCGCCTATGCGCTCACCCAGAAGAGCGCGCGCAGCACGCTCGACACATTGACCTCGGTGCTCAACACCAGCCTGAATGGCGAATACCTGTTCGCCGGCACCAACACCGACGTCAAGCCGATCAACGACTTCAGCGCCGGCTCGCCAACCAAGGTGGCTTTCGACGCAGCCTTCGCCGGCTTCTTCGGCTTCTCCCAGAATGATCCGGCCGCCCAGGGCATCACGGCTGCCCAGATGGACAGCTTCATGACCACGGTGGTCGAGCCGACATTCCTCGGCGCCGGCTGGTCGGCTCCCGGCAGCCCATGGTCGAACGCGACCGACCAGGGCATCACCAGTCGCATCACGCTCAATGAGACCTCGGAGAGCTCGATCAGCGCCAACAACCAGGGCCTGCGCAAGATCGCCATGACGGCTGCAGTGCTGAGCGACCTGCTGGGCAGCAATGTCAGCGACGCGGCTCGCAAGGCGCTGGTGACCAAGGGCGTGCAGACGATCGGCGTCGCCATCTCCGACATCGGCCAGCTCGAGGCGCAGACCGGCATCATCGAGCAGCGGATCACCAACGCCACCGACCGCATCAAGACGCAGATCGACCTGTTCGAAAGGCATATCCTGAATACCGAAGGCGTTGATCCCTACAAGGCTTCGACCCGCGTCACCGACCTTCTCTCCCAGATCGAAAAGTCCTACGCTATCACCGCCCGCATCCAGCAACTGAGCCTCATGAAATTCCTCTGAACGGCAATCAAACGGGACGCATATGTATCAATTTTCCTATGCCGATATTCAGACCGACTCTGTCGCCGATGCGAAGGACCGCGAACGCCAGCTGCTCAGCCGCTCCATCGACCTGCTGACCCGGGCAAGTGCTGCCGGCGTCAACTCCATGGACGCCATCGAGGCGCTCAACTTCACCAACCGCGTCTGGACCTCGCTGCTCGACGATCTGGGCAATCCCGACAATGCACTCCCCAAGGAGCTGCGCGCCAACCTCATTTCGATCGGTCTGTGGATCCTGCGCGAGGCCGAAGACCTGCGTCAGGGCCGCACCGAAAATTTCGAAGGCCTGATCGAGGTTTCGCAGATCATTCGCGACGGCATCCAATGAAAAACACGTTGAAGATTTCCTTGAAGGCCAACGAGAAGATTTATCTGAACGGCGCCGTCATCCGGGCCGACCGCAAGGTCTCGCTCGAATTGCTCAACGACGTGCAGTTCCTGCTCGAAAGCCACGTCATCCAGCCCGAGCAGGCTTCGACGCCGCTGCGCCAGCTCTACTTCATCTTGCAGATCATGCTGATGGACCCGATCGGTGCCGCGGACGCACGCGAGATGTTCCGCCGCTCGCTGCCTCTCCTGCTCGCCACCTTCGAGGATCCCGAGATCCTCGCGAACCTCAAGCAGGTCGACCGCCTCGTCGCCGAAGACCATGTCTACGAGGCGCTCAAGACCATTCGTTCGCTCTACCCAATCGAAAAGCGCGTCATGGCCGGCAACGACCAGCCGGAGCCGTCGCGCGCCGTCGCCGGAGGTACCTTCTGATGGCCATCGACTACACGACCACCCTGCCCGTCGGCACCAACACCAAAGCCGCCACGGACACCAAGACCGCCGCGACCAAGAACCAGGTCGATTACAACTCGTTCCTCAAGCTGCTCGTCGCGCAGATGAAGAACCAGGACCCGACCAAGCCGATGGACTCGACCGAGTATGTCGCGCAGCTCGCCACCTTCTCGCAGGTCGAGCAGTCGGTGCAGATGAACTCGCGCCTCGACCAGATCCTGCAGGGCTCGGCCCTCGCCCAGGCCGACGCCATCATCGGCAAGACTGTGACCTCGCCCGACGGCAAGACGACCGGCGTCGTCGCCGAGGTCAAGCTTTACAAGGACGGCATCGTCGCCGTGCTCAAGGACGGCAAGCAGATCGTCATCAATCCCGGCGTCACCATCAAGGATACGCCGGCGTGAACGAGGCCGATGCCCTCGATCTGGTCCAGTATGCCATCTGGACCGTGCTGACTGCGTCCGGCCCGGCAGTGGCCGCCGCAATGCTGATCGGCGTCGGCATCGCCCTCATCCAGGCGCTGACCCAGATCCAGGAAATCACGCTGACCTTCGTGCCCAAGATCGTCGCCATCCTTCTGGTGACGGCCGTGACCGGCCCCTTCATCGGCGCCCAGATCTCCTCCTTCACCAACGTCATCTTCGAGCGCATCCAGACGGGTTTCTGACCCTTCGTAGCATGTCCTCTCGCCCGCATTCCGCTCTGGCCCGCTGCCGCGCCGAAGCTGGCCCATACTGGCGCCCGACAAATGGGTTCACCCCGTCCCTTGATCGTGGTCTAGTCGCCGCAGACGATTCACCAGGAAAGCCGGCTCCACCGGCCGCGGCGCATGGACGACCATAAGATCGAGCAGGGTTCAGCCCTCGAGCCATTCAAGCACGGCATCTTCCGCTCGGTCTGGTTTGCAAGCCTCGCCTCGAATTTCGGCGGCCTCATCCAGTCTGTGGGTGCCGCCTGGCTGATGACCTCGATTTCCAGCTCCTCCGACATGGTGGCGCTGGTCCAGGCGTCGATCACCTTGCCGATCATGATGTTTTCGCTCGTCTCCGGCGCTCTCGCCGACAGCTACGACCGGCGCCGCGTCATGCTGACGGCCCAGTGCTTCATGCTTGCCGTTTCGGCACTGCTGACCTTCGTTGCCTATCTCGGCCTGATCACGCCGTGGCTGCTGCTCGGCTTCACCTTCCTCATCGGCTGCGGCACCGCCCTCAACAATCCGTCCTGGCAGGCATCCGTCGGCGACATGGTGCCCCGCCCGGTCATGCCGGCAGCGGTCGCGCTCAACTCGATGGGCTTCAACATGACGCGCAGCGTCGGCCCGGCCATAGGCGGCATCATCGTCGCGACGGCCGGTGCTGCGGCTGCCTTCGCCGTCAACACGCTGAGCTATTTCGCCCTCATCTTCGTGCTGTTCCGCTGGCGTCCGCAGTACCCCAAGAGCACGTTGCCGCGCGAGACCCTCGGCCAGGCGATGGGTGCCGGGCTGCGCTACGTCATCATGTCGCCGAACATCGGCAAGGTGCTGCTGCGCAGCTTCACCTTCGGCTTCACCGCCGTCGTCATCCAGGCGCTGCTGCCGCTCGTCGCCCGCGACCTCGTCGCCGGCGGCCCGCTGACCTACGGCATCATGCTCGGCGCATTCGGCATCGGCGCCGTCGGCGGCGCGCTCATCAGCGGCCGCATCCGCCGCAGCATGACCAGCGAGGCGATCGTGCGCTCCGCCTTCCTCGGCTTCGCCCTGTCGAGCTGGATCGCGGCCTGGAGCACCTATGCCTGGCTCACCAGCGCCGGCCTGCTCATCGGCGGCGCCTGCTGGGTTCTGGCGCTGTCGCATTTCAACATCTCGGTGCAGATGTCGACGCCGCGCTGGGTCGTCGGCCGGGCGCTGTCGATCTACCAGATGGCGACCTTCGGCGGCATGGCCTTCGGCGCCTGGGTCTGGGGCGTCATCGCCGACGGCCATGGCGCATCGACCGCGCTGATCATCGCCGGCCTGACCATGCTCATCGGTGCCGCCATCGGCTTCCTCCTGCCGCTACCCGAACACACCGTGCTCAATCTCGACCCGCTCAACCGCTTCCGCGAACCGCATCTGGCGCTCGACGTTCAGCCACGCAGCGGCCCCGTCACCATCACCATCGAGTTCATCATCCGCGAGGAAGACGTTCCGGCCTTCCTGCAGGCCATGGCCGAGCGCCGCCGGGTCCGCCGCCGCGACGGTGCCCGCCATTGGACATTGTCACGCGACCTGGAAAATCCGGAAATCTGGATCGAGACCTACCACACCCCGACCTGGCTCGAATATGTCCGGCACAATCATCGCGCCACCCATGCCGACGCCGAGATCGGCGACACGCTGCGTGCGCTGCACAGCGGCGCCCAGCCGCCGCGTGTCCGCCGCACCATCGAACGCCCGACCAGCCTCGCAGCGACCCTCGTCACCCCCAAGGGCCCCATCGACCTGCATTGAGGACCACGCGCCCCGCTAGGCCGACCTTTGGCTGCGCGCGGAAATCAGCCGCAGCCATGGGGTCACGTGGAAGACGCTCATCAGCAGGTACATCGCCGCCATGCCGCTGATCGGCGACATGTGCCCGGACGAGCAGATCATCGCGGCCGAACCACCGTCCAGCACAGCGCTCACCAGTGCCATGGCGGCGAAAACCGGCGACGCCGCCAGCGCAAGCCAGTCCGCCGCCCCGAGAGGGGCGACGTCCTTGCCGGCCGGCTGCTCGCCGAACCTGTCGCAGCAAGCCCGGCTCATGACTTGGCGCTCTGCTCGCGAAAGGCCGCTTCTCCGGCATCCGAAATCTCGACCCATCTCTGGTCGGGCGCTGCATCGGCGACATAGCTGTCGTGCCAGTTCCACCATTTGTAGGTCGGCGTCTGCGGGTAGCCTTCGGGCGAATCCTCCCACAGCTCCTGCCGGCCGAGCGGGGTGATGTCGAGATAGCTCCAGGTCCCGCCCATCTGTTCGTCGCCGCGGTTGTTGAGGAAGTAGGTGCGGAATATCCGGCCGTCCTCGTCGCGGTAGAAAACGTTGGTGCCGTGCCATTCGTCGACGCCGAAATCCAGGTCGAATCCGTCGGTGATCGTCACCCACGGCATCTTCCAGCCCATGCGTGCCTTGAGCCCTGCGATATCAGCCTGCGGCGCGCGCGACGCCAATACCAGCGTGGTGTCGCGGGCATTCAGGTGGGCGACATGGGCGATCTGGTCGGCCACCAGCGAGCAGCCGCGGCAGGCGTGCTCGGGCCAGCCATAGACGCCGGGCTCGTAGAAGGCGCGATAGACGATCAGTTGGCGACGGCCGGCGAACAGGTCGAGCAGGCTGACCTTTCCGCCCGGCGCTTCGAACGTGTAGTTTTTCTCGACAGCCACCCACGGCATCCGCCGGCGTTCGGCGGCAAGCGCATCGCCGGCGCGGGTATGCAGCTTTTCCTTGACCAGCAGCTGCTTGCGCGCGTCTTCCCATGCCTCGCGCGACACGACTGACGGCTTCGCCATCCCGCCCTTCGCTCCGTTCTGACCGTTCCCTGATATGCTCATGACTCTGAAACTCCCTGGTTGCGCGACTTCCCGCCTGGGATCGTCGCTGTTGGTCGCTGGCCAACCTTGGCACCGGAATTCGAGAGCAGAGAGTAACAAGTGTGGCGGCATTCCCCGCGCTCTTCCCTTCTCCCCCTGCGGGAGAAGGTGGATTGGCGCGCAGCTCCAAGACGGATGAGGGGTGTTGGAAGAAGCGAGGCGGTGGAGAGCGGGGGGCTGTCGGCGAACCTGAAATGTCCCACTTCGCCCAACACCCCTCATCCGACCCTTCGGGGCACCTCTCCCGCAGGAGGAGAAGGAAAAGCCTCCCACCCTCGCGCAAGCTTGACGCAATAGGGTCAGCCAGCCGTGGCATTGGCTCGCGGCAGGATTCGATCGGGTAAAGCATGGCGATCAGCGAAACCATCTCGGGCACCGGCGGCGCAACCAAGAGCGGTCGCGACGTCTTCTTCGCCCTTGGCATCATCGTCATCCTGGCGGTGCTGTTCCTGCCGATCCCGGCCTTCCTGATCGACATCGGCCTTGCCTTCTCCATCGCCATCTCGGTCCTGATCCTGATGGTGGCGCTGTGGATCCAGCGTCCTCTCGACTTCTCGTCGTTCCCGACGGTCCTGCTGATCGCAACGATGCTGCGCCTGTCGCTCAACATCGCCACCACGCGCATGATCCTGTCACACGGCAACGAGGGCACGCACGCCGCAGGCTATGTCATTTCGGGCTTCTCCAACCTGGTCATGTCCGGCGACTTCGTCATCGGCCTGATCGTCTTCCTCATCCTCATCGTGGTGAACTTCATCGTCATCACCAAGGGTGCGACGCGTATCGCCGAAGTGGGCGCGCGCTTCACCCTCGACGCCATCCCCGGCAAGCAGATGTCGATCGACGCCGACCTGTCCGCCGGCATGATCGACGACAAGACGGCCCAGCTGCGCCGCCGCGAACTGGAAGAAGAAAGCTCCTTCTTCGGCTCCATGGACGGTGCCTCGAAATTCGTCCGCGGCGACGCCATCGCCGGCCTGATGATCACCGCCATCAACATCGTCGGCGGCATCGCCATCGGCTACTTCCGCCATGACATGGGCATGGGCGAAGCAGCCGACGTGTTCATCAAGCTGTCGGTCGGCGACGGCCTCGTCACCCAGATCCCGGCCCTCATCGTCTCGCTCGCCGCCGGCCTGCTCGTCTCGAAGGGCGGCACCCGCGGCTCGGCCGACCAGGCCGTGTTCGGCCAGCTCGGCGCCTATCCGCGCGCCCTGTATGTCGCGGCCTTCCTGCTGGTCATGCTGGCGCTGATGCCCGGCCTGCCGATGTTCCCCTTCATCACCCTCGCCGGCTGCATGGCGGCCCTGGCCTACGTGATCCCGATGCAGCACAAGCGCCGCCTGGCCGAGGCCGAGGCCGAAAAGCAGATGGTGGAGGCAGAGAAGGTCGAAGAAGAGAAAAACTCGGTCAAGGCATCGCTCGCTACCGCCGAGATCGAGCTCCTGATCGGCAAGCAGCTGTCGACGCGCCTGCTCGCCACGCATCAGGAACTTGCCTTCCGCATGGCCAAGATGCGCAAGAAGTTCGCCACCCAATACGGCTTCGTCGTGCCCGAGGTGCGCCTGACCGACGACTTCTCGATCCCGCCCAAGAGCTACCAGATCAAGATCCACGGCACCGTCGTCGCCGAGTACCAGATGCGCGTCGGCGAGATCATGGTGCTGCTCGGCTCGCGCGACCTGCCCGACATTCCGGGCGAGGAAGTGCGCGAGCCGGCCTTCGGCATGCGTGCGTTCTCGGTGCTCGATTCCTTCTCCGAGGACTTGAAGCGCGAGCAGTTCACCTTCGCCGACAACATGTCGGTGCTGCTCACTCACCTGTCCGAGGTGATCCGCAACAACCTGCCGCAGCTGTTGTCCTACAAGGACATGAAGGCGCTGCTCGAGCGCCAGGATCCCGAATACCGCAAGCTGGCCGACGAAATCTGCTCGTCGCACATCACCTATCCGGGGCTTCAGGCGGTGCTCAAGCTGCTGCTCGCCGAGCGCGTGTCGATCCGCAATCTGCATCTCATCATCGAGGCCATCGCCGAGATCTCGCCGCATGTGCGCCGCACCGAACAGATCGTCGAGCATGTCCGCATCCGCATGGCCCAGCAGATCTGCGGCGATCTCAGCGAAGGCGGCGCGCTCAAGGTGCTGCGTCTCGGCAACCGCTGGGACCTCGCCTTCCACCAGAGCCTCAAGCGCGACGCCAAGGGCGAGGTGCGCGAGTTCGACATCGACCCGCGCCAGCTCGAGGAGTTCGGCCAGGACGCCTCCAAGGCGATCCGCACCCATCTCGAGGCCGGAGAACGCTTCGTCCTCGTCACCGCGCCCGACGCGCGTCCTTACGTCCGCATGATCATCGAGCGCCTGTTCCCCACCTTGCCGGTGCTCAGCCATGTCGAGATCGCCAAGGGCGTCGAACTGCGCGTTCTCGGAACCATTTCATGAACGCGTCCGCGCAAGGCCTCGTCCTTGCGGCCTTCCTCGCCTTCTGCCGCATCGGCGCCTGCTTCATGCTGATGCCCGGCCTGTCGAGCGTGCGCGTGCCCACCCACATCAGGCTGTTCGTCGCGGTTGCCGCGACCGGCGGCCTTTTGGTGCATCTGTGGGACCAGATCTTTCCTTTCGTCGACGCCCGCCCCGGCATTCTGATGCCGATGATCGCCTCCGAGCTTCTGATCGGCGGGTTGATCGGCCTGATGGCCCGGCTTTATATCCTGGCGCTGATGTTCATGGGCAATGCGGTTGCCATGCTGATCGGCTTCAACAGCGTCGGCGGCCATGCCATCGAGGAAAACGAACCGCAAGGGCCGCTCGCTTCGATCATCTCGATCGCAGCTCTGCTTTTGCTCTTCACCCTCAACTTCCACCACGAGATCATCCGGGCGCTCGTCGCCTCCTACAAGGTCGCCCCGATCAACCTGTTCTTCAATCCGCAGGCGGCCCTCGTCGACGTTACCGACACCTTGTCGGAGAGCTTCATGGTGGTGCTCAGGCTCGGCAGTCCGTTCATCGCCTATGCCATCCTGATCAACCTGACGATCGGCTTCGTCAACAAGCTGACGCCGCAGATTCCGGTCTACTTCATCTCGCTGCCCTTCGTCGTCACCGGCGGCCTGATCCTGGTCTATTTCGGCATCGGCACCATGCTCAGCCTGTTCGCCGACGGCTTCGGCGACATCACCTTGGGGAGATAGTCATGACCTCACGCAAGGACAGGCTGAAGAAGCTGGTGGTGGTGCAGGAACAGCTGAAGGCGCTGCATGAGACCCGCCACGCCGGCTACGTCGCCCAGGCGGTGGCGGCCGAGGCCGAAGCCCAGGCGCTGACCGAAAGCTTCGGCAACGCCCAGGACATGGCCGAGCTGTTCCCTGATCTCTATCACCGGCGCATTTCGGCGGCACTTGCCCGCAAGCAGATCAATCTCGGCCTGGCAAGCCACGAGGCCGGCAAGGTCGCCACAGCAACCGCCCGCACCAACATGGTCGAACGTGCCTATCGCGACGTCCGCCGCCAGGACGAACGCGACAGCGCCGACCGCGAGCGCCTTGAAATCATCGAGAGAAAGTCGAGCGAATGACCCCGAAGATCGGAACCGGTTTTTGGCAGAGATCGTTCACGAATTCAAGATGTTACGGCGTCCTTTGCGCGCCCGGTTGGGCGGGTGGCGCGGCACTGACGACAAGTAAGGTTGCGGCAAGCTTGACCCTCCACAATCAACAGTAACGAAACCGGAAAGGCGAGCCAGCTTTGGCCATCTCCCCCCCCAGCGACATTGTTCTGGACGTAGCCAAGGCCGTCGAGCCGTCTGGCGTCCAGGCCGCGCGCGCCGCTTTGGTCAACCGCACCAACAACGTCGCAGGCGCCTTCTCGCTCGGCGAAGCAGCTTTCGGCGCAGGCGCCTCGCGCCAGCCGGACAAGGCAGCTCCGGATGCCGGCATGAAGCGTTTCGAAGCGATGGTGCTTCAGACCTTCATCGAGAACATGATGCCGAAGAACACCGAGAGTGTTTACGGCAAGGGCATGGCCGGCGACATGTGGAAGTCGATGATGGCCGAGCAGATGGCCAATGCCACCGCCGACGCCGGCGGCATCGGCATCGCCAAGTCGCTCATGCGCGACCACTATGTGAAAAACGACAAGACGGTTCCCGTCGGCGTCGTGACCGGCGGTCCCGACCAGGCGGCGCTCGACCAGCAGGCGAGCCAGACAACCGCCATGCTCCAGGAAATGCAACGGAAGATGGTCCAGTCGCTCGGAGGCGGCGAGGCCGGCTCCGCCACTGACACAGATCGTAGAGGGTAACAAATGACGGATTTGGCCGATTACAGGGCAAGCATGCCTGCAAACACCGACGTCGCCGAAGCGGCGGTCCGGCCCGGCAACATCAGCGTCATCCTCAGCCGCATCGAAGATGCCGTCGAGGAAGAGACCGCTGCGATCCGCACCGACGTGCGCTTCGACATCAAGGCGTCCAACGCACGCAAGAGCCGTTATCTCTATGAACTCACCCGCGCCACCAAGGGTGTCGTCGAGGGCGAATTCCCGATCGAGCTGAGGACCGGCGTCGAACGCCTGCGCGACAAGCTGGTCGCCAACGAGCGCGCCATCCTCGCCCATCTCAGCGCCGTCAGCGAAGTCGCCGGCCTGCTCAAGGACGCCATCCAGCGTTCCGAGGCTGACGGCACTTACTCGGCCAACGAATTCGGGTGGGCGCGGTGATCAAGTTCATCGTTGCGGCGCTCTGGATCGTCGCCGCGACACTCGGCGCGGTCTTCTATTCCTTCCAGGCAGCAGCCAGCCTGCCCCCTGCCGAGGACAAGAAGCCGATGCTGGGCGGCCTCGACTACGTCAAGACCGACGTGATTTCGGTGCCGCTTCTGAAGGGCGAGCGCGTCGAGGGATATTTCCTGACGCGGCTCGTCTATACGGTCGAGCCCAAGCAGGTCGCCAAGATGTCCATTCCGGTGGCGTCGCTCCTGACCGACCAGGTCTACAGCTATCTTTACGGCAACCCGCAGATCGACTTCACCCAATACGACAAGATCGATCTCGATGCCTTCCGCAATGGCATCCGCGACAGCATCAACCAGCGCATCGGCGACAAGATGGTGCAGGAAGTGCTGGTCGAGCAGATCGATTTCCTGACCCCCGACGACGTCCGCGACAACGCCGTGCGCAAGCGCTCGGCTGCCGCGGAAGCCGCCAAGTCTGCCGAAGCCGCAGCACCATCGGGGCATGGCGAAGCAGCCCCCGCACCTGCCCACTGATATCAGGTCGGCCTTTTTTTGCGACCCGTCCTCGACAGCTGTGTCGAGGACGGGTCGATGCTTTGCCAAAACTACGTTGACGTAAACGTCAACCGAACGCTATAGATTTATCCAGTCCTGTGACGCGGCCGGCTTGTCCGGGTTTGTCCGGGGAGGTGAAGCAATTGCGGGGAAAAGGCGCAAAACGCCTTTCCGTCAGGAATTGCCTCAAGAGATAGAGCGTTTCGCGGACGCGCCGCGCCGCAAGGCGCGCGAGCGCCATTTCAGGAAATCAGGAGAGTTCCATGAGCATTCAGGCAGTCGCAGACCAGATCAAGTCGAAGGTGGAAAGCTCGGGCTTCGACCGCTCGGTCAAGTTCGACACCGGTTCCGACGGCGTCATCGTCATCGACGGCGGCACGCTGTCGACCACCGACGGCCCGGCCGACTGCACCATCAAGCTGTCGCTCGACAATCTCGAGTCGCTGATTTCGGGCGACCTGAACCCGACGATGGCGTTCATGACCGGCAAGATCAAGGTCGAGGGCGACATGACTGTCGCCATGGGCCTGAGCAAGCTGCTCGGCTGACAGGCATCCGCCTGAGTCCCTGCCCCGCGACACCTGTCCGCGGGGCAGCAGACAAGAACGCCTGCCCGGCAGCACCCCGAAGCTGCTGAGGCCATACCGGCCACGCTTCGGCCTGACATCAGGGTCGTGCCGGAATTTCCCGACACCGGCAGCAACACTGTAATGTCCGCATAACCGTTTGCGTCCACTCCCCGCTCGACAGAGTTGAGCCGGAGACGCATATGAACGGGAAATGCCTTTCACATTCATCGACACTGGCGAATGAGCGCTCCACCGGCCCTTGCCGTGGAACAGGCCGTCACCGTGTGCTGCTTGCGACACTGCTGATCTCAATCACAGCATCAAGTGGTTGCGCCAACTGGATCGGGCGGTCCGAAGATGAAGAGGCTGCTCAGCCCCAGATCCGTCTCGGCAATGCGGACCAGCCGGTCGCCGGCTCGCAGGACTGTGCCAAGGCCCCCAACCGGACTCCCGGACCGACCTGCTTTCCACCGGCCCCGAGGAACCACTGGGCACGCGATGCCGCGTCGGCCCTGAGAGTTCCAGCACCGTCTGCACCGGGCAGCGGCGCATCCAACCAGTGACGTGGCGTCGTGGCCTATTGCTTCCACCGATCCGTCGCAATGCACCCGCAATCAAATTGCGCCAGACCTTGGCCTGAAGGGACCGATCTGGAAGATGACGATGAAGCGCAAGACAATGGTGGCCGCAGCGATGACATGCGCGGCCTTGCTGGCCGGCTGCGTCGAAGACCGCTACGGCCCTCGCGACTGGGCCGGGCCGCGGCACAGCCCGCGCGGCTGGGATGGACCAAGGCATACGCCGAGACCATGGGATTCACCGCGCGACTGGCGCGACCATCCACGCAACGACCCGCGCGACTGGCGCGATCCTCCGCGCAAATGGCCGCGCGGCGAGCCTCGCCCTTCACGCCCTACCTATCCCGGTCCGATAGATTGCCGGGGCGGTCCGGCAACAACGCCATCGCCCGACTGCATCGACAACCCGCGCAGCGAACCCCGCCCCTCGCGCCCGACCTTTCCCGAACCGCTGGATTGTCGCGGCGGCCCGGCGACGACACCTTCGCCCGGTTGCATCGACAGGCCAAGACCGCGCGGCGGACGTTCCGACGCACAGCCGATCCTGGAATAGAGGCAAGCGCTGCCGCTCAGGCAGCGAGGCGGGTCCGCTCGGATTTGACCTTGCGACCGGCCGCCTTGAGGACGCCTCTCGCATCGTCGAGCGTCCCTGCCACGAGTTCGAGCGCCAAGAAGCGCTCGCGCTCGTAGGGCCCCGGCATCGCGAGCGAGCCGGTCTTGTCGGCGGTGAAGCCGAAGCGGGCATAATAGGGCGCGTCGCCGACCAGCAGCACTGCGCGATGGCCAAGCCGCGCGGCCTCGGCAACCGCATGGCGCATCAAGGCCGAGCCGATGCCGACGCTCTTGATCATTGGATCGACCGCCAGCGGGCCGAGCAGCAACGCTGCCTGACCGCCCTCGCCCAGGCGCACGTCCCACAGGCGCACGGTGCCGATCACGGCGCCCGCCTCGTCGCGCGCAACGAAGGCAAGGCCCTCGGACGGACGACGGCCGCGCCGCAGCTTCTCCGACGACTTCTTGCGCCGCTTCGGGCCCATCGCACGGTCGAGCAGAGCCTCGCGCGCCGCGATGTCGGCTTGGGTTTCAGCCACGATCACGATGTCGGGCGAGGTTTTGGCTACGTCTTCGATGTTCATTTCCGCGATCCTTCACGAGCGGAGATCTGTTCCACAAGCGAACCCGATCGGGCGCACTGTAACCAGCACGCCCGTCGGGGTGATCTGAACGGCTCCGGCGCCAGGCGCCGTTTCGAGCCGTCAGATCACGTAGGATCGGAGAGGCTCGAAGCCGTTGAAGGCGACCGCCGAATAGGTGGTCGTGTAGGCGCCGGTGCCTTCGATCAGCACCTCGTCGCCGATGGTCAGCGACAGCGGCAGCGGGTACGGCGCCTTTTCGTACATGACGTCGGCCGAGTCGCAGGTTGGACCTGCGAGCACGCAGGGGCTCTTCTCGTCCTCGTCACGCGTCGTCACGATCGGGTAGCGGATTGCCTCGTCCATCGTCTCGGCGAGACCGCCGAACTTGCCGATGTCGAGGAACACCCAGCGTACATTGTCGTTGTCGGCCTTCTTGGAGATCAGAACGACTTCCGACTTGATGACGCCGGCGTTGCCGACCATGCCGCGACCCGGCTCGATGATCGTCTCCGGAATCTTGTTGCCGAAATGCTTGCTCAGATACTCGAAGATGGCCTGGCCATAGGCCTGCGCCGCCGGCACGTCCTTGAGGTAGCGCGTCGGGAAACCGCCGCCCATGTTGACCATGCCGAGCATGATGCCTTCCTCGGCGAGCTTGGCGAACACCATCTTGGCGTCGGCCAGCGCACGGTCCCATGCGGTCAGATCGGTCTGCTGCGAGCCGACATGGAACGACACGCCATAGGCGTCGAGGCCGAGCGACTTGGCCAGGCGCAGCACGTCGACGGCCATTGCCGGCACGCAGCCGAACTTGCGCGACAGCGGCCATTCGGCACCTTCGCCATCGGTCAAGACGCGGCAGAACACACGCGCCCCGGGCGCGGCGCGGGCGACTTTCTCGACCTCTTCGACGCTGTCGACGGCAAACAGGCGGATGCCGAGTTCGAAGGCACGCGCGATGTCGCGCTCCTTCTTGATGGTGTTGCCGAACGAGATGCGCTCGGCCGGCGCGCCGGCATCCATGGCCATCTCGATCTCGGCCACCGAAGCGGTGTCGAAGGACGAGCCCATGCCGGCAAGCATGCGCAGGATTTCCGGCGCAGGGTTTGCCTTCACGGCATAGTAGATCTTGGATTCAGGCAGGGCCTTCTCGAAGGCGCGGAAATTGTCACGCACGACATCGAGGTCGACGACGAGGCAGGGGCCGTTCGGACGGCGGGTGGCGAGGAAGTCGAGGATGCGCTGAGTGGCCATAGGTCTCTCCATTCGCGCGGGATTGCCGCGCAGAATCAATCAAGCTGCGGGACGGCCGTTCCCGGCCGCAGAATCCCGCGGTGGACAAAGACATGACCGCTATTGATGGAACCAGCCTGTGGAGACCCTGGAACCATAAATGCGCTTCACGCGGCGGTGAACCTAAGCCAGCCCGGCTTCGGTTCGCTTTGTCTGCCTTGGCTTGGAAATGGGAAGACCCGTTCCGCACTGCCGGCAATGAGGGTGTGCCTCTTCAGTAACCCCGGCTTTTGGACAGCCGGAAGAGAACCAGAAAGGCCCGCACCGTCGTTGCTTCAAGGTGTCCTCGATTTCGCGGTTGGCCGCCAAACCGACTGGAGGGGTTAGCTCCAGTTACCTTACCGATTTCCTCGCCATTCGAGGGATCGGCGGACACCCACAGGCACGTGCGACTTTGGGCAAGCGGGGATATATGCACCGTGGGTGTCACAATCAATTAAAATCTCATAGCCGCTTGAAAAAATTCAAACGTCGAACAATGCTGGCGATATCGTAAACAGGCTTCGAACGATGACTGGCACATCCGACCCTTTCAACGCCTTCCTGGATATCCCGCAAGTCACTGTTTCGAATAAGGAAAACGGCCCACTCGCGGGCTTGCGCCTGGCGGTAAAGGACATCTACGACGTGGGTGGCCTGGTCACCGGCTGCGGCAACCCCGACAAGGCTGCAAACGGCCATCCGGCCCTGAAAACCGCGCCGGCCGTGCAGATGATTCTCGACGCCGGCGCACGCTTCGCCGGCAAGACCCAGACCGACGAACTCGCCTTCTCGCTGATGGGCCAGAACGCCCACTTTCCCCATCCGATCAATCCGGCCGCGCCCAACCGCGTCACAGGCGGCTCGTCCTCGGGTTCGGCAGCGGCGGTGGCCGCCGGTCTCGCCGACATCGCGGTCGGCTCGGATACCGGCGGCTCGATCCGGGCGCCAGCCAGCTTCTGCGGCCTGATCGGCCTGCGCACCACCCATGGCCTGATTTCGCTCGACGGCACGATGAAGCTGTCGCCCAGCCTCGACACCTTCGGCTGGTTCGCCCGTGACATCGACGCCTATGAGGCGGTGGCCAGGGTTTTGTTCGGCCAAGGCGCCGCTTCTCCTCGAGAGGGGCAATTGTCACGCCCCCTTCATCTCGCCAGCCTCGACGGCCTCGTCCTCGGCACCCCGGAAGCCGCCGAGTACCGGCGCATGTTCGCAGTTGCCGAAAAGGCCGTTGGCCCGGCGACGTCTGCGGCTCCGCTCAGCCAGTCCCTGGACGAACTTTACTGGTGCTTCCGCAAGATCCAGGCCTTTGAGGCCTGGCAGGAGCACGGCGCCTGGATTTCTTCCGGCGACCGCCAGCTCGGCCCCGGCGTCAAGGAGCGCTTCGCCTTCGGCGAGACGATTTCCAAGGCGGACTACGCTGCCGAGATCGAAAAGCGCGGGGCGTTCCGCAAAGAGCTCGCCAACCTGCTCGGCGATGACGGCGTTCTTGTTCTCCCGACCGTGCCGGGCGCCGCACCGCTTGCAGCAGGAACCCACGAAGAGTTGCTCGCCTATCGCGAACGGGCGCTGCGGCTGCTCTGCCTTTCGGGCTTGTCGGGCTTCCCGCAGATCACTCTGCCCATCGGTACGGTCGACGGCGCGCCCTTCGGTCTGTCTCTGCTCGGCCTCGCCGGCAGCGATCTCGCCCTGATCCAGCTGGGACGCAAAGTATTGAACCAGAAAGCCTAGAGCACAGCGCAAGACACGCTCCTCCCGAGCAATCACCATTGCTTAGGATTCGGTCGCTAGATTGCGCGCATGAACCCATATACGCGACCGATACTTGTTTTCGTCTTGATGGCCATTCTTGTGGCCCAGACACTCACGCGTTTCCTCGACGACCTGCCGGGCGCAGGCGTCTCCAATGGCATCCAGGGCATCAACGCTTTCCTCGACTTCGTGCTGGTGTCGCGGATCGGCGTTGGTCCCTCGGCAGTCGTGCTCGCCGTGCTGACCGTCGTGTTCACGATACAGGCCTATCGCAGGCAACATAACGGTCAGCAACCGACTGCACGTGCTGCCGTCAGGCAACGAACGGTCAAGACGGCAGCGCCGGTCATGCAAGCCCCCTCCGCGGAACGCATGGCCAAGGCAGTCGGAAGGACCACTCTCAAAGTGCCGGACAGGCCGCTGACCGACGCTGACCGCCAGTTCCTGACCAAGCTTCAGGAGGACCTGTCCGCCCAGCTCGTCTACGAAAAAGAGCTTATCGGCATGAGGGGCACGGAGCCCCTGGTCGTAAGGCTGGTGCCACAGGTTCCGCTGCGCGACATGGAGCGCCCCAGAAGCTGGTTCGGCGGCGCGCCTGCTATGGCCGAGCACATCCCCTGGCCGGTGATAGACGGCCGCAACGCCAATTTCCTCGCCCAGATCTGCTGCGCCGACCTGCCTGGCGAGCTCTGGGACGGCCTCGGTCCGCGCAACGGCTGGCTGGTATTCTTCATCCACCCGGCCGACTATGATGCGCATGTGCTACATGTCAGTGAGTTGGGTCCTTGGAGAGAAGGCCCCGAAGACCTCAGCATAGCCGGCTGGTCCAGCGGCCTGCCTTACGCAAAGTCGCAGCTGAAGCCGATCGACGCTTGGCCGCGCTGGCCCGTCGATCTGGTAGCGCTGCGGCCGGGTGACCCCGACCCTCGGCGGGACGGATATAGCGAGGCCATCCACGACATCTACAAGCAGGGATTTGACCTGACATCGCCGGAGCATCGCCCGTTCGATCGCGCCACCACCCTCGCAATGCTCGATATCGCGGAGACGCGCCTCGTCGAAATTCTGGCCAAGGATCTGATTACGCCGCTTCGACAGCAGCTCGAACAGGCATTGGACAGGCTCGCGGTAGCGGAAGCCGCGCCGGAACCGCCCGGCAACCTCGCCGAACTGCGCGAACGTGCCACCACCTTGCCGGCATTGATCGAAGCAAGGACGAAAGGGCATCCGATGCTCGAAGCAGCCCTGGCCCAGGTGCGGACGGTGGCCGCGCGTATCAATGCGGCATCGGACCAGACGCAACTTTCCGAGCACGAAATCGCTGCAATCATCGCCGAACTCGGCAAGTGCGAGATCATCTATCCGCGAGTCCGGCAGCTGCCGCTGACCGCCCACAATGAGGAAGGATCCTTGTGGGTCTGGGATTTCGAGTGCCTCCGGCTCGACCGGGCGCGGCATGCCTACTCGAAATCGCCGGAGGCTTTGCCTCCAGCGATGCGCAGCTATTTCGAGGCCATCTGGAAGGATCAGGCCGCGCACGAGATGGCGGGCATGGGTCACGTGCCATTTGAGTATGTGCACCGGTTCGACCTCGACAAGGATGTGACCCTGCTCGAACTTCCCACCAGCAACCTGATGGGCTGGATGTTCGGCGACGTCGACGACCTGGTTCTGACGATCAGCAAGAAGGACCTCGCGACAGGCAGGTTCGACATGGTCACGACGCAGGTCTCGAACTGAGCCACCTCCCCGTCTGGCACGACGGGCTCCACTTGATGACCCTTGACCCCCAGGTGTGAACAATCCTAGCGTCGTCGTAGCCAATTTTTGAACGAGACCGCAGGCACCATGGACACACTCACCCGGATGCGCGCCTTCATCGACGTGGTCGAGGCGGAAGGCTTCTCAGCCGCGGCGCGCAAGATCGGCCGCTCCAAGGCGCTGCTGTCGAAATATGTGCGCGAATTGGAAGACGAACTTGGCGCGCTGCTGCTCAACCGCACGACAAGGCAGTTTTCGCTGACCGAAGCCGGCCACACCTATTATCGCCGCGCCTCCGAGATCATCCGCGAGGTCGACAGCCTTGCCGATGCCGTGCGCGAATCCTCAGGCGACGTGCGCGGCCGCGTCAAGCTGTCGGCGCCGCGCACCTTTGCCGACGCGCCCATCGGCCATTCGCTGATCGACTTCGCCAAGGAGCACCCCGACATCGTGCTCGAAATCCACCTCGACGACCGTTTCGTCGACCTGGTGGAGGAAGGCTTCGATCTCGCCATCCGCATCTCCAGGCTGGAGAACTCGTCGCTGATCGCGCGGCGTCTGGCGCCCTTCGGCATCAGGCTGTGCGCCTCGCCGGAGCTGATCGAGAAATACGGCATGCCGCAGCGCCCGACCGACCTCGCCAACATCCCCTGCATCATCGACACCAACGGCCGCTGGCTGTCCAACTGGCCGTTCACCAGCGACACCGGCGACACCATGACCGTTTCGGTGAGCGGACCGATGGAGGTCAACAGCCCGATGGCAGCGCGCGCAGCAGCGGTCGCCGGCCTCGGCTTCGCCATCCTGCCCGACTTCATCGCGGCGCCCGACATCGAGGCGGGGCGGCTGGTGCCGGCACTCGATGACCGCCGCCTGTCGGGCGGCGGCATCTTCGCCGTCTACCCGCACCGCCGCTACCTGCCCGCAAAAATCCGCGTTTTCGTCGACTTCCTGGTGCAATGGTTCAAGGTCAACCCTTGCGACCATCTCAAGCAGTGAGGCCTGCGGTCCCACTTTCGCCCGCTTTCTGGTAACTGTCGGCTCCACTCGAATTCCGGACCGACAGTGCAATGATTCTGAACACCCGAACCGCGATGCTCGCCGCTTCTGCGGCAGCACTGCTGGCCACGACGATACCGGCCAGCGTGCACCCGCACGTCTTCGCCGAGGCGCGGCTGGATGTCATGCTCAACCCGGACAATACGGTGAAGTCGTTGCGCCATCTCTGGCGCTTCGACGACCTGTTTTCGAGCACCGTTCTGATGGAGTTCGACAAGAACTCCGACCTCAAGCTCGATGACGCCGAACTGGCCGAAGTGTCGAAGACGGTGTTCGAATCCATCGGCGAATTCAATTACTTCCAGGTGGTGACTTCGGACGGCAAGGACGTCCCGATGAAGCCGCCGGCTCGTTTGATCGCCAATTTCGAAGACCAGCAGCTCATCATCCTGTTCGAGACCGAGCCGAAAGAACCGCTGAAGCTCTCCGGCAAGCTCGACTTCGGCGTCTACGATCCGACCTTCTATACGGCGATCGACTTCACCGACGACGCCAACATGACGGTCGCCGGCCTGCCTGCGAATTGTACGCGGCAGGTGATCCGCCCCGATCCGGACCAGGCCATCGCCCAGAACCAGGCGAGCCTGACCGAAGCCTTCTTCAACGATCCGGCCGGCACCGACATGAGCAAGATCTTCGCCACCAAACTGGAATTGAACTGCAAGGCCTAGGGGTGACCAAGTGAAGAAGACGACCGTCCGCGTGATTTTCGCGCTTCTCGCCATGAGCTACGTGCTCAGCCATTTTGCCGGCCTTGCCCATGCGCAGAGCTCGCTCGGCATCGGCACCAACGAGGCGACCGTGCCCTCGACCGGCTTGTTCGCCGGGCTGCTCAACTGGATCAACCTCCACCAGCAGCAGTTCTACCGGTCGCTGACGGAATCGCTGAAGGCGATGCGCGACGGCGGCGGCGGCGTGTGGGTCCTGGTCGGCCTGTCCTTCGCCTACGGCGTCTTTCATGCCGCCGGCCCCGGCCACGGCAAGGCGGTGATCTCGTCCTACATGCTGGCCAACGAAGTCGCGCTGCGCCGCGGCATCATGCTGTCCTTTGTCTCGGCCTTCCTGCAGGGCCTGACGGCGATCGTGCTGATGACGCTCGTCTTCCTGGTGCTGCGCGGCACATCGGTGTCGATGACCAATGCCACATGGTTCCTGGAGACGGTGAGCTACGCGCTGATCGCTGCCTTCGGCGCCTGGCTGCTGTGGAAGAAACTCAAGCCGATGGCATTTGGCCTGGCCGGTGTTGCCCCTGTTCACAGCCTGTCGGCAGCCCATGCCCACGCGCATGGCCATGATCACGACCACGCCAACTGCGGTCATGACCACTCACACGATCATCATGAGCACGCTCACCATGGCCACAGCCACGCGCACCACGACCACGCTCACCACTCGCACGACCACCACGCGCACGCCATGGGCGAAGTCTGCTCGACCTGCGGGCACTCGCATGCGCCAGATCCCAGGATGCTGGAAGGCAAGCATTTTGACTGGAAGACGGCCTGGTCGGCTGTCGCCGCCGTCGGCATCCGCCCCTGCACGGGCGCGCTGATCGTGCTCAGCTTCGCTTTCCTCAACGGCCTGTGGGCCGGCGGCATCCTGTCGGTCCTTGCCATGTCGCTGGGAACGGCGATCACCGTCTCCGCACTCGCCATCATGGCCGTCACCGCCAAGAACTGGGCGGTTGCCGTTGCCGGCAACGGCCGCGCCGGCAACCGCATCCACAACGCCATCGAGATCGGCGGCGCCGCCCTCGTCATGTTGCTCGGCCTGGTGCTGCTCGCGGCCAGTCTCAAGGCCTGAGCCGCACATGAAAATGCCGGCCATGGCGTGACGCCGGCCGGCAACGATCCCGTTATCAAGACATGAAAAATCCGCCCTGGAGTTGCGGCTGCCAGGGCGGAATTTTTGCCACGTACCGCGTGGCTCGGGTTGTTACATCGTGGTCTTCTTTGCAGCCGGGGCAGCGGCCTTCTTGTGCTTCTTGTGGTGCTTGGCCTTCTTGTGATGCGGCGCCTTCTTGTGATGGACAACCTTCTTCACCATCGGGGTGGTCGCGGTCGTCGCCTGGCCGGCGGCGGGAGCAGCAGCGGTCGCGCCGGCAGCATTTGCCGAGCTGGCGGTCAGCACGGGCGCCGAGAAGGCCAGGGCAACGGCAAGGCCGAGAGCGGTCAGGAGAGGCTTGTTGGTGGTCATGTCCAGTTTCCTTTTGCACAAGGGGGCTGTCAGGAGCGTGTCGATCAGGGTTCGATCGGCTGCACTCCAAGCATCTTCAGCGCTGTCGCATAGGCGCGGATGCCCTGGGCCTGCTGTTTGCCGGCACAGAATTTCATCGCCTTTTTCTGAAGAGCTTTTGCTTCGGCGGCCCGTTTCGCCTCGGCATGTTCGGTGATTTCGTCAGCAAATTGCTGCTGCAGCTTGTTGCAGCGATCGGTCCGGGTGATCGTGCCTTTCGTCTGCGTCGCGGCATCGGCAGCACCAAGCGAAAGCGCTGCGAGCAGTACGATCGTCGAACTGGTCACAATGTTCCGCATGTCGGTTCCGATGCCCTCAACCACTGAAGCAGTGAGGCTGTTATCGCGGACCGGCTTGTCGGCTGTTTTTCCGGTTTGCAGAGTTTTGTTTCTGGATTGTAACAGCCGGAATTCTGTGCGCCCTGGACGCGAGTTCACTGGTCAATTCGGGCTGCGGACCTTATTTTGCCAATGTCCGGGAGGATGCCGTGCAGCGCAGATGCGGAAACAGATGAATTGAAAGCCGACGCCCACATTCTCATCGTCGACGACGACAAGGAGATCCGCGACCTGCTGCAGGAGTTCTTCCTCAAGCACGGCATGCGCGTGTCGACGGCCCGCGACGATGACGAGATGCAGGCGGCACTGCGCCGCGCGCCGGTCGACCTGATCATTCTCGACGTCATGCTGCCGGGCAAGAGCGGCCTCGACATCTGCCGCGACCTGCGCACGCATTCGAAGATCCCGATCATCATGCTGACCGCCGTCACCGAAACCATCGACCGTGTCGTCGGGTTGGAGATGGGTGCCGACGACTATGTGCCGAAGCCCTTCGATCCCAGGGAGCTTCTGGCCCGCACCCGCGCGGTGCTGCGCCGGCCAAGTGCCGCAGGCACCACGCACCGCCCGGTTCCGCAGCTGTTCAAATTCGCCGGCTGGGCGCTCGACGCGTCGCGCCGCCGGCTGCTGCGGCCAGACGAGGTCCGCGTCGAGCTGACCACCGCCGAGTTCAACCTCCTGCACACGCTGGTCCGCAGCGCCCAGCGCGTGCTGAGCCGTGAACAGCTCGTCGAATTGTCCAACCAGAACGGCGATTACAGCTACGACCGTAGCGTCGACATCCTGGTCAGCCGCCTCAGGCGCAAGATGGAGGACGACCCGCGCTCGCCGAAACTGATCCTGACCGTGCGTGGCGGCGGCTACCAGTTCGTGCCCGAGGTCTCGGCCGAATGAAGTGGCTTCTGCCCAGGTCCCTGCCGGCGTGGGTCCTGCTGATCGTCATTGCCGGCTTGCTCGCCATCCAGGTCTCGACGCTCTCGATCGTCTCGCGCGAGCGCACAACCTCCAACAACATGCTCGACCTGTTGCGGCTCAACGACCGGGCCCTGTCGCTGACCAAGCTGATGTATGCGGAAAAGCCGGAGGACAGGACGCGCATCGCCGCCGGCCTGTCGGTGCCGCCTCACGTGCTGACGACCACCGATTCCTCCGCCATCACCTCGTCCATACCCGTCGACGACGAGATGGCCGAACTCGAGGACATCATCGTCGGCCGCCTGTCCAAATATGGCGTCGAGGAAGCGCGGGTGCGCCGCGAGAAGGCCAAGGCCGATGCCGGCCAGCATACGTTCCAGCCGGAACCCGACATGGGCAATGTCGAGCGCGAGCTCGTCGACCTCTCCTCCGACTTCACCACCACCGACACATTCATCGTGTCGATCGAGTTCAAGGACGGCCAGTGGCTGAACTTCACCTTGAAGGCGACGCCGCTCAGCCCGCTCCTCAACATCGACAGCCTGCCCCTTTACGGCTCGGTCGCAGGCCTTGTCGTGCTTCTGTCGATCTGGGCCCTGCGCCGGCTGACAGCACCTTACCGCGCGCTCGAAAGCGCTGTCCGCCGCATCGGCGACGACCTCAAGAGCCCGCCTCTGCCCGAACATGGCAGCAGCGAATACACCTCCGCCGCCCGCGCCGTGAACACGATGCAGTCGCGCCTGCGCGAATATGTCGAGGACCGCGAACTGCTTGCCGCGGCCCTTGCCCACGACCTCAGGACGCCGCTGACGCGCATCCGCCTGCGCCTGGAACTCCTGCGCAAATCGCCGTTGCGCGCAGCCCTCATGCAGAACCTGGCCGACATCGAGGCAATCTCGTCGTCCGTGCTCGACTTCGCCACCTATGAGGCCAGGGGCGAGGCTGCGGAGCGCATCGACTTCTGGTCGCTCGTCGATTCCATCGCCGACGCCAACCCCCACGTCACCTTCGAGGGTGCCCGCAAGCATGCGCGCGGCCTGATCTGCATGGGCGAGACGATTGCGCTGCGCCGCTGCATCACCAACCTGGTCGACAATGCCGTCAAATATGGCGGCAGGGCGCGGCTGTCGCTATCGCATGACGAAAGCCGGGTGCGGCTCGCCATCGACGACGACGGTCCGGGTATCCCCGAGGCGCAACTGGAAACGATGTTCCGGCCGTTCACCCGCATCGAAGGATCGCGCAACCGCCAGACCGGCGGTTTTGGCCTGGGCCTGACGATCGCCCGCAACATCGCCCGCCGTTTCGGCGGCGAGGTGACGTTGCGCAACAGGCTTGGCGGTGGATTGAGGGCGGAACTGGCCATGCCCTTGGCCAGCAGCACGCAGGCTCGCGCCGCCGAATAGAGCTGTTCCAGGAAAAACGCGATTTCCGTGCGGAATTGCACCGGCACGAAGAGACGGAACGTGGCCGCCTTTCGAAGAAGCGCAAAAACGCTCCGGGCTTAGTTGCCGCTGTTGCGCTGATTGCGTCCGCGCAGCCAGAACACGCCGAAGAAGGCGATGACGAACAGGACGGCGATGGCGCCTGCGGCAATGGTCGAATAGCTGCCGACCGCCAGCATGATCTTGGGCATGAAGAAGGCGGCGAGGCCAAAGACGATCATGATCCAGGCTGCTGCCACGGCGGCATTGCGGGTCTTGGTGTCCATCGGCTGTGCCTCGGCTGTAGTGCTGCGGACGATCCGCTGAGGTTCGCTTCATAGCGCCCAATGTCAGGCCCGCCAACAGCAGACGGCGGGCCTGTTGTCGCACAGGGCCTGGGGCTCAGGCTCCGAAATCGGCGCGATAATCTTCGAGCCGGCGTTTCTGCTGGCCTGCCGCATCGAAGTTGGCGGGATCGAGCCAGGCCTCATAGGCCTGCCTGAGTGCCGACCACTCCGTGTCGATGATCGAGTACCAGGCCGTGTCGCGGTTCTCGCCCTTGGCAACCATGTGCTGGCGGAAGATGCCCTCGAACTTGAAGCCGAAACGTTCTGCAGCGCGCTTGGACGGCTCGTTGCGGTTGTTGCATTTCCATTCGTAGCGGCGATAGCCGAGGTCGAAGATGTAGCGGGCAAACAGGAACTGCGCTTCGGTCGCCGCGGGTTTGCGCGCGACGATGTCGCTCCAGTAGATGTTGCCGATCTCGATGACGCCATGCGCCGGGTCGATGCGCATCAGCGTCTGGCGGCCGGCCATCTTGCCGCTCGCCTTGTCGATGACGACGAAGAACAGCGGGTCCTCGCTTGCCGCCGACTTGTCGAGCCAGGGTTGGAAGTCGGCCCGGGTGCCGGGCTTGGTGTCGAACAGCCAGCGAAAGCGGCCCTCGGCGTCCTCGGCCGTCGCCATCTCGAACAGCCGTTCACCGTGCCTTGCCGCATCCAGGGGCTCCAGCCGGACATAGCGGCCTTCGAGGGCAACGCGCTCGGGGCGCGGCCGTGGCTTCCAATCCTCAAGGTTCCCGGACAAGAATTCCTCCAATGTGTTTGACATATTGGGCCGCACTCTCGCAAAAATCCAAAGACATCGACAGAACCAGACGGATGCCCGCAATGCTCCAAACGATCGCCGCCTTCGACCGCCTCGGCGAAGAAAATGCCTTCGCCGTACTCGCGCGGGCGACGGCCCTCGCCCATCAGGGCCGCGACATCGTCAATCTCGGGATCGGCCAGCCCGACTTCCGCACGCCCGAGCATATCGTCGAGGCGGCGATCAAGGCGCTGCGCGACGGCCACCATGGCTACACGCCTGCCAACGGCCTGCTGGTGACGCGTGAGGCGGTTGTGCGGCGGACGCTCGCCACCACCGACGTCGAGGTTTCGCCCGAAAGCGTCATGATCATGCCCGGCGGCAAGCCGACCATGTTCGCCGCCATCCTGATGTTCGGCGAACCGGGCACCGAAATCCTCCATCCCGATCCGGGCTTCCCCATCTACCGCTCGATGATCGAGTTCACCGGGGCAACGCCGGTGCCCGTGCCGATGCGTGAGGCCAATGGTTTTGCCTTCTCCGCCGAGGAAACGCTGTCGCTGATCACGCCCAGAACGCGGCTCCTGATCCTCAACTCACCTGCCAACCCGACCGGCGGCGTGACCCCGCGCCAAGAGATCGACAGGCTGGTCAGGGGACTGGAAGCCCATCCTCACGTCGCAATCATGTCGGACGAGATCTACGACGTCATGACCTATGACGGCGAGCGTCACACCTCGCTGCTGGCATTCCCCGAAATCCGCGACCGGCTGATCGTGCTCAATGGCTGGTCCAAGACCTGGGCGATGACCGGCTGGCGCATGGGCTGGTCGATCTGGCCGAACGGCCCCGAAAGCGGCCGGCTCTACGACAAGGTGCGCAAGCTTGCGGTCAACTGCTGGTCCTGCGTCAACGCGCCGAGCCAATATGCCGGCATCGCCGCCATCGACGGCCCGCAGGACGACGTCGGCGCGATGATGCGTGCCTTCGACGCCAGGCGAAAGATCGTGGTCGAAGGGCTCAACGCCATCGACGGCATCTCCTGCATTACGCCCAAGGGCGCGTTCTATGCCTTCCCCAACATCGAAAAGACCGGCTGGAAGGCCAAGAAGCTGGCGTCGGCGCTGCTCGAGGAGGCCGGTGTCGCCCTGATCGGCGGCCCCGACTTCGGCATCCTCGGCGAAGGCTACATCAGGCTCTCCTACGCCAATTCGGAGGAAAACATCCTGCGCGCGCTGGAGCGGATCGAACTGTTCCTGAAGAGGTGACGGAAACTGCCCGCCGCCCCTCCTGACTAGGCAGCGAGTTTTCCGGGACGATAGACCGTCCATCCCGGGATGATCCGCGGCACCTGGCGGGCATAGTCGTCATATTCCGGAAAGGTTGCGCGCAGGATTGCTTCTTCATTGAGCATGCGGCGGTACTGCAATCCCCACCACGCGGCAAAGAGCAATGCCGACCAGACGGACCAGCCGCTGAGGGCTGCTCCGAGCGAGGCAACCGCCTCCGCCGCATAAAGCGGATGCCGCACGATCGAATAGGGTCCCTGCACCACCAGATGGCGTGCAGCAGCCATGATCGAGAACGAGCGGCCAAGATAGATCGCACACCAGATCGACAGGATCGTGCCAAGCGTTGCAAGGCATGCGGCCGCAATCATGATTTCCGGCGCCGGGTTGCCCGTCGGCACGACGGCCAAAAACATCAGGCAGAAGGTGCCGGCGATCGCAGTGACCCTTGGCTCGATGCCCGCCGAGACATTCTTCGGGGCGCGACGAATGACAGTCAGGAAGACGATGAGCGTCAGGAAGGCAAGGCCGGATACGCGGCTTGCGAGCATGAACGGCCACAGGTCGATCTGGTCGTGAAACCGGACCGTCTGCACGATGGTACCGGCCTGCTTGATCGCCAGATAGAGAAAAATCGCGATCATCAGGCTCTTGCCAAGCAGGTCTTCCAGACGACTGGTCATTGCTGGTTGTCTCCAACGGCTGAGGCGAGGCCCTTCGGTCGCGGCTTGTTGGCAACGAACGGATAGGCGAGCTGTTCATGATAGACAGTCGGAACCGGGTCGTTGGTTCCGTATTTGGACGGCATCCGGTCAGGCATGTAGAGCGTGCCGCCGATGGCATCCAGAAAGGACAATTGTCCTGAGAAGTTCTTGTCGTAGGCCTGCCGTTCGTTGGCATGGTGCCAGTGATGGAATTGCGGCGACGCCACGATCCATCTGAGCGGGCCGAAATTGATCCGCACATTGGAGTGGATCAACAACGCCTGCCATTGATAGATCAGGACATAGATGCCGATTGCCGCCGGTGAGAAGCCGAGCGCGAAGATCGGCAGGTAAGACGCCGACTTGGTCAACACCTGGTCGACCGGATGCACTCGATGCGCCGCAAGCCAGTCCATCTCCTCGATGCTGTGGTGGACCGCATGAAACCGCCACAGGAAGGGGAATGCGTGGAAGGCGCGGTGCGCCAGATAGAAACCGATGTCGGCGATGACGATCACCTCGATGGCCTGAAGCCAAACAGGCTGCGACCGGACCAGTTCGCCGACGCGGTCCGGGATCAGATATCCGATCAGCACAAGCGTTCCACCGACCACGACGAGCAGGCCGGCCTTGATGAAGATGCCGTTGAAGAACATGTAGAAGGCATCGTTCAGCCAATGGCTGCGCAACGTCTTCTGCTCATGGCGATGTGGGATCAACGCCTCAAGCGGAATGAAGATGAGCGCAATGACAAGGAGCGCCTTCAGATCGATAAGATCTGAGAACTGCCAGCTCATCCCAACCTCCGTGATCAACCGGGGGATTAGGCATGAAAACCGCTACCTAGAGGTTAAGGGCGCTCGGCGGACTCTCTGAAGTTGTTCAACCCCGCCCGACATATGGCATCTTGGTTGCCATGACCGTCATGAACAGCACGTTGGCGTCAAGCGGCAGGCTGGCCATGTAGACGACGGCCTCTGCGACGCGAGCGACATCCATTACCGCTTCCGCCGCGATCGAGCCGTCGGCCTGCTGGACGCCGACGGTCATCGGTGTCGCCATTTCGGTCAGCGCATTGCCGATGTCGATCTGGCCGCAGGCAATGTCGAAGGGTCGGCCATCGAGCGCGATCGTCTTGGTCAGGCCGGTGATCGCGTGCTTGGTCGCCGTGTAGGGCACCGAGCCGGGACGCGGCGCATGTGCCGAGACCGAGCCATTGTTGATGATGCGTCCGCCCATCGGCTCCTGCCGTCGCATCGCTGCGAATGCAGCCCTCGAGCACAGGAACGAGCCAGTGAGATTGACTGCCACGACCTCGTTCCAGGCTTCTACCGGGATCTCGTCGATGGTCGAGGCCTTGTAGCCCATGCCGGCATTGTTGAAGAGCAGATCGACGCGGCCGAAGGCTTCGGTGATGGTCTCGAACATGTCGTCGACCTGATCCGGCTTGGTCACGTCACAGGCCACCGCAAGCGCGCGCGCGTCGGTCTTGCCGGCATCCGCTATGGCGTCGTCGAGTGCGCGCCGGTTGCGGCCGCAGAACACCGTGTTCCAGCCGTCGCGGAGCAATGCGGTCGCCACCGCCTTGCCGATGCCCTTGCCCGCGCCGGTGACCACCGCGACCCTGTTGCTCGACATGGCTGTCTTCCTCCCCTGCCCGCATCCGGCCCGACGACCGTCACGATGTCAGTAATTTAGCGCGCCGCCGGAAGCAAACCAGTTCGCCTGGGAAAGACTATGCATTGGAAATGGGAACTGGAGCAGTTTGTCGCTCACAGAAAAAGGGCGGTCATTGGCGACCGCCCAGTTTTTCATCGAACCGTGCTTGGGAGGAGGAGAGCCGATCCGAGTAAGAAAAGGATGCGCCTGCTCGGTTAACAAATCCTTAACGCGAAAAATCGCCTTCTAAGGACATTCCGGTGCACCCCTGAAGCGCCTACCAGCGCGGATTGACGCTCGGGTTGGCGCTGGGTGCGGCCGGTGCGGCGGGTACCTTGACGCTCGAAACCGTCGCCTCGATGTGATCGACCAGCGCGTCCGGTAACTGCAGGCGGCCGGCAAGCAGATCGAGATAGCCGCGCTCGGCGCGGGTGTCGGGATCGATGGCAAGACGCGAGGCCGTGTAGAGCTCGACCTTCTGCGCCTCGGTCTGGGCAGCAGCGACGATGGCGTCGAGATCGAGCGGCGAATTGAGTTCTTGCATCAGGAACTGCTCCGCATCGGAACCGATGCCCGACAGGCTGAGCTTGTCGCCGATCTTCTTGCGCTCGTCTTCGTCGATATGGCCATCAGCCTTGGCGGCGGCAATCATCGCGCGGATCAGCGTCAGCGCGAACTCGGTCTCGCCCTGAGGTGCCTGCGAATGGTGGAATGAATTGTCTGACGGCGGCGGCAGAAGCTGCGGCTCGGCATCGGGTGCGGCAGCGGTCTGCTCTGGAGCATTGCCGGCCTTGTAGTTCTGGTAGGCCTTGTAGGCGAGGCCGCCAATGGCAGCCAGGCCGCCGACCTTCAGCGCGGTGCCCGTGACCTGACGGCCGGCACCGGTTCCGAGCAGCACGGCGACCAGAGCGCCCGCGGCCAGCGGATTGTCCTTGGCAAGCTGGGTCGCCTGCCCGGCCTTGTCGCGCACGGTGGAGTCGGTGCCGGGAATCTTGGAGCCGAGAAGATCGTCGAGCAGCTTCTTGGGGTCGAACATGTGTGCCTCCGGTTGTGACTGTCGCGTTGAGGTAGGCGGACGATCACGACATTACAATGACGCCGGCCGAATTGGCGAGCGTCGGGGCACGATACTCCAGGTCAACTGCCGATGTGACGGCCCTGACCGCGTTTCTCGGCGAGTTCTACTTGCTTGTGGCGCTCGGCATAGCGGGCGCGGTCTTCGTCGCTGCGCGCATCAAAGCAATGCGGGCAGGACACGCCGGCCTGGAATTTCGGCGACAGCAGTTCCTCTGGTTTCAGCGGATGGCGGCAGGCACGGCACAGCTCCGCCTCGCCTTCGGCAAGGCCATGGGACACCGACACGCGCTCGTCAAAGACGAAGCACTCGCCTTGCCACAGGCTGTCTTTGGCAGGCACATCCTCAAGGTAGCGGAGGATGCCGCCCTTGAGATGGAACACGTCGTCGATGCCGAGCGACTTCACATAGGCGGTCGCCTTCTCGCAGCGGATGCCGCCTGTGCAGAACATCGCCACCTTCTTGCCTTCGAGCTCGCCGCGATGCTCTTCGACCCAGGCTGGAAACTCGCGAAAGCTCTTGGTCTGCGGGTCGACCGCACCGGCAAAGGTGCCGATCGACACCTCATAGTCGTTGCGCGTGTCGACAACGATGGTGTCGGGGTCGGAGATCAGCGCGTTCCAGTCAGCTGCGACGACATAGGCGCCGACGCTGCCGAGCGGATCGATGCCCTCGACGCCCATGGTGACGATCTCGCTCTTGAGCCGCACCTTCATGCGATGGAACGGCATCTCGACGGCACTCGAATACTTGACGTCGAGCCCGACGAATTCCGGTTGCTCGTTGAGAAAATCGATCAGCTCCCCGATCGCGTCTTCGGTGCCGGCAACCGTGCCGTTGATGCCTTCCGACGCCAGCAGCAATGTGCCCTTGATGCCGCGCGCGCAGCAGAAGGCGGCAAGCGGCTGGCGCAGCGCCTCGTAGCGCTCCAGCCGGCAGAAGCGGTAGAGGGCGGCGACACGGAAAAGCGGGGCGGGCGTGGAAAGGTTCATGGCGGCAGCCACTAGCGCCTTGCCTCACTTTTTTCAACGCAAGACGGAAAGTGAAAGAATTACAATCGCTTGATGATTCGGCTCCGTACGCTCTGGATAGCCGGACCGCAAACCGGGCGAGAATGACGGCGGTTCAACGGAGGCAAGGCGGATGTTCAGCAGGCAGACGGCGGCGGAAATCGAAAAGGCGGCGAAGGAATTCGGGCTCGAGCCGGCGGCGCTGCTGGCCATTGCCGAGATCGAGAGCGCCGGCCAGGTCTTTGCCAAGGTCGACGGTCGCAACGAGCCACTGATCCGCTTCGAGGGCCACTATTTCGACCGGCGTCTGACAGGCGACCAGCAAGAACGCGCCCGCACCGCCGGTCTCGCCTCTCCCAACGCAGGCGATGTCGCCAATCCGCGCGGACAGGCGGCGCGCTGGCATCTGCTCGGCCAGGCCGCCGCCATCGACCACCGCGCCGCCTATGAATCGACCTCGTGGGGTCTCGGCCAGGTCATGGGCGCGCACTGGCAATGGCTGGGTTTTGCCGATGTCGACGCCTTGGTGACCGAGGCGCGCTCGGGCGCGGCGGGCCAGGCCCGGCTGATGGCGCGTTATCTCGACAAGGCCGGGCTGACGGACGCACTGAACGGACATGACTGGGAGGCCGTCGGCCATGGCTACAACGGCCCCGGCTTCCGCAGGAACAACTACCATGTGAAGCTGGCCGAGGCATATCGGCGACAGATCGAAGGCCCCGCCCCCGGCGACCTGACGATGAATGTCGGTTCGCGCGGCGAACTTGTCACCGAGTTGCAGGAGGCGTTGGTGGCGCTCGGCTACCCCGTCGACACCGACGGCATCTTCGGCCCGGGAACCGGAGCGGCGGTCAAGAAGTTCCAGGCAGACCACGGACTGGCCGCCGACGGCATCGCCGGCGAACGAACCCAGGCTGCCATCCGCAAGGCGCTGGGCGGCGAAAGCGGAAGTCTCTGGTCGAAGCTGCGCGCCTGGCTCTTCGGTTGACGCAGACCGCATCACCGTGTCGCTGACGGCTCGCGTGGACTCGTTGGGACACGTCTGTTAAATCGGTTGAAAAATCCATAGAGGTAGACTGCCATGACCAGCAAGACCCAGAAACTGCTTTCGCTGCTGGATGGCCAGCCGGTCATACCGGTGCTGAAGATCGACCGCGTCGACGACGCCGTTCCGCTGGCGCGCGCGCTGGCCCGCGGCGGCCTGAGAGCCATCGAGATCACGCTGCGCACCCCCGGCGCGCTGGAATGCATCCGCCGCGTCGCCGCCGAAGTCGAAGACTGCATCGTCGGCGCCGGCACCATCCTCAACGCCCGCCAGTTCGACGAGGCCGTTGCCGCGGGTTCGAAGTTCATCGTCAGCCCAGGCCTGACCCGCGAGCTGATCGCGGCCGCAGCTCCGAGCGACGTGCCGCTGCTGCCGGGCACCATCACTCCCGGCGAAATCATGGGGGCGCTTGAAGCAGGCCTCGATTTCCTGAAGTTCTTCCCGGCCGAGCAGGCCGGCGGCGCGCCGTTCTTGAAGGCGCTTTCCTCGCCGATATCGGATGTGAAGTTCTGCCCCACCGGCGGTATCTCGGCCAAGAACGCCAGGGACTATCTCAGCCTGCCCAACGTCGTCTGCGTCGGCGGCTCCTGGGTTGCGCCCGATGACATGGTCAAGGCAGGCGACTGGGCGGGCATCGAAGCGCTCGCCGCCGAGGCGAACAAACTGCGCAAGGGCTGACAGCCCCTTCCCCTTTTCCCCTCGTGGAGAAGGCGCCTCGAAGGGGCGGCTGAGGGGTGTTGATCGAAGTGCGAGATCTAAGACCGACTGCGGCCTAGCAAATCCGTCCTCACCCTCTCATTCCGTCCAGCCCCCCTCATTCGTCTTGGCGCTGCGCCAATCCGCCTTCTCCCACATGGGGAGAAGGATAAGCAGCTACCGCCGCGCCGCCTCGTGCCGCGCTGGAACGCCAGGCATCGATCCCAAAACGAAAAAGCCGCGCTGGATGCCAGCGCGGCTTTTTTTATTCGTGTCCGGAAGTTCGGATCAGTTGGTCGGGAAGCGGGCCACCGAGAGGAACTTCACGGCGTTGCCGGTGAAGCGATGGGCAGCACTCGCCTGGTCGTTGCCCTGCTGGAAGCCGGCCGTATAGACCTCCTTCGGCGCAGTACGGACCAGATTGTAGGCGAAGCCCGGGGCCTTGGTGTTGGTCGTCACCGTCACCACCTGCTCGCCGCTGCGCAGCGCCCAACGGGCGGCGTCGGGAGCGGCGGCAACCACGACCGGCTTCGGCTCGGGCTTGGCTTCCTGGGCGATCGGGCGCGATGCCTTGCGCGTGGTCTTGGCGCTGCCGCCGGCGGTTGCAGCATCAGAGACGGCCGGCGCAGACGTCATGACCGGCGCGGCGGCTGCAGGCTCGTTGAACACCGAGCGTGGCTCGGGCTGCGCTTCCGACAGCGCCGCGACCGAATATTCTTCCTGTGCCGCTTCGTCGTCTGCAGGGATGTCGTTGGCGGCCGCAAGTGCTGCCTCGACAGTCATGTCCTGCGGGCGAGCCGACGGCAGCGGCGCGTCGCCGGCCATTGCCGGCGTGTCGTTCGACGCGAGCGCCATCAGCACGCCGCCCTCAGGCTTGAGCTCGGCAGGCGGCGTGTAGTTCGGACGCCAGCTCGGCAGCGGCACATTGGCAGCGATCTGCTGTTCGACCGGGCTTGCCTGCGTGGCTTCCAGCGGCGCGGAGGCGGCTCCGAATGGCACGTTCTCGGGCGAAGCCATGGCGACGTCGCTCGACACCTCGGCCTGAGGCCGTGGCGCCATGATCGGCAGCGGCACGCTGCGCGAGGGAAGTGCTGCGAGGATGGTTTCAGGCGCTTCCTGCGCCGGGGCCTCGTCGGCAATCTGCGGCAGTTCGGCACGCTGCGCGTTCTCGGGCGCAACGATGGCGATACCGGGAAGCGACTTCGACGGCTGTGCGGATGCCACGGCCTGAGCCGGAGCCTTGGCCTTTGGAGCCGCGGCAGCGACGACGGTTTCGCCGTTGTCCTCTTCCTCGTCGGCACCACCGCCAAACAATGCGGCAAACAGGCCGCCGCTGCGCTTGGCAGGGGCTGCACTGGCGAGCACCAGGTCACCGCTGGACTTGCGCGCCTGATAGGAGGCAACCGCCTGTTCGAAGCCGGGAAGCGGCTTGCCGTCGGACGGCACATGCAGCGTCTTGCCGTTCGGGAAGACGGAAACGAGTTCCTGGCGGCTCATGCGCGGCCAGTGGCGCACATTGCCGACATCCATGTGAACGAAGGGCGAGCCCGAGCGCGGATAATAGCCGACGCCGCCAGCCTGGACGCGCAAGCCGGCGTCACGCAGCTTCTTCAGCGGCACGCCTGGAATGAAGAAATCCATCGCCTTGCCCAGCATGTGCTGGCTTTTCTCGGCCACGCCGGCCGAGCGGCTGCGCAGCAGCGAGTTGGTCGCGGGCGAGCGATAGGCCGAGACGACGTAGATATAGTCGCGGCCGCCAGCCGAACGATAGGCCTCCCAGACCACGTCGAACAGCCGCGGGTCCATCTTGGTCGGCTCGTTGCGGCGCCAGTCGCGCAGGAACTGATTGAGTTTCTTGAGGCCGGCCGGATCGTACTTGCCGTTGCGCTTGAAGGTGATCTCAGCCTTCTCGCCCGTGTGGGTGTAAAAAAGCTTGAGCGTCCGCGTCTCGGCGGAGGCGGTACCCTGGGAAGCTGTCATGAAACCAAAAGTCAACATCGCGGCGGTAAGCCACTTTTGCCAAGCTTTCGATTTCGAGTGACGCCCTTCGGTGTTCTCGATCCTATTCAAATCAAAAGGCCCTGTTAGGCTGCCATCTGTCCCCGGATTTGAAGCCCGGACACGTTGTTGGATTCGCGTCCGAATATCGATCCTAATGGTTAATCACTGCTTATTGAAGGCGAAATGCGGTAACACCGTGGCGATATCCCAGCAAAATGGAATCGCCGCATTTCTTGGTAAACCGCTGGTTTATAGAGCTAAAATAACGCTAAAGAAAAGGGCTTCGCGCCGCAGGCAATGCGGCACGCAAGCGACACGCAAGCTTTAATTCGGAACAAACCGGAAAAATCGCGTCAGGACGCAAGCCGTTCGGCGCGACCCGTATCCGGATCGATTCCATATTCCTTAAGCTTACGGTACAGCGTCGAGCGACCGATTCCCAGCCGCCGCGCGACCTCGCTCATCTGGCCGTTATAGTGCTCGATGGCGAGCCGGATCATCTCGAACTCGACATCGGCCAGGGTCCGCACATTGCCGCGCTCGTCGAGCGCGCGCAGCGTACCCGGCCTCGCCCTCTCGGCAGCGGATGGCGCCGCCTGCTCCGTTCCGCCATCGGCTCTTGTCGCGGCGGCTGGCAAAGACCTCTCCGCCCCGCCGAGATCGACGACGCCTTCGACCTGTGCCCGGATCTGTGGAAACTCGTCCTCGGTCAGCACATCGCCTTCCGACAGGACGCAGGCGCGGAAGACGGCATTTTCCAGCTGGCGGATGTTGCCCGGCCAGTCATACGACTGAAGCAATGCCAGCGCATTCTCCGAGATCGCCGGCACCCGGCCGCGCGGGCTGGCGGGCGCGACACGCGAAATGAAATGGCCAACCAGCAGCGGAATGTCGTCGCGGCGCTCGCGCAGCGGCGGCACGAAGATGGGATAGACGTTGAGGCGGTAGAACAGGTCCTCGCGGAACTTGCCGTCCTTGACCTGCTGCAGAAGGTTGCGATGCGTCGCCGAGATCAGCCGGATGTCGATCTTGACCGTCGAGCGGCCGCCGACCGGATCGACCTCGCCCTCCTGCACGGCCCGCAACAGCTTGACCTGCACGTCGAGCGGCAGGTCGCCGATCTCATCGAGGAACAGCGTGCCGTTGTTGGCCTCGACGAACTTGCCGGTGTGTTTCTCCGTCGCGCCGGTGAACGAGCCCTTTTCGTGGCCGAACAGGATGCTTTCGACCAGATTGTCGGGAATGGCGCCGCAATTGACGGTGACGAACGGCCTGGAGCGGCGCTCGCCCGAACCCTGGATGGCGCGCGCGACGAGTTCCTTGCCGACGCCCGACTCACCTTCGATCAGGATCGGGATGTTCGAGGCCGCCGCCTTCTGGCCGAGGCGGATCACCCGGTCCATGGCGGGGCTGCGCGTCACCAGATCCCGGAAGGTCAAAAGCCCGCTGCCGCGGCGCACCGTGCGTCGCACCGTGTCCTCGACCGCCTCGACCTTAAGTGCGTTGGTGATGGCCGCCTGCAGCTTGTCCGGCGACGCCGGCTTGACGACGAAGTCGAAGGCGCCGTTGCGCATCGCCGACACCACGGTGTCGATGCCGCCCTGCGCAGTCTGGACGATGACAGGAATGTCGATGCCGCGCTCGCGCATCGCCTTGAGAACGCCGATGCCGTCGAGGCCGGGCATGGACAGGTCGAGGATGATGACGCCGACGTCACCGCCGCGCGGACCGTCGAGCACCTGCAGCGCCGCCTCTCCGCCATCGGCGGCAATCGCGGAATGGCCGAACTTGGTGACCGCTGCATCGACGAGGCGTCGCTGTACGGGATCGTCATCGACTATGAGAATCGAACCTGCCATGAATGTCCGGAATACGCCCGTTGGTACCGATTGGATGTGGATCATCCTGGCACAGGGTCCTAAATAAGGTTTCAAAAAAGCCGGTGAACGAATCCCTTACGGCGCAGAGCGTCCTTTTTGGACGCGCAAAGGATGCTCCGGGACTTTAAGGTGGTGCATGGTTCCTTCTGAAAATCGATTCCGATTTTCCGGGCCATGCACTAGATTTGAGTCGACGGCTGGGAAGTGAAAAGGAAAGCGCGATGCGTTGGAATTCCGGGCAGGAGATGCAGGCCACCGCTGCCGCAGGGGCCGCGGCCGGGCTTGGTGACTTGCCCGAATGGGACCTAGCCGACCTCTATGCCGGCATGGACGCGCCGGAACTGGCGCGCGACCTGGACAAGGCTTCAGTCGACGCCGTTGCCTTCGAGGCGCGCTGGAAGGGCACGCTCGCCGTCGAGGCCGGGCGCGGCGCATCAGGCAAGCTCGGCGAGGCCATGCAGACCTACGAAGCCCTTGAAGAGCTGGTCGGCCGCGTCGTCTCCTATGCCGGGCTGGTCTATGCCGGCGACACCTCCGACCCCAAGCGCGCCAAGCTTTATGGCGATATTCAGGAAAAGATGACGGATGCCAGCGCGCATCTGCTCTTTTTCGCCCTCGAGCTGAACCTCGTCGACGATGCGCTCATTCTTTCGGCGCTCGATGCCGACCCGGCCTTTGGCCACTATCGTCCCTGGGTGCTCGACCTCAGGAAGGACAAGCCCTACCAGCTCGAAGACCGTGTCGAGCAGCTGTTCCACGAAAAGTCGATCACCGGCCGCGGTTCGTGGAACCGGCTGTTCGACGAGACGATGACGGAGCTGCGCTTCGATGTCGGCGGCGAGGAGCTGACACTGGAGCCGGCGCTGAACAAGCTGCAGGACCCAGACGGCGAAGTTCGCCGCGCAGCGTCGGAAGCGCTGGCCGCGACCTTCCGCAAGAACCTGCGCACCTTCACGCTGATCACCAACACGCTGGCCAAGGACAAGGAAATCTCCGACCGCTGGCGCGGCTTCGAAGACATCGCCGATTCACGCCACCTCGCCAACCGCGTCGAGCGCGAGGTGGTCGACGCCCTCGCCGCCTCGGTGCGCGAGGCCTATCCGCGCCTGTCGCACCGTTACTATGCGATGAAGGCCAAGTGGCTCGGCATGGACGCGATGAACCACTGGGACCGCAACGCTCCCCTGCCCGAGACGCCGCAGGCAACCATCGGCTGGGGCGAGGCCCGCGACACGGTGCTGACCGCCTATGGCAACTTCTCGCCCGAGATGGCCAACATCGCCCGCGACTTCTTCGACCGCCGCTGGATCGACGCTCCCGTGCGTCCCGGCAAGGCGCCGGGCGCCTTCGCCCATCCGACGGTGCCGTCGGCACACCCTTACGTGCTGCTCAACTACATGGGTAAGCCGCGCGACGTCATGACCCTTGCCCATGAGCTCGGCCACGGCGTGCACCAGGTTCTCGCCGCCGGCCAGGGCGCGCTCATGGCCTCGACGCCACTGACGCTGGCCGAGACGGCGAGCGTCTTCGGCGAGATGCTTACCTTCCGCTCGCTGCTCGACCGCACCACCGACAAGCGCGAGCGCAAGGCGATGCTGGCGCAGAAGGTCGAGGACATGATCAACACGGTCGTGCGCCAGATCGCCTTCTATGAATTCGAACGCAAGGTGCATTCCGAACGCAAGAACGGCGAGCTGACATCAGACCAGCTGGGCCAGTTCTGGCTTGAGGTGCAGGCAGAGAGCCTGGGGCCGGCGATCAAGCTGCGCGAAGGCTACGAAGTGTTCTGGACCTACATCCCGCACTTCATCCATTCACCCTTCTACGTCTATGCCTACGCCTTCGGCGACTGCCTGGTGAACTCGCTGTTTGCGGTCTACCAGAACGCCGAGCGTGGCTTCCAGGACAAGTATTTCGAGATGCTGCGCGCCGGCGGCACCAAGCATCATTCCGAGTTGCTGAAGCCGTTCGGACTTGACGCCACCGACCCGGCCTTCTGGCAGAAGGGCCTTGCCGTCATCAGCGGCCTCATCGACGAACTGGAAGCGCTGGACTGAGACGGCGCTTCGCCTCCTGAAATCATGGCAGATCTTACTTCACCCTTCGTCCTGTTCCGGGATGATCGCGCCGGCCAGGAAGTGCTGTTCGAGGCACCGCGCGACACCATCGTTGCGCACGGGCCCGACGACTTCTTTCCCGCGCTCGCGGCCGCACAGGCCGCGCATGACGGCGGCAAATGGCTCGCCGGCTACTTCGCCTATGAGGCGGGCTACCTGTTGGAGCCGAAGCTCCGGCCGCTATTGCCAGAGGGACGGCGCACGCCGCTGATCTGCCTGGGCGTCTTTGACCATACGTCGGACCGCATGCGTCCGCCTGCACCGGAACCCGCCACCAACGGGCCGATCTTCGACGCTCGCGCCAGCTGGTCGGAGGCCGACTATGAAAGCCGTTTCAAGCGGCTCCACCAGCACATTCGCCAGGGCGATTGCTACCAGGCCAACCTGACCTTCCCCGTAAAGGCGCAATGGACCGGCACGCCGCTCGACGCCTTCGACGCGCTGATCGCTCGTCAGCCGGTGAAATACGGCTCGCTCGTCTCGCTCGGCGGCCCGGTCGTGCTGTCGCGTTCGCCTGAACTGTTCTTCGAAATCGACAGCGATGGCTGGATCGAGACCCATCCGATGAAAGGTACCGCCCCGCGCGGCAAGACGTCAGAAGAGGATGCAGCGCTCAGGGAATTCCTGCGCAACGACGAGAAGAACCAGGCGGAAAACCGCATGATCGTCGACCTTTTGCGCAACGACATTTCACTGATCAGCGAGGTCGGCTCGCTCGACGTGCCCGAGCTGTTCCGCATCGAGAGCTACCCGACCGTCCACCAGATGGTCAGCACCGTCAGGGCCAAGCTCCTGCCAGGCCTTTCCATCGAGCGCATCTTCGCCGCCCTCTTCCCCTGCGGCTCGATAACAGGTGCGCCGAAGATCAGGGCCATGGAGATCCTCCACGATCTCGAACGCGCCCCGCGCGACGTCTATTGCGGCTCCATCGGCTGGATCGCGCCCGGCGGCACCATGCGCTTCAACGTGGCGATCCGCACCATCACGCTCTTCCCCGATGGCGAGGCCGTCTACAATGTCGGCGGCGGCGTGGTGTTCGATTCGACGGCAGAAGCGGAGTATGCGGAATGTCTTCTGAAAGCGCGCTTCGCGACCGGCTCGGTGCCGGCTTCGAGCTGATCGAGACCCTGCGCTGGGAGCCCGAAAGCGGCTTCCTGCGCGGCGACCGCCATCTCGCCCGGCTCGCGGCATCGGCGGAAGCACTCGGCTTCGCCTTCGACCGTACGGCCGTCAGGCAGGCTTTGGCGAAGGCCGCCACCGGCGACACGCCGCTCAGGGTCCGCCTCGCCCTCTCCCAAGACGGCAAGGTCAGTGTGACCACGCAGGCCTTCGCGCCGCTGTCGCCCGACACGCGGTGGGTCCTGTGCATCGCCACACTCCGGCTTGCCTCGACCGACACGCTCCTGCGCCACAAGACCACGCGCCGGCAGGCCTATGACGCCGCCCGCGCCGAGTTTGCCCGCGATACGGCCGACGAGGTGGTCCTGCTCAACGAGGCAGGCGAGGTCTGCGAGGGCACGATCACCAGCCTCTTCCTCGACACGGGCGACGGCGGCCCGCTCAGGACCCCTGCGCTTGCCTGCGGCCTTCTCGCCGGCGTGCTGCGCGGAGAGCTGATCGAGAAAGGCGCGGCAGTGGAGGCCAATCTGACCATCGACGATCTCGCCAACTCGTCGAAGATCTTCGTCGGCAACTCGCTGCGCGGGCTCATCGCCGCCAAACTGGTCCAATGAGCTGAGATTGCCGGCATGCGAGGCAAAGGCTAAGTCATCCCAACCTCAGGAAGCGACAGGTTCGGATGACCGCTGCAGTTACGCACACGCCCTATGACGGCACATCAAAACCCTTTGCCATCGGCCTGAAGCAGGCGGAGCCGCGCGACTGGATCGAGCTCGACGGCCATCTCGGCGCCTATCTGGCCGAGAAGGACAGGCTTTACGCCGATCTGCCCGACAAGGTGTTCGTCGCTGAGCCGGAAACGCGGGCGGCCCAGCAGGAGGTACTGGACCTGCTGGTCGCGCATCTGACCGAGCGCTTCCCCCAGACCTATCGCCTCGAAGGCGGGCGCTGCCTCATCGCCGGCACGGATCGCGCCATCGACATCGTCAATCCCGGCGACAATCCCCTGATCGCCGCCTCGAAGCTGGTGCAGGAAGACCTGATCCTGATGCGGCAGGGCGAGGACGGCTGGCGGCTGGCCGCCGGATCGCTGTGTTTCCCCTCGTCGTGGAAGCTGACGGAAAAATTCGGCCTGCCGATCCACCACATCCACGGCCCGGTGCCCGGCTTCGGCCCCGGCACGCGCATGGCCGAACTGATCGCCCGCATGTTCGACAAGCTTGCCGTGCTGGTCGAGCGCTTCAACTGGTCGATCCAGGCCAATGGCGATCTCTACCATCCGCTCTCCGACCGCCAGCGCATCGCGCGTTCGGCCGAGACGCACTCGACCTTTGCCGATGCCGACGCAGCGGGACGCGCCTTCATCCGGGTCGAGCGGCAGACGCTGCGAAAGCTGCCGGTGTCGGGCGACATCCTGTTCACCATCCGCATCTATCTCGATCCGCTGGCGGTGCTTGCGCGTCATGAGGACCGCGCCCGGCTGGCCGCCTCCTTCACCGATCAGTTGATGAGCCTCGACCGCGACCAGCTCGACTACAAGGGCCTCGCCGCCGATCGTGACAGGCTGGTTGGCTTCCTCAACGGCATGGCTCCAGCCGGCTAACAATAGCGGCATAACGTCCGGTTCCTACAGCATCTAGGAAGCGGATTCGCTTTATTGCCATAAGCATGTATGGTTTAGGCGTTGAAGCCGGGTCAATCGTGGCCCGGCTCTTTTAGTGTGAGAAGGAGTGCCATAAAAAATGGCGAATGAAAAATGGTCCGTCTACGGTGAGATTACTGGTCCTGTTGTGATGATCGGCTTCGGCTCGATCGGTCGTGGAACGCTCCCCCTCATCGAACGCCATTTCAAATTCGACAAGTCGCGCATGGTGATTATCGATCCCAGCGACGAAAACCGAAAACTCGCGGATGAGCGTGGCATCAAATTCATCCAGGAGGCGGTAACCAAGGACAATTTCAAGGAGTTGCTGACGCCCCTGCTGACCAACGGCGGCGGCCAGGGCTTCTGCGTCAACCTGTCGGTCGACACCGGCTCGGTCGACCTCATGCATCTCAGCCGCAAGCTTGGCGCGCTCTATGTCGACACCGTCATCGAGCCCTGGCTCGGTTTCTACTTCGACAACAGCGCCGACAATAGCGAGCGCACCAACTACGCCCTGCGCGAAACCCTGCTCGCCGAAAGGCGCAAGCACCCCGGCGGTCCGACGGCCGTTTCCACCTGCGGCGCCAATCCGGGCATGGTCTCGTGGTTCGTCAAGCAGGCGCTGGTCAACCTCGCCAACGATCTCGGCCTCGAATTCGAGGAGCCTGCGCAGCAGGACCGCGACGGCTGGGCCGCGCTGATGAAGAAGGCCGGCGTCAAGGGCATCCACATCGCCGAGCGCGACACCCAGCGCACCAAGAACCCCAAGCCGATGAACGTGTTCTGGAACACCTGGTCGGTCGAGGGCTTCATCTCCGAGGGCCTGCAGCCGGCCGAGCTGGGCTGGGGTACCCACGAGACGTGGAAGCCCAAGAACGCCAAGAAGTTCAAGAAGGGCTGCAAGGCGGCGATCTATCTGGAGCAGCCGGGCGCCAACACCCGCGTCCGCACCTGGTGCCCGACGCCTGGCCCGCAATACGGCTTCCTGGTGACGCATAACGAGGCGATCTCCATCGCCGACTTCTTCACCGTGCGCTCGAAGAAGGGCAAGGTCATCTATCGCCCGACCTGCCACTACGCCTACCACCCCTGCAACGACGCGGTTCTGTCGATGCACGAGATGTTCGGTGCCGCCGGCAAGCCGCAGCCCGTCCATCACGTTCTCGACGAGGACGAACTGGTCGATGGCAAGGACGAGCTCGGCGTGCTGCTCTACGGCCACGACAAGAACGCCTACTGGTACGGCTCGCAGCTGACGCTCGAGCAAGCCCGCAAGCTTGCGCCTTATCAGAACGCCACCGGCCTGCAGGTGACCTCGGCCGTGCTCTCCGGCATGGTCTGGGCGCTCGAGAACCCCGAGGCCGGCATCGTCGAGGCCGACGAGATGGACTACAAGCGCTGCCTCGAAGTGCAGCAGCAATATCTCGGACCGGTCGCCGGCCACTACACCGACTGGACCCCGCTCGACGGCCGCCCCGGCCTGTTCGAGGAGGACATCGACAAGGACGACCCCTGGCAGTTCCGCAACATCCTGGTGCGCTGATCGGCGTCACCGGAAAAGAAAAGGGCGCCAGACGGCGCCCTTTTTGTTTGTGGCGATGAAGCCCGCGACTACTTGCGCAGCTCTGCCTCGATGTCGTCGAGCGCCTTGTCCTTGCCGATGCCGGTGAGGAAGGCGAGGCCCTTGATGACCGGCACCGTGACCGACGCCGAGATCGGCGTGGTGGCAACGATCAGGTCGACATTGTCGGCCAGGCTGGGCACCTCGGTTGCCTTGCACTGCATGGCGTTGAAAGTCAGCCCGCGCGCCTTCATCGCCTCGGTGACGGTGGCGTTGACGGCGGTCGAGGTGGCGACGCCTGTGCCGCAGGCGAAAAGAACGGTTTTCTGTTTGGCCATCGTGAAATCCCCCTGTTAGCCCAGTGCAGCGGCAACGTCGGCTGCGGACGCAGCACGGCTCAGCCCGGCAAGGGCCTCTTCGCTCTGGATCGTGTCCATGATTTCCTGAAGCATGTCTATCTGCTTGTCCTTGTCGTTGATCGCAAGCAGGAACACGTAGCCGACGGGAACCGCCTCGTCGGGGTCTTCCATGTTGGCGAAGTCGACCGGCTGCGACAGCACCGCCAGCGCAATGCCCGGCTTGATGACATGTTCGGGATCGGTGTGCGGAATGGCGACATTGAGCGCGTAGCCGAGCGGCAGGCCGGTGGGCATCGTCGCCTCGCGGCGGACAACCGCGTCGGCATAGCTGCCCTTCACATAGCCCAATGCCTCGAGCTTGCCCGCGAGCAGGCGGATGACGGCTTCGCCATCAGTGGCATCGACCCCGAGCGCGATTGCTTCGGGGTCGATGTGGTTCATGAGGGCTCGCGCCATCCTTGTCTCCTTGTGGCGGAGCCGGCGGCACATGCCGTCGGCTCCGGTATTTCAGATCAGCCCGAGGTCGCGTAGCGCACGCTGCCGGCCTCTGTGCCTTCGCCGTCATCCTCGGCGCCTGCCGCCCGTTCCCAGGCCGCGCTGTTGCGGCGGTAGAGGAAGAACAGCGCCGCGATGATGGCCGCCAGCAGCACCAGCCCGCCGATCGCCAGCCACTGGATGGCTTCGATGATCACGTAAGGCACCCACAGGAAGCCGTCGACGACGGAGGTGATCTGCACAGCGTTCGCAGGCATCTGGAAGCCCGACGACACGGCAGCGCTGGTGAACAGCGGCGCCAGCGCATTGGCGACGTAGAAGCCGAGAGCGAGCGTGACGGTGCCGACGATCACCATGCGGAAGACGTTGCCCTTGAGCAGCGGCGCGGTCATGGCGACGATGAACGGGATGACGGCAAGGTCGGCGAACAGGATGACGCGGTTGCCCGGCAGGATGATCGACAGCACGATGGCGATCGGCACCAGGATCAGCGACGACGAGATCGCGGCCGGATGGCCGATCAGGATTGCCGAGTCCAGACCGACGAGCAGCTCGCGGTCGCCGGTGCGCTTGCGCACGAATTCCTGGGCAGCGTCGGAGACCGGCAGCAGGCCTTCCATCAAGACCTTCACCATGCGCGGCAAGAGCAGCATCACGGCGGCCAGCGTCATGCCCGTGGTCAGGACCTTGGACAGCACCGTGCCGAAATCGCCGGCGTTGTAGTAGGCGATCAGGCCAAGCACGAGGCCGATGATCAGGCCGAGCACGACAGGTTCGCCGAACACGCCGAAGCGCTTCTCGATGGTCTCCGTCGAGATGTTGATGCGGTTGATGCCGGGGATGCGGTCCATGATCCAGTTCAGCACGATGGCGATGGGCAGGATCTGCGCCGAGGCGAGATGCGGCACCGAAACGCCGGGGATGCCATAGAACTGCTGCACGGCGCGTGCCGACCAGTCGGCAAACAGCAGCGCAAGTGCGGCAACCAGCGCTGCGACCGCCAGTCCGTAACCGAGGCTGCCCGTGGCAGCGGTCGCCAGCGAACCGACGAAGGCGAAGTGCCAGAAGTTCCAGACGTCGACGTTCAGCGTGCGCGTCAATCGCAGCAGCAGCAGCGCGATGTTGACGGCGATACCGATGGGGATCACCCACAGGCCGACAGACGAGCCGAAGGCAATGGCCGCGGCCGACGGCCAACCCACGTCGACGATGTCGCGCTGGATGCCGGTGTTGGTGACGATGGCCTTGGCCACATCGCCGATCGAGCCCAGCATCAGCCCGAGCACGAGATTGATGCCGATGAAGGCGACGCCGATGGTGATGGCGGCGCGGAACGCCTTGCCGACCTTGGCGCCGAGAACCACGGCAATGATGAAGATGACGATGGGCAACAGCACCGTTGCGCCAAGCGTGTCCACGGCCGACTTAAGGCCGGTCAAAAACGCATCCATGATGCTCCCCCCAGACTCCAAAAGAATGTCCCGGGCCCTCCAGCCTCAGAACATTTGTGCTTCAACGCATACGAAAGTTACATCGATTCCTGAGCCTGTCAATCAGGCTTGGCAGCTGTATCGGTTGGAACGAATGGGCCCGACGGCCGTTCGGTGGTGTCGGCACCTCGTTTCGACTGTCGACAGGGGCGGCCAAAGCCTTGCCTTCGCCATCAAATCGGGCGATTGAAGGCTGGCGGACTGAGGAGAGGATTCTTGATGACGACTTCGCGCAAAATTCGTTCGGCCGGAGTGATGGCATTGCTCGCGGCCGCCTTGGCCGGCTGCACGACCGGCGGCGGCGGTGTTTCGGGCGGCGGCGCTCCAGTGCGGGCGCAGAGCGGCGTTGAAGGCGCCTGGCTCGATGCCAAGGGCACCGGTCTTTCGACCTTCCAGGCCGGCGCGTTCCAGACGGTCGCCACCGACACCGGGCAGAAACTGTCCGACGGCACCTATGTCATGACCGGCGCCAACTCGGTCCAGATCAACGGCACCTCGCTGATCCGCCAGTCGCCGATCAGCTTCAACTGCCTGCTGATCTCGGCCAACCAGCTGAACTGCACCAGCTCGACCAACCAGCAGTTCACCCTGACCCGTCGCGTCTGATCTTGCCGGCGCCTGCGCAAGTGGGCGCCGCACACGATCGAACGAGCCCCCCGCGCGGCACCCGAAGCCCGCGGAAATGTCGTTTCGCCGGCGTTAAGTAAGCCGGCTTTCGGCCGCAGATTCTCCCTTGCATCCGAAAATTCGGAATGTGAACATGGCCCCAAGGAATGTGTAACATTCCGGTCAAGCGAAGGCGGTAAATGCCTCGCGGGGGTCACTCGGGAGAATTCATTATGAAGAGATTGGCTGCCATTGCGGCTTTGTCGGCGTCGGCCTTCGGATATTCCGTCGCGCCCTCATTCGCCGACTATACTTTGACGATTCTTCACATCAACGACTGGCATAGCCGGATCGAAAGCAACAACAAGTTCGAATCGACCTGCTCGGCCGAGGAAGAGGGCAAGGGCGAGTGCATCGGCGGCGCGGCGCGGCTGGTGACGGCGATTGCCGACCAGCGCAAGAAGCTGGAAGGCCAGAACGTGCTGCTGCTCAACGGCGGCGACAACTTCCAGGGCTCGCTGTTTTACACCACCTACAAGGGCGCGGTCGAAGCCGAATTCCTCAACCAGATGAAGTTCGACGCCATGACCGTGGGCAACCACGAGTTCGACGACGGCGAGGACGCTCTGGTGCCCTTCCTCGAGAAGATCCAGTTCCCGGTGCTCTCGGCCAACGTGCATCCGAATGCCCAGTCCAAGGTCGGCGACCGCATCAAGCCGTCCATCGTGCTCGAGGTCGGCGGTCAGAAGATCGGCATCGTCGGCGCCGTCACCAACGACACGCCTGAAGTCGCCTCGCCCGGCCCCAACATCGCCATCGAGGACGACGTCAAGAACATCACCGCCCAGGTCGAGAAACTGAAGGCCGAAGGCGTCAACAAGATCATCGCGCTGACCCATGTCGGCTATCCGCGCGACAAGGAGATGATCGCCAAGATCCCCGGCGTCGACGTCGTCGTCGGCGGCCATTCGCACTCGCTTCTGTCGAACACCGACGCGAAAGCCGAAGGGCCTTACCCGACGATGATCGACAACCCCGAGGGCTACAAGGTCCCGGTCACCCAGGCGGCGTCCTATTCCAAGTATCTCGGCGAGTTCACCGTCACCTTCGACGACAACGGCGTCGTCAAGGAAGCCAAGGGCGACCCGATCTATCTCGACAACTCGATCAAGCCGGACGAGGCCGTGCTCGCCCGCATCAAGGAGCTCGGCGCCCCGATCGAGGAGCTGAAGAACAAGGAGGTCTCCGAGACCACCGCGCTCATCGACGGCAGCCGTGAAAACTGCCGTGCGCGTGAATGCGCCATGGGCAACCTGATCTCCGACGCCATCCTCGACCGCGTCAAGGACCAGGGCGTCACCATCGTCTTCCAGAACGGCGGCGGCATCCGTGCCTCCATCGACCAGGGCGTCGTCACCATGGGCGAAGTGCTGACCGTCCTGCCCTTCCAGAACACGCTCGCCACCTTCCAGCTGTCCGGCAAGGACATCGTCGCTTCGCTCGAAGCCGGCGTCAGCGAGATCGAGGAAGGCAAGGGCAAGTTCCCGCAGGTCGCCGGCCTGAAATACGCGTTCGACAAGTCGGTCGCCGCCAATGCCGGCCGCGTCAAGTCGGTCGAGGTAATGGACGGCGGCGCCTGGAAGCCGATCGACGAAGCCAAGGTCTACACGGTGGCGACCAACAACTACGTCCGCCAGGGCGGCGACGGCTACAAGCTGTTCGCCTCGAACGCCACCAACGCCTATGACTACGGTCCGAGCCTCGAACAGGTCGTCGCCGACTATCTCGGCAAGAACCGTCCGTTCACGCCGAAGCTCGACGGCCGCATCGTCGAAATCGCCACCAACACGCCTGCCCCGGCTGCCGAACCGGCAAAGCCGGCCGAAGCAGCTCCCGCCCCTGCAACTCCGGCAGCACCCGCTGCCGAAGCTCCGAAGCCTGCCGAAGCCGCACCGGCTGCGACCGCACCGGCTGCGACAGCTCCGGCTGCGACCGCACCGGCCGCCGCCGCGGCCCAGAAGCACACCATCGCCGCCGGCGACACCTTCTGGGATCTGGCCAAGAAGTATCTCGGCAACCCGACCAAGTGGAAGGCCATCGCCGAAGCCAATCCGGAAGCCAAGGCAAAGGACCTGCACATCGGCGGCACGCTGGAAATCCCGGCTGCCAACTGATAGGTCAAACCCGACCTGACGAGCCCGCCCGGCACGCCGGGCGGGTTTTCATTTGGGGCATAGCGAATAGGGAGTAGCGAATAGGGCCAGCGCGACCCGTGGGGCGCCCGGGCCTGTTGGGACTGCCTTCTCTACTCACTTTTCGCTATTCCCTATTCGCTACCTCAGGGTGCGGCCAGACGCGACATTGAACGGCCGCCCCATTCAATTAGGTATCCCGCAGTACGGAGACACCGAATGAACCTGACCACCGCCATCGACGAAAAATCCGCCAAGGCTCTCGGCCCCTTTCCCGGCGGCCATCCCCAGGTGAAGAAGGGCAAGGTCGGCGTTCTCCTGGTCAATCTCGGCACGCCCGACGGCACCGACAGCAAGTCGATGTGGCGCTACTTGCGCGAGTTCCTCTCCGACCCGCGCGTCATCGAGATGCCCAAGGCGCTGTGGTACCCGATCCTTTACGGCATCGTGCTCAACACGCGCCCGAAGAAGTCGGGCGAGAACTACAAGAAGATCTGGAACACCGAGCGCGACGAATCCCCGCTGCGCACCTATACCCGCGCCCAGGGCGAGAAGCTCGCCGAAGCCCTGCGTGACCTGCCCGACGTCATCGTCGACTGGGGCATGCGCTACGGCAATCCCTCGACCAAGAGCGTGGTCCAGAAGCTGATCGCCCAGGGCTGCGACCGCATCGTCATGTTCCCGCTCTACCCGCAGTTCTCGGCAACGACGACCGCGACCGCCAGCGACCAGCTGTTCCGCGCGCTGATGGAAATCCGCGCCATGCCGTCGGTCCGCACGGTTCCGGCCTATTACGACGAGCCGGTCTATATCGAGGCGCTGGCCCGCTCGATCGAACAGCATCTGGCCAAGCTCGACTTCGAGCCGGAGGTGATCCTCGCCTCCTACCACGGCATCCCCAAACCCTATTTCGAGCGCGGCGACCCCTATCACTGCCATTGCGTCAAGACGACCAGGCTTCTGCGCGAACGACTCGGCATGGACGACAAGAAGCTGATGACCACTTTCCAGTCGCGCTTCGGCGCGCAGGAATGGCTGCAGCCCTACACCGACAAGACCGTCGAGCGGCTGGCCAAGGAGGGCGTCAAGTCGATCGCCATCGTCAATCCCGGCTTCTCGGCCGACTGCATCGAGACGCTGGAGGAGATCGCCGGCGAAAACGCCGAGATATTCCACCATGCCGGCGGCAAGAATTTCTCCCACATCCCCTGCCTCAACGACAGCCCCGAGGGCATGGCGGTGATCGAGGCGATCACCCGTCGCGAACTGATGGGCTGGGTCTGATCTCTGCCCGTCGGGGCTGCCGCCGGCCCTGACTGTCCTCCCAGAGCATTTGCCCCCCGACATTCAGGCCCCATGTCATTGTAACGATGCTGAAAGCCGCTTAAGTCTTTCAGCATCGAGCCGCGTCAAAGACTTGCGCGCGGCGAACGCGTGGGGAGAGCCGAATGGATTTCAGTGGTTACGATCTGGTTGTTCCGGCCATTGCCATCTTCGCGATCTTTGTCCTGTTCAAGGGCATCAAGACCGTTCCGCAGGGCTTCAACTACACTGTCGAGCGCTTCGGCCGTTACACTAGGACGCTTACCCCCGGCCTCAACCTGATCATCCCCTTTGTCGATAGCATCGGCGCCAAGATGAACATGATGGAGCAGGTTCTCGACGTTCCCACACAGGAAGTCATCACCCGCGACAACGCCATCGTGGCGGTCGACGGCGTCGCCTTCTACCAGGTGCTGAACGCCCCGCAGGCGGCCTATCAGGTCGCTGGCCTGCAGAACGCCATCCTCAACCTGACCATGACCAACATCCGCACGGTCATGGGTTCGATGGACCTCGACGAGCTTCTGTCGAACCGCGATGCCATCAACGAGCGGCTGCTGCGCGTCGTCGACGAGGCGGCGCACCCCTGGGGCATCAAGGTCACCCGCGTCGAGATCAAGGACATCAACCCACCGGCCAACCTGGTCGAGTCGATGGCGCGCCAGATGATGGCCGAACGCAACAAGCGCGCCCAGATCCTCGAAGCCGAGGGCCTGAAGGCAGCGCAGGTGCTGGAGGCAGAAGGCCGCCGAGAAGCCGCGTTCCGCGACGCCGAGGCGCGTGAGCGCGCCGCCGAAGCCGAAGCGCGCGCCACCCAGGTCGTGTCGGAAGCCATCGCCAAGGGCGACGTCCAGGCGATCAACTACTTCGTCGCCCAGAAATACACCGAGGCGCTGGCCAAGATCGGCTCCGCCGGCAACAGCAAGGTCGTGCTGATGCCCATGGAAGCGTCATCGCTGATCGGCACGCTGGGCGGCATCGGCGAAATCGCCAAGGAGGTTTTCAGGAGCGAAGGCACGGCCGGCGCGCAGCGGCAGTCGCAAGCCCGCACCCCGCGCATTCCGCCCGAGCAGAACTGAGCGGCGCGACAGCGAGGAACCGCAGATGATCGTGCGTTTCATCACCGAGCTCGGCCCCTGGGTCTGGATGCTGCTCGGCTTCGTGCTGTTGACGCTGGAGATCTTCGCCCCAGGCGTCTTCCTGCTGTGGATCGGCATCGCCGCGCTGCTGGTCGGCGCGCTGTCGCTGCAGCTGTGGGACTGGGCGTCCTGGACCTGGCACGCCCAGGTCCTTACCTTCGTCGTCCTGTCGCTGGCATCGGCCTATCTCGGCAAGCGCATCACCAACAACAGCTCCGAAAGAAGCGACCAGCCGCTTCTCAACCAGCGCGGCGCCCAGATGGTCGGCCGCACCGCGACGCTGACCGAGGCGATCCGGGAAGGCCGTGGCCGCATCAAGCTCGGCGACACCACATGGCGCGTCTCCGGCCCCGACCTGCCTGTCGGCACCCAGGTGCGCGTCGTCGCCGCCGGCGACACCGATCTGGAACTGGTGGTGGAGCCGGTCTGAGCCGTTCGAGGCCTGGACCGAGGTGGTCGAAACCGCCCCAAAGGCCCTCATGGTGAGCTTGTCGAACCACGAGGGTGCCGGGCACACTCATTTGCAAGAAGTCGGATTAGCCTGACCTTGAACGGGATATCCCGGGATCGAGGAAGCTAGGCTGCGCCGATCCGGAGCAGATCGTGGAAATGCACGAGGCCAACCGGGCGGTCGCCCTCGACCACGATCAGCGCGCCGATATTGTTCTCGTTGAGCATGGCGATCGCCGCGCCCGCCAGCATCTGGCGGGGCACCGTCTTCGGCCGCGTCGTCATGATTTCCTCGACCCGGGTTTCAGCCAGGTTACGGTCGAGATTGCGGGAAAGATCGCCATCGGTAACGATGCCGGCGAGCTTGCCCTCTGCATCGATGACGCAGACGCAGCCGAAGCGCTTCTGCGACAGCATCCGCACCGCCTCCGGCATCTTGGTGCCGACTGTAACGACTGGCATGCGGTCGCCGGTGTGCATCAGTTCGCCGACCGGCATCAGGCTGGCGCCCAGCTGGCCGCCGGGATGGAAGGTGCGGAAATGATCGGCGGTAAAGCCGCGCGCCTCGAGCAGAGCCACGGCGAGTGCATCGCCGATGGCGAGCTGCAGCAGCGTCGAGGTAGTCGGCGCAAGGCCATGCGGGCAGGCCTCGGGCGAGCGCGGCAGCGACAGCACGACATCGGCCTGCCGGGCGAGCGCCGAGGCGTCGCCGGCGGTGATGGCGATCAGCGGAATGGAAAAGCGCCTGGAATAGCCGACGATGCCCTTGAGCTCGGCGGTTTCGCCCGACCACGAAATCGCAACGATGGCGTCGTCGCGGGTGATCATGCCGAGATCGCCATGGATGGCCTCGGCGGGATGGACGAAATAGGACGGCGTGCCTGTCGAGGCGAAGGTCGCGGCGATCTTCTTGCCGATATGGCCACTCTTGCCGACGCCGGTGATGATGGCGCGGCCATTGAGCTGGCCCAGAATGGACACGGCGCGCGCGAAAGGCTCGCCCAGCGGGCCCTCGAGCGCCGCCACGAGTGCGGCGATACCGGCCTGCTCGGTGGTGATGGTACGAAGCGCCGAGGCGATCGACGCCTGCGGGTCCGGCTCTTTTTTCAGCGATCCAGCGTGCATGGCGCATGCGTTAGCGCGTCATACGCCGGCTGTCCATCAATATTGCCCTTCGGCGCGCCTTCCGGGCCGGCCAGCTCAACACTCCATTAACCATGGCCATTTACCAGTTGCTAAGCACGGCGCAGTTCGCGCCGGCGAAGCAGTGGGTACGATGGCACGGGTCAGGCCGGAGCATAGACGGCACCTCTTGGGTGCGCGCATCTGCGCCTTGCTGGCAACGGCAAGCGTGGCAGCGGTGCTGTGTGCTGCGCCTGTCCAGGCCCAGGATGCCGGGCTGCGCGGCGCGGTCACCGACGACCAGGGCAAGCCGCTGAAGCGCAAACGCCCCGCTGACGCATCGCAGGACCAGGCAGCGGACGCCGACACGCAGAACCAGGCCGTGGACTACCAGCCGGCCAGTCCCGGTGCTGTGCCCGACAAGCCGGCCAACGCCTCGGCCAGTCTGTTCAGCGAACCGCCAAATGCCGACGATGCCTTCGCCAACGACGCGGGGCCGTTGCAGGCGCTGCCGCCGACAACGGCACGCGACCGCGCCAAGGCGCGGCGCGAGCAGCTCGCCGGCCGGCAGCAGCCGGCGAACGCGCCGAAGAAGACCCCTGCCCCCGAGCAGGACGAAACCACCACCGGCACCGTGCGCCAGCAGACGGTGGATTTCGAAGGCCGCGAGGACAACGGCCCCGAATCCGCGCGCCAGGCAGCGATCGAAGGCCGCAAGCCGCAGCCCGAACTCAATCCCTACGACCCGACGGGCATCCGCTTCGGCACCTTCGTGCTCAAGCCAAGCCTGGAACAAGGCGTCACCGCGACCTCCAACGCCGATTCGAGTTCGGATGGAAAGTCGGCGATCCTGTCTGAAACCACGCTCCGCCTGAACGCGGCGTCCGACTGGGACAGCCATTCGGCCACCGTCGATGCCTATGGCAACTTCCGCAAGTCGGTGTCCGGGCAGGAGGTCAAGGACGTCACCGGCGGCATCGACGGCCGCCTCCAGCTCGATCTTGCCGAAGGCATGCGCACACTTGCCCGCCTCGGCTACAATGTCCGCCCGGAATCGGCGACCTCGCCCGTCGTCATCATCGGCACCGCCGAGCGCCCCACCTTGCAGACCTTCAACGGCTCGCTCGGCCTGGAAAAGGACATCGGCAAGCTGCGCTTCGGCATATCGGGCGAAGCCGTCAAGGAAAGCTACGGCGATGCCGCTCTGTCGGGCGGCGGCACGCTGTCGCAGAAGGACAGGAACTCGACCCTCTACAACGGCAGGCTGCGCATCGGCTACGAGGTGTCGCCGGCGCTGACCCCGTTCGGCGAAATCCAGTTCGGCCGTCGCATCTACGACCTGAGGTTCGACACCGCCGGTTTCGAGCGTTCGGCAAATCAGTTTGCCGCCCTTGCCGGCGTCGAGATCGACATGGGCGAGAAATTCGGCGGCGAGATTTCCGCCGGCTGGGTCGGCCAGACCTTTGACGACGACAGGCTGGGCAGCATCTCCGCCGCCTCCGTCGCCGCAGATCTCCGGTGGTCGCCGATGCGCGGCACCATCGTCACCCTCAACGGCACCACCTCGCTGGAAGGTTCGACGTCGGCAGGCGAAAGCGGCTCAGTACTCTATGCGGCGCGTCTCGGCGTCGAACGCCAGATGCGCGCCAACCTCACCGGCTTCGCCGCCGCCGGCATCGGCTGGCGCGATTACGCCGGTTCGACCGACCATGATCTGTCCCTCAGTGCCGAGGCCGGCCTCACCTGGTGGCTCAACCGCTACACCGGCCTCACCGGACGCCTGCGCCACGAGACCTTCAGCAGCACGCTCTCCAACCGCGACAGCACCACCAACAGCGTCTTCGTCGGCGTGAAGGTGCAGCGCTAGGATCTCGGCGCGCCGGCTTTGACTGGTGTCGCTTGCACATTTCGCGGTCCGTCATCCTCGACCTCGCGAGCGAGCGGGCGGAGAGTGTCGGGGATCCATGCCGTGACGTCGGCGAAAGCCACCACGGTCCAGCACTGCCGGAGCCACGAAATCCCCCCTGGACGGTCAACGGCAGCCAGCGCAGAACACCGGCCGCCCCGCTCACCTCAATCCCGCCACCGCCTCCTTCAGCCCCTGCTCCCCCGCGCCGGCAAACACCTCGCTCATCACAAGCTCGGCCAACGGCAGCCGGTTGCCCCAGCCATGGCGCTCGAGATCGGGGCGCACCGCGAATTCGCTGACGCGGCCGACGCAGAGATAGGCCACCGGCACGACATGTTCGGGGATCGCCAGCAATGCCTTCAGTGCGTCGCGGTCGAGGATGCTGACCCAGCCGATGCCGATGCCTTCGGCGCGTGCCGCCAGCCAGAGATTCTGCACGGCGCAAACAGTGCTGTAGAGATCCATCTCCGGATTGTGCCAGCGCCCCAACGGCGAGTTGGCCGAGCGCTCCCGGTCACAGGTCACGACCAGATTGAGCGGCGTCTCGCAGATACCTTCGAGCTTGAGCTTGCGATAAAGCGCCTGCTTCTCCTCGACGATATGGGGCAGTTCCTGCCCGCGCGCCGCGAAAAACAGGTCGCGCACCAGCGCCCGGCGCTTGGCGTCGCGGATGACGATGAAGTTCCACGGCTGCATGAAGCCGACCGACGGTGCGTGATGCGCGGCCATCAAGAGCCGCGCCAGAACCGCATCGTCTACCGGATCGGGCAGGAAATGGCTGCGCACGTCGCGGCGGGTGAAGATGGCCTTGTAGACGGCGTCCTGTGCCGCGGCATCGAACGAGCCGCAGGTGGTTTGAACATGGGCGGCCGGCATCGCGTGTCCCTTTGCGATAGAAACGGCGTCCGCCCGCCTGTCCATGCGGGAGACCATCTCTGCCGGGCCGGTCTTCTGGCTCGAGTTCGTCCCGCTTTCAGCGCCTTCCCGTCCAGCCGGACAGTGGCTTTTGCCGATGCGGTCCCTCTTACAGCGCTGGGCACGCCACGGAATTTCACCGTGTTCCCGATTCTCCCGCTTTGGCGGGCACCTGGCGGGAGTATTCTACAGGCCTGGCGAGCCGTTGGCCACCGCGCCGCGCGCCTGAAAATGACGCGCGGACGACATTGGTCGGGCTCAGCGGCCGGGCTTCACCTCGCCCAGAAGCCCTTCGATCACCCCGGCCATACGGCCGCTGATGTCGGAGCGCGACAGGGCGAATGCCACATTGGCCTCGACAAAACCTTCCGGCGAGCCGCAGTCGAAGGTCCGGCCACGATAGTGATAGCCATAGAAGGGCTGCGACTTTTCGAGCTTCAGCATGGCATCGGTCAGCTGGATCTCGTCACCGGCGCCACGCTCCTGCTTGGCCAGAAGTTCGAAGATCTCCGGCTGCAGGATGTAGCGGCCGTTGATGAACAGGTTCGAGGGTGCCGTCCCCTGCTTCGGCTTCTCGACCATGCCGTCGATGGCAAAGCCGGTATGAACAGTCTTGCCCTTGCCGACGATGCCGTATTTGTGCGTTTCGGCCGGGTCGCATTCCTGCACGGCGATGATGTTGTTGCCGGTTTCGGCATAAAGCTCGACCATCTCGCGCATGCAGCTCTTTTCCGACTGCATGATCATGTCCGGAAGCAGCAGCGCGAAGGGCTCGTCGCCGACCAGTTCACGCGCGCACCACACCGCATGGCCAAGGCCGAGCGGCACCTGCTGGCGGGTGAACGAGGTCTGGCCGGGCGCCGGCTGCAGCTTCTGCAACCGCTCCAGCTGGTCGCTTTTGCCGCGCTGGGCCAGCGTGTCGTAGAGTTCGAACTGGACGTCGAAGTGATCCTCGATGACGGCCTTGTTGCGGCCGGTCACGAAGATGAAGTGTTCGATGCCCGCCTCGCGGGCCTCGTCGACGACATACTGGATGACGGGACGGTCGACGACCGTCAGCATCTCCTTGGGGATAGACTTGGTGGCCGGCAGAAAGCGGGTGCCCAGGCCTGCGACGGGAAATACTGCCTTGCGAACTCTTTTCATTGCGCGGTCGTCCGAAAGAGAAAATCGATATCGGGCACAACATTCTCATGCCCGAATTGAAGAATACTGAACGCGTTGGCACAATGGGGTGGCACGAGCAAGGCCGAGATCACGCGATCTTGATTGTGTTGGGCCTTCGGGGAACAATCCGACCCACGGCTTTTAGGCCCTCAGGGGGACTATGGTAAACTGATTGATAACCGGCATCGGCGATGAATCGACTTTCCGAACTCTTCCAGGAGGAAAGAATGCCCCTTCGCAAGACCGCCAGAAGCCTGGCAGGATTTGCCACGATCGCCGGCCTGTCGCTCGCGCTGTTGCTGCCTGCGGGCAAGGCTTCGGCCGAGGCCGGCTTCGAACGCTGGGTCGCTGGCTTCCGCGCCGTCGCCGCCGACAACGGCATTTCCGCGTCGACCTACAACCGTGCGTTCCGAGGCGTCACCTCGGCCGACCCGGAAGTGCTTGAAAAAGCGCGCTTCCAGCCCGAATTCACCGCACCCGTGTGGGATTATTTCGACAACCGCGTTCACGACCAGTCGATCGAGGTCGGCCGCGCCATGGCGCGCAAGTGGAAGCCGTGGCTCGATCGCATCGAGGCCAGCTATGGCGTCGACCGCTACGTGCTGCTCGCCATCTGGTCGATGGAATCGAACTACGGCGAGATTCTCAAGAACGACAAGGTGATGCGCAATGTCGTGCGCTCGCTGGCGACCCTTGCCTATGGCGACGAGCGCCGCTCGAAATATGCCCGCACCCAGTTGATCGCGGCGCTGAAGATCCTGCAGCGTGGCGACATCGACGAGAGCCATCTGATGGGCTCGTGGGCTGGCGCGATGGGCCACACCCAGTTCATCCCGACCAGCTACCAGGCCTACGCAGTCGACGCCGACGGCAACGGCAAGCGCGACATCTGGAACTCGGTGCCGGATGCGCTGGCCACCGCTGCCAATCTGCTCAAGAAGAACGGCTGGCAAGGCGGCAAGACCTGGGGCTACGAGGTCGTGCTGCCCGAGGGCCGAAAGTTCCCGTCGGGCTCGATGACGCTCGACAAGTGGGCGGAACTCGGCGTCGAGCGCGCCAACGGCAAGGCCTTCAAGCGCGGCTCCGATGTCGCCACCCTCAAGGTGCCTGACGGCCGCGGCGGCCCCGCCTTCCTGATGACCAAGAACTTCCAGGTCATCAAGCGCTACAACAACGCTGACAAATACGCGCTGGCCGTGGGCCTTCTTGCCGACGAAATCGCCGGCTATGGTGGCCTTGTCCAGGACTGGAAACGGCCTTTCACCAAGCTCAGCTTCGAAGAGAAGCAGGAGTTGCAGAAGCGCCTGTCGGCTCACGGCTATTATGACGGCAAGGCCGACGGCAAGATCGGCGAGGGCTCGCGCTCCGCAATCAAGGCGTTTCAGGCACAGCTGGGCTTGACGGAGGACGGCCATCCGAGCATGGAAGTGCTCAAATGGCTGCGAAAGAAATAGCCACCGGAGGTTGCGTTTGGCATCGTCGCGTCGCTCGAAAAAAGCCGTTCTGCGCCTGACGATGCCACTGCTTGCGGTGGCGGTCGCCATGACCGCCATCCCTGTCGCAGCCCCTACTCCCGCCTTCGCACAGGACGGCATCTTGAGGCGCTGGTCGCTGCGCGACCTGTTCATGCCGCGCCGTGAGCCGCGCGTCGATCCCTACATCTTCGAAGAGCCTCAGGCCGCGCCGCCCAAGAAGGTCCGCAAGGCGCCGCGCAAGCCCCAGGAAGGGCTTGCCGGTGCGCCGGCCAAGCCGGCACAGCCGGCTGTGCCTGTCGTCGAGAAGGCGGCGGACGCCCGCACCATCCTCGTCATCGGCGATTTTCTCGGCGCCGGCATCGCCGAGGGCCTGACCACCGTCTTTGGCGAGAACGCCAAGGTCCGCGTCATCGACAAGACAAGCGGTTCGTCGGGTCTGGTGCGTGACGACTATTACAACTGGCCCGAGCAGGCGAAGATACTGATCGAGCAGGAGAAGCCTGCCGTCGTTGTGGTCATGCTCGGCTCCAACGACCGCCAGCAGATGCGTGTCGGCGACAACAGAGAACCGCCGATGAGCACCGCCTGGATGAAGGAGTACACCACCCGCGCCGAGACGCTGGCCAAGGCGCTGTCCGACACCAAAGTGCCCTTCCTCTGGGTCGGCATGCCTGCCTTCAAATCGTCCAAGATGAGCACCGACATGCTCGCCTTCAACGACGTCTACCGCGCCGCGACAGAAGCCGCGAACAGCGAATTCGTCGATGTCTGGGACGGCTTCGTCGATGAAAGCGGTGCCTTCGTCACCTCCGGCCCCGACATGAACGGCCAGCCGGTGCGCCTGCGCTCCGACGACGGCATCAACGTCACCAAGGCGGGCAAGCGCAAGCTCGCCTTCTATGCCGAAAAACCGCTGGACAAGATCCTCGGCATCACCCCCGGCATCAATGAAGCCGTTGTGCCGGCCGGCCTGCCCCAGGCATCTCCAGGCGAGCTCAAGGTGCCTGAAAACATCGACCGCACCGTACCCGTCTCGCTCGGCGATCCAGAGCTCGACGGTGGTACCGAACTGATGGGCGCGCAGGCCGCGACCGTCAAAAGCGAGCCCAACTCGCCCGGCGAAAAGCTGGTCATCGAAGGCATTGCGCCGAAGGCTCCGGTCGGCCGCATCGACGATTTCTCCTGGCCGCCCAAGAAGGTGCCGGCTTCGGCGAGCACCGAGACCACCACCGCCATCAAGCGATAGCCGAAAATCCCTCGAAGACGAAAAAGGCGCCTTTCGGCGCCTTTTGTGTCTGGAGATTGTCGCGGTTCAGCGCGGCAGCACCGTCGAGCCCATCAGGGCTTCGTCGATGGCGTGGGCTGCCTGGCGGCCTTCGCGGATCGCCCAGACCACCAGCGACTGGCCGCGGCGCACGTCGCCGGCGACATAGAGCTTGTCGATGTTGGTCTTGTAGTCGCGGTCATTGGCCACGACGTTGGACGAGCGGCGGCTGTCGGTTTTGATCTCGAGCTTGCCGTCGAGTTCCTTCACCACGCCGCCTGATATCGGGCCGGCAAAGCCGATGGCGATGAAGGCGAGATCGGCGCGGATGACAAAATCCGTTCCGGGGATCGGCTTGCGCTTCTCATCGACCTCGCAGCACTTCACGCCGGTCAGCTGGCCGTCTTCGCCGATGAACTCGAGCGTCGCCACCTGAAACTCGCGCTGCGCGCCCTCTGCCTGCGACGACGAGGTGCGCATCTTGGTCGCCCAGTAGGGCCACACGGACAGCTTGTGCTCCTTTTCCGGCGGCTGCGGGCGGATGTCGAGCTGGGTGACGCGCACTGCACCCTGGCGGAACGCCGTGCCGACACAGTCGGACGCCGTGTCGCCGCCGCCGACGACCACGACATGCAGGCCACCGGCAACGATGGGTTCGGACGGCCAGGCGACAGACTGGATGTCTTCGCCGCCGACGCGCTTGTTCTGCTGGACGAGGTAAGGCATCGCGTCATGCACGCCCTTGAGGTCGTCGCCGGGAATGCCGGCCGGGCGCGGTGCCTCGGAACCGCCGCAATAGAGCACGGCATCGAATTCGGCGAGCATCTCCTCGACCTTCTTGTCGACGCCGACATTGACGCCGCAATGGAAGGTTACGCCCTCGCCCGCCATCTGCTCGACGCGGCGGTCGATATAGTGCTTTTCCATCTTGAAGTCGGGGATGCCGAAGCGCAGCAGGCCACCGGGCCGGCTCTCGCGCTCATAGACATGGACTTCGTGGCCGGCGCGGCCGAGTTGCTGGGCGGCTGCCATGCCCGTCGGCCCGGAGCCGATGACGGCAACCTTCTTGCCGGTCTTCTTTTCCGGCGGATAGGGACGGATATAGCCGGTCTCATAGGCCTTGTCGGCAATCGCCTGCTCGACGGTCTTGATGGCGACCGGAATGTCCTCGAGGTTCAGCGTGCAGGCTTCCTCGCAAGGCGCGGGGCAGATGCGGCCGGTGAATTCGGGGAAGTTATTGGTCGAATGGAGGTTGCGGATCGCGTTCGTCCAGTCGCCATTGTAGACCAGATCGTTCCAGTCGGGGATCTGGTTGTGGACCGGGCAGCCCGTCGGGCCGTGGCAGAACGGAATGCCGCAATCCATGCAGCGCGCCGCCTGCTTTTCCACTTCCTTGTCCGACATCGGCAACGTGAATTCGCGGAAATGCCGGATGCGATCGGAAGCCGGCTGGTACTTGTGAACCTGCCGGTCGATCTCGAGAAAACCTGTAACCTTGCCCATCGTAGCTCTCGTCAGTCATGCCCAGCGTCTCGGCGCGGGCGTAGAATTCCACCACTTCAAATGAAGCATGCGATGGCGGGCGCCCGTCTTGGGCGCCGCGCCGGCCGGACGGGCGCGGCTATTCCGCCGCGACGTTCATCCGCATGCGCTCCATCTCGATCAGCGCGCGGCGGTACTCCACCGGCATGACCTTGCGGAATTTGGGTCGGTAGCTCGCCCAGTCGTCGAGGATCTGCTTGGCGCGGGTCGAACCGGTGTAGTGCATGTGGTTCGAGATCAGCTGCACCAGGCGCTCCTCGTCATGGCGGGTCATGTCGCCCGACACGTCGACGCGGCCCTTGTGGGCGATGTCGCCGCCGTGATGGTGCAGCTTCTCCAGCATGTCGTCCTCTTCGGGGACCGGCTCGAGCTCGACCATCGCCATGTTGCAGCGCTCGGCGAAATCGCCTTCCTCGTCGAGCACATAGGCGACGCCGCCCGACATGCCCGCCGCGAAGTTGCGACCGGTCTTGCCGATGACCACCACCACGCCGCCTGTCATGTATTCGCAGCCGTGGTCGCCCACGCCTTCGACGACGGTGACGGCGCCCGAGTTGCGGACTGCGAAACGCTCGCCGGCCACGCCGCGGAAGTAGCACTCGCCCTCGGTCGCACCGTAGAGCACGGTGTTGCCGACGATGATCGAGTCCTCGGCGACGATCTTGGCATCCTCAGGCGGACGGATGACGATGCGGCCGCCTGACAGGCCCTTGCCGACATAGTCGTTGCCGTCGCCGACCAGCTCGAACGAGATGCCGCGCGCCAGGAACGCCCCGAAGGACTGGCCGGCAGTGCCGGTCAGCTTCACCGAGATCGTGTCCTCACGCAGGCCCTTGTGCTTGAAGCGCTTGGCGACTTCGCCCGACAGCATCGCACCGGCAGAGCGGTCGACGTTGCGGATCGAAGCCTCGATCTTCACCGGCTGGCGAGCTTCGAGCGCCGACTTTGCTTCCGCGATCAGCTTGCGGTCGAGCACGTCGTCGATCGGGTGCTTCTGGCGCTCGGTCCAGTGCGTCGCCGAGGCAGGCGCATCCGGCTTGTAGAACACCTTGGAGAAGTCCAGGCCACGCGACTTCCAGTGGTTGATCAGCTCGCGCTTTTCCAGGAGGTCCGCGTCGCCGATGATCTGGTCGAGATGGGTGTAGCCCATCTTGGCCAGAAGCTCGCGCACCTCTTCCGCCACGTAGAAGAAGTAGTTGATGACGTGCTCGGGCGTACCCTTGAAGCGCTTGCGCAGCACCGGATCCTGGGTGGCGACGCCAACCGGACAGGTGTTGAGATGGCATTTGCGCATCATGATGCAGCCCGCCGCGATGAGCGGCGCGGTCGAGAAGCCGAACTCGTCGGCGCCCAGCAGCGCGCCGATGACGACGTCGCGGCCGGTGCGCAGGCCACCGTCGACCTGGAGCGCGACGCGCGAACGCAGGCCGTTCAGCACCAGCGTCTGATGCGTCTCGGCGAGGCCCATTTCCCACGGGCTGCCGGCATGCTTGAGCGAGGTCAGCGGCGAAGCGCCGGTGCCGCCATCATAGCCTGAGATCGTGATGTGATCGGCGCGCGCCTTGGCGACACCAGCCGCAACCGTTCCGACGCCCACTTCCGACACCAGCTTGACCGACACGTCGGCTGCCGGGTTGACGTTCTTCAGGTCGTAGATCAGCTGCGCCAGATCTTCGATCGAGTAGATGTCATGGTGCGGCGGCGGCGAAATCAGGCCCACGCCCTGGGTCGAGTGACGGGTCTTGGCGATCGTCGCGTCGACCTTGTGGCCGGGCAGCTGGCCGCCCTCGCCGGGCTTGGCGCCCTGCGCCACCTTGATCTGCATCATGTCGGAGTTGACGAGATATTCCGTCGTCACGCCGAAGCGGCCTGAAGCCACCTGCTTGATCGCCGAACGCTCGGGGTTCACCGAACCGTCGGGCAGCGGCAGGTAGCGGTCCGGCTCCTCACCGCCCTCGCCGGTGTTCGACTTGCCGCCGATCTTGTTCATGGCGACGGCCAGCGTCGTGTGCGCCTCACGGCTGATCGAGCCGAAGGACATCGCACCCGTCGAGAAGCGCTTGACGATCTCGGCTGCCGGCATCACGTCGTCGAGCGCGACCGGCTTGCGGCCGCTCTCTTCCGCCGACTTGATGTGGAACATGCCGCGGATCTGCTGGGCACGTGCCGTTTCGCTGTCGATCTGGGCCGAGAACTCCTTGAAGGTCGACCACGAACCCTGGCGCACGGCATGCTGCAGCGAGGCGACCGCGTCTGGCGTCCACATATGGGCTTCGCCGCGCATGCGGTACATATACTCGCCACCGACGTCGAGCGCGTTGCGCAGCACCGGATCCTCGCCGAAGGCCGACGTATGGCGCTCCACCGTCTCGCCCGAGACCTCGTCCAGGCCGACGCCCTCGATGTTGGTCGCGGTGCCGGTGAAGTACTTCTCGACGAAGTCGGTCTTCAGGCCGATGGCGTCGAAGATCTGGGCGCCGCAATAGGACTGGTAGGTCGAGATGCCCATCTTGGACATGACCTTGAGGATGCCCTTGCCGATCGACTTGATGTAGCGGCCGACGACTTCCGAGCCGTCCACCTCAGGCGGGAACTCGCCCCGCTTGTGCATGTCGGTCAGCGTGTCGAAAGCCAGATACGGGTTGATCGCCTCTGCGCCGTAGCCGGCGAGGCAGCAGAAATGATGCACCTCGCGCGGCTCACCCGATTCGACCACGAGGCCGACCGACGTGCGCAGGCCCTTGCGGACCAGATGGTGATGCACGGCGGCTGTTGCCAGCAGCGACGGGATGGCGATCCGGTCCGGGCCGAGCTGGCGGTCGGACAGGATGATGATGTTGTAGCGGCCGGCAACCGCTGCCTCGGCGCGCTCGCACAGCCGCTCGATGGCGCCCTGCATGCCGGCAGCACCTTCCGTGGCCGCGTAGGTGACATCGATCGTCTTGGTGTCGAAGCTTTCCTCGGTGTGGCCGATGGAGCGGATCTTCTCCAGGTCGGCGTTGGTGAGGATCGGCTGGCGCACTTCGAGGCGCTTGCGCCTGGAGGTGCCGACGAGATCGAGGATGTTCGGCCGTGGGCCGATGAACGACACCAGGCTCATCACCAGCTCCTCGCGGATCGGATCGATCGGCGGGTTGGTGACCTGGGCGAAGTTCTGCTTGAAGTAGGTGTAGAGCAGCTTCGACTTGTCCGACATCGCCGAGATCGGCGTGTCGGTGCCCATCGAGCCGACGGCTTCCTGGCCGGTCGTCGCCATCGGCGACATCAGCAGCTTGGTGTCTTCCTGCGTGTAGCCGAAGGCCTGCTGGCGATCGAGCAGCGACACGTCCTTGCGCAGCGCACGCGGCTCAACCGGCTTCAGCTCCTCGAGAATCAGCTGGGTGTTGGCCAGCCACTTCTTGTAGGGATGCCTGTTGGCGATCTCGGACTTGATTTCGTCGTCCGAGATGATGCGGCCCTTGGCCAGGTCGATCAGCAGCATCTTGCCGGGCTGCAGGCGCCACTTCTTGACGATGCTCTTCTCGTCGACCGGCAGCACGCCGGCCTCCGACGCCAGGATCACCCGGTCGTCGTCGGTGACGATGTAGCGGGCCGGACGCAGGCCGTTGCGGTCAAGCGTGGCGCCGATCTGGCGGCCGTCGGTGAAGCACACCGCGGCCGGGCCGTCCCACGGCTCCATCAGCGCTGCGTGGTATTCGTAGAAGGCCTTGCGGTCGGCATCCATCGACTTGTTGCCGGCCCAGGCTTCCGGGATCAGCATCATCATGGCATGCGCCAGTCTGTAGCCGCCCTGGAACAGGAACTCGAGCGCGTTGTCGAAGCACGCGGTGTCCGACTGCCCCTCATAGGAGATCGGCCACAGCTTGGAGATGTTGTTGCCGAACAGTTCCGAGTCGACCGAGGCCTGGCGTGCCGCCATCCAGTTGTTGTTGCCGCGCACCGTGTTGATTTCGCCGTTGTGGGCGACCATGCGGTACGGATGCGCCAGCTTCCACGACGGGAAGGTGTTGGTCGAGAAGCGCTGGTGGACGAGGATCAACGCCGTCTCGAAGCGCGGATCGCTGAGGTCCTTGTAGTAAGCACCGACCTGGTTGGCCAGGAACATGCCCTTGTAGACGACGGTGCGCGCCGACAGCGACACGCAATAGGCGCCGATGTCCTTGTTGTTGTTCTCGGCGTAGATGCGGCCGGAGATCACCTTGCGCAGCAGATAGAGACGGGCCTCGTATTCCTCGTCATCCTCGATGTCGGGGGTACGGCCGATGAACACCTGGCGGTGGTAAGGCTCGGCGGCGACGATCTCGGGCGCCTTCGACAGCGAGGCGTTGTCGACCGGCACGTCGCGGAAGCCGATCAGCGGCAGCCCCTCCGACTGAGCCGACTCGCGGATGATGTCGTCGATATGGTCGCGCATTGCCGCGTCCTGCGGCATGAACCAGTGGCCGACGCCGTACTGGCCGGCCTCAGGCAGGGCGATGCCCTGCCTGGCCATTTCCTCGCGGAAGAAGGTGTCGGGGATCTGCACCAGCACCCCGGCGCCGTCGCCGACGAGCGGATCTGCACCCACGGCACCGCGATGCGTCAGGTTTTCGAGCATGAACAGCCCGTCCTTGACGATCTGGTGCGACTTCACGCCCTTCATCTGGGCGATGAAGCCGACGCCGCAGGCGTCATGTTCGTTGCGAGGATCGTAAAGGCCATGCGCTGCATAGCCGGTGGTGGTTCGGAGATGATCGGTTTTATTGTTGGCCGCTTTCGTCTGCGCGGCCGGTGCAAAACCCGTCGTCACAGATGGCGTCAACTCCGTCATCGTCTCTTCTCCATTCCGGCCCGTTCCGGGCAGTTCGCTTTGGGACGGCTACGTGCCAGTCCGCTCACCTTCAGATATGCTTCGATATGCATGCGGCGCAGCGCCTTTGGCCGGCACCGAACCGCCAGTCGGGTCAGGCGTAACGGACAGCTCCGCCCCGGTCACCGACCCCTGCTCACGGCGGCAGACGGACGCAGCGTCATCATACGCCAAATCCGTTCCGCTTTGAGCAGATAAATAAGACAGCACTGCTGTCCTAAATTTCGTATGACAGAATTCTTGAATACGCACAAGACCGATTCACGAATTTTCCGCACTCCGAAAGACAGAAAATTACAACAAAGGCATGCGCCGCGTAATTTTTGAACAGACGGTCAAATCCGGTTTTCGCCTGCCATAAACGATTTCACCGCCATGCACTTGATGCAAAAATGCAAATCCGCTCTAGCTCAGAGCAGTCTCCCACAGCCACGTTACGGACGGAAAACATGATCTTCGCATCAGACAATTGGGCCGGCGCCCATCCGAAGGTGGCCGCGCGCCTGCAGGCCAGCACAGCGGGCTTCAGCCGCGCCTATGGCGACGGCGATCTCGACCGCGCCGTCTATGAGCGCTTCGGCCAGGTCTTCGAGCGCGAGGTCGCCGTCTTCTTCGTCGCCACAGGCACGGCCGCCAACTCGCTGTCGCTCGCCGTCTACGGCAAGCCGGGCGGTATCGCCTTCGGCCATCGCGAGGCTCACATCATCGAGGACGAATGCGGCGCGCCGGAGTTCCTTGGATCAGGTTCGCGCCTTCATGCCGTCGATGGCCCGCTCGGGCGCATGGACACCGCCAATCTCGACCGCGCCGTCAGCCGTTTCGCCTGGGAGAACATCCATGGCGGCCGCGCAACCGCGATCTCGATCACCCAGGCGACCGAGGTCGGCACCGTCTACGGCCTCGACCAGATTTCCGAGGTGTCGGCCGTCGCCAAGCGCCACGGCCTGCCGCTGCATATGGACGGCGCGCGCTTCGCCAATGCATTGGTGTCGCTCGACGCCACGCCTGCCGAGATGACCTGGAAGCGCGGCGTCGACATCGTTTCCTTCGGCGGCACCAAGAACGGCTGCTGGTGCGCCGAAGCGATCGTCATGTTCGACCTCGACCGCGCCAAGGACATGCACTTCCTGCGCAAGCGTTCGGCCCAGCTGTTCTCCAAGGCGCGTTTCATCTCGGCCCAGTTCGAGGCCTATTTCGAAGACGGCCTGTGGCTGGAGACGGCCCGCCACGCCAATGCCATGTCGGCCGGGCTGGCGGAGACGATCGAAAGCTCGCCCGTCGCCCGCCTCGGCTGGCAGCCCGAGGCCAACGAGGTCTTCGCCATCATCAACAAGGACGTAGCCAAGAAGGCCCAGGCTGCCGGCGCGGTCTTCTATGAATGGCACGTGCCGGCGTCGCTTGCCGGCAAGGTCCAGGAAAACGAGGCGCTCTATCGCTTCGTCACGTCCTTTGCCACGTCGGCCGAAGACGTCGGCCGCTTCGGCGATCTTCTCCGCTCCTGACAATATGAAAAAGGCGGCACCCGAGGGCGCCGCCTTTTCTCCTTGGGAGGAGCTGTCTGCTTTAGTTGACCGTATTGGTCTCGATCTGCTTGGCCTTCGCGGCCGCGGCAGTGATCTCGATCTTGCGGGGCTTGTGCTCTTCGGGAATGTTGCGCTTCAGGTCGATGTGCAACAGGCCGTTCTTGAGGTTGGCGCCTACGACCTCGACATGGTCGGCAAGCTGGAAGCGGCGCTCGAAGGCACGCGAGGCGATGCCGCGATAAAGCAGCTCCGAGCCTTCGCCGGCACCTTCAGTGCCACGCTCGCCCTTGACCGTCAGCACGTTGCGATGGGCTTCGATCGAAATGTCGGTTTCCGAGAAGCCGGCAACCGCCATGCTGATGCGGTAGGCATCCTCGCCGGTGCGCTCGATGTTGTAGGGTGGATAGCTGGTGCCGCCTTCGGGCTGGCTGAGGCCGTCGAGCATGCCGAACAGGCGATCGAAACCAACGGTTGAGCGATAGAGCGGGGAAAAGTCGACTTGACGCATGGTGTTCTCCAGTGAGCAACAAGGTTTGCGTATGACCCGTGCCGGCACCCTTTCTGGCGTCCCGGCGGTGGTCAGCGGCCCCGTATTGGGCGCCGCAGGAGACATTTGGGGGTGCCCCAAAGCCATTTCAAGACGTTGCGACCAGAGGTTTTCCGGCGGCCATTTATGAACCGAAAATGAACCGCCCCTTCGGCATCCGTTCAGGCCGGGCGGCTTAGAGTGCACCCAAGTTCAGACAAGGGCGGCGCCGAGAGCCCCGCCCATAAGGCCGAACCGGGTTGTAACGTCCCTTCCTCCCGGATCGACAGAGGCCGGAGGCAAACCGCAAGTTGCCTCCGGCCTCATAGTTTGTGGCCACCGTCACAGCGCCACGCATCCTTTCGGACGCTTCGACACTGTGAACTGGATGCCCGCCCGCGTCGGAATTCCTTTGATTTTCGCAGCCACCCTTTCTATCACCCTCAGTTGTAGCCTGATCCCCGGCAGCGAGTTCCGAAGCGCCTGATGACGGACCTGTTCCACGAAATCCCCGGCAATCCGGTTCCCGAACGCGCCAAGACCGGCGACTTCACCGCCCATGACGGCAAGCGCCTGCGCTACGCCCTGTTCCCGGCGACGAGCCAGCCCTTCAAGGGCACGGTGATCCTGCTCAACGGCCGCAACGAGTGCATCGAGAAATATTTCGAGACCGTCCGCGATCTCACGGTGCGCGGGCATGCCGTGGCGACGTTCGACTGGCGCGGCCAGGGTGCTTCCGAGCGGCTGCTGCGCGATGGCCATCGTGGCTACGTCAAGAGTTTCGACCACTATGTCCGCGACCTCGAGGCCTTCTTCGAGCAGATCGTCCTGCCCGACTGCCGCGGCCCGTTTTTCGTGCTCGCCCATTCGAGCGGCGCATTGATCGCCCTGCTCGCAGCGCCCGTCATGGCCAACCGCGTCCAGCGTATGGTGCTCGTCGCCCCGTTCATGTCGGTGGTCGGCGCGCCCCTGTCGATGAAAGCCATCAAGCGCATCACGACCATGCTCTGCTGGCTGGGCCTGGGACGCCTCTACGCCGCCTGGGGCCCAAGGCCGCGCGAGGGCACGCCCTTTGCGATCAACAAGCTGACCAGCGACGAGCGCCGCTACCGCCGCAACATACTGCTCTATGAGACCTATCCGAAGCTTTCAGTCGGCGGCCCCACGGTCGCCTGGCTGCGCGCTGCGGCCAAAGCGTCGGAAACGGTGCGCGATCCGGCCTTCATCGCAGCCCTCAAGGTGCCGATGCTGATCGTCACTGCCGGGGCCGACGAGGTGGTGGCGACAAGGGATATCGAGGCTTATGCGCGCAACACGCGGGCCGCGTCGCTGCTCACCATCGACGGCTCCCGCCACGAGATCCTGCAGGAAGCCGACATCTATCGCGAGCAACTGATCGCCGCCTTCGAGGCCTTCATCCCTGGAACGCCGGCACTGGTGGACGACGACAACGACTGAAGGCCCGCAGCCGGGCGCACCCCGGCCGCGACAGGCTCAGCCTGCCAGCACCGCCATCGCCGCCTTGTGCAACTCGGGCGTCGCCGCCGCGATGATGTCGCCGCCATTCTCCGCCGGCCCGCCGTCGAAGGTGGTGACGATGCCGCCGGCCTGCTCGATGATCGGGATCAGGGCCACGATGTCATAAGGCTTGAGGCCCGGATCGACGACGATGTCGACCTGCCCGGCGGCCACCATGGCGAAGGCGTAGCAATCGGTGCCGTAGCGCGCCAATTGCACTTTGCTCTCGAGTTCGTCGTAACGCTTGCGCATCTCGCCCTTGAACAGCGACGGCGTGGTGGTGAACATCGTCGCATCCGCTAGCGACGTCGTCTTGCGCACCGAAAGCGCGCGCGACCCGCCCGGCCCCTCATAATGCGATCCCTTGCCGTCGGCATAAAACAGTTCACCGGTAAAGGGCTGGGACATGACGCCAGCAACCGCATCGCCGTCCACCGTCAGCCCCACCAGCGTGCCCCAGACAGGCAGGCCGGAAATGAAGGCACGGGTGCCGTCGATCGGGTCGATCACCCAGACATGGCTGTTGCCGGTGTTTTCGCTGCCATGCTCCTCACCGAGGATGCCATGATCGGGGAATTCCGCGTTGATCAGCGCGCGGATGGCGCGTTCTGCCTCCTGGTCGGCCTCGGTGACCGGATCGAAACCGCTGGCGAGCTTGTTTTCCACCGCCGACAGGCGGCGAAAGCGCGGCAGCGTCTCGGCTGCTGCGGCTCGTGCGATCCGTCGCATGAACTCGGCTTCGACCATCATTCACCCCCAATGCCTGACCCATGTCTTACTGTTGCGTGGATGACACGCCCCATACCGCGTCGGCAATAGCCACATCACCATGAATTAAAAAACCCCGAAGCGCCTTGACTTTTGTGCACCGCACAATAATCTCGAAGTCGGACAGGATTTGTCCTGTCCATGCCCTCCTTGGGCGTTTCCTCCCTAGACTTCGACCGCTCTCCGGAGCGGTCTTTTTTTAGCCGGATCAGCTGCCTCCCCTATTCCGCTGCCCCCTATTCGGCAGCCAATGGCAGGTCGAGGAAATGATGGTCCGGCAAGGCCATCAGATCGGCGGAAAACCGCGCCAGATCGTTTGCCAGCGCATCGAACCCCTGGGATTTCTGCAGCGTGCGCTCATCCATGTAGAGGCCGCGATTGATCTCGATCTGCAGCGCATGCAGGTTGCGCGCCGGCCGCCCGTAATGCTCGGTGATGAAGCCCCCGGCATAGGGCCTGTTGTGCGCCACGGAATAACCCATCGCTGCAAGCAGGCCGATCGCGCATTGCGAAAGGGCCGATGTGGCCGACGTGCCGAAGCGGTCGCCGACGATGAAGTCGGGCCGCATGCCGCTTTCGCCGATGCGGATCGAAGCGGGCATCGAGTGACAGTCGACCAGGACCGCATAGCCGAAGCGCGCATGGGTGCGCGTCACAAGCCGCTTCAGCGCCTCGTGATAGGGTTTGTAGACGCATTCGATGCGCCCCACCGCCTCCGACAGCGGCAACCGGCCGGAATAGATGTCGAGCCCCTCGCCCACCAGCTTTGGCACCGTGCCGAGCCCCCCGGCGACACGCGCCGAGCGGATGTTGGCGAATGGCGGCACCGGCTCGGCGAACATTCGGGGGTCGAGTTCCCACGGCTCGCGGTTCACGTCGAGATAGGCACGCGGGAAATGCGCCGTCAGCATCGGCGCGCCGAGAGTTACGGCAGCGCCGAACAGCTCGTCGACATAACAATCCTCGGACCGCCGGATCGCCATGGAATCGAGCTTGGACATGGCAAGGAAGCGTTCGGGATAGCAGCGGCCGCTATGCGGCGAATTGAACACGAACGGCACACGCTGCTCGGCGCTCGTCCGGACCTCGAACGGGGGCAGCACCGAGAAATCTTCGGCTGGGGTCATCTTGCCTGAACGACCTGCGGGCGACGCTTGTTCATTGAATGAAATTGCCACCTGCGTGAGTTCGTGTCCAGCGTTGCGCGGCGGCATCGCAAAGCCCGGCCCGTGCCGCGGCGTCAGCCATTGCGGGCGGCATTCACTTGATGTTTACCGTCCCGGACTCATATAGAAGATGGTTAACGAAGCCCCTGCTGGGGGGCGGCTTCGACCGCTGATTCGGACGGGATACTGATGGCACGCATTCTTCTGGCAGAAGACGACGACGACATGCGTCGCTTCCTGGTCAAGGCGCTGGAACGCGCCGGCTACCAGGTGAGCGATTTCGACAATGGCGCAAGCGCTTACGAGCGGCTGCGCGAGGAACCCTTTTCGCTGCTCCTGACCGACATCGTCATGCCGGAAATGGACGGCATCGAGCTGGCGCGCCGCGCCACCGAGATCGATCCAGATCTCAAGGTGATGTTCATCACCGGCTTTGCCGCAGTGGCGCTCAATCCCGATTCGAAGGCACCGCGCGACGCCAAGGTGCTGTCGAAGCCGTTCCACCTGCGCGATCTCGTCAACGAGGTCGAAAAGATGCTGCACGCCGCCTGAGGCTGCACTCGAGAAAAGAGATTCGCTCCCTGCGCGGGGCGATTCTTGCTTTGCCGGCGCCGTATCGCCCTTTCGCACCCTGTGCGGCGTGCGGCGCAGCACCATCTTCCCCAGCGTCTACCGGGGTTTTGAACAAAGGCGCAAATTTCCGTCAAACACGCTATTGACGCGCCGGATCAAAAATGGTGTATCCGCCCCATCGGATGGGCGTGTAGCTCAGCGGGAGAGCACTGCATTGACATTGCAGGGGTCACAGGTTCAATCCCTGTCACGCCCACCATCCAAATCAAGCACTTAGCTGCAAAGATGCCAAGCGCCCGGCAGGTTCGACAAACCTCCGCAGGCGCTTTTGTCATGCCGGCGATCGAGCTGGACCATGCCCCTGCGGCTTCGCTTCCCGGTACCCGCTGATGCAGCGATCTCGCCTGATGGTGGGGTCGCAAGCTTGCGGATGACGCCGTCATACCCCTGACACGTGGCCGCAAGACAACCGCGCCGCACGGCAAGCGGAGGGCAACACAATGGCACAGATCATTTTCCTGCACGGCGCATCGAGCAGCGGAAAATCCACCATAGCGCGGGCTTTGCAGGCCCGTATCGAAAAGCCGTTCTGGCACATCTCGATCGATCATCTGCGCGACTCAGGCGTTCTTCCGCTCGGCCGCTTCCGCAATGGGGACTTCGTCTGGGCCGATGCCAGAAAGGCGTTCTTCGACGGCTTCCACGCATCACTTGCCGCTTATGCCGACGCCGGCAACAACCTGATCCTTGAGCACATTCTGGATACGGAGGGGTGGCTCGAGGGGATTTCCAGCTCTTTAGGGCGCCACGACGTGTTCTTCGTCGCCGTGCATTGCCCGCTCGACCTGCTGATCGAGCGCGAAGCGGCACGCGGCGACCGGCCGCTCGGCAGCGCCAGACGCGACTACGAAACGATCCATACCGGCAAGAGCTATGACCTCGAATTGAACTCGACTGACGGCACGGATGCCAATGTCGAGACGGTGCTCAAGGCCTGGCGCGAGACACGCCGCTCGTCGAGCTTCAGCCATCACAGGGGCCAGGCCGGGGGTGAGCTTACCGCTCGGCCAAGCTGACACCGGCGACAGGAATTGCCTGCCGGTGCCAGCTTTTTCCAGTGCATCTCAGTCCCTCGCCCCGCAGGGCGCGCACATGCGCTCCAGCCAGTCGATATCGTCGCCGGCAAGCTGGCCTTTCAGGGCCGTGCGAACCGTGGCGTGGTAGGCGTCGAGCCAGGCGGTCTCGGCCGGAGACAGCAGGGACATGTCGGCGAGGCGCAAATCGATGGGCACGAGCGTCAGCGAGCGGAAGCTCAGGAAGCCACCGGCGGCCTCGACCACCTCGACCTGATTTTCCAGGCGGATGCCGTATTCGCCTGCTTTGTAGTAGCCGGGTTCGATGGTGGTCACCATGCCGGCCTTGAGCTCGATCTCGTTGACGCGCCGGTCGAAGCGCTGCGGCTGCTCGTGCACCGACAGGAAATGGCCGACGCCATGGCCGGTGCCATGGTCGTAGTCGAGGCCGAGGTCCCATAGGGGACGCCGCGCAAAGGCATCGACGTGATGCCCGAAGGTACCAGCCGGGAACTTCAGCGTCAGCATCGAGATCAGCCCCTTGAGCACCGCCGTATAGGCGCGGCGGATCTCGTCGCTGACGGGCGCAAGGGCCGTGGTGCGGGTGGCGTCGGTGGTGCCGGTCAGATATTGCCCGCCGGAATCGAGCAGGTAGACGCCTGAGGGCGTGATCGCGGCGTTGCTCGCGGCTGTCGCATTGTAGTGGCACATGGCGGCATGGCCTGCCGAGGCGGAGATGGTGCGGAAGCTCGGCTCGACGAACAGCCTGTTGTCACTGCGATAAGCGAGGATGCGCTCCTCGGCTTCGAGTTCGGTTACCGGCATGCCTTGTGCTGCGCGGGTTGCGCCATAACGGTCGAGCCACGCAAGGAAACGCACCCAGGCAGCGCCGTCCTGGCGGTGGCAGTCGCGGAAACCCTGCAACTCGATGGGGTTCTTCTCCATCTTGGCAAGCGTCACCGGGCTGCGGGCGAGCTTCACCTCTCCGCCACCGTCGCGTGCCGCGTGGGCCACCGCCGACGGCGCGAAACCCGGATCGACAAGCGCTGTCTGTCCTTTCGCAAAGGCCGCGACGCGTTCGAGCAGGCGTGCCGGCTCAGCCATCTCGACGCCGTCGAGTTCGAAGCCGGAGAGATCGTTCGGCAGTTTGCGATGGTCGACCAGCCACTCGGTGCGACCGGCCCTGTCGATGATCAGGAAGGACTGCGGCATCGGGTTGAAGGCCACGTCGCGGCCGCGCACGTTGAGCAGCCAGGAAATGTTGTCGGGCTGCGCCTCGACCAGGAAGTCGGCGCCTTGTGCTGCGATCAGCGAGGCGATGCGGCGCTTCTTGTCAGCGACACTTTCACCCGCATAGTCGCGGCCGAAGGCCATGACCGGGCCGAGCGGCTTCTCCGGCTGCTTCGTCCAGATCGTGTCGACGAGATCGCCTGAGATCGCAACCCAAGCTCCGCCGGCGGACTCGACCGCCTGGCCGCAATCCCGGTCCCAGGTCGAGGGCAGCAGCATCGGGTTGAAGCCGACGCGTTCGCCCTTGCGCAGGTTGTTGCGCAGCCAGTCCTTGAGCGGCGCGTCGTAGAAATGCTCGATGGCGAAGCTGTCGAGATCGATCTCCTCGCGCACCTGCACCTGATAGCGCCCGTCGACGAAGATCGCGGCGCGGTCGCGCATGACGATGGCCACGCCGGCCGAACCGGTGAAGCCGGTGACATGGGCAAGCCGGCAATCATGCGGCGCGCAATATTCGCTCTGGTGCTCGTCGAAGCGTGGCACGACATAGCCGTCGAGCCCCTGTGCGGCAATTTCCCGGCGAAGCGCTTCTATGCGGCGGGATTGCTCCTGCCTTTCGGTCGGTGTCATCTTGGATGTCCTGGTGGTCGGCGCGTTACGCGGCTGTGATGGTTTCGGCAAAATGGCAGGCTGCCATGCCCGCGCCCATGGGGCGCAGGACAGGCTTGTCGATGCGGCAGCGTTCGGCGGCATGCGGGCAGCGGACGTGGAATGGGCATCCGTTGGGAATGTTGAGCGGGCTCGGCAATTCGCCCGACAGTGCCGGCGCCCTGTTCCGCTCGGTCGGATCGAGCGACGGGGCCGCCGCCAGCAGCGCCTGCGAATAGGGATGCCGCGGCCGCGAGAACAGCGCTTCCGAAGGCCCTATCTCGACAATGGCGCCGAGATAGATCACCGCGACGCGGTGCGAGACATGGCGCACAAGCCTGAGGTCGTGGGCGACGAACAGCACGGTGAGCCCGAGAGTATCCTGCAACTCCAGCAGCAGGTTCACCACCTGCGCCTGGACCGAGACGTCGAGCGCCGAGACCAGCTCGTCGGCGACGAGGCAGACAGGTTCGAGCGCAAGCGCCCGAGCGATGCCGATGCGCTGGCGCTGACCGCCGGAGAATTCGTGCGGGAACTTGTCCGCCGCGCCTTCGGGCAGGCGCACCAGTTCGAGCAGTTCGTCGACGCGCCGGTCGATCCCCTGCCCTTCGCGCATGCGGTGCACGGTGAGCGCCTCGCGCAGCGTATCGCGCACCGTCATGCGCGGGTTGAGCGAGGTGTATGGATCCTGGAACATCATCTGCACGCGCTTGTTGAATGCGCGGCGCCTGGGTCCCTTCAGCCCGACAACGCTTTCGCCCTCGAACAATATGTCGCCGCCGGACGGCCGGTGCAGCCCGGCGATGCAGCGTGCCAGGGTCGACTTGCCGCAACCGGATTCGCCGACGATGCCGAGCGTCTCGGCCGGCATCACGTCGAGGTCGACACCGTTCAGCGCCGAGACCACCTGGCGCGGCCGGCGGGCGATGGTGTCGGACAGCGAGCGCGGCTTTCCGAACCGCATCGTAAGATCGCGGATCGAGAGCAGCGGTTCGACGGTCTGGTTTGCCATGGTCATTGCGCCGCCTCCTGCGGGCTGAAATGCGCCAGCGCGTCGGCCAGCCGGTGACAGGCAACCATGCGCGCCGGTCCCGCCGATTTCAGCTGCGGACGGACATCGGGGCATTCGGCTCCGGCGACCGGGCAGCGCGCGGTGAAGGCGCAACCTGCCGGCAGGGCGCTGAGTGACGGCGGCGCGCCGGGGATCGAATAAAGCGGCGTGCGCGGGGCGACGTTGCGCGGGATCGAGCGCAGCAGGCCAAGCGAATAGGGATGGCGGGCGTCGCCGATCACGTCAGTCGTCGGCCCCATCTCGCAGAGCCGCCCGCCATACATCACCGCCACGCGGTCGCAGGTCTGCGCCACCACGCCCATGTCATGGGTAACCAGGATGACGGCCATGCCGAGGTCGCGGCTGAGCGACTGGATGAGGCGCAGAATCTGGTCCTGGATGGTGACGTCGAGCGCAGTCGTCGGCTCGTCGGCCAATAGCAGCGCCGGATTGGAAGCGAGCGCGATGGCGATCATCACGCGCTGGCGCATGCCGCCGGAGAATTCGTGCGGATAGTCGCCAAGCCGGCTGCGCGCGGCGGGAATACCGACCATGTCGAGCAGCTCGACCGCTCTCGCCTTGCGTGCTGCCGCATCGAGATCGGTATGCGCTGCGAGGTTCTCCGAAATCTGCAGGCCCACCGTCAGCAGCGGGTTGAGCGACGACATCGGCTCCTGGAAGATCATTGCGATCTCTCGGCCGCGCACCTTGCGCATCTCCGCTTCGTCGAGCGGAACAAGATCCCTGCCCTTCCACAGGATCTCGCCGCCGACGCGGCCGCGCGGCCTGACGATGCCGAGGATCGAGCGCAGCGTGATGCTCTTGCCCGAGCCGGACTCGCCGACGAGGCCTAAGATTTCGCCGGCCTTGACGTCGAAGGAGACGCCATCCACCGCAACAAGCGGCCGCTCGCGCGAACCGAATTCGGTCCTGAGGCCGTGCACTTCGAGGACTGTTTCAGTCTTGGTCATGTCAGCGCCCCTTCGGCCGGAGCAGGTCGGCGAGTGCATCGCCGAGCAGGCTGAAGCCGAGGCCGGTCAGCACGATGGCGATGCCGGGCATCAGGCTCATCCACCATGCAGTGAGCAGGAAGTTGCGTCCCTCCGAGATGAGAACGCCCCACTCGGCTGCCGGCGGCTGGGCGCCGAGGCCGAGATAGCCGAGCGACGAGCCGAGCAGGATGGCGAGCGCCATGTCGGTCATCCAATAGACGATGATAGGCGAACTGGCGTTGGGCAGCAGGTGGCGGAAGATGATCCGCCGGTCGGAATAGCCGAGCACCCTGCCCGCGGCGGCATAGTCGCTCGACTTCTGCGTCATGATCTCGGCACGCGTCAGCCGTGCGTAATAGACCCAGTTCACCGCCGTGATGGCGATGTACATGTTGACCAGTCCTGGCCCGAGCACCGCGACGATGGCGATGACCAGCACCAGGAACGGGAAGGTGATGACAGCGTCGACGCAGCGGCCGAAAATGGTGTCGGCGAGACCGCCATAATAGCCGACGAAGGCGCCGACGGTGACGCCGATCAGCAATGCGAAAATGGTGGCCAGGAAGGCCATCTGCATGTCGATGCGATAGGCCCAGATGACACGAGAAAGCACGTCGCGACCGAAATTGTCGGTGCCGAACGGGTGCGCCAGGCTCGGCCCCTGCTGCATGGCATTCATGTCGAAGGCGAGCGGGTCATAGGGCGCGAATAGCTGAGGAAACAGCGCAAGCACGATCGATGCCGCGATGATGGCGAAGCCCACGATGAAGGCCGGCCGGGCAAAGGCACGACGCAGGAAGGCACCGAGACGGCCCGGACGCGGGCGGGAATGGACAACGGCGCTCATGACTGGCGAAGCCTCGGGTCGAGCCAGGACTGCACCACGTCGGTCAACAGGAAGACGACGGAGACGAGCACGGCGAAAGTCAGCGTCAGCCCCTGGATCAGCGGATAGTCGCGGGCGAAGATCGCCTCGAGCATCAGTCGGCCGACGCCTGGGATGGCAAAGACAGTCTCGGTGACCAGCGTGCCGCTCATCAAATTGCCGATGGACAGGCCAAGCAGGGTGACGGTCGACACCAGCGCGTTGCGCAGCACGTGCCTTGTCATGATGATGCGCGGTGACAGCCCCTTTGCGCGGGCAAACTGCACATAGTCGGCGTCGAGCACCTCGATCAGCGACGCCCGGAGATTCCGGAGAATGATCGCCGACGTGTAGAGCGCGATGCTGAGGGCCGGCAGCATCAGGTGATGGAGATTGTCGAGGAAGCTCTCGCCATAGCCGCCGACCGGGAACCAGCGCAGCTGCGCGGCAAGCACGGTGAGCAGCAGAAGCCCGATGTAGAACACCGGCATCGACAGCCCGACCTGGAAGACGCTGCGGATGGCGACATCGGTGGCGCTGTTGACCCGCGACGCCGCGAGGAACGCCAGCGGCCCGGCCAGCAGGATGGCGAGCGCAACCGCATAGAGCGACAGGAACACGGTGGTCGGCAGCCGGCTCAGGATCACCTCGGTCACGGGCGCCTTCATCATGATCGAGCGGCCGAGATCGCCCGTCAGGGTGTTCTTGACGAAAACCACGAACTGCATCGGCAGCGGCTGGTCGAGACCGAGATTGTGACGGATCTGCTCGATCTGCGCGTCGGTCGCCTTGGCATCGGCCATGGCGATGGCGGGATCGCCGGGAAGCAGGCGCACGAGCAGGAAGATGAAGACCATGACCAGAAGGAAGGTCGGGATGATCTGCAGCAGCCGCGCCAGAAGATAGGACAAGGAGGGCATGGGCCAGGCCTTTGAGAAAAGGCGCGCCGGACGGGATCACCCGCCCGGCGCGTAGCGGTCACGCTTGGGTTACTTGGCGCGCCAGGTCTCGGCGAAGTCGTTGGCGCCGAGCGGCGTCTGCACGTAGCCCTCGACCGACTTCGACACGGCAACCGCAAAGGGCGTCTCATAGAGGAACAGCAGCGGCGCGTTCTCGGCGTAGATCTCCTGCATGCGCTTGTATTCTTCCTTGCGCTTGGCGGGATCGACCTCCGAGTTCGAGGCTTCGAACAGCTTGTTGAACTCGTCGTTGTTCCAGCCGGTGCCGACGGCCTGGCGCTGCTTGTAGTAGCCGAGCCAGCCGGTGACCTGAGCTGGGTCGTTGACGTCGTTGGCCCAGCCATAGGTGTGAATGTCGAATTCGCCCGAGCGGTTCTTGGCGCCACGGGTCGGGTTGTCGACCTGCTCGACGGCCAGGTTGACGCCGAGCGGCGACCACATCTGCTGCAGTGCGGTGAACAGCGTGGCGTCGTCGGCACTGCCGGCGAGCGTGGTGAACTTGATGTTCAGCCCGCCATCGACCCCGGCCTCGGCCAGAAGCTGCTTGGCCTTTTCGGGATTATAGGGGTAGAGCGGCTCGGGGCCGTAATGCAGCTGGGTTGCTGCCGACATCAGCGAGGTCATCGGCTTGCCGGTGTCGAAGGTCACCAGCTTGAGCAGCATGCTCTTGTCGGTGGCGTAGTTCAGCGCCTGGCGCACCTTGACGTCGGCGAGCGGGTTCTTCGACCCGTCCTTGAGCGTTTCGCGGGTGTTGATCGGCGCGTAGATGATGCGGGTCGACGGGAACAGCTCCATCTTCAGCTTGGCGTCGTTGCGCAGTTCGCCGACGCGGGCGAAGGGAATGAACTCGGCGACATCGACTTCGCCTGCCTGCAGCTTGAGGATGCGGGTGGCGTCATCGGGGATGACGACGAAGTCGACCTCGTCGAGATAGGGCAGCGCCTTGCCGTCCTCGCCCTGGCGCCAGTAGTTCGGATTCTTGGCAAAGCTCATGCCGGTGCCGGCCTGGCGGCTCTTCATGGTGAAGGGGCCCGAGGTGACCGGATTGTTCTCGAAATAGGCCTTGGCCTTTTCCTGGTCGTTGGCTCCAGCTGCCTTTTCGAACGCGGCCCTGGAAACGATGCCGGTGTTGAAGGTGGCGAGAATCGAGGGGATCGTCGGGTCGGGCTGCTTCAGCGACAGCGTGACCTTGCCGCCGTCAGCCGTCACCTTCTCGACCGAGCCGAGCAGGCCGGCCCAGGGACCGTCGGGGTTGCGGGCACGGTCGAGCGAGAACACCACGTCGTCGCCCGACATCGGCGAGCCGTCGGAGAATTTCAGGCCGTCGCGCAGCTTGAGCGAGATCGACTTGCCGTCGGCAGCAACCTCGTAGGTTTCGGCCAATCCAGGCACGATCGAGCCGTCGGGACCGTTGCGCAGCAGCGTCTCGTAGAGGCTGGTGATCAGCCACAGGTCCGGATTGCGGTCGGCCCAGACCGGATCGATGATCTGCGAGTCGTCATAGCGGGCGAAGGTCACGGCGCCGCCGCGATCGAGCGCCATCGCCGAGGTGGCCGCCAGTCCGAGCGCGGCGCCGAGCAGCATCGGCAACATACGTTTCATGTGTTTCTCCTCCTGTTTGGCCCCACCGGCCGATGCCGGCAATTCGTCTCGGTGCACCGTTTGGATATTTTATCCAATTTTTCCGGACGCTTTTTCTTTGCGTCCGGACCACCCCGAGGGCATTGTTTATTTCCCCTTCAGTCGTCTGCCCGGGCAAATCCGCTTGCGCAGTCGACTTTAGCTGGACTAAAGTTCATCGAAATTCTGAAGTCAAGCGGAAAGACAGCAATGCCCCTCGAAAGCGATCTGGCGGACAGCCCGACGGCAAGCCTGCCGGATCCCGACGCATCGGCTGCCGCTTCGATCGGCGAGATGTTGAGGGCGCGGCGCAAGGCCATCGGCAAGACCATGAAGCAAGTGGCTGTCGAGGCTGGCCTCACCGAAGGCTTCATCAGCCAGATCGAGCGCGGGATTTCGACGCCGTCGCTGATCTCGCTCTACAAGGTCGCCACCGCACTCGGGACCAGCGTCGACACCTTCCTGTCGCAGCCGCCCGAGCATGCGCATTCGATGGTCTCCCACGCCGGCGAGCGTCACGGCTACAATGTCGAGACCAAGGAGCGTGTCTACGAGATCATCGAGCGCGGCTTTCCCGGTGCAGCCCTCAACGGCTGTATCACGCTGATGCCCGCAGGCTATGCCTCGGAGCTCACCACTCACCAAGGCGAGGACTTCCTCTATTTGATCGAGGGCGAGATGCTCTACGAGATCGACGGCAAGGAGTATCTGCTCAAAGCCGGCGACACGCTGCATTTCCCCTCCTCCCTGCCCCACCGCGCCAGGAATGTCGGAGCGGGGCCGGCGCGCGAGCTCTGGGTCGGCACGACGCGTATCCTCCCCGAGAATTGATGCCAAGCGGTTGGAGCAACGGCCTGATGTTGCCCGCGGCCACCATTCGACCTATCACCTTGCGCAGTCGGGCGATGCGTCCGGTCGCGAGCGGGTAATGTCATGAAACTGGAAACCGTCGATATCAGGCAGGCAGCATCAGCGGCCGATATCGTCTACGAGGCGCTGCGCAAGGCAATCATCGAGGGCGACCTCGCCGAGGGTGAAAACCTCAGGCAGGACCAGATTGCCTCGATGTTCAACACCAGCCGCATTCCGGTGCGCGAGGCGCTGTCGCGGCTCGAGCAGAACGGCCTCATCACCACCCAACGCTACAAGGGCGCCGTCGTCGCCGGCCTCTCGATCGAGGAGATCGCCGAGATCTTCGAGTTCCGCGCGCTCGTCGAGGCCGAGGTGATCCGCCTTGCCGTGCCCAACATGGACCGCAGCACGCTTGCTCTCGCCGGCCGCCACTGCGAGGAATTCGGCCGCGAGCCGAATTCGGCCAGATGGGGCGAGATCAACCGCAATTTCCACTACAGCCTCTACGAGGCGGCCCGCCGGCCCTATTATCTCCAGATCGTGCGCGCCTCGCTCGACCGCATCGACCGCTACCTCAGGGCGCAGCTGACGCTCACCGACGGCATGGCTCGTGCTCGCAGGGAACATCAGGCGATCCTGGACGCCTGCGTCGAGGGCAATGCCGAAAAGGCGGCACAGCTTACGCGCGACCACGTGCTCGGCGCCGGCCGCGCGCTGATCGCCTATCTCGAGGAAACACGATCAGGCGATGACTGACCTGCCTTCTTTGCCTGATATCGTTGCGGGGGCGTTCCGATGAGTATCAGGCCGATCGTCCGCTTCCCCGATCCGCGCTTGCAGGCCATCGCCGCTCCGGTGACGACGTTCGACGCGGAGTTGCACACCCTCGCCGACGACCTGCTCGACACCATGCGCGCTGCCCCCGGCGTCGGCATCACCGCACCTCATATCGGCGTGGCCCAGCGATTGGTGCTGCTTGAACTCGAGCCAAAGCAGGTGCGCATCTACGTCAATCCCAAGATCGTCTGGACCTCGCAGGAAAAGATCCGCCACACCGAAGGCAGCGTTTCGATGCCCGGCGTCACCGACGAGATCGAGCGCCATGCGGCCGTCGAGATCGCCTATCAGGACCTCGACGGCAGGGCACTGACCGAAAAGGCCGACGGTTTCCTCGCCGTCTGCCACCAGCACGAGATCGACCAACTCGACGGCGTCTTCTGGATCCAGCGCCTGTCGAAGCTCAAGCGCGACCGGCTGATCAAGCGCTACGACAAGCTGCGCCAGCGCTAGCGCGACGGAAGCCGTTGAGGATGGGTACACGGCACGGTCATTTCGACGGCAACTCGACGCATTTCCACGTAACTTGCAAATGTCGAAGCAATTTTTGCCCCATGTTCTTCGCATTTTTTTCGCCGTGTTGCGGCAGTTGAGGCGACTCTAATGTGAAAATGGTTGTGGAACCATTTCGCCGATCATGTGTTTAGCCGCTGCTGGGGGGACAGCTCCCATGCATGAAACTAGGGAAGTTGCTTAAGCATCAAAGGAGCAAGATCATGAAGAAATTTGTTCTCGCCTTGGCCGTTGCTGGCATGATGTCGTTCCCTGCCTTCGCCGCCGACGGCGTCGTGAAGGAATACAACAAGGAAGCACGTGTCATCACGTTGGAAGACGGCACCAGCTTCACCGTAGGCGCGGACGTCGCGATTCCGCCGGAAGTCAAGGTCGGCGCCAAGGTCTCGATTCAGACGGACAAGAACGACAACACCAAGGTGACGGAAGTTCTTATGAACCCGTAAGCGGGTCCCCTCGAACAGATTTCCAGGCCCTGGATACGCCCGTATCCAGGGCCTTTCAATTTCAGCCTTTTGCAGCTTGCCGATCGCCATGCAGCGCCCCGCCCGCGTCCCGCTCGCGGGACCTGCCCCCAAGGCTCGCAAAGCTCGCGAGCGGACCCTGCGGAACAAAGGCATGCCCCACTTGGGCCAGGATGTCGGCAGTGGCGGACCTTGACCTCGGTGCTGCTAGCTGATCTCAGCCCGCGCTCGTGGCCTGGCGTCATTGCGCTCGTGGGCGAAGATCGCAGCGGGTAGCGGATCGCGGTTGCGGATAATATCGGAACCCTTTTCGCCGACCATGATCGTCGGGCCGTTGGTGTTGCAGGAGGGCACGCGCGGCATGACAGAGCTGTCGCAGACGCGCAGACCCTCTATGCCGCGCACCTTGAGGTCGAGGTCGACGACGGCCATGTCGTCGGTGCCCATCTTGCAGGTGCCGACCGGGTGATGGTCGGTCTTGGCGTTGGCGCAGCCATAGTCGAACAGCTGCTCTTCGGTCACCTTGTCCGGGCCGGGCAGCCGCTCTGCCAGTACGAAGGGTTTCAGGGCCGCCTGCTGCATGATCTCGCGCGCGATCCTGAGCCCCTCGATCGACATTTTGCGGTCATGCGGATCGGCCCAGTAGTTGGGGTCGATCAGCGGGGCCGCGGCCGGATCGCTGGAAGCGAGCCGCACCGTGCCGCGCGAGCGCGGGTGCAGATAGGCCGAGTTCAGCGTCACACCCGCATTCTTGAGCCGGGCGACGCCAGCTTCGATGCCCGACCCCAAACCGAGGTGGAACTGGATGTCGGGCGAACGCGCGTCTGGATCGGCGTACCAGAAGCCGCCTGTCTCAAACAGGCTCGACGTCACCGGCCCGGTGCCGAACAGCACATATTGCAGCCCCGCCCACAGAGTGCGGTGCAGCCTGGCGACGTTGTCGTAGGTGTGATCCCCGGTGCATTCGGAAATGACGAAAAGATCGAGATGATCCTGCATGTTCTCGCCGACGCCCTTGAGGTCGTGGACGACTGGAATGCCAATGCTCTTCAGATGATCGGCCGGACCGATGCCGGACTGAAGCAGCAGCTTGGGCGAGCCGATGGCGCCCGACGACACCAGCACTTCGCGGTCTGCGCGGATCATTTCGGGGCCATTGCCGCCGGCAATCTCGACACCGACGGCCCTGCCCTTTTCGACCACGACGCGCGTCACCCGCGCGCCCAGGCGAACCGTCAAATTGCGTCGGCCCTTGATCGGGCTGAGATAGGCCATCGAGGCCGAAGAGCGACGCTTGTTGCGCTGGGTCAGCTGGTAGAAGCCGACTCCGGCCTGCTGGCGGCCGTTGAAATCGTGATTGTAAGGAATGCCGAGTTCCTGGCCGGCACGGATATAGGCATCGCAGATCGGCAGAGCCGCCGACGGCATCGATACGCCCAGCGGCCCGCCATAGGAGTGATAGTCGTCGGCAAAGCGCTGGTTGTCCTCGCAGCGCTTGAAATAGGGCAGCACCGAGCGATAATCCCAGCCGGTACAGCCATCCTCGCTGGCCCAGAGATCGTAGTCGACGGCGTTGCCGCGGGTGTAGAGCTGGGCATTGATGCTGGAGCCGCCGCCGACCACCTTGGCCTGGGTGTAGCGCAGGACCCGGTTCTTCATGTGCTTCTGCGGCAACGTCTCCCAGCCCCAGCTGGCCACGCCCTTGGTCATCTTGGCGAAGCCTGCCGGCATATGGAACAGCGGGTTCCAGTCGCCGCCGCCGGCTTCGAGCAGCAGAACGCGCACGTCCGCGTCTTCGCTCAGCCGGTTGGCAAGCACGCAGCCGGCGGGACCCGCACCAGTGATGATGTAGTCGTAGCTCATGTCAGGAACTCTCAGAGACGCGCGACGGACAATGCCCCGTCGGCCTTGATGATGCTGCCCGTGGCGAAGCCGAAGCTGCCGGTTGCCAGCGCCGCAGCGATACGTCCGATGTCGTCCGGCTCGCCCCAGCGCCCCGCCGGCACCAGCCCCTCGGCGATCAGCCGGTCGTATTTTTCCGAAACCTTGGCCGTCATGTCCGAACGGATGATGCCGGGGCGTATCTCGAACACGTCGATGCCGGAACCTGCCAACCGAAGCGTCAGCCCTTGAGTGAAGGCTGCAAGCCCTGCCTTCGACATGCAGTAGTCGAGCCTTTCGGGCGAGGTCATCTCGGCCGAGATCGAGGTGATGTTGATGATCGAGCGGCGCTGGCCCGGCTGCGGCATGGCGAGCATCGCCCGCAGCACGGACTGGGTAAAGAACACCGTGCCGCGCAGGTTGACCGCCATGATCGCGTCGAAATTCTCTGACGTGAGCTCAAGGAAATCGCCGCGCACTTTTGACGCGATGCCGGCATTGTTGACGAGGCAGTCGAGCCGGCCGAAGTGATCGACGATCGTCTCGACCGAAGCCGCATGGCCCTCGATCTCGGCAAGGTCGGAGGCGACAAACAGCACCTTGGCGCCATGCTTTTCGAGGCCCGACACGGCCTCGGCCGCGGCCTGGTCCTCTTCACGGTCGGTGATGGCAAGATCGAAGCCCGCCTCGGCCAGCGCCCTCGCCACGGCAAGCCCGATGCCGCGGCGTGCGCCGGTCACCAGCGCCACGGGTTTTGCCTGGGTGCTCATGCCGCCGGATCCTTCCTTGCAATATGGTCGGCGACACGCAAAGCCTGCGCCGCAATCGTCAGCGCCGGATTGACCGCCGCCGATGTCGGCAGGAAGCTCGCATCCACGACAAACAGATTGGGGTGGTCGAAGGCGCGGCAGAAGACATCGAGCGGTGCCTGGGCGGGGTCGGTGCCCATGCGCACCGTGCCGCATTGATGTGACGGCGTGCGCTTGTCGAAGGCGCGGGAGACCACGACGGGAAAACCCGCGCTGCGCAGCACCTGCTTGAGCTTGGCCACCAGACGCTCATGCGCGTCCCAATTGCTGCGCACCCATTTCAGCACGATGCGGTCGCCGTCGACCATGACGCGGCTTTCCGGCGACGGCAGGTCTTCGCTCATGGCGTAGAAGTCGATCGAATGCGCCGTGACGCGGTTCAGCAACCACTCCGGCACAGCCGGCATCGCACCTTTCAGGATGGTGCCCGAAATGCGCCCGAGCAGCTGCACATTGCCCAGCGGCGGCCCGCCTTCGCCGTCCGAGAGGTAAAAATCGTTGAAGCCGAAAGTCTTCTGATAGACCGAATCGTTGCGGAACCACGGGCTCATGGCGATCACCGCCGTCGAATTGTGGTTCATGAAGTTGCGGCCGACCTGGTCGGAGCGGTTGGCGAGGCCAGTCGGATTGGCATCATTGGCCGAGCGCAGCAGGAGCGCCGCCGACTGCACCGCGCCGGCCGCGAGTATCACCAGCCTCGGGCTGAACACCATGGCCTCGCCGTAGCGCAGACACGCGAGCCCAGTGATGCGCCCGTCTGGGCCGGCCTCCAGCCGCGTCACACGCGTATCGATCTGCAGCTTGACGTTGTCATGCTTCAGCGCCGCTGCCAGCGCCGTCGTCTCCGCATCCATCTTGCCGTCGAAACTGTTGGGATGCGCGTCCCACGGCGTCTTGCCCTTGGCCAGCCAGCGCTCGATGTCGACGCCGAGCGGCAGCGAGAAGGGATGCACCCCCTTGGCTTTCAGCCTGGCCCGCACGCTTGCGATTGCCGGCTCGTCCGCGACCGCCGCATGGGCATAACCGCCCGAATGCCGTGGCTCCGTCGGGTCCTCGCCCAACGTCCCGCGCACCTGGTAAAGCTGTTCCGCCTTGCCATACCAGGGCTCAAGCTCCTCATAGGCGAACGGCCAGGCCGGCGAGACGCCGTCGAGATGCTGCATCTCGGCAAAATCCTCGCGGCGATAGCGCGTCAGCACCGCGCCATAGAACTTCGAATTGCCGCCGACATTGTAGTAATTGCCAGGGTTGAATCCGGTGCCGTCGGCCTCGTACCAGGTCTCGTCGGGCCTGAAATGCCCGCGCTGGAAGATGGCGCGCTGGTCGCGGTTCTCCGGTCGGTCGGCGATATGGCCGCCGGCCTCGAGAATGAGGATTTCCGCGCCGGTCGCGGCAAGGCCGGCGGCGATGGTTGCGCCGCCTACGCCTGAGCCGATGATGACGATGTCGGGCTGTACGGACATGTCAGGCGATGCGCAGCTGGCTCTTGGGGTCGAAGAACACCGCCTTGTCGAGGTTGAAGGCGAGCTTCGTCTTCTGCCCGGCATGGATCGCCGCATCGGCCCGCAGCCGCGCCACCACTTCCTTGCCGCCGAGTTTGGTGACGGCAAAGGTGTCGGAACCGGCCGGCTCCACCACTTCGATCAGGCACTCGCCCTCGGCCAGCGACCGGGCATTGCGGTCGGCGCCGTCAGGATCGGTCAGCGCTTCGGGCCGCACGCCGAAGATGATCTCCTTGCCCGAATAGGCCCCGAGCGCGCCATTGGCCGTCCTGATCGGCAGCGCCAGCGGCTTCTCGCTCGGCCGCTCGAGCACGACGTTGAGCCCGCCCTCGCCGCCTTCGAGGCGCGCCGACAACAGGTTCATCGCCGGCGATCCCATGAAATCGGCAACGAACATGTTGGCCGGGCTGTTGTAGATTTCCGCCGGCGTGCCGAATTGCTGCAGCAAACCATCCTTCAGCACCGCGATCTTCGAGGCCAGCGTCATCGCCTCGATCTGGTCGTGGGTGACGTAGACGATGGTCGTCTTCATGCGCTGATGCAGCCGCTTGATCTCGGTGCGCATGTCGACGCGCAGCTTGGCGTCGAGATTGGACAGCGGCTCGTCGAACAGGAACACCTGCGGGTTGCGCACCAGCGCCCGGCCCATGGCGACGCGCTGGCGCTGGCCGCCGGAGAGCTGGCTCGGCTTGCGGTCGAGCAGATGCCCGATCTGCAGGATGTCGGCCACCTGCTTGATCGCCTTGTCGCGCTCGTCCTTGGGCACGCCCCGGATTTCCATGCCGAAAGCGATGTTTCCGGCCACAGTCATGTTCGGGTAGAGCGCGTAAGACTGGAACACCATGGCAATGTCGCGCTTGGACGGATGCAGACCGGCCACAGACTTGCCGTTGATGGCGATGTCGCCAGAGGTGATCGGCTCAAGTCCGGCAATGGTGTTGAGCAATGTCGACTTGCCGCAACCGGACGGGCCGACCAGCACAAGGAAGCCGCCCTTGTCGATCTCGATGTTGATGTCCTTGAGGATCTCCACCTGGCCGTAGTTCTTGTAGAGATTGCTGATCTTGAGGAACGACATGGGCTTACCCCTTGACCGCGCCGGCCATCAGGCCGCGCACAAAATAGCGTCCGGAGACGATGTAGACGATGAGGGTGGGCAGGGCGGCGAGGATCGCGCCTGCGAAATGGACGTTGTATTCCTTCACGCCGGTCGACGAGTTCACCAGATTGTTCAGCGCCACCGTGATCGGAATGGAGTTGAAGCCGGAGAAGGACGAGCCGAACAGGAAGTCGTTCCAGATGTTGGTGAACTGCCAGATGACGGTGACGACGATGATCGGCCCCGACGACGGCAAAAGGATGCGACGGAATATCTGGAAGAAGCTTGCGCCGTCGATCTGCGCTGCCCGCACCAGTTCGGTCGGGAACGCCTCGTAGTAGTTGCGGAAGAACAGCGTGGTGAAGCCGAGACCGTAGATGGCGTGGATCATCACCAGCCCGCTGATGGTGCCGGCAAGCCCGGTCAGGCCGAGGATGCGGGCTGACGGGATAAGCACGATCTGGAACGGGATGAAGCAGGCGAGCAGCATCATGCCGAAGACGATGTTGTCACCCCTGAAGCGCCACTTGGTCAGCACATAGCCGTTGAGCGCACCAAGCATCGTCGAGATGGCGACGGCGGGCACGACCATCATCACCGAATTGAGGAAGTAGGGCTTGAGGCCCGTCGGCGAGACGCCGATCTGTGCCGTCGACCAGGCCGACAGCCAAGGTGCGATCGTCCACTGTTGCGGCAGCGCCAGCATGTTGCCCTGGCGGATCTCGTCCAGCGGCTTCAGCGAATTGACGATCATCACGTAGAGCGGCAGCAGGTAATAGACCGCAAACAGGATCAGCACGACATAGATGAGAGCTCGGGCGAAGATGCCGTTGCGGGTGGCGACGTCCTGGGAAGCGGCGCTCATTTCTTCTTCCCCAGTTCCGAGTAGAGATAAGGCACGATGATGGTGAAGATCATCATCATCATGATGATCGCCGAGGCCGCGCCCATGCCCATTTCGTTGCGGCCGAAGGTGAATTTCTGCATGAACAAGGCAGGCGTCCATGTCGCCGTACCGGGGCCGCCGTCGGTCATCGCCACCACAAGGTCGTAGGACTTGATGGCAAGGTGAGCGAGCACCACGAAGGCCGACAGGAACACCGGCCGCATCAGCGGGATGATGATCCGGCGGTAGATGGTCATGGTCGAGGCGCCGTCGATCTGGGCTGCCTTGATGATCTCGTTGTCGACGCCGCGCAGGCCGGCGAGGAACATCGCCATGACGAAGCCCGACGACTGCCAGACGGCTGCGATGACGATGGTGTAGATCGCCATCGGACCTTCCTTGATCCAGCGGAAGGAGAAGCTCTCCCAGCCCCAGGACTGCATCACATGCTCGAGGCCGATGCCGGGGTCGAGGAACCATTTCCAGGCCACGCCGGTGACGATGAAGGACAGCGCCATCGGGTAGAGATAGATCGGGCGCAGCACGCCCTCGCCGCGGATCTTCTGGTCGAGAAAGATCGCCAGCGCCAGGCCGATCGCGCTGCAGATGACGATGTAGAGGACCGAGAAGATCGCCAGGTTCTTCAGTGCGACGATCCAGTTCGGATGGTTGAACAGACGCACATAGTTGCTGAAGCCGACCCAGGTCGAGAAATCGGGCAGCATCTTCGAACCGGAGAACGACAGGAAGGCCGTGAAGATGATGAAGCCATAGACGAATATCAGGATGACCGCGAAGCTCGGCGCAAGGACGAGTTTCGGCAGCCACTCCTGCAGCGTGGCGCGCGTATCCGTCGCCGTGCGCGGCACAGCGGTCGTCGTGAGGTCTGCCATTGTTCCAGCCTCTGGTTGATGTCGACAGGGTGGGTGCCCCGGCCGGAGCCGGGGCACAGATTAACTAAGCGACCTGCCGGGGGCCCGCTGCTACGCAGCCTCCCCGGCGTTCGCCACCTTCCATCGTGTCACCGGCACGATGGATTTGCTCACGCAAACCGGCGTCTCAGCCCTTGGCGGCGGCGACCGCTTCGACCAGCGCGGCGGCTGCGGCCTTCGAGTCGAGCTCGCCGTTGAAGTGGCGGGTCACGACGTCATAAAGCGCGTTCTTGACCGCGGCCGGAGCCGCATAGCCATGCGCCATCGAGCCGAACAGCTTGCCGCTGGTGTTGGCTTCGGCCAAGTCCTTGATGCCCTTCTTGCCGCAATCGTCGAAGGCGGTGTCCGGCACGTCGGTGCGCGCCGGCACCGAGCCCTTGACCACGTTGAACGACGACTGGAAGGCCGGATCCTCGATATCAGCAGCCATCTTCATCTGCGCCGCCTTCTTGTCGTCGCCGACCTTGAACATCATGAACATGTCCGAGTTGAAGGTGACCGCACCCTGCGTGCCGGGGAAACGGATGCAGACGAAGTCGGTGCCCGGCTTCTGGCCGGCCTTCAGGAACTCGCCCTTGGCCCAGTCGCCCATCATCTGCATGCCGGCCTTGCCTTCGATGACCATGGCCGAGGCCAGGTTCCAGTCGCGGCCGGAGAAGTCCTTGTCGACATAGCTCTTGAGTTTGGCCATGCGGTCGAAGGCTTCGACCATCTTGTCGCCACCAAGTGCTGCCGGATCGAGGTCGATCATCGACGACTTGTAGAAATCGGTGCCGAGCGACAGCACGACTGCGTCGAAGATGGTGGCGTCCTGCCACGCCTGGCCGCCATGGCCGAGCGGGGTGATGCCGTTGGCCTTCATCTTGTCGAGTACGGCGACGAGTTCATCCCAGGTCTCGGGAGCCTTGCCGCCAGCGGCGTCGAGCGCCTTCTTGTTGATCCACACCCAGTTGGTCGAGTGCACATTCACAGGAGCGGCGATCCACTTGCCATCATGCTTGGCGAAGTTCTGCAGGGCCGCCGGAACGACCTTGTCCCAGCCTTCCTTGTCGGCCACTTCACCGAGATCGCCCACCACGCCCTGCTTGGCCCAGTCGGTAATGTCGAAGCCCAGCGCCTGCACGGCCGTGGGCGGATCGCCTGCGGTGACGCGGGCGCGCAGCGCCGTCATTGCGGCTTCACCGCCGCCGCCGGCCACCGGCATGTCCTTCCAGGTCACGCCCTGGCTTTCGAGGTTCTTCTTGAGAACATCGAGAGCGGCAGCCTCGCCGCCCGACGTCCACCAGTGCAGCACCTCGACGCTCTCGGCAGCGTGTGCCAGCGGCACCGGCGCCACGAACAGTGTCGCGATCGCTGCCGTACTCATCAAAAACTTACGCATTCCAGTTCCTCCCGGGTTGCAAGTTCCTCACGCCTGATTGCGTGACACATTTCCCTTCGGCCCCGCCTCTGGGAATTCCTCCGATCGCTTCAGCCCCGTGCCTCCTTCGGCATCCAGTGGCCCGTCCGCGCTCCGATATGCATGTTGAGCGTCTTGGTCTCGGTGTAGTCCTCCACCGCATGGCGTCCGAGTTCGCGCCCGATGCCCGACTGGCGATAGCCGCCGAAGGGCAGTTCCGAAGCGCCGTCCATGAAGGTGTTCATCCAGATGGTGCCCGCGCGGACCTTGCGGCCGACGGTAAGGCAGGTGTCGAAGTCGCGGCTCCACACGCCGGCCGACAGGCCATAGTCGATCGCGTTGGCGATGCGGATCGCCTCGTCGGCAGTCTCGAAGGCAAGCACCGAAAGCACCGGTCCGAACACCTCCTCCCTCGCCACCGCCATGTCGGGGGCGACCGACGACAGGATCGTCGGCTCCATGAACTGGCCAAGGCCGAGATCGGCGGCAGACCCGCCGATGGCGACGTCAGCGCCATTGTCGCTCGCACCTTTCACGTAAGTGACGATCTTCGCAAGATGCTGCGGGGTGATGATAGCACCAACCTGCGTTGCAGGGTCGAGCGGATCGCCGACCTTGACCTTGGCCGACAGCGCAGCGACCCGGCTGGTCACCTCGTCGGCGATGTCGCGATGCACGATCAGGCGCGAGCCGGCATTGCAGCACTCGCCGGCATTGAAGTAGGCGCCAAAGACGGCCGCATCGATGAAATCGTCGAGATTGGCGTCGGGAAACACGATCTGCGGGTTCTTGCCACCAAGCTCCAGCGAGACCTTCTTCAGCGTCTGCGCGGCGTTGGCCATGGTCAGCCGACCGATGCCGGTCGACCCGGTGAACGACACCATGTCGATGTCAGGATGGCTGGTCAGCGGCGCGCCCGCCTCCGGGCCGGTGCCGACGATGATGTTGACCACGCCTGCGGGAACGCCTGCCGTCTCCAGGATTTCGCCCAGCACCAGTGTCGAACCTGACGTCAGTTCCGACGGCTTGACCACTGCCGTGCAGCCGGCAGCGAGCGCAAAGGGCAGTTTCTGGCTGACGATCAGGAACGGGAAATTCCATGGCGTGATGATCGACACCACGCCGATCGCCTCGCGCAGCACCACGCCCAGCGTACCGTCGCCCAGCGTGTTGTAGCTCTCGCCATGCAGGTCGCGGGCAAGTGCCGCAGCATAGCGCCAGATGTCCGAAGCGCCGCTGAGTTCGCCCTTGGCCTGCGAGATCGGCTTGCCTGACTCGATGCAGTCGAGGAAAGCGAGCTCGTCGGCACGCTCGTCGATGATGTCGGCGGCGCGCAGCAGGATGCGCGAGCGCTCGGCGCCGGTCATGCGCGGCCAGTGGCCGTCGTCGAACGCCTTGCGGGCAGCGGCAATCGCCCGGTTCGCGTCGACAGCGGTCGCGGCCTGATAACGGCTCACCACCGTGCCGTGGCCGGGGCTGGCGCGCTCGATCGTCTTGGCCTCAGTGCCGGCTGTCCATTTGCCGTCGATCAGCATCTTGAACTCACGGACCTTGAAGCCGTCGAGCGGCTTGGGACGCATCAGAACCGTCATCACCATTCTCCTGCAAACTTGGCGGCACGCTTCTCGCTAAAGGCGGCGAGCCCCTCCTTGAGGTCGCCGGTCTTGGCGACGAGGATAGAGCCCAGCGCCTCGACGGCGGTGCCATTGTCTTCGCCATTGGCAGTGGCGATCATCAGTTTTGCGACCTCGGCTGCCGCAGGGCCGCGTGCCGCGATCCGGGCCGCATAGTCGCGCGCGGCAGCCAGTGCGCCGCCGGCCTCGACCACATGGTCGACCAGCCCGAGCGCTACAGCCTCGTCGGCGGAAAACACCTCGCCACCGAGCGCCATGCGCCGCACCACCTGCGCACTGGTCCGCCGCACCAGCCGCTGCGTGCCCGACCAGCCCGGCACCATGCCGAGCCCGGTCTCGGGCAGGCCGATCTTCACATGGCGTTCGGCGATACGAATGTCGGCTGCGATCGCCAACTCCAGCCCGCCGCCCAGTGCATGGCCGTTGATGGCCGCGATCAGCGGCATACGCAGCGTCGCCAGGCGCTCGAACACGCGATGGCCGAAGCGTACCCAGGCATGACCGAACTCGCTGGGCGTCATGCCGCCCCAGGCCTTGATGTCGCCGCCGGTCGAAAACGCCTTGCCCTCGCCTGTGAGGATCGTGACCCGGATGTCCGCATTGGCCTCGACCTCGTCGCAAGCCTGGGACAGCGCCTTCAGCATGTCGATGTCAAAGGCGTTGAGCTTGTCCGGTCGGGCCGCCGTGATGATGGCGACAGGCCCGTCGAGCTCGACCTTGATGCGCTGGTCAGCCATTGATGGCCTCCAGCCTGCGCTCGGCCTTGCGCGGCAGCTTCAGCCCGATCGGCGCCTCTGCAAACAGAGAAGAATCCATCAGCTTGAGCTTGTCCGAGACGATCAGCGGAAACTCCGACTGATCAAGGATATGCGCCTGCAGTTCCACCCCCGGCGCGATCTCGGTCAGCACGATGCCTTGAGGCGTCAGCTTCATCACGCAGCGTTCGGTGACATAGGTGATGTCCTGGCCCTGCTCGACGCCGCGCCGGCCCGAGAAGGTGACATGCTCGACCTCGTTGACCAGCTTCTTGAGCTTGCCTTCCTTGTCGATGACCAGCTTGCCGCCAGCGATATCGAGCTTGGCGCCCGCATTGAACATGCCCGAGAAAACAATCTTCCTGGCCCGGGCAGTGATATCGACGAAGCCACCGGCGCCCGCCGTCACATGCGGCCGGAAGCTGAGCTTGGAGACGTTGACCGAGCCGCTGCGGTCGATCTCGAGGAAGGACAGCAGCGAGGCGTCGAAGCCCGCGCCCTGGAAATAGGTGAACTGGTAGGGCGACGGCATGAAGGCGTCGGCGTTCGACGCACAGCCGAAGGCAAAGTCGAGCAGCGGCACGCCGCCGACAGCCCCCTGCTCGATCACCCAGGTGACCTCGCCATGCAGCCCCTCTTCCAGCAGAATGCGCGGCACGTTGGCCGAGATGCCGAAGCCGAGATTGACCGCGCTGCCCGCTTCCAGCTCCTGCGCCACGCGGCGTGCGATCACCTTCTGGATGTTGAACTCGGGCACGCGAAAACTGTCGAGCGGCCGCATGATTTCGCCCGAAATCGCCGGGTCGTAGGCCGTCTGCGTCGTTTGCTTCTGCTCTGGGTCGACGACGATGTAGTCGACCAGCATGCCCGGCACGCGCACATCGTGCGGGCGCAGCGAACCATCCTTGGTGATGCGCTTCACCTGGGCAATGACGATGCCGCCATTGTTGCGGGCGGCGAGTGCCTGGTCGAGCCCGCCGAGATAGGCGCCCTCATGCTCGTAGGTCAGGTTGCCGCGCTCGTCCGCCGTCGTCGCCCGGATGATCGCAACCTGAGGCTTGATCGCGGGGAAGAACAGCCAGTCCTCGCCCTCGAAGCAGACCTTCCTGACCAACGGTTCGGCCGCCGCGCGCGTATTCATGGCGCAGCCCTGCCGTTCCGGATCGACGAAGGTATCGAGCCCGACCTTGGTCATCACGCCCGGCCGCTTGGCCGCTGCCTCGCGGTGCATGTCGAACATGATGCCCGAAGGAACGTTGTAGGCCGCCACCTCCTCATTGCCGATCATCTGCCAGATCAGTGGCGGCTCGGCGCTCGACGGCCCCGACGGATAGGAGCCGCCGATGATCTTCTTGAGCAGGCCCTTCTTCGCAATGTAGTCGACACCCTTGATGCCGCTCATGTCGCCGGCGGCAATGGGGTGCAGGGTGGTCAGGTCGCGCGGATGTCCCGTCGCCTCGAAGCGCTCGCCGATCGCCCTCAGCATCAGATCGGGACAGCCGAGCCCGCTCGACGACGACACCGAGACGACGGCACCGTCGGAGATCAATGCAGCAGCCTGGGCTGCGGTGATGTGCTTGCCCATGGTCAAAGCCTCGCCTCGATGGCGACTGCCTTGCCGGTCGCGGCCGACTTGACCACTGCAAGCCCTGTCGCCAGCGACCACACGCCATCCTCGCCCGTCGCCGACGGCTTGCCCTTGCCTGATATGGCGTCGTGGAACGACTGCAAACCCGCCTCGTAGAGATTGCGCTGGTCGAGCTTGAGTTCCTGCTCGCCCTCGGCGTTGCGCAGCACGACGGAACCGACCGGCTTCTGGGTCATGACGTTGCGCGCGATGAGCGAACCCTCGGTGCCATGTACCTCGAAACCCGTCTCGGCGAACCTGGTGGTGAAGGCATCGTGGAACTGGGCGATCACGCCCGACTTGAAGCGCAGCACACCCATGACGGCGTCTTCCAGCCCCGCCTGTCCCATGCCGCCAGTCTGGCTGAAGGCCACGGCCTCCACCGGATCGTCATTGAGCACGAAGCGCAAAGTGTCGGCGTCATGCACGGTGATGTCGAGGATCACACCGCCACCGGCCTGCGGCTTGTCGAGCCGCCAGCCCTGCAGATGCGGCGGCAGGTAGACGGCGTGGAACACCCGTGCCGCCAGCGGCTTGCCGATACGGCCCGCAGCGATCGCATCGCGCATCGCCCGGTGGCTCGCCGCATTGCGCAGATGGTGGTTGGTCGAAAAAACGACGCCAGCGTCACGCGCGGCCTTCACCATTGCCAGTGCGTCGTCGAGCGTCAGCGCCAGCGGCTTCTCGCACAGCACATGCTTGCCGGCCCTGGCCGCTGCAATCGCCTGCTCCAGGTGCAGTTCGTTGGTGGTCGAAATGTAGACGGCATCGACACCGGCATCGCCGACGATGTCGCCCAGCGACGTCACCGACGTCGCGATACCGTTCGCCTGGGCATAGTCCCGGCCACGCTCGGCATTGGTGCTCATGACCGACACCACCTCGCCGCCGGTCGCCCGGATCGCGCCGATTACCCATTCTTTGGCGATGGTGCTCGCCCCGATCAGACCCCAGCGCGTCATGCCGTCATCGCCTCTCGCTTTGTCCGCCGTGCCGCGCCGCAGCTTTCGCGCACCACCAACCGCACCGAGGCGACCAGCGCCTCGGGCTCGAAATCACCCGAATTGATCTGCTTGAGCAGCAACTGCGCCGCCCGCCGGCCCATGCCCTGCGGATCGACCGAAACCGTGGTCAGCGCCGGCACCGCCGTCTTGGCCTCGATCACGTCATCGAAGCCGATCACGCCGAAATCGACACCCGGCTCGATGCGGGCGCTGCGCAGCCCGTCGCAGGCGCCGAACGCCACCGCATCGTTGAAGCACAAGGCCGCCGTCGGCCGGTCCGCCATGGCAAGCAGCCGCTCGACCGCAGCCACGCCGCCCGCACGCGACGGCGCCGAGCTGATCACCAACTCGTCCGAGGCATCCAGCCCCGCCTCCACCAGCGCATCGCGGAATCCACGCATGCGCTCGTCAAACACAGCCGTGTCGTTGAAGCCGCCAAGGAAGGCAATGCGCCGGTGACCCAGCTCTATCAGGTGGCGCACGGCGGCCGCAGCGCCTGCGTGCCCGTCCGACACGACGGAGGACACCTTGAGCCCCGGCACGTTGCGCGCCACCAGCACCACGGGAATGCCGCTGTCGACCAGCGGCCTGAGATCACTTGACGTCGTGCCGCGCGCCGGCGACAGAATCAGCCCCGCCATGCCATGCTCGCGCATCGAGGCGATCACCTCGCCCTGGCGGTCGGGGTTCTCGGCCGAATTGGCCATGAACTGTATGTAGCCAGCCGACTGCACGACCATGTCCATGCCGACCGCCAGCTCGGCAAAGAAGCTGTTGGTCAGGTCGTTGACGACGATGCCGACGATCTTGGATTTCGACTGCCTGAGGTTGGCGGCACTGCGGTTGTAGACATAACCGAGCTCGCGAATGACGGCGCCCACCTTGGCGCGGGTCGCCTCGTTGACCAGCGAACTGCCCTGCAGCACCAGCGACACGGTCGACTTCGACACGCCGGCAGCGCGCGCAACATCGACAACTGTCACCTTCGGCTGCTTCAACGCCATCCTCCCAGAAGGGCTGCGAGCGGGCATCTACGGCCCGTTTTGCGAGTCCAATAATTGGAACGTTCCAAACTGTCAAGCAAGGAAGATGACGGAAGCAGCCATTCTCGGGTGATTTGCACGAGGAGAAGCACAGCGGCCGGAATGCTCGAATTGTGTACAATTCGCATATTCAAACGATTTACTACACTCAAAGGTCATTCAAGCAGCATATGAGCGCCGCTTACCAATCATCCGGATCAGGCCATTCGCTGATCGGTCAAAAACCAACTTGAAATTTGGAACGTTCTAAATTACGAAATGCAGCCGATCAGGGGAGGAACCCATGGCCAGGCACGTCAAACTTCCGCGAGCGGACCGCTCGGTCGAGACCTATGCCCTGTTGGGCACACCGACCGAACGACCGGCAACGCCCCCCACATTCAACCGCATCGCCTATGCCGCGGCCCATGTTGTCTCCGACCCGTGGGTCGACACGCGCCCCTGGAACACCCCCGCCATCGACTGGGACGCCACCATGGCCTTCCGCCATCATCTCTGGTCGTTGGGCTTCAGGATCGCTGAGGCGATGGACACCTCGCAGCGCGGCATGGGGCTCGACTGGGCCGGTGCGCAGGAGTTGATCCGGCGTTCGCTGGCGGAGGCGCGCACTGTTGCGGGCGCCGACCTCGCCTGCGGCGCCGGCACCGACCAGCTCGACAAGCGCGATGCCCGTTCGCTCGACGAGGTGATTTCAGCCTATGAAGAACAGTTCGGCTTTATCGAAAAGCACGGCGGCCGTGCGGTTCTGATGGCAAGCCGTGCCCTCGCCCATGTCGCCAAATCTCCCGACGACTATCGCAAGGTCTATGGCCGCATCCTCGGCCAGGCCAGGGACAAGGTCGTCCTCCACTGGCTCGGCGACATGTTCGACCCCGAACTCAAGGGCTATTGGGGTGGTAACCGCTTCGAGGACACGCTTGAGACCGTGCTCGCCATCATCGCCGACCACAAGGACAAGGTCGAAGGCATCAAGATCTCGCTGCTCGACCAGGCCTGCGAGGTCGAACTGCGCCGCCGCCTGCCCGACGGCGTGATTTGCTTCACTGGCGACGACTTCAACTATGCCGCCCTGATCGAAGGCGACGGCACGCGCCACAGCCATGCCTTGCTCGGCATCTTCGACGCCGTCGCCCCGCAAGCCTCCAAGGCGCTGTCAGCCCTGGCCAGGAACGATCTCGCCACCTTCCGCAGCACAATCGAGCCGACGGTGCCGCTGTCGCGAAAAATCTTCGAGGCGCCGACGCAATACTACAAGGCCGGCGTCGTCTTCCTCGCCTGGCTCAACGGCCACCAGAGCCATTTCACCATGCCGGCGGGCATGCAGTCCGCCCGCGGCGCCCTGCACTACGCCGACATTTTCCGCCTCGCCGACCAGGCCAACGTTCTGGACAAGCCGGACCTGGCCGTCGAGCGCATGGCGGCGCTGATGACGCAGTACGGCTTCGCCTGAGCGGCTACATCAGCCCGAGCTGCTTGTAGAAACCGAGCGCGTCGTAATAGTCGCTCTGGCTGGCGATCTTGCCGTCCTTGACCGAGAACATCGAGGCGCCGGTGAAGGCAAACGTCTTGCCGGTGGCCTTGGTGCCATCGGCCCAGTCACCCGTGTTGGTGCCGGAGAACTCCCATTCGAACGACACACGGTCGTCCTGCACCACGGGTTTGCCCTTCATCTGCCAGACAGCGTCGGGCACGGCTTTGAGGAAATTGTCGATGACACCCGCCTTGGCGGCGTCCTTGCCCTCGACGGGCTTGCCGACCGAAGCGTCGTAATAGACGACGTTGTCGGCAAAATGATCGGCCGCCTTGGCCGAGTCATGGGCGTTCCAGGCGGCGAGATAAGCCTCGACCACGCCCTGCGGCGTGTCCTGCGCCAGTGCCGGGCCGATAGCCGGAACCGTGGCGATCAATGCAGCAAAGGCTGCGGATGCGAGAAACTGACGGCGATGCATGTCTTTTCCTCCCTTGTTTCCTTCTCCCCGTTCACGGGGAGAAGGTGGACCGAAGGGCCGGATGAGGGGCGATGCAAACCTCTGAAAAGCTTAGCGCTGCCCCTCATCTGCCTGCCGGCATCTTCTCCCCGTGAACGGGAAGAAGAGCTCTCACCCATGCGCAATCATCACATGCCGCACGGCGGTGTAGTCCTCCAGTGCGTAGACCGACATGTCCTTGCCGTAGCCGGACTGCTTGAGGCCGCCATGCGGCATCTCGTTGGTCAGCATGAAGTGCGTGTTGATCCAGGTGCAGCCATATTGCAGGCGTGCTGCCGTCGACATGCCGCGCGAGATGTCCTTGGTCCACACCGAAGACGCCAGGCCGTAGTCGCTGTCATTGGCCCAGTTGACTGCCTCGTCGACGTCGGAGAAGCGCGTCACCGACACCACCGGACCAAACACTTCGCGGCGCACGATCTCGTCTTCCTGCAGCGCACCGGCAACGACCGTCGGCTGGTAATAGAAGCCGCCACCCTCGCCCGGCTTGCCGCCGGTCGTGATTTCGATGTGCTTGAGTTCCGAGGCACGCTCGACGAAGGAGGCGACGCGGTCGCGCTGGCGCCTTGAGATGAGCGGCCCGATCTCGTTTTCGGTGTCGTCGGCTTGCCCGAAGCGAATGGTCGACACCGCCGACGACAGATCGGCGACGAGCTTGTCGTAGACCTTCTTGCCGGCATAGATGCGGCAGGCCGCCGTGCAGTCCTGCCCGGCATTGTAATAGCCGAAGGCGCGCAGGCCACTGACCACGGCATCGATGTCGGCATCGTCGAAGACGATCACCGGCGCCTTGCCGCCGAGTTCGAGATGGGTGCGCTTGACCGATTTGGCCGCCGCCTGCAGCACCTTCTTGCCGGTGGCGACGTCGCCGGTGATCGAGATCATGCTGACAGCCTGATGGTTGATCAGCGTGTTGCCGACGCTCTCGCCACGGCCGAGCACGACATTGACCACGCCCTCCGGCAACACATCGGCGAGGATCTTTGCGAGCTTCAGCGCCGTCAGCGGCGTCTGCTCCGAAGGCTTGAAGACAACCGTGTTGCCGCCGGCAATCGCGGGCGCCAGCTTCCACGCCATCATCATCAGCGGATAGTTCCACGGCGCGATGGAGGCGACGATGCCGACCGGATCGCGTCGGATCATCGAGGTGTGGCCTGGCAGGTACTCGCCCGCCACCAACCCTGGCATCGAACGTACTGCGCCGGCAAAAAAGCGGTAGCAGTCGACGATGGCAGGAATCTCGTCGTTGAGAACGGCATTGATCGGCTTGCCGCAGTTGAGCGCCTCGAGGCGGGCAAATTCGGCGGCCTCGGCCTCGATGCGGTCGGCGATCTTGAGCAGATAGCCCGAGCGCTGCGCCGGCGTCGTCTTCGACCAGCCTGCAAACGCCTTCTGGGCCGCCGCCACGGCCGCCTCGATCTGTACAGGCGAAGCCTCCGGCAGGCTGAGGATCGTTTCGCCGGTCCGCGGATTGAGGATCGCCTCTTCCGTCTCGGTTCCCCGCTCGAACTTCGAGCCGATCAGCATTTGGGTGTCCATGTAAGCTCTCCCTGGATGTCTGTCTCATGGGAGCGAATAGCGAAATAGTGAGTGGCGAACAGTTCTCCAGTCGCCGTTCTATTCGCTACTCACCACTCCCTGTTCGCTGTTTTCATTTCCCCGCCCCGGCGATCTGGTCGCCTTCGCGGGTCAGGTAGTAGGCGGCGAGGATGGGCAGCAGGGTCGCGAGAACCACGACCATGGCAACCACATTGGTGACGGGCCGCTGGCGCGGCCGCACCAGCTCCTCGAGCATCCAGATCGGCAGCGTCTGCTGCTGTCCGGCGGTGAAGGTGGTGACGATGACCTCGTCGAACGACAACGCAAAGGCGAGCATGCCGCCGGCGAGAAGTGCCGTTCCGATATTGGGCAGGATCACATAGCGGAACGTCTGGAAACCGTCGGCGCCGAGATCCATCGACGCCTCGAGCAGCGATCCTGATGTGCGACGAAACCGCGCCACCGCGTTGTTGTAGACGACCACGACGCAGAAGGTCGCGTGTCCCAGCACGATCGTCCAGAACGAGAACGGGATTTCCGCCAGGCTGAAAGCCGAGCGCAGCGCGATGCCGGTGATGATGCCGGGCAGCGCTATGGGCAGGATGACCAGAAGCGAGATCGCCTCGCGTCCGAAGAACCTGGTCTGGCTGACGGCGGCAGCACACAGCGTGCCGAGCACCAGCGCAATCGCAGTCGAAATCGCCGCGACCTGCACCGACAGTCCCAGCGCCTGCCACACATCCGGCCGCTCCCACGTCACCGCAAACCACTGCGTGGTGAAACCGGGCGGCGGCCACTGGTAGCTCTTCTCCTCGGTCGTGAACGCATAGACGAAGATCAGCAGGATCGGCAGGTGCAGGAAGGCAAGTCCTGCGGCAGCTGCGATTTTCAGGCCGCGCGGGGCCGATTGCGAACGGTCAGAGCGCATCGAAAGCTCCCATGCGTTTGGCGCCCCACAGGTAAAACCCCATGATGACGATGGGCACGACCGTGAAGGCGGCGGCGAGCGGGATGTTGCCGGCGGTTCCCTGCTGGGCATAGACGGCCTGGCCGATGAACAGCCTCGACGTGCCGATGATCTGCGGGATGATGTAGTCGCCAAGCGTCAGCGAGAAGGTGAATATCGAGCCGGCGACGATGCCGGGCAGCGCCAGCGGAAACAGCACGTTGCGGAACGTTTGCCCCGGCGATGCGCCAAGGTCGGACGAGGCCTCGACCAGATTGCCAGGCACGCGCTCGAGCGCCGCCTGGATCGGCAGGATCATGAACGGCAGCCAGACATAGACGAAGACGATGAACGTGCCGGTGAACGACACCGACAAGGAGTTGCCACCGACGACCGGCAGCGACAGCCAGCCGTCGAGCAGCCAAGACAGATGCAGCTTGGCAAACAGCCAGGTCAGGATGCCTTCCTTGGCCAGGATCAGCTTCCACGCATAGATCTTGACCAGATAGCTCGACCACAAGGGCAGCATGACGCCGAGATAGAACAGCGCTTTCCACGTGCCGCGGGCATAACGTGCCGCATAGTAGGCGATTGGGAATGCGACGACGGCAGAAGCCAGCGTCACGGCCGCGGCCATCGTCACGGTGCGGACGATAATGTCGACATTCGCCGCCTGGAACAGGTCGCCATAGGTCTTGAGTGTGAACTGGCGGCTGATCAGGCCGGAATACTCGTCGATCGAAAAGAAGCTCTGGGCCAAAAGTGCCAGCAGCGAACCGATATAGATGACGCCGAGCCACAAGAGCGGCGGCGCCAGCATTAGGAAGAGCAGCAGCGCCGGGCGGCGCCACAACAGGTCCGACAGCGACCCGGCAAGGCCGCCGCGCTTGGGCAGGATCGCAGCCGCGCCCGTCGAGCCGGTGACAGCCTGGACGCTCATGCCTGCTCATCCATCAAATGGAGCTGGTCACGGTTGAAGGTCAGCACGACATGGGCGCCGTCCTCGGGGACAGCGGTGCCCGACGGCACCGTCGCATGCAGCCTGAGGCCGTCGGCGTCGAGCGCAAGCTTTGTTGCGGCACCGAGATAATGGCGGGAGACGATGCGTGCAGCGACGCCGTCACCCGTCGCATCGCGTCCGACACGGATCTGTTCCGGCCTGAGGCTGCCCCAGCGATGCTGGCCGGCATAACGCTGGACGAATTCGGGCGGCAGCACGTTGGACGAGCCGACGAAATCGGCAACGAAGCGCGAAGCCGGACGCTGGTAGATATCTTCGGGTGCGCCGACCTGCATGATGCGGCCATTGTTGAACACGGCAACCCGGTCGGCCATCGACAGCGCCTCGCCCTGGTCGTGGGTGACGAAGACGAAGGTGATGCCGAGCGCCTTCTGCAAGGCCTTGAGCTCTTCCTGCATGCTCTCGCGCAGCTTGAGGTCGAGCGCGCCAAGCGGCTCGTCGAGCAACAGCACCTTGGGCTTGTTGACCAGCGCGCGCGCCAGCGCCACGCGCTGCCGCTGGCCGCCCGACAGCTGCCCCGGCTTGCGGCTGCCATAGCCCGGCAGCTGCACAAGCTTGAGTGCGTCTTCAGCGGCGCGGTGGCGTTCTTCCTTGCCGATGCCCTTGACCATCAGCCCGTAGGCGACGTTGTCGAGCACGTTGAGATGCGGGAACAGCGCGTAGTCCTGGAACACCGTGTTGACGTTGCGCCGGTAGGGCGGCACACCCTCGGCGCGTTCGCCGAAGATCGAGATGCTGCCCGAGGTCGGTTGCTCGAAACCGGCGATCAGCCTGAGGCAGGTGGTCTTGCCCGAGCCCGAGGGCCCCAGCATGGCAAAGAACTCGCCGGGTTTGATCTCGAGGTCGACGGCATCGACCGCGCGCACCGCGCCGAAGTGGCGGGAGGTTTTCTGAAAGGCGACTGCTGGGGTCATCGTCTTTAGCTTCCGAAGTCTGGGCCATGCTGGCAGGGTGATGTGCCCATGCCATGGCTGCGCATCCGGCCGACCCACGGCCGCCGATGCTTGTCTGCCGCCGTCAGGCGGTCGTTTCAGGTCGGTTGGTGCCCTCCGCCCCCTCTCCCCGTGAGGAGAGGGTTGGCCGCAAGCGGCCTGGCGAGGGGGGCATCGTTTCGTTGCCGGCCTCAGCGGCCGCCGATCACGCCGATATAGTCCGACACCCAGCGGTAATAGGGCACGCACTGGTCGTTCTGGGTGGCGCATTTCGACACCGGCGTCTTCCAGAACTTGATCTTGGCGAAGTCCTCGAAGCCGTTGGTCTTGCAGCCTTCGTCGGTGAGCAGCGCGTTGCCCTTGCAGGCAGCCGGCACTGCCGGGTTCGAGCCGAACCAGGAGGCGAGATCGCCCTGCAGCTTGGGGTTCAGCGAATGCTCGAGCCACATGTAAGCGCAGTTCGGATTGGCAGCCTCGACATGCATCATCGTCGTGTCGGCCCAGCCCGTGGCGCCCTCTTCCGGAATGGTCGAGGCGATCGGCTGCTTCTCCGACTTGAGCAGGTTGACCTGGAACGGCCACGAGCCTGACGCGACAACGCCTTCATTCTTGAAGTCGTCGACCTGGATCATGGCGTCGTGCCAGTAGCGGCCGGCCAGTGTGCGCTGGACGCGCAGCAGGTCGAGGGCTGCCTTGTACTGGTCTTCGTTGAGCTCGTAGGGGTCCTTGATGCCAAGGTCCGGCTTGTGCGCCATCAGGTAGTTGGCAGCATCAGCGATGTGGATCGGTCCATCATAGGCCTGGACGCGACCCTTGTTGGGCTTGCCGTCTGGCAGGTCCATCGGCTCGAACACGATGTTCCAGCTCTTGGGCGCTTCCTTGAAGACGTTGGTGTTGTACATCAGCACGTTGGGGCCCCACTGGTAGGGCACGCCGTAATGCTTGCCCTCGACCGTGAACCACGGCGCATCCTTGAGACGGTCATCGACGGTCGACCAGCTCTTGATCAGGCTTGTGTTGATCGGCTGGACGCGCTTGCCGGCAACCAGGCGCAGCGAGGCGTCGCCCGAGGCGGTGACGAGGTCGAAGCCGCCCTCGTTCATCAGCGCCACCATTTCATCTGATGTCGCGGCCGTCTTGACGTTGACATTGCAGCCCGTCTGCTTTTCGAAGTCGCTGACCCAGTCGTAATTCTTGTCGGTCTCGCCGCGCTCGATGTAGCCCGGCCAGGCGATGATGTTGACCTGGCCTTCGCCCTTGCCGACTTCCTTCAGCTCCTGCGCGACGGCCTGTCCGGAAAAGCTGCACGCCAAGGCGATGGCTGTGCAGGATTTCAAAAATGACTTCATGTCGATTCTCCCATTTGCAGGGGCCGCTCTCGATCGGCGGTATTGCCCTGATATGAAAGGTGCTGCGAATGAGCTGGTTTCGCAAATTCATTCGATAGAAGGGTGATATCGGTTTTTCCGATACCTAGAGCAACGCGCGTGCATTCGGATGAGCAACGGGCGCTCTTGCGCCTTAAGGCCAAGTATCGACCCCGGTATTCGGGCCGGTGCGCTCAGAGCTTCTGGCGCAGGGTTCTTTGCCCTTGGGCGACGCCGATGAAGTCGCGCGCGGCGGCCGGAAGCGACGAGCCCCGCCGCCAGACCATGCCCACCTGGACCACCGGCAGCGAGCCGGAGACATCGCGGGATTCGATGCGGTCGCCTTCCAGCGACCAGGGCCGGTAGACAAGGTCGGGCAAAAGCGCCACCCCTGCCCCTGTCGCCACAAGCGAGCGCACTGCCTCGACCGAACGGGTGCGAAAGGCAACATGCGGCTTGGCCCCGATGGCAGAAAGCAGCTTGCCGGTGTTCTCCTCGATCTCGTCGACGGAGAGCATGATCAGCGGCTCGCCGGCGATGTCACCGACGCCGATGATCTCGGCCGACGCCAGTGGATGGCCGAGCGGCAGCCACAGGCGATAGGCCGAGACCTCGAGGATTTCCGATTGCAACGCCATGCGGTCGCGCAAATTGGAGGTCACCATGACGGCGACGTCGAGCTTGCCGCCGACCAAAAGGTGCTCGAGATAGTCGCCATTGTCCTCGATAGCCGAAATCTCGACCGCCGGATGGGCGCGGCGATAGCGGGCGAGCAAATCGGACAGCACATAGCCGGCGACCAGCGAGGTGACGCCGAGCTTGAGCTGACCCGTCGTCGCCGCCTGTCCGCCGAAAAAAGTGCGGCGCGCGTCCGACACGTCGGCCAGGATCTTGGTGGCGTGGCGCAGGAACTGGTGGCCCTTGTGGGTGATGTTGAGCCCGCGCGGATGGCGCTCGAACAGCTCGACGCCGAGATCTCCCTCCAGTTCCTTGATCGCCTCGGTCACCGACGACTGCGAGATCGACAGGTTCTGCGCCGCACGCGAGATCGTGCCCTGCTCGGCAACGGCAACGAAGAACTGAAGCTGGCGAAGCGTGAAAGCCATGGCCGGAGTAGACAGGGCGGCGGGGTGTTTGGGAAGCCCTCTGGTGGGATGCGTCTTCTCTTCTCCCCCTGTGGGAGAAGGTGTCGCCGAAGGCGACGGATGAGGAATGCTGGACGGAGTGCAACCTTCGTGGACTCGTTCAGAGCTTCCTTCTGTGGCCTCTTATTCCTTCCGGCACCCCTCATCCGACCTCGCTTCGCTCGGCCACCTTCTCCCACAAGGGGAGAAGGGAGGGTCGGGCTCGTCTTGCCCGCACAAGTTTCGTCGCTGCCACGCTCGCTTTCGCGTCTGGCCGTTGCCAAAGAACGCTCCGACATCAAAGGGCTTCGCACAATGCAGCGAGGTACCAGCCTCGCTCTCAAACAAAACAAGGCGGGAAAATCCCCGCCTTGTCGCAAAAGCTGATGTTCCGGGCGCGGCGGCCCGATGGCGCGCCGCTTAGTGCAGCACCAGCACATCCCCGGACGAGAAACTGATCTCGGTCTTTTCGCCGACGACGGGCGGCGGGGTCGAGGAATTGTTGAAAGTGTCGAGCGAGACGACGTTCTGGCCGACGCCGACGCGGACGCGGATGACGGAGCCGAGGAAATGCACGTCGGCGATCTGGCCGGTGAGGCTGGTGTCAGTGCCGGGACGACGGCCGAGCGAGATTGCTTCGGGGCGCAGGGCGAGCGACAGCGTGTCGCCCGACTTGGAGCCGTTGAGCTTGCCCTGGAGCCCGACTTCCTCGGTGTTGATCCGGACCTTGCCGGTTGCGGCATCGGAGACGGTGCCTTCGAGCACGTTGAGGGTGCCGACGAAATTGGCGACGAACTTGGTCGAGGGGCGGTTGTAGATCTCGAACGGCGTCCCGGTCTGGTCGGCACGACCCTCGTTCATCACCACGATGCGGTCGGACATCGACAGCGCCTCTTCCTGGTCGTGGGTGACGAAGATGGTGGTGATGCCGAGCTTCTTCTGGATCGAGCGGATTTCCTCGCGCAGCGAGATGCGCACCTTGGCGTCGAGCGCCGACAGCGGCTCGTCGAGCAGGAGCAGCTTGGGCTTGGGCGCGAGTGCGCGCGCCAGGGCGATACGCTGCTGTTGGCCGCCTGACAGCTGGTAAGGGTAGCGGTCGCCGAAATCGGGCAGCTTGATGATGTTGAGCATCTCCTGGATGCGCGCCTGCGCCTCGGCCTTGGGCACGCCGGCAACCTTCAGGCCGAAGCCGATGTTCTGCGCGACCGTCAGGTTGGGGAACAGCGCATAGGCCTGGAACACCATGCCGATGTTGCGCTGGTTGGGCTTGAGACCGGTGACGTCCTTGCCGCCGATCAGCACCTTGCCCGCACTTGGCTCCTCGAAGCCGGCGACGATGCGCAGCATGGTGGTCTTGCCGCAGCCCGACGGTCCGAGGAAGGAGACGAACTCGCCGGCGCCGACGTCGAGATTGAAATCCTTGACCACGGCGACGTTGCCGAAGGACTTCTTGACGCTCTGGATGGAAAGAAAGGGATCGGCCATTGGCTTTTGCTCTTCTTGTTCAGTTCGGGCGGTTTGCCGACTTCGGCGCGAAACGGGCGAGGATCTGGATCACCGACATGCAGCCCCAGGTGATGGCAAAGGCGATGACCGCGAGCGCCGCCGGCTCATAGGCGCGGTTGGCGCCGATGTTCTGCAGGTAAGGTCCGAAGGCCGGCCGGTTGAGCAGGCTTGCAAGCGTGAACTCGCCGATGACGATGGCGAAGGTCAGGAACGCGCCCGACAACACGGCGATCAGCACGTTGGGCAGGATGACGCGCGCGATGATCGTGCCCCAGCCTGCGCCGAGGATCTGGGCCGCCTCGGTCAGGGTGCGCACATCGATGGTACGCAGTCCGGTGTCGACGGCCCGGTACATGTAGGGTAGCGCCAGCGTCGCATAACCTATGACCAGCAACGCATCGGTGCCGCGTGCCGAGCCGAGGAACGGCAGAGGCGAGTTGGAACCGTACATCCTGATGTAGCCGAAGACGATGACGATGGCCGGGATGACCAGCGGCAGCAGCGTGATGAACTCGACGATCGGCCTCAGGTGCGGCATGCGCAGCCTAATCCAGTAGGCGGTCGGCACGACGAGGAACACGCCGAGCAGGATGGTGAACACCGCCACCGTCACCGAATAGGCGAAGGTTTCCTGGAAGCGGCTGTCGCCGAGCACGACGCGATAGGCGTCGAAGGAATAGACGCCCCGGCGCATGCGCAGCGAGAACTCGAAGGTGGCGATCAGCGGAATGAAGAAATAGGCGGCTCCGACGATAAAGACGAGCCAGGCCCAGAAGCGGGAGGTCTTCATTTGAGCCACCTCTCCGAGCGGGTACGGAACCAGATGTAGAAGATGTTGGCGAGGCCGGTGACCACGATCATGCCGAAGGCAAGCGCATAGCCGAGATGCGGGTTGTGCAGCACGTCGCCGCGGATCTGCGCATAGAGCTTGATCGGCACGATGTTGAGCGACGAGCCGGTAAAGGCATAGGCCGTGGCAATGGCGCCGAAGGAATTGGCGAACAGCAGGATGACCGTGCCGAGGAAGCTCGGCCACAGCACCGGGATGACGACCATGCGCCAGTATTGCCATGTGGTGGCGCCGAGCGTTGCGGCCGCCTCGCCCCATTCCTTCTTCAGGCCATCGATGGCCGGCGTGATGATGACGATCATCAGCGGGATCTGGAAGAACAGGTAGACGAGGATCAGGCCCCACGACGTCAGCACGTTGAAGCCCATGGCGTAGATGTCGATGCCGATGCCGCGCAACAGCACCGTCACCAGGCCGAGACGGCCGAGCGTCGCCAGGAACGCGAAGGCCAGCGGCACGCCGGCGAAATTGGAAGCCACACCGGAGAACGTCATGGTCGACGAACGCACCCAGCTCGGCAGGCCGCCACGCACGATGGCGATCGCCATGGCGAGGCCGACGAAGGCGCCGATGGTGGCCGACCAGAAGCTGATCTTGATCGACACCCAGTAGGCATCGCGGATCGAAGCGTCGAGGAACAGCTGGCGGATGTTGTCGAGCGTGTACTGGCCCTGGTCGTTCTGGAACGCGCCGATGACAAGATAGAGCGTCGGCAGGATCAGAAACATCAGGGCGAAGATGAAGAACGGCGCGACGCCGAGCCAATGTGTCGGCAAGCGGAAACCGCTGCGCGCATCCGGCGGAGCGGAGCGGGCGGCATCAGCCGTGGTGGTCATACTGGCCTGGGTCATGGGGCGCCGTCGCTGGAGCAATTCTACAGGCGGTTTTCCACCCGGAACTGCGTCGAAACAAGGTGTCAGAACGTTTTCGCAATGCCAATGGCGGCCGAGACGCTCTGGAGAAAATACGGGCGGCCGCAAGCGGCCGCCCGCTGTCAGAAGATACGATTACTTGACGTTGGCGCCGACGACGGCATCCCACTGCTTGGTGATCGCTTCCTTGGCCTTGGCCTGGTCGTCAAGCGTCGGGAACACGGCCTTTTCATAGGCAGCGGCCGGCGGCAGCTTGTCGAGCATTTCCTGCGGGATCTTGCCGTTCTTGGCGAGATCGTTGAAGCGGATCGGGTGGCAGTAGCCCTTCAGCCAGCCGAGCTGACCTTCGTCGGAGTAGAGGTACTCCATCCACAGCTTGGCAGCGTTCGGATGCGGTGCGTAGGCGCTGATCGCCTGCACGTAGACGCCGGCGACGACGCCCGACTTCGGAACGACGACTTCGACCGGCGGGTTGCCGTTGAGGGTGTCGCGGCCGGCAAGCGCGTTGTAGTCCCAGGTGATCAGGATCGGGGTCTGGCCCTGGGCCAGCGTCGCCGACTTGCCGATGACCGGAACGAAGTTGCCCTTGGCGTTCAGCTCCTTGAAGAAGGCGAGACCCTTCTCGGCTGCCGAAGCAGCGTCGGTGGCACCCGAGCCGAGGCCGGCAGCGTAAACGCCCTGGATGGCCTGGTTGGAAGCGCGCGGATCGCCGGCGAGAGCGACCGAGTTCTTGTACTCGTCCTTGAGCAGATCGGCCCAATCCTGCGGGGCGTTCTTGACGAGGTCCTTGTTCACTTCGAACGACAGCACGCCATAATAGTCGCCGTACCAGAAGCCGTCAGCGTCCTTGGCGGTATCGGGGATCGAGTCCCAGGTCGACACCTTGTAGGGCTGGATCAGGCCGTCGGCCTTGGCCTGCGGACCATAGGAGAGACCGACGTCGATGACGTCAGGCGCCTGCGGGCCCTTGTTGTCCTTGTTGGCCTTGATGGCCTCGATCTCGTCGCTGGAGCCCGCGTCGGGGTTCAGTTCGTTGACGGTGATCTCGGGGTACTTCTTCTTGAAGCCTTCGATGACGGCGCCGTAACCGCACCAGTCATGCGGCAGGGCGATCGTGGTCAGCTGGCCTTCCGCCTTGGCGGCAGCCTCGAGCGCAGCGAGATCCTGCGCGGAAACGATCGCAGTCGTCACCATCAGCGACGCGGCGGTGAGGGAAAGCACTTTCCCCGTAAGCTTGAACATGTTGTCCTCTCCGTTGAACTAAACGCCCTGAGACGTCTGCGATGCGGTATCGGCTTCATGTGACAATCACATGAAGGTTACGTGAAGCCGTACCCCGCAGTGGAAAAAAGTTAACTACTTTTAATCGGTTGTCGCAATCGTCGCCGTTGTTTTCCGGCTAATTAATTCGGGGCTCCCCAGCCCTTCCCCTCCCCTTTTATTGGCATTGATAAGATGGAAGTTCCTTAGCCGACACTTGTCTCAAACCGCCCCCTCGATGGCGTTTTCAAGCAAGCCGAGGGCGGCCTTCTTGGTGAGCTTGACCGGGTTGCCGCCAGCAGTCGGATCGACCACCGCCATGTCGGCGATCAGGGTCTTGCGCTTCTTGTCCATGTCGAGGCCCTTGATCAGGCCCGGCAGCGCGTGCGGCACCTTGAGTTCCTTGCGCAGCTTGATGACTGCCTTGGCAAAACCGTCGAAGCCGCCCTTGATGCCGCAATAGGCCGAGAGGCGGACGATCTTCTCCTCGATGGCGTCGCGGTTGAAGGCGAGCACATAGGGCATGAACACGGCGTTGGTCATGCCGTGATGGGTGTCGTAGAGCGCGCCGATCGGATGCGACAGCGAGTGGATGGCGCCGAGGCCCTTCTGGAAGGCGGCCGCACCCATGGCGGCGGCGCTCATCATGTGGGCGCGGGCAGTGAGGTCCTTGCCGTTGGCAAAGGCCTTGGGAAGGTTCTCGAACACCAGGCGGATGCCCTCGACGGCGATGCCGTCGGCCATCGGATGGTAGCCGGGCGCGCAATAGGCTTCGAGGCAGTGGGCCAGTGCATCCATGCCGGTGCCCGCGGTGATGAAAGACGGCATGCCGACCGACAGCTCCGGATCGGCGATGACGATCGCCGGCAAGAGCTTGGGATGGAAGATGACCTTCTTGGTGTGGGTCTCTTCATTGGTGATGACACCCGCGCGGCCGACTTCGGAACCGGTGCCGGCAGTGGTCGGCACCGCGATGATGGGCGCGATGGCGTCGGAATTGGCGCGGGTCCACCAGTCGCCGATGTCCTCGAAGTCCCAGACGGGGAGCGTCTGACCAGACTGGAAGGCGATCAGCTTGCCAAGGTCGAGCGCCGAGCCGCCGCCAAAGGCGATGACGCCGTCATGCTTGCCCTTCTTGAACACCGCGATGCCGGCGGTGAGGTTCGCTTCGACCGGGTTCGGCTTGACGTCGGAAAAGACGCCATAGGGCACCTTGGCGTCGTCGAGGATCTTCAAAGTTGAAGCCACGACCGGCAGCTTGGCGAGGCCCGGATCGGTGACGAACAGCGGCTTCTTGATGCCGGTCGCCGCAAGCACTTCGGGCAGCTCGGAGATACGGCCGGCGCCGAAGCGGACGGTGGTCGGGTAGTTCCACTTGGAAACGAGTTTGGACATTTTTCCTGGTCTCTCGAAGGTTGTTCGAAATCGTCAGTTGACGAAAGTGTTGGCCACGCGTTCGGAACGCATCATGTACGGAATCCATATTGCGGCGCCGATGATCGACCGCACGATGGCGCGCGTCGTCTCTTTGTCGAAAGCCCCGGTGGCGTCAGCTAATGTTTCAGGGAACATCGCGTATGCGACAAGCGCATCACCGATCTGAACCAACGGACTGATCGCAATCCAGATGATGTACCAGCCAGGAAACATCTGCAGCCGCTTGAAGGCGAAGACAAGCAGCACGACCGGAGCGACAAAGAGGAGAACGACGTTGACCGCCACCTCGGTGACTACAAAGGATGCCTGGCCCGCCGTGAGGTAGGGCCAAGCTTCTGCAACGTTGGCATAGGTGGAGATCTGCGCCAAGCCGAGCAACGGCGATCCGAAGAGCCCGAGCAAAGGCAGGATAAGCCATCCGCCAAGGCCGACGGGGCCGGCTGGAGCACGAACTTCGGCGGTTGTCTCAGTCACAGATCAGACCTTCTCGCGCAGGTGATAGGACTTCGGCCGGGTCAGGTTGTCGTAACCGATCTGCGACAGGGCAGCGCCCTTGCCGGTGTCCTTGACGCCAGTCCAGACGAGCGCCGGATCGAGGTAGTCGCAGCGATTCATGAACACGGTGCCGGTCTCGACGCGGTCGCCGACCGAGATGGCGTGCTCGGTATCCGAGGTCCAGATCGAGGCGGTGAGGCCGTAGGGGCTGTCGTTCATCAGCGCGATCGCCTCCTCGTCGTTGCGCACCTTCATGATGCCGACGATCGGACCGAAGCTCTCGTCGCGCATCACCGACATCTGGTGGTCGACGTTGGTCAGCACCTCAGCCGGCAGGTAGGGCGAGCCCTCCTTGTCCTGGGCGTCCCTGGTGTTCATGTGCGCCACGGCACCCTTGCGCAGCGCTTCAGCCTTCTGCTCGCGGATGAAGTCGGCGAAGCGTGCCTGGGCCATCGGGCCCATGGTCGTCGCCTGCTCCAGCGGATTGCCGAGCGCATAGTTTTTGGTTTCGGCGATGAAGCCCTCGACGAACTGGTCGTAGACCTTTTCGTGGACGTAGACGCGTTCGATGCCGCAGCAGCATTGGCCCGAATTGAAGAACGCGCCCTCGACGAGATTGACGATGGCGTGATCGAGCTTGGCGTCCGACAGCACATAGGCCGGGTCCTTGCCGCCGAGTTCGAGGCCGAGCGTCATGAAGGTGCCTGCGGCCGCCTTCTCGATGGCGCGACCGCCGGCAACCGAGCCGGTGAAATTGACGTGGTCGATCTTGCCCGAGCCAAGCAGCTTCTCGGTCTGGGCGTGGTTCAGCACCAGGTTCTGGAAGACGTATTTCGGCAGGCCGGCGGCCTCGAAGGCCTTGGCGAAGCGCTCGCCGACGAGCAGCGTCTGCGCGGCATGCTTGAGGATGACGGTCGAGCCGGCGATCAGCGCCGGAACGATGGTGTTGACCGCGGTGAGATAAGGATAGTTCCAGGGCGCGATGACCATGACCACGCCGAGCGGGTCCTTCTTCACATAGCGGCGGAAACCGTCCTTGGGATTGGACGCAGGCACCGGCGCGAGCGCGCGCTCGGCGATCTCGACCATGTATTGGGTGCGTTCCTTGACGCCGCCGAACTCGCCGCCATAGCGGGTCGGCCGGCCCATCTGCCACGCCAGTTCGGGGACGATCTCGTCGCTCATGCCGACAAGGGCCTCGAGCATCTTGAGCATATAGGCGGCACGCCCGGCGACCGGCACGCGGGCCCAGTCGGCCTGCGCCGCGCGGGCGCGTTCGACAGCCGCATTGACCGCCTGATCGCTGGCGACAGGGCGCTCGACATAGATCGAGCCATCGACGGGGGATTTGAGTTTGACCGTTTCGGTCATTTTGTTGTCCTTCCTTTAAACTTGGGCGCGCCGCGCTGCCTTCACCCTTACCCTCTCCCCGCAAACGGAGCGAGGGGGCGTCGGCATCGCGGCAGTCCTTCCCTCTCCCCGTCACTGCGGGGAGAAGACGCCGGCAGGCGGATATGGGGCAGGCAGCCCCTCCCCTGCGGCTTAGTAGCGTTCGAAGCCGCGGTGCAATTCCCAGTCGGTGATACGGCGGTCATATTCGAACTGTTCCCAGCGCGCCGTGTGCACATAGTGATCGACGACATCCTCGCCGAAGGCCGCCCTGAGCATGACGGAGTTCTCGAGCGTGTCGGCAGCGTCGCGCAGCGTCTTGGGGATCTCGGGCAGGCTTGCCGCCTGGTAGGCGTCGCCGACGAACGGCTTTTCCAGTTCGAGCTTCTCGTCGATGCCGGCAAGGCCCGCCGCGATCAGCGCCGCGAAGGCGAGATAGGGGTTGAGGTCGGCGCCGCCGATGCGGCACTCCATGCGGATGCCCTTGGTGCCCTCGCCGCACAGGCGGAAGCCGGCGGTGCGGTTGTCCTCGCTCCACATGATCTTGGTCGGCGCAAACGTGCCCGACTGAAAACGCTTGTAGGAATTGATGTAGGGCGCCAGGAACCAGGTAAATTCCTTGGCGTATTTGAGTTGGCCGGCCGACCATTGCTGGCCGAGCTTCGACAGGGTCCACTCGGCGCCCTTTTCATAGAACAGCGGCGTCTTGCCGTCGGCGCTCCACAGCGAGTTGTGGATGTGGCTGGAGTTGCCGGCGAGGCCGTAATTGTACTTGGCCATGAAGCTGATCGACTTGCCTTCGCTGGCCGCGATCTCCTTGGCGCCGTTCTTCAGGATGACGTGGCGGTCCGCCATCTCCAGCACTTCGGCGTAGCGGACGTTGATCTCTTCCTGGCCCGGGCCCCATTCGCCCTTGGAATTCTCGATCGGAACGCCCGCGGCTTCCATCTCGTTGCGCAGGCGGCGCATCACGCCTTCTTCCTTGGTGGTGATGCCGATCAGGTAGTCGCCGATATAGGGCGATGCGGTGTCGAGGTTCTGCCAATGCTTTCCGCGCGCCGAATCATAGGTCTCGCTGAACAGGTAGAATTCGAGTTCCGAGGCGAAATAGGCGAGATAGCCGCGTTCCTGCAGCCGCTTGACCTGCTTCTTCAGGATCGCGCGCGGCGAATGCGGCAGGTCGGCATGGGTGTGATGGTCGAGCACGTCGACCAGGCAAAGTGCGGTCTTTTCGAGCCAGGGAATGTGGCGCAGCGTGCCGAGGTCGGGCTTCATGACGAAATCGCCATAACCCTTCGACCAGCTGGCCGCCTTGTAGCCGGGCACAGGCTCCATATCGATGTCGTTGGCCAACAGGTAGTTGCAGCCATGCGTCTCGTCATATGCGGATTCGACGAAATATTTGGCCAGGAACCGCTTGCCGACCAGTCGACCCTGCATGTCGACGGCGCAAGCGAGGACCGTATCGATCTCGCCGTCTGCAACCGCCTTTTTCAACTGATCGAATGAGAGATTTCCAGCCATTTCTTTCCGCTCCGGGGCGATGCCACTTCTGTTTGAGGATCGATGAAGATTTTATTTTGCGAGGTTTGGGAAAGGCAGTGGCCGGCACGAGGCCGGCCACGGCCATTTTCGATCGGAGGTCAGTGACCGCTTTCGCCCACGGCACGCTCGGCCGCAGCGATATCGGCGGCGCGCTTGGCCACCTCGTCGCCGATGGGCGGGCCCTGGAAGCGACGGGCTTCGAAGCCGAACCAGATGATGGCGGTCAGCACCAGGAAGCCGACGGTGATGTAGAGCGCCCAGTCGTTCGGCGGCTGGATGCCGATCACGAAGATCAGCACCATGGCGATGATCGACAGGATGGCAAACAGCTTGAAGACGCCGGCGCCGAGATCGAACGGCCCCATCTTGTCCCACTTCGAGGTGCCCCAGGCGAACAGGCCGAGAGCGATCGGGATGGTGAAGGAGAAGAACAGGAAGATGACCGTGCAGGCCACGACGATGGTGTAGACGGGCGTGTCGCCGATGGAGACCAGCGACGAGCCCCAGACGAACAGGACGGCCAGGATCGAGCCGGTCCAGATTGCCGCGACGGGTGTGCGGTAGGTCGGGCTGACCTTGGCGAGTGCCTTGGAGCCCGGCAGGCCGCCGTCACGCGAGAAGGCGAAGATCATGCGCGACACCGACGTCACCGTTGCCAGGCCGCACAGCCACTGGGCCACGAAGATGGCGAGGTAGAGCAGGTCCTTGACCACCGGGTTGACCCTTTCAGTCATGGCCCAGAAGAACACGTTCCAGCCCTGCTTGGCAGCTTCGTCCATGCTCGGCAGCATCAGCACGAAGGCGCACAGCATGATGTAGCCGAACAGAGCCGACCACAGCACCGAACCGATCATTGCGCGGGGCACCGAATGCGCCGCCTTCAGCGTCTCTTCCGAGGTATGCGCCGAAGCGTCGTAGCCGGTGATGGTGTAGATCGGCAGCAAAAGGCCGAGCAGGAACACCCACATCGACGAATTCGCCGGCCAGACATTGCCGCCCGCCTCGCCCGAATAGTTGGCGAAGGTGAAGAGACGGCTGAACTCATAGGTATCCGCTGCGGCCAGGCAGACGATGGCCAGGGCAATGGCGGTTGCGAAGATCAGGTAGCCGGAGAAGTCGGTGAGCTTGGCGGTGAGGCCGATGCCCATGTGGTTCACCAGCGCCTGCGCCCCGGTGATGACGGCCAGGAAGATGATGCGGGTGGTGGTTGTGTCTTCGAGCCCGAAATAGCTGGAGCCGAAGGCGCCCATGAAGAAGTAGTAGGTGCCGACATTGATGGCGCCGAGCACGGTGACGAGGCCGAGCAGGTTGAACCAGGCGGTCAGCCAGCCGGTGAAGCGGTTGCCGAGGATCGAACCCCAGTGATAAAGGCCGCCGGCCGTCGGATAGGCCGAGCTGATCTGGGCCATGGCGACGGCGAAGACCAGCGACACGAAGCAGCCAAGCGGCCAGCCGATGCCGATGGCAGCGCCGCCGGCGCCCGAGGTCGCCTGCGCGAGCGAATTGATGCCGCCCGAGAGAATGCAGATGATGGAGAACGAAACCGCGAAGTTTGAGAACTGGCTCATTCTCCTTTCGAGTTCCTGGGCATAGCCCATGCTGTGGAGGACTTGGACGTCCTCGCTCTTGTCTTTTTCGGAATAACCAGGTGATGCCATGTGAGTGTCCCCTTATTGTTATGCCATCGATTGAGACGCGCGGCCGGCGCTCGTCCGGAATGGGGCTGCTTCGCCCGCCTCCGGTTCGAGCTCGGCAAAGATGCCCGTGAGCAGATCCGCCCATTTCCGCTGCCCGGTCTGCGCCGAGATTTCGTCATTGCGGATTTCGATCATCGCACACGGCAGCCCGCGCGACCTGCCGTGATGTTCCAGGGTGAAGTAGACGCGGTCTTCAGGCGAATAAGGCTCGTTGACGCCCACCGTAACGCCCTCGAGGGCATGGAGCGCGGCAACAAGCGGCGATGCCAGCCTGCCGTCTTCGTCGTGGATGATGCCGATGTGCCAGGGCCGCGAGACCCCCTTGTAGACCGGCGTGAAGGAATGGACCGAAACCAGCCGCGTCTCGCGCCCATCGCGCAGGCGCTCGGCCACGACCTCGTCGATGGCGTTGTGGAACGGCCGCCACGACAGCGCGATGCGCGCCTCGCGCTCGGCAGCCGTTAGCCCCGCATTGCCGGGAATGGCTGTGGTCTCGCTGATCTCGGGGATCAGGTCATGTGCGGCCAGCGGGCGATTGCAGTCGATGGCGAGCCGCGACACACGCGATTCGATCAGCGTCGCATCGAGCCCTTCAGCGAGACGCTCGGCAACCGGCAATGCGCCCGGATCCCATGCGATGTGCCTGACCATGTCGGACGCGGCGAGGCCGAGCGTGCCGAAGTCGGCCGGCAGGTGGTTCGACGCGTGATCGCAAAGAATGACGTAAGGGCTGCGACCAGCCCTGTTGGTCACGCGGACAGCATTGGAGATGGCATGCACAGCAGCCTGGCCCGTTCCCATTCATTCATCCCCGGGGCCGTATCGTATGTTACGTATTTTTGTTCATTGCGCCCCTGTGGATGATTTCATACACATAATCAGAGTTTGTCAAATGCCATTTGAAGGCATGCACCAGACTAAGCGCCGGGCCAGAGAAGGGCCGGAAAAGAGCGCGGCGGTGCAGTACCGAAACGGGGGGATGAATGGTGGTTTCAAGCGTTGCAGAACTGATCACCGAGAAGATCGATTCCATGCCGGCCGGCGAGCGCCGCGCCGCGCAGACGCTGATCGCCAGCTACCCCGTGGTCGGCCTCAAGACGGTGGCGGAGTTCTCGCAGCAGGCGGGCGTGTCCTCGCCGACCATCCTGCGCTTCGTTGCCCGTCTCGGCTTCCAGAACTATGCCGAGTTCCAGTCCGCCCTGCAGGACGAGCTGGCGGCACAGCTGCAGTCACCGGCGTCGCGCACGACCGCGCCACTTTCTCCCCTGCCCGCGTCCAGCGCGCCAATGCTGGAGGCCGTGCTCGAAAATATCCGCGAGACCTTCCGCCATATCTCCGAGCGGCAGATGACCGACGTCGTCGCGCAGCTCGCCAACCAGCGCTCGCACATCTATTTGATCGGCGGTCGCTTCACCGATCCGCTGGCGCGCTACATGGCCGCCCACCTCAACCTGATCCGGCCGAACGTGACCCACCTTGTCGGCCAGGAAAGCCTGTGGCGCGACCGGCTGATCGACATGAACAAGCGCGACACGCTGCTGATCTTCGACATCAGGCGCTACCAGGACAGCCTGATCCGCTTCGCCGAGAAGGCGCATCAGCGCGGCACCACCATCGTGCTGTTCACCGACCAGTGGCTGTCGCCGATCGCGCGCTTCGCCCGCCATGTCATCGCCGGCCGTACCGCAGTGCCCTCTGCCTGGGACTCCTCGTCGTCGCTGTTCGTCACCGTCGAGACGCTGATCGGCGCGCTGACGCGCAAGCTCGAAGCCGAGGGCGCACGCCGCATCCGGGAGATCGAGGACCTGCGCTGAACGGCCGATCCTGCAAAGATTACGCAGATTTAATGTGCGGCAGCAGGCGAATTGCCATAAGCCTCCATCATCGAATTAGGCTATAGTGCGATGCCCTGCGCAGCCCCATTGGGTTTGCGCAAGATGTCGCGAGATGATGTGGGACACGCCGCTTGTCGCGGCGTTCGTCCGGACTGGTTCCGGACCGTGCGATTTTAGCAAGACTGGAGTGCGAATGGCCGCCTGGAAGCAATTTGTCTCGGCAATTGTCATTCTGCTCGCCGCCGCGGCAGGCTGGGTGCTGTTCGTGCCAAGCTCGCGCGACGTGCTGGCGCGCTGGGGCATCGACTGGGCGAGTGCCTCGACCGGCAAGTCGGAGCAGGCCCAGTCCGGCAACGGTGCCGGCGGCAACCGCCAGGGCGGCCGCAATGGTGCTGCCCAGACGCCTGTCGTCACCCGCCCCGTTTCATCAGGCACCATCAACGACCAGCTGTCGGCCATCGGCACGGGACGCGCCCTCAACTCGGTGGTCATCAACCCTTATGCGTCGGGCCGCCTGACCGAGATCGCGGTCAAGGCCGGCGACAAGATCGAGGCCGGCGCCGTGATCGCCAAGCTCGACTCCGATTCCGAAGAGATCGCGCTCGAACGCGCCCGCATCAACCAGGGCGACGCCGAGGCGGCACTGGAACGCATCAAGGCGCTCAGGGCCACCAACACGGCAACGACGGTGCAGCAGCGTGAAGCTGAACTGGCGCTCGATACGGCAAAGCTTGCCGTGCGCGACGCCTCGCTGGCGCTCGACCGCCGCGCCATCACGGCACCCATCTCCGGCATCGTCGGCATCCTGCCGGTCGAGGCCGGCAACTACGTCACCAGCCAGACGACCATCGCCACCATCGACGACCGCTCGCGCATCATCGTCGACTTCTGGGTGCCTGAGCGTTTCACCGGCCTGATCGCAGCCGATCAGCCGGTCTCCGCCAACTCCGTGGCACGGCCGGGGCAGGTATTCGAGGGCGTGGTCAGCGCCGTCGACAACAGGCTGGAGGAGCAAAGCCGCACCCTGCATATCCAGGCCAGGATCGACAATGACGGCGACGCGCTGCGCGCCGGCATGTCGTTCCAGGTGTCGATGCGGTTCCCCGGCGACACCTTCCCATCAGTCGACCCGCTGGCGATCCAGTGGGGCGGCGATGGCGCCTTCGTCTGGGCGCTCAACGACGGCAAAGCCAAGCGCGTGCCCGTCCGCATCATCCAGCGCAACACCGACACCGTGCTGGTCGACGCCGCATTGAACAATGGCGACCAGGTCGTCACCGAAGGCATCCATGCCGTGCGTGAAGGCGCTGCGCTGCTCGTTGCCGGCAGCGAAGGCGCCCCGCGCAGCGGCTCCTGAACGAGGGGCCGCAAATGTCCGTGAACCACACCGATAACGCCGAAAAGGGCATCACCGCACTCTTCGTGCGCCGGCCCGTGCTTGCCTTCGTCATCAACACGCTGATCGTGGTCGCCGGCCTCGCCGCCTTCTTCGGCGTCGAGGTGCGCGAGTTGCCTGACGTCGACCGCCCTGTCATCACCGTCTCGACCACCTACTCCGACGCCGCCGCCGAAATCGTCGACCGCGAGGTAACGGCAGTGGTCGAGGGTGCGGTGGCGCGCGTCACCGGCGTGAAGTCGATCTCATCGGCCTCGTCCTACGGCAGCAGCCGGGTGACGGTGGAGTTCAACGACGGCGTCGACCTCAATGTCGCTGCCTCCGACATGCGCGACGCAGTCGGCCGCGTCACCAACTCCCTGCCCGACGACGCCGACGCCCCGCGCATCGTCAAGGCCGACGCCAATGCCGACGCGGTGATGCGCCTTGCCGTCACCTCCGACACCATGCCGGTCGAAGACATGACCATCCTGGTCGAGGACCAGATCGTCGACGTGCTCGCCTCCGTCGACGGCGTCGCCGACGTGCAGACCTATGGCGACCGCGCCAAGATCTTCCGTGTCGACATCGACCAGGCCAAGGTCGCCAGCCTCGGCCTGACGCTGGCCGACCTCTCCAACGCGCTGGCGAGCGTGTCCTTCGACGCGCCGGCCGGCTCGCTGACCGTCGGCAGCCAGGACATCATCGTCCGGGCGAGCGCCGCCGTGCAGACGCCTGAAGCCTTCGAGGCGATCATCATCAACGGCAAGACCAAGCTCGGCGACGTCGCCAAGGTGACGCTGGGCGGCGATCCCGGCTCGACCTCGCTGCGCTCCGACGGCAAGACCGGCATCGGCATCGGCATCGTCCGCCAGGCCCAGTCGAGCACGCTCGACATCTCCAAGGGCGTGCGCGCGGCGGCCGAAAAGATCCAGCAGACGCTGCCCGAGGGCATGAGCATCCGCGTCACCTCCGACGACGCCACCTTCGTGCAGGGCGCCATCCACGAGGTCGAGATCGCACTGGTCCTGTCGGTGACCATCGTGCTGCTCGTCATCTACGCCTTCCTGCAGGACTGGCGCGCCACACTGATTCCCGGTTTCGCCATGCCGGTGGCGATGATCGGCACCATTGCGGGAATCTATCTCGCCGGCTTCTCGGTCAACATCCTCACGCTTCTGGCGATGGTTCTGGCGACAGGCCTTGTCGTCGACGACGCCATCGTGGTGCTCGAAAACATCGTGCGCCGACGCAACGAGGGCATGGGGCCGCGAGCGGCGGCGGTGCTCGGCACGCAGGAGGTGTTCTTCGCCGTCGTGGCGACGACAGCCACGCTCGCCGCCGTGTTCATCCCGATCTCCTTCCTGCCCGGCCAGACCGGCGGCCTGTTCCGCGAATTCGGCTTCGTGCTGGCGATTTCCGTGCTGTTGTCGTCAGTCGTGGCACTGTCGCTGTGCCCAATGCTGGCCTCGCGCATGCTGACCGAAAAGAGCATCGAGCACGGCCATTCCGGCATTCTCGGCAAGCTTGGCGGCAAACTGGCAGCGATCTACAAAAGCTGCCTGCTCGCCTGCCTCAACGCGCCCGTCATCGTCATTCTGGTGTCGGTGCTGTTTGCCGGTGCCGCCTACATCGCCTTCGGCAATGTGCGCCAGGAACTGACGCCGACCGAAGACCGCTCGGTGGTGATGCTGCGCATTTCGGCGCCGCAAGGCGTCAGCCTCGACTACACGACCTCGCAGATGCGTCGCATCGAGACGCTGATCGAGCCGCTGCGCAAATCCGGTGAGATCGAAAGCACCTTCGTCAGCGGTGGCATGGGCAACAGCAAGAACAGCGGCTTCATGGTGCTGTCGCTGGCGCCCTGGGACCAGCGCACCCGCACCCAGCAACAGATCGCCGCCGACATCACCGCCCGCACCGCCCAGGTTCCAGGCGTGCGCACGTCGCTTGCCCAGGCCAACAGCCTTGGCATCCGCGGCGCCGGCAACGGCCTGCAATTCGCCCTGGTCGGCAACAGCTATGCCGAGCTCGGCGACGCCGCCGCCAAGGTGCTGGCCGAGATGGAGAAGGACCCGCGTTTCCGCCAGCCGCGCCTGTCGACCGAAGCGACTCAGCCGCAGCTGTTCGTCACCGTCGACCGCGAACGCGCCTCCGACCTCGGCATCGACATCAAGGGCCTGTCCCCTGCCCTGCAGGCGATGCTCGACGGCCGCAAGATCACCAGCGTCTTCATCGAGGACCGCTCCTACGACGTGAAGCTGGTCTCGACCACCAACCCGATCAACGATTCCACCGACCTCGAAAACATCTTCGTCAAGACGGCCGACGGCCGCTTCGTGCCGGTGTCGACCATCGCCACCCTGTCCGAACGCGCCGTGCCGCCGTCGCTGTCTCGCGAGCAGCAGCAGCGCTCGGTCGCCATCACCTCCGGGCTGTCCGATGACTTCGCGCTTGGCGATGCGCTGAAGCGCGTGCAGGAAATCGCAGGGCCCGTCCTGCCCGCGGGCAGCAGGCTTCTGCCGCTTGCCGAAGCCGCGACGCTGAACGAAACCAGCGGCAGCATGCTGACGATCTTCGGCTTCGCCATCGTCATCATCCTTCTGGTGCTCGCCGCCCAGTTCGAAAGCTTCGTCTCCGCCGTCATCATCATGGCGACCGTGCCGCTGGGCCTTGCCTGTGCCGTCTTTGCGCTGATCCTGACGGGCACCTCGCTCAACGCCTACAGCCAGATCGGCCTTGTGCTTCTTGTCGGCGTCATGGCCAAGAACGGCATCCTTGTCGTCGAGTTCGCCAACCAGCTGCGCGACCGCGGCATGGGCGTGCGGCAGGCGATCGAGGAAGCGGCGACCATCCGCCTGCGGCCTGTGATGATGACCATGATCTGTACGGTGCTCGGCGGCGTGCCGCTGGTTCTGGCGCAAGGCGCCGGCGCCGAGGCCCGCATCGCGCTGGGCTGGGTGATCGTCGGCGGCCTCGGCCTCGCGACGCTCTCCACCCTGTTCCTGACGCCGGTGGCCTATCTGCTGCTCGGCCGCTTCATCACCCCCAAGGTGGCGGAAGAGGCAAGGCTCAAGCGCGAACTCGAGGAAGCCGCCTATACGGGCGTGGAACCTGCCGAGTAGTTCTTTGTTCTATGAATTCGGGGCCGGATGGCCCGTCTGCGACGGATTTGCCGCCGCAGACGATGACATCTGCAATCTGATTCTGTATCAGTCCTCGAAACTGGAGCGCAGCGCGTCCTGCGGACGCGCGTAGACGCTCCAGCATCGGTAATTTGCGCATGGTGCTTTCCGAAAGTCGAAACCGATTTTCGGGCCGATGCGGCGGGGCATGACTTTTTCTTATGCAGGACGGCACGACATGAGCCTGAAATCGATCACTGTCGACGAACTTCAGGCCAGCGTCGGCAAGGAGATCGGCGTGTCGCCGTGGCGGACGGTCACCCAGACCATGATCGACCAGTTTGCGGACGCCACCGACGACCACCAGTTCATCCATTGCGATCCGGAACGCGCAGCGGCCGAGACGCCCTTCGGCGGCACCATCGCCCATGGCTTCCTGACACTGTCGCTGCTGTCGCCCATGACCTTCGACACGCTGCCGCCGGTCGAGGGCGGCAGCATGGGCATCAACCAGGGCTTCGAGGAGCTGAAATTCGTCGCTCCCGTGAAGACCGGCTCGCGCATCCGCACCCGCTTCGTGCTGGCCAGCCTCAAGGTCCGTCCCTCCGGCTGGATCCAGGCGACCCATGACGTGACGATCGAGATCGAGGATCAGAAGAAGCCGGCGCTGACCGCACGCTGGCTGACCATGACCTTCGTCGAGCCCAAGCGCGAAACAGCCTGACCTGACTATTGATCATAGCCCCGATGGGCTACGAGCCTCGCCTTGCCGCATCTTGGGGCTGCGTATAGAGTCGCTCGCTCAGATCGAGGAAAGTTGTAGGGCGTATCCTTGTCCAGCAGTGCAGCACAGCGACGCGAAGTCCAGAAAGCCGAACTGAGGGCCGAACTGGTTGCGGCGGCGCACGCGTTGGTGCGGGAGGAAGGCTATGACGGCCTGACCATCCGCAAGCTCGCCACCCGCGTCGGCTACGCGCCGATGTCTGTGTATTCCTACTTTGCCGACAAGCACGAAATCCTGATGGCGCTGGCCGAAAACGCCTTTGCCGAGCTGGCGCAGCGGATGCGCCAGAACCAGCCCGAAGACCCCATCGAGGCGCTGAAGGCAGCGCTCAGCGGATATGCGGAGTTCGCCCTCGGCAATCCGAACGAATACCGCACCGTGTTCATGACCGAGAAGCTGCGGCACCCGCCCGAAGAGACCTTCGACCAGATGGAACGGGAGAACCCCGCCTTCCAGGTCATCATCGAGCATGTCGAGGCCTGCGTTGCAGCCGGCAAGCTGAAGGGCGACGCCCGCGCCATCACCACCGCACTTTGGACGATCGCCCATGGTGCTGTGTCGCTGCTGATCACTTTCCCCTTCTACCCCTTCGGTGATCCGAAGGCTTACGTGATGCGGATGGGCGACCTCGCTTTGGCCGGACTGGCCACAACCGAGACGCCGCCGCTCACGGACGAACCCAGCAAGTGCTCTGGGTAGCAGTGCAGTCAGTGCAGTCAGAATAATTTCGTACATGTACGGCTAGACCCCTTGCAATGCGCAAGGTGCGGCCGTATCTGTAAGTTGTCCCGTACATGTACGGCAAAATTTACGGAGATGACAATGCGACGGACTATTCTGGCGCTCGCGGCGCTTGCCGCGACGAGCGGCTTTGCCATGGCCAAGGACACCCACATCGCCAAGCCGCACGCACATGCTGTTTGCAGTCAAACCATGACCAAGCAGAAGCTCGATTGCGGCACCACAGGTTCCATCAACCGCGATCGTCACAGTGGACCGGTCACGACCGGCGCCACCGGCCGCACCGAACCGCGCCTCGGCATCGACATCAATCCCTGGATTGTGCCGAGCTTCAACTGATCCTCCCGAGACGTTGACGCAAAAGCCGCCCCACAAGGGCGGCTTTTGTGCTTTCGGACGTATGTGCGACCGGTCGACGTCACAAGCTGTCCCGGTTTGTTTTGAGCAAATGGCGCCGGCTAGCTCTTCCGGGCCCCGTTCTTTGCAGCTCCGGATGCCACCGGCGCGCCGGAAATGGTCGTCGAGGTCACCGACACGGGGTCGCTGGCGGGGAAGCTGTCTTCCAGGCCCTCGTCGAGTTCTTCCTGCAGAACATACTGGTCCTTGGGCCGTTCGTCGCTGCGGCGCGCGCGCCTTTCGCGTTTCGGCCGCATCCGGCCGGGCCCCTGCATTGGCATGGATGGCATGGCTATGTCCTCTCTTCAGCGTCGAGGGACAAACGCCTGCCTTGCCCCGAGGTTCCGGGACAAGGCACCTCTTCCGGTGGCCTGAAGGCCGGCGTCAGCTGTCGCGAGCAGCTTCCGACAGGAAGCCCCAGACATAGTCGGAGAACGAGCGCCAGCACTCGACGCGGAAGGTGTCTTCGCCGGTCCGCAGGATCACGATCTCGACCTTGCCGAGGATGGTGCGCGAGGCAGCGCTCACCGGGAAGGCAGTGAGCGACAGGTCCTGCGGGCAGCCTGAGCTGATCGTGGCAGCCGCGTGCGCGCCGGTTACCGCAATCGCCACGTTGCGGTGCGAGACATCCACCGCCGAATGCAGGCCCTTGACCGAAGCGCAGTCGGCGACGGGATCGCCGCCGGCCTCGTCGATGACCAGCCATTCGTCCGGGCCGAGCCAAAGCGCAGTGCGGCCGGCCTTGGCCGCGGACGACTTCGGCTTCTGTGGCAGGGTCAGGCCGAGCGCCTTGGACAGAGCGGCAACGGCGTCCGGCCGGGCGCGCAACGATAGGCGGCTTGCCGGCTCCAGCACCTTGAGGGCGACGCCCTGTCCGCCGACACTCTTGCCTGAATGAGCCGGGTTCCTGACCGCTGTTGCAATCTTAGCCATTGAGGCGCTCTCCCTTCTCGTCGAAGAACACGGTGCCGGTGACTTCCACCTCGATCACCTTGTCGGGCATGGGCACGTACAGCGTCTCGCCGATGCGGTCGCGGCCACCGGCGACCAGCGCCATGGCAATCGAGCGGCCGCAGTTTTCCGACCAGTAGCTGGAGGTGACGTGGCCGATCATCTTCATCGGTATCGCCTGCTTGGGGTTCTCGACGATCTGCGCGCCCTCTTCGAGCACGTCACGCGGATCGCGGGTCTTGAGACCCACGAGCTGACGGCGGCCCTTGGCGAGAAGATCGGGACGCGTCAGGCCGCGGATGCCGACGAAATCGGTCTTCTTCTTGCCGACAGCCCAGTCGAGTCCGGCGTCATTGGGCGTGACCGTGCCATCGGTGTCCTGACCGACGATGATGTAGCCCTTCTCGGCGCGCAGCACATGCATCGCCTCGGTGCCGTAGGCGCAAGCCTCGTGCTTCTGGCCTTCGGCCCAAAGCGCCTCCCAGACGGCGCGACCGTAATCGGCCGGCACGTTGACTTCGAAGCCGCGCTCGCCGGTGAACGACATGCGGAACAGCCGGGTCGGCACGCCACAAATCTTGCCCTCGCGCACCGACATGTGCGGCATAGCCTCGTCGGACATGTCGATGCCCTCGACCAGCGGCTCGATGATCTTTCGCGAGTTCGGCCCCTGGACGGCGATGACCGCCCATTGTTCGGAAACAGAGGTCAGCCAGACATTGAGCTCGGGGAATTCGGTCTGGAGGTAGTCCTCCATGTGGTTCATGACACGGGCCGCACCACCCGTCGTGGTGGTGACATGGAAGCGATCCTGCGCCAGGCGTCCGACGACGCCGTCGTCATAGATGAAGCCGTCCTCGCGCAGCATGATGCCATAGCGGCAGCGGCCGACTTCGAGCTTCTCCCACGGATTGGTGTAGAGCAACTCCATGAACTTGGCCGCATCCGGGCCGACCACCTCGATCTTGCCGAGCGTCGAGGCGTCGAACAGACCGGCGGTCTTGCGCACGGTGGCGCATTCGCGGTTGACGGCAGCGTGCATGTCCTCGCCCGAGCGCGGGAAGTACCAGCTGCGCTTCCACTGGCCGACATCCTCGAACACGGCGCCATGCCCCTCCGCCCAGGCGTGGGTCGGGGTCTTGCGGGTCGGATCGAAGAGCGCGTGGCGCGAATGGTTGACGATGGCGCCGAAGGTCACCGGCGTATAAGGCGCGCGGAAGGTGGTGAGCCCGACCTCGGGAATCTCCTTGTTCAGCGCCTCGGCGGCAATGGCGAGACCGTGCATGTTGGAGGTCTTGCCCTGGTCGGTGGCCATGCCGTTGGTGGTGAAGCGCTTGACGTGCTCGATCGAGCGCATGCCCTCGCGCACCGCCTGTCGGATGTCCTTGGCCGTGACATCGTTCTGGAAGTCGATGAACGCCTTGACCGTGGTTTCGGCACCGGCACCCGGGCCTGAACCCAGCATGCCGCCGCTCCAGCCTTCGGCACCCTCGACCTTGATCGAGGCACCCTTGCCTGGCTTGGCGCCGGCGTCGCGCGCGGCGTTGGCGCCGGCTTCCAGCGCCTGCGAGATCGTGCCTTCCAGGCTGTCGGAGCCGTTGCAGGCGCCCACCGAGACGCAGTCCTGGGCGTAGGTGCCCGGCAGGAAGCGGCGCGTGTCGGCGTCGAAGGCGACCTTGCCGCGCGACTGCGAAAACATGTGCACTGACGGCGTCCAGCCGGCCGACATCAAGAGCGCGTCGACGGCGATGGTGCGCTCGGCGCCGCCGGCCTTGGCCTGCACGGTCATCGACTTGATGCGCTGGCTGCCGTTGACGCTGGTGACGGCGCGGCCGTGATTGACCTCGATGCCGAGCGCGCGCGCCTCGTCGACCAGCGGTCCGGACGGGTTGTCGCGCAGGTCGACGATTGCGGCGATGCCGATGCCGGCCTTCTTGAGGTCGATGGCCGCGGCATAGGCGCTGTCATTGGCGGTGTAGACGCCGACATTGCGGCCGACGGTGACGCCATAATGGTTCAGATAGGTGCGCGCGGCGGACGCCAGCATGACGCCGGGGCGGTCGTTGTTGGCGAACACCATGTGGCGCTCGATGGCGCCGGTGGCGATGACCACGCGCTTGGCGCGGACCTGCCACAGCCGCTCGCGCGGGGCCTCGCGATCGGGGCTGGCGAGATGGTCGGTGACACGCTCGGTCAGGCCGACGAAGTTCTGGGCGTAGTAGCCGAACGCCGTGGTGCGCGACAGAAGCGTGACGTTGTCCATGGCGGCGAGCTTGGCAGCAACGCCTTGCGCCCATGCCCAGCCGTCCTGTCCATCGATGACAGCGCCCTTTTCGAAGCGCAGTGCGCCGCCGAACTCGGCCTGCTCGTCGCAGATGATGACACGCGCGCCGGTTTCGGCCGCAGCAAGGGCTGCGGCAAGGCCGGATGCGCCACCGCCGAGCACCAGCACTTCGCAATGGGCATAGCGCGACGAATAGTGGTCTGGATCGGGCTGGTCGGGCGCGACGCCCAGACCGGCGGCCGAGCGGATGTTGGGCTCGTAGAAATTCTTCCACGCAGCCTTCGGCCACATGAAAGTCTTGTAGTAGAAGCCGGCCGAGAAGAACGGCGAAGCGAGGTCGTTGACCGCGCCGACGTCGAACGAGAGCGACGGCCAGCGGTTCTGCGAGGCGACGTCGAGCCCGTCATAAAGTTCCTGCACGGTGGCACGAACATTGGGCGTCTTGCGCGCGGCGTCGCGGCTGACGGTAACCAGCGCGTTCGGCTCCTCGGCGCCGGCCGACAGGATGCCGCGCGGACGGTGATACTTGAACGAGCGGCCGACGAGATGCACGCCATTGGCGAGCAACGCCGACGCCACGGTGTCGCCCGCAAGCCCCGTCATCGACTTGCCGTCGAAGGTGAAGCGCGCGGTCTTCGCCGGCGTCAGGCGGCCCTGGCCGGAAATGCGGTAGGAACCGGCCATCATGCCTCTCCCTTGGTGGAGCGTTTTGCCTTGGGCTTTTCGTTGAGCTGGTCCGGCGGGCGATTGGCCCAGGCGGCGGGACCGCCTTCGGCGTGAAGCGTCGAGGCGTCAGGCTTCGGCTCGCCGGCCTTGTAGGTCAAAAGGAACTTGTCCGAGACCGTGTCGCGCGCCGCGTTGAAGAAACGGGCGCAGCCATGGACATGGCGCCAGCGTTCGAAAACGAGACCCTTGGGGTTCGAGCGGATGAAGAAGAACTTCTCGAAGTCCTCGTCGGAGATCGATGCGATGTCGGTCGGACGGGCGATATGCGCCTCGCCGGCGTTGCGGAATTCGAGCTCGGGGCGCTCTTCCTCGCAATAGGGGCAACGAATGAGAAGCATCTGGATAAATCCCTAGAGTTCGCCGGGTCCGACAATGGTGCCTTGCGGCTGGTCGCAGAGCCTTTGGCCCAATGCCTCGAACGGTGCGACGCGTCTGATCAGCGTCTCGACAGTATCGGCAGGCAGAAACAGGTCGCGGCTCGAGATATTGAGGAAGGTAAGTTCGAACGGATTGGCCGAGACGACGACGTGGCGGCCGGGTGGCGCCTCATGCTCGTCGTCGGGGGCATCGGGCGTCTCAATGAAGGAAACCACCTTGCGCCCGCCGCTCCAGACGCAGGCAAGCAGGCCCGAGGCGACAGAGAACGGCCACTCCGTCTCGTTGTCGCTGCGGCTGATCGTCTGCAGCCGTACCTCGCTGACGTCGGGGACATGCAGCATGCCCTTCTCGTTGGCAAGGACCAGCGGCGCGGCCACTGCCGCTATGGTGGCGGCGAGCATCGTCATCAGTGGGCGACGGCCGCCGCTGCCGCCTCGTCGATCAGGCGGCCGGTGCGGAAACGCTCCAGCGTGAACGGCGCGTTGATCGGGTGCGGTTCGTCGCGGGCGATGGTGTGGGCGAAGACGTGGCCAGAGCCGGGCGTCGCCTTGAAGCCGCCCGTACCCCAGCCGCAATTGACATAGAGCCCCTGCACCGGCGTCTTGGCCAGGATCGGCGAACGATCAGGCGTGACGTCGACGATGCCGCCCCACGACCGCAGCATCTTCATCCGCGTGAACATCGGGAACATCTCGCAGATGGCGTCGAGCGTGTGGTTGATGATGTGCAGGCCGCCGGTCTGCGAATAGGACGTGTACTGGTCAGTGCCGGCACCGATGACCAGCTCGCCCTTGTCCGACTGCGAGATGTAGGCATGAACCGTGTTGGACATGACCACGCACGGGAACACCGGCTTGACCGGCTCCGACACCAGCGCCTGCAGCGGATAGCTTTCGAGCGGCATGCGCACGCCGGCCATGTCCATCAGCACAGAGGTGTGGCCGGCGGCAACCACGCCGACCTTCTTGGCGCCGATGAACCCCTTCGACGTCTCGACGCCCGAGACACGGCCGTCGGCCGTGCGGCGGATGCCCTTGACCTCGCAGTTCTGGATGATGTGGACGCCGCGATCGGAGGCGCCGCGGGCATAACCCCAGGCGACCGCGTCATGACGCGCGGTGCCGCCACGGCGCTGCAGCGTCGCGCCGACGACCGGGTAACGGGCGCTGGCCGAGATGTTCAGCGGCGGGCAGTAGGCCTTGGCTTCCTCAGGCGTCAGCCATTCGTTGTCGATGCCGTTCAGCCGGTTGGCGTGCACATGGCGCTTCAGCACCTGCACGTCATGGACGTTGTGCGCCAGCATCATGACGCCGCGCGCCGAATACATGACGTTGTAGTTGAGGTCCTGGCTGAGCCCGTCCCACAGCTTCACCGCATGGTCGTAGATGCCGGCCGATTCGTCATAAAGGTAGTTGGAGCGGATGATGGTGGTGTTGCGGCCAGTGTTGCCGCCTCCGAGCCAGCCCTTTTCAAGCACCGCCACATTGGTGATGCCGTGTTCCTTGGCGAGATAATAGGCGGTGGCGAGGCCATGGCCGCCGGCGCCGACGATGATGACGTCGTATTCGCTCTTCGGCTCGGGCGAGGACCACTGCTCCTCCCAGCCCTTGTGTCCGCGCATGGCCTCTCGGGCTATGGCAAAAACCGAATATTTCCGCATTTTTTCAGGGCCTCGCAGATGCCGGAAGCGTCAGAGCGCGAGGTGTAGCACTAGCGAAAAGGCGCTGTCACCCTTGCCCTGTTTGCGACGGTGTCTGCCGTTTTGCGCCGCCCGTTTGCGACACCCATTTTGTCACCGCTTCCCGCCGCACGTATCGGGTGGCTCGTGATGCTGTGAATTGCGACCTGTACGCCAGAGCCGGAAGCGTCCGGCCGACTGCCACAGGAGCAAACATGTTCGATCTAAATGGAAAAGTCGCAATCGTGACCGGAGCGAGTTCCGGCATCGGTCGCGAGACCGCGAAGCTGTTTGCGCAGCAAGGCGCGAGGCTGGTGCTCGCGGCGCGCGGCGCACCCGTATTGGAAGCACTCGCCAGGGAAATCCGCGCCGACGGCGGCAATGCGGTCGCACTTGCCGGCGACGTCAAGGACGAAGCCTTTGCCCGCTCGCTGGTCGAGAAGGCAGAGACGCTGTTCGGCGGCCTCGACATCGCCTTCAACAATGTCGGCCTGGTCGGCGAGATGGGCCCGATCACCGAACTGGAACTGGCAAGCTGGACCGAGGTGATGGAAACCAACCTGACCAGTGCCTATCTCGGCGCCAAGCACCAGATCCCGGCTATGCTGGAGCGTGGCGCAGGATCGCTGATCTTCACCTCGACCTTCGTCGGCTACACCGCGGGCATGCCCGGCATGGCGGCCTATGCTGCGAGCAAGGCTGGCCTGATCGGCCTGACCCAGGTGCTGGCGGCGGAATACGGTTCGCGAGGCATCCGCGTGAACGCTCTCTTGCCCGGCGGGACCGACACGCCGATGGCGACCTTCAAGACCGCCGATGAGCGCGCCTTCGTCGAGGGCCTGCATGCGCTGAAACGCATCGCCCGCCCGGAAGAGATTGCCCGCTCGGCGCTCTACCTCGCCTCGGAAGCCTCGAGCTTCACCACCGGTGCCGCCCTGCTCGCCGATGGCGGGGTGTCGATCAACCGGCTCTAAGACTGGAAAGCCCCCCGAGACCCGCGTCTCGGGGGGTGCCGGAATGATCAGGCCTTGCCGAGGCGTGCCGCCTTCATGTTGGGCAGGAAGATCGTCAGCAGGCCCAGCATCGGCAGGAACGAGCAGAGCTTGAAGACGTATTCGATGCCGCGTGAGTCCGCGATCACGCCCAGAACCGCGGCGGCGATGCCGCCGATGCCGAAGGCGAAGCCGAAGAAGATGCCGGCGATGAGGCCGACACGGCCGGGCACCAGCTCCTGCGCGAAAACGACGATGGCCGAGAAGGCCGACGCCAGGATCAGGCCGATCAGCACCGTCAGCACCTTGGTCCAGAACAAGTCGGCATAAGGCAGCACGAGGGTGAACGGCAGCACGCCGAGGATCGAGAACCAGATCACCGTCTTGGCGCCGAAGCGGTCGCCGATCGGGCCGCCGAGGAAGGTGCCGAGTGCGGCCGAGCCGAGGAACAGGAACAGGAGATACTGCGATTCCTGCACCGTTACGCCAAAGCGCTCGATGACATAGAAGGTGTAGTAGCTCGACAGGCTCGCCGTGTAAGCCTGCTTGGAGCAGACGAGGATGGCCAGCACGACCAGCGCCGACATCACCTTGCGACGCGGCAGCGGGTTGAACAGCGTCGGGGCGGCGCGCTTGGCGGCGCTGACGATGTGGCGGCTGTACCAGACGCTGACGCGGATGAGCACGACGATGCCGACCATGGCGCCGATGGAAAACCAGGCGATACCGCCCTGCCCAAGAGGCACGACGATGAGGGCCGCGAGCAGCGGTCCGAGCGCCGAGCCGAAATTGCCGCCGACCTGGAACAAGGACTGTGCGAGGCCGAAGCGCCCGCCGGAAGCGAGGCGCGCCACGCGCGACGATTCGGGATGGAAGATCGCCGAGCCGAGGCCGACAAAGGCCGAGCCGATCAGAAGCACTTCGTAGCTATGGGCAAAGGCCAGCGTGAGCAGGCCGACAAGGGTCAGGCACATGCCGACCGGCAGCGAGAACGGCAGCGGCTTCTTGTCGGTGTACATGCCGATGACTGGCTGCAGCAGCGATGCGGTGACCTGGAAAGTCGTGGTCAAAAGGCCGATCTGCCAGAAGTCGAGCCGGTACTCGGTCTTGAGCATCGGGTAGAGCGACGAGATCAGCGACTGCATGACGTCGTTGAGGAAATGGCTGAAGCTGACCGCAAGAAGAATTGCCATCACCGTGCCATCGGCGGAAGATGAACGGGCTGATATGGCTGTATCGGTCACGGCATGACTCCGGGAGCATTCTCAAAGGGACAGGCTGCAATAAACCTGCCCGGCCGAGCTTTCATGGTGCACGCCGCGGTACTGTGCGGGCCAGTTGTCAGCTTTGGCCGGCACTCGCCAGGGCTGCGAAGCGTCCCGGCGTAATGCCGAAACGGGCGCGGAAGTGACGCGTCATGTGGCTCTGGTCGGCGAAGCCCGAAGCCGAGGCCGCCTCCGCCAGCCCCTCGCCGGCTGCCATGCGCGAACGGGCGTGGGCCAACCTGCGGCCGACGAGATAGCGATGCGGCGAGGTGCCGACAAGCCGGCGAAAGGCGCGTGAAAGCTCGAAGCGGTCGAGCCCCGTGACGCGCTCGAGATCGCCAGAGGTCACCTGCCGGTCGAATTCCTCGGCCAGGAATGAGCGTGCTGCGGCGACCTCGTCGACGGGAAGCTGTAACGCGCGCGGCGGCTTGGCATCGTCGCTGCGACGGGCCAGATGCTGGGCGACATCGGCGATGAAGGCGTCGGCCTGCAGCGGCTCCATGGCGCCGGGGAAGTCGGTGAAGGCCTCGTCGATCAGAGCGGCAAGCCCGGCGTCGCGCTCGACCACGCCTGGTACGAACGGCAAAAGCCTGTCGCGGCCGAGCGCCCGGCAGATGAGCCACGGCTCGATGTAGAGCATGCGATAGGAAAAGCCATCGGGCGCGCCGGCATGACCGTCATGCACCTCGTCGGGGTGGATTACCATGCATTCGTCGCGGACGCTGACCCTGTCGCTGCCGCGATAGCGGAAGGCCTGCGCGCCCGACAGCGTGTGACCGACGGCATAGGTTTCGTGGCGGTGCGGATCATAGGCATGGCCGCCGAAGCGCGCGACAAGGCGCTGCAAGCCCTGGGTCGGTTCGTCGGTGGCGATGAAGTCCTTGATCATCCAAGGCTGATCCGCGGTTCCCAAGACTGCAATGTCGTGGGACTTGCACAAACGTTCAAGACCCTGTCAGGCGCAAGCGGCTAACCTCCGGCCATGATGTACCCGACAAAAACCGCCCTGATCCTCCTCGACGATCTCGCCGCCTGGCAGAAGGTCAACATATCGGCCTTCCTGACCGGCGGGCTGATGCACCGCTTTCCCGAAATGGCTGGCGAAGCCTATCGCGATGGCAACGACAACTATTATCTCGCCATGATCCGCGAGCCGGTCTTCGTCTATGGCGCGGACGCAGAGACGATGCGGCGCACCTTCGAGCGGGCGCGCTCGCGCGGCATCCCTTTCTCGATCTACACACGCCCGCTGTTTGCCACCAGCAACGACGCCGACAACCGCGCTTCGGTGGCGGCGACACCCACAGCCGAGCTCGAGCTCGTCGGGCTCGGCCTGCATGGCGATCGCAAGCTCGTCGACAAGATCGTCAACGGCCTGAAGTTTTTGGCGTAGGCATTTTACTTGGATGCAGCCAGGCGCTTGGAGATCGGCTCGAACTCCGGCGTCGGCTTGCGCTTGACCGGATCGGGCTCGTTCTTCTCCTGGGCTTCCCAGTATTTCCAGTTCACCTTGCCCGCGCCGAGTTCGTAATCCATGCCGTCCCAGGCGTCCTCGCGGAAGCTGTAGAAGGCCCAGTGCAGGTTGTTGGCGTCGAGATTGGTCAGCACGTCCTCGAGATATTGCCTGCAGAACGGCAGGCGGCGCATGCATCCGAACTCGCCGGCGACCATGCGGTTGCGGGCAATGCCGCGGCTGTCGGCCCATTCGATGGGCTGGGCGAGATAGGCCTTCACCCGCTCGGCATCCCACTTCTGCGGCTCGCCGTCGCCGAACGGCACCTTGCCCGGATAGGCGTAGGGCTTGTCGCGCTTCATGTTGGGGGCGCTTGTGGCGGCATAGGGCTCGTACATATGAAATGAATAGAGCACGCGCTGGTCGGTCAACGCCGCCGGCCAGTAGGAGAATGCGTCGGCCGCCGCATACCAGCCGGCGTCAGCCATGACAGGCGTCACCGGGTCGACCTCGCGGATCGCCTTGATCACCGTGTCGTAGAAGGCCCTGATGTCGCGGGAGCTTTCGGCATTGCTGGTAAACCAGGAGCGCATCTCTGCGACCGAGGCATGCTCGGCGAGGCCGCCTTCCTTCTCCGGCGCCGGCTCGTTGACGATGTTGTAGGCGGCGACGGCCGGATGGTCCTTGAGTTCGTGCGCCAGGTCGCGCCAGAAGGCGGCGGCCTGCATCCAGTACGCCTTGTCGGCCCATAGGCGCCCGTCGAACCTGTTGTCGTTGTTCTGGGCCCAGCGCATACCCGGCAACGACAAGGGCGCTATCACCACCTTGAGGCCGGCCTTGTCGGCGCGGTCGAGCACTTCCTTCAGCGTCTTCACGTCTGAGGCGACGAGCCCCTCATACTTGTCGGCGGTGCCGATCAGGAAGTCGCGCTTCTCCGGCTTCCACTTGTCATAGGACAGCCGCACCCAGGTCGCCCCATAGCCGCGCAGCGCATCGAAGTAGGCCTGATCGGGCGGCAAACGGTTGAAGCTGTTGCCGCCATGCTGGGGCTCATCCCAGAAGCCGATGAGATCGGCGGCGCGAGCCTGCGGAATGGCCGCCGTCAGCGCCAGGGCGAAAATCAGTGAACGCATGGAATGCCTTGCATGTGGGATCAGAAGATGAGAGAGGCTTCCTCAGCGACGAATGCGGCGGAAGTGCGCATCGCCCGCGGCCCCGTTTCCCACAGATCTCAGGAAACGCGGCCTTTGCAGTGGACAAGCAGGGCTGATTCTGCTATCTGCCGCCGACAATTCCCGGTGGAACCCATCGCGAAGGCATTCTGGCTATGGCCGGCGCCTTCAGATTAGAACCCGAAAGACAGGATCACACGTGCAGGTACTCGTCCGCGATAACAATGTTGACCAGGCGCTTCGCGCGCTGAAGAAGAAAATGCAGCGCGAAGGCATCTTCCGTGAAATGAAGATGCGCGGTCACTACGAGAAGCCTTCCGAGAAGCGCGCCCGCGAAAAGGCTGAAGCCGTTCGCCGCGCCCGCAAGCTGGCCCGTAAGCGCGCCCAGCGCGAAGGTCTGCTGCCGAGCACCCCGCGTCCGGCTCCTTCGGCTGCCGGTGCCCGTCCGGCACGTTGATCTGCCTATCTTTGGTCCTTTTCGAAGGATAACGACGAGGTGGGGCGACTAATCATCGCCACCACCTTTTTGTTTTGTCCGGATTGCCACCGGATGCAGCGCCACCTGCCCGGGGCGCAAGCGAGGGACAACGAGCAATGAATGCAGTCGTGAGCCACCGCAGGCCTTCCGCGCGCGCGGGCGCCATGACCGCCCTCATTCTTGGCTTGGCCATTGCCGGCTGCCAGTCAGGCGGCCCGGCCGGCGAGCTGACCCGCATCGACACCATGCAGGGTTCGAGCGAGAACATCTCGTCGCTGAGCGCCGTCATCGCCAGCAATCCCAACGATCCCGAAGCCTACAATGTGCGCGGCTCGGCCTATGGCCGCGGCGGTAAGTACCGCGAGGCGCTGCAGGACTTCGACAGGGCATTGCAGCTGAACCCCAGCTATTACCAGGCCTATTCCAACCGGGCGCTGATCTATCGCTTCCAGGGCAACCAGGCTGCGGCACTGGCCGACTACAACAAGGCCATCCAGCTCAACGCGTCCTACGACGCCGCCTATATCGGCCGCGGCAATCTCTACCGCAAGGCCGGCCGCACCCAGGACGCCTTCAACGATTTCCAGAAGGCGATCGAACTCGACACCACTGACCCGCGCGCCTACCACAATCGCGGCCTGATCTATCAGCAGCAGGGCCAGCACGCCTTCGCCATCGAGGACTTCTCCAAGGCGATCTCGCTGTCGCCCGACGCCGCCGAGCCTTACAACGGCCGCGGCCTGTCGTATCTCGCCACCAATGACGACGAGAACGCCTTCGCCGACTTCAACATGGCGATCAAGCTCGACGGCAAGATCGCCGAGAGCTGGGCCAACCAGGCGCTGATCTACGAGCGCCGCGGCGAAAAGGCCAAGGCCGCCAAGTCCTACTCCGAGGCCGTCCGCCTCGACCCGAACTACAAACCGGCCGTCGACGGCCTGGCGCGCGTCCGCAGCGGCGCCTGACCAAGGGACGGCGGGCCACGTATTGAACTGCCTCGTCGTCCTGTCGCATCCGCTGCCTGAAAGCCTCAACCGCCACTTCGCCGACATCGCGATGCGCGAGCTGGCCGCGGCCGGCCACAAGGTGACGCTGCTCGACCTCTACCGAAGCGAATTCGACCCGCGCCTGACGCCTGCCGAACGCGGCTCCTATTATGGCGAGCGCTTCGACGAAACGGCCCTCGAACTCCACGCACAAGCGCTGCGCGAGGCCGAAGTTCTGGTCCTGGTCTTCCCGACCTGGTGGTTCGGCCTGCCGGCGATGCTGAAGGGCTGGGTGGACCGTGTCTTCGCGCCTGGCATTGCCTTCGATCACGGCAGCGATTTCGGCCCGATCAAGCCGCTTCTCCACAATCTCCGCCATGTCGTCGCCGTCACCACGCTCGGCAGTCCCTGGTGGGTCGACAGGCTGGTGATGCGCCGCCCGGTGCGTCGCATCCTGAAATGGGGGCTGTTCAAGGCCTGCGCGCCCAGGGCCAGCTTCGCCATGCTGCCTTTCTACGCCGCAGAAAAGCCTCAGCCGCAACGCGTCATGCGCTTCACTGATGCGATTCGCCGGCAATTGCGCAAGATCGGCTAGAGCGGCAGGCATTCTGGCGAATCGCCGCTCCACCGCTCCAAGGTTTCTCTGAACCGCATTTGTGCGGCGCCAGACATTTCTGGCTGGCCGCGAAATGCTCCGGCCGTCCCTCATGCGGGAACCTTTCGGCGGCTATCCGGTTGATATTGCTCATCCCTGAAAGGACCCTCCGATGAACAAGCTCATCATTGCAGCCCTCGCACTTCTGCCGTTTTCAATCCCGGCCCATGCGCAGTTCGGCGCGAAGATCGGGCTCTTGAGCTGCACCGTCGACGGCGGAACCGGTTTCGTCATCGGTTCGAGCAAGGATCTGCAGTGCACCTTCACGCCCGTCAACCGCAACCGCCCCCAGCAGATCTATTCCGGCCGCATCAACAAATACGGCCTCGACGTCGGCATGACCAAGGGCGCCAATCTGGAATGGCTGGTGCTGGCCCCCTCCAAGGACGTGAGCGCGCATGACCTTCTCGCCGGCAACTATGTCGGCGCCAGCGCCGAAGCCACCATCGCCGTCGGCCTCGGCGCCAACGTGCTGGTCGGCGGCTCGCACCGCTCGATCGCCCTTCAGCCCCTCAGCGTCCAGAACCAGACCGGCCTGAACGCCGCCCTGGCGATCGGCGCGCTGCAGCTGGTGGCGCCGCTGAAGTAAGAACTGCCGGAACTCACGGAGAAGCCGGGCGCGGAGCTTTCCACGCCCGGCTTTTTGTTGCCCGACTGCGGAAGCCTAGCGAGAGGCCTTCTGCCGCAATTGGCCGACCTCTGCTGCCCCTGTCGCGACGCAGAGTTTCCGGGCATCTCTGCTCCAGCTGGATCACCAGCCCCGGAGAAACGGCATGCCCGACACAGCCAGCCTCATCGCCTTCGCAGCAATCGCCCTCGGCATGGTGCTGACTCCGGGGCCCAACATGATCTATCTCGTGTCGCGTTCGCTCAGCCAGGGACCGAAGGCCGGGCTGATCTCGCTTGGCGGGGTGGCGCTCGGTTTTGTCGTCTACATGCTCTGCGCCGCCTTCGGCATCACTGCCCTGGTGCTGGCTGTGCCTTACGCCTATGACGCAATCCGCCTTGCTGGCGCTGCCTATCTGCTGTGGCTTGCCTGGCAGGCAGTGCGCCCCGGCGGCCGCTCGCCCTTCCAGCTGCGCCAGCTGCCGCGCGATACCCCGCGCAAGCTGTTTGCCATGGGCTTCCTCACCAACCTTTTGAACCCCAAGGTCGCCGTACTCTATCTGTCGCTGCTGCCGCAGTTCATCGATCCGGCCGACGGCTCGGTGCTCACCCAGCTTCTCGTGCTCGGCGCCATCCAGATTTCCATCAGCATCACCGTCAACGCCCTCATCGCCATTTCGGCCGGCTCGATCTCGACCTTCCTTGCCGACAATCCGGGCTGGGTGGCGATACAGCGCTGGCTGATGGGAACGGTGCTGGCCGGTCTCGCAGTGAAGATGGCGACGGAAGCACAGCGGTAAGCAGCGTGCTCCCCTGTCATCCCCCCTCGGGCCTGCCGGCCAGGGAAGGGATGACAAGATCCCAAAAGCAAAAAGCCCGGCGTGTTTGCCGGGCTTTTCGTTGTGGTGATGTCGATGGGCTGGCTGAGCTTTTGGCTCAGTGGTCCATGGCCTTGACGATCTCCTCGGTCATCTTCTTGGCGTCGCCGAGCAGCATCATGGTGCCGTCCTTGTAGAACAGCGTGTTGTCGATGCCGGCGTAGCCCGAGCCGAGCGAGCGCTTGACGAACAGGCAGGTGCGGGCCTTGTCGACGTCGAGGATCGGCATGCCGTAGATCGGCGAGCTCTTGTCGTCGCGCGCCGACGGGTTGGTCACGTCGTTGGCGCCGATGACATAAGCGACGTCGGCCTGGGCGAACTCCGAGTTGATGTCTTCGAGCTCGAAGACCTCGTCGTAAGGCACGTTGGCTTCGGCGAGCAGCACGTTCATGTGCCCGGGCATGCGGCCGGCGACCGGGTGGATGGCGTATTTGACCTCGACGCCATTGGCCTTGAGCTTGTCGGCCATCTCGCGCAGCGCATGCTGGGCCTGGGCGACAGCCATGCCGTAGCCCGGCACGATGATGACCTTCTGGGCGTTCATCATCAGGTACGCCGCGTCGTCCGCCGCACCGGTCTTGACCGTGCGCTGGATGCCGTCGTCGGTTGCAGCCGCCGTCTCGCCGCCGAAGCCGCCGAGGATGACGGAGATGAACGAGCGGTTCATGCCCTTGCACATGATGTAGCTGAGGATCGCACCCGACGAGCCGACCAGCGCACCGGTGATGATCAGCGCCAGATTGCCGAGCGTGAAGCCAAGCGCCGCTGCCGCCCAACCCGAATAGGAGTTGAGCATGGAGACGACCACCGGCATGTCGGCGCCGCCGATCGGGATGATCAACAGCACGCCCAGCGCCAGCGACAGGGCGACGATCAGCCAGAAGATGGTCGTCGACTGGGTGGTGACCAGAAGCACGATCAGCACGACGAGCGCGATGCCGAGTGCGGCGTTGATCAGATGGCGGGCCGGCAGCATGATCGGCTTGCCCGACATGCGGCCGTCGAGCTTGAGGAAGGCGATGACCGAGCCGGTAAAGGTGATGGCGCCGATGGCGACACCGAGGCTCATCTCGACCAGGGCCTGGCCATGGATGGCGCCGACCGAGCCGATGCCGAAGCTTTCGGGCGCATAGATCGCGGCAGCCGCGACCATCACGGCGGCCAGACCGACGAGGCTGTGGAAGGCAGCCACCAGCTGCGGCATCGAGGTCATGGCGATGCGGCGGGCGGTCAGCGCACCGACGCCGCCGCCGATGACCAGGCCGAGCACGATCAGGCCGAGGCCGGTTGCCGACGGCTTGGCCAGCGCCAGCGTGGTGGCGATGGCGATGCCCATGCCGATCATGCCGTAGGTGTTGCCCTTGCGGCTGGTGGTCGGATGCGACAGGCCGCGCAGCGCCAGGATGAACAGGATGCCGGAGACCAGATAGAGGAAGGAAGCGAGGTTCACGTTCACGTCACTTGTCCTTCTTCTTGTACATGGCCAGCATGCGCTGGGTGACGAGGAAGCCGCCGAAGATATTGACCGAGGCCAGCACCAAGGCGACGAAGCCGAAGCCGGTGGCAAGGCCGGAAGCGGCGATGCCGACGGCAAGCAGCGCGCCAACCACGATGACCGACGAGATGGCGTTGGTGACGGCCATCAAAGGCGTGTGCAGCGCAGGCGTCACCGACCACACGACGTAGTAGCCGACGAAGATCGCCAGAACAAAGATGGCGAAGCGGAACACGAACGGGTCGATCGCCCCGCCCGAAGCGGCATGGGCGACATTGCCCGCGGCTTCGACGGCGGCTTGCGAATTGGCCAGATCCTGGACGCCCAGACGCACGGCGGCAACCGCCTGGTCGAGCTGGTCGAGGGCTTTCTGAAGACCTTCCATCACGCGTCTCCCTCAGATGACTTCTTTGCGCCGGTTCTGGACGCAGCAGGCTTCTTTGCCGCTGCAGGCTTTTCCGATTTGGCAGCCGCCTTCTTCGGCGCAGCCTTGGCAGCACCGTCGGTCGCCGGGTCGTCGCCGCGGTTCTGGCCCGCAACGATCGGCTTTGGTTTTTCCGCTGCGGTCGACGCCGCAGCCGCCGCATTGGCGAAGTTGGGGTGAACCACCTTGCCGCCATCGGTCAGCATCGTCGCCTTGACCAGCTCGTCGTCGCGGTTGATGGCGATCTGCTTGGCGCCCTTGTCGATCAGCGTCTCGAGGAAGGCAAACAGGTTCTTGGCGTAGAGCAGCGACGCCGACGCCGCGACCCGGCCCGGCACGTTGAGATGGCCGACGATCTTGACCCCGTTGGCCGTGGTGACCACCTTGCCGGCCACAGCGCCCTCGACATTGCCGCCGCGCTCGACGGCGAGGTCGACCAGCACCGAACCCGGCTTCATCGAGGCGACCACCTGGGCCGACACCAGCTTCGGCGCCGGACGGCCCGGGATCAGGGCGGTGGTGATGACGATGTCCTGCTTGGCGATGTGCTCGGCGGTCAGAGCCGCCTGCTTGGCCTGGTACTCCTTGGACATCTCCTTGGCGTAGCCGCCAGCGGTCTCGGCGGCCTTGAACTCCTCGTCCTCGACGGCGAGGAACTTGGCGCCGAGCGAGGCGACCTGTTCCTTCACCGCCGGACGCACGTCCGTGGCCGTGACGATGGCGCCCATGCGGCGCGCGGTGGCGATCGCCTGCAGGCCGGCGACGCCGACACCCATGATGAACACCTTGGCCGCCGGCACCGTGCCGGCAGCGGTCATCATCATCGGCAGCGCCCGGTCATATTCGGAAGCACCGTCGATGACGGCCTGGTAACCGGCGAGGTTCGCCTGCGACGACAACACGTCCATCACCTGGGCCCGCGTGATGCGCGGCATGAACTCCATGGCAAAGGCGGTGACGCCTGCCTTGGCCATCGCGGC